>VYMF01000181.1_pt1 | contig 14605 bp, 18 predicted proteins | sample 5115271 | NCBI WGS metagenome assembly VYMF01 (sample SAMN12291778, study PRJNA351875) | freshwater metagenome | isolation source: freshwater lake | place: USA: Michigan, Wintergreen Lake | collected 2013-08-08
GGGTGGCGGCGGCAACGGCGGCGGCGGTGGCTGGGGCGGAGGCGGCGGACGCACCTCGGTGACGGTCTTCCGCGACGCCGACTATCGCGGGGCCAGCTTCCGGTTCGACAATGAGATGCCGAACCTGGCCAATACCGGCTTCAACGACGCCATCAGCTCGATGCAGTTCCGGGGTGAGTGGCTGGCCTGCACCGACGCCTATTATCGCGGGGTGTGCGTCACCTTCAGCAACGATATCCGCAACCTGCGCAACACGGGGCTGAACGATCGCATTTCCTCGCTGCGCCCGGTGGGACGCGGCGGCCGGCGCTGACAGCCGTCAGACCGTCAGGACGATCTTGCCGACATGGCCGCCTGCCTCCAGCCGGAGGTGGGCGGCCGATGCCTGTTCGAGGGGGAAGGTCGCCTCGACGGGTGGGCGGACGGTGCCTGAGGAGATCCAGGGCCAGGCCGTGGCCTCGACAGCCGCGATCAGCCGGGCCTTCTCGTCAGCGGGCCGGGCGCGAAGGGTCGAGCCGGTCAGGGTGATCCGCTTCATCATCAGCCGGGCCAGATCGACCTCGGCCGTCCCGCCCGACTGGGTCGCGATCACGACCCAGCGGCCAAAGGGGTTCAGTGCGGTCTGGTTGAGGGCGGCGTAGTCGGCCCCGACCATGTCCAGCACCACATCGGCGCCACCGAACGCGCGGATCGCCTCCGCCATGTCACCGGTGGTCGCATCAAGACTGAGATCGGCACCGAGGCGAGCGGCCGCGGCGGCCTTTTCAGCTCCGCGCGAGGTGGCGATGACGCGGGCGCCGGCGGCCCGGGCCATCTGGATGGCGGTGACGCCGATGCCGCTGGTGCCGCCGTGGACGAGAAGGGTCTCGCCCGGCTTCAGGCCTCCGGACTCAAACACATTGGCGAAGACGGTGCAGACCGTCTCGGGCAGGGCGGCGGCCTGGATGAAGTCCATGTCGTCGGGCACGGGCAGGGCGTGGCGGGCATCGACGACGGCCAGACCGGCATAGCCGCCCCCGCCCAGCAGGGCACAGACACGGTCGCCGGCGGACCAGCGGGTGACACCGGAGCCGATCTGGTCGACCTCGCCGGCGACCTCCAGTCCGAGGATGTCCGAAGCGCCCGGCGGCGCGGGATAGAAGCCGAGGCGCTGCAGGATATCGGGCCGGTTGACCCCGGCGGCGCGGACGCGGATGCGGATCTGGCCCGGTCCGGCGACCGGATCAGGGCGTTCCGACGGGCCGAGGGACCCGGCAGGACCCGACCCGCCCGTGATCTCGACTACGCGCATTCGCCTGTCCCGTTCTTGCAATCGTCCGTATCCGGGCGTTGAAATAGGCCGTTGCTGGTCGAATGGCCATGAGGGAGGCGGCGATGTTCGAGGATCTGGAGCCCCGTGCGGCGCGGGGTGCGCCCCTGATCGCCCTGACGCGCGAGGATCTGGACGGCTATTCGGTCGAGGACCTGAAGCAGAGGATCGCCGGGCTGGAGGCCGAGATCGACCGCTCCAGGGCCGCCATCGAGGGCAAGTCGTCGCAACGCAATGCGGCCGACGCCATGTTCAATTTCCGGTCCTGAGCCGACCGGGTCCCGTCTGGCACGGCCGTTGCATACGGAGGATCCACCGCGCCATGACGTGTCGGTCGTGATACGGATACGCCTGTCCCATGAGTTTGGTTGAGTTCATGACCACCGACGTCACCCCGATTTCCACGACAGGCCGCAACCGCGCCACGGTCGTGGACGATTTTGCCCGGTCAGAACTGTTCGACCGGACCTTCCATGAGGGGATGGAACTGGTCGAGGAGACGGCGGCCTATCTGGACGGCGACGGCCGCCGGGAATCAAAACTGCTGTCGCGCTCCACCGCCCTGGCCTATGCGGGCGAGAGCATGAAACTGACGACCCGGCTGATGCAGATCGCCTCCTGGCTGCTGGTCCAGCGGGCCGTGCGCGAGGGTGACATGACGGCCGAGGCTGCCTGCGAGGCGCGCTATCGTCTGGCCGAGCGCGCGGCGGCGAGCGAACCCGGCCATCCGGAACTGCCGATCGCCCTCGTCGAATATCAGGTCCGCACCGACAAGCTCTACGACCGGGTGCTCCACCTTGACCGGCGCATGTATCTGGACGAGCCGGAGGAGGATGCCGTGAATCCCGTCCAGAGCCAGCTGGATCGCCTGACCGCTGCCTTCAGGCAGTGAAACCGGTCCATGGGATCGCCATCTATGTCCTGATCATCGCCGGCATTCCTCTGCTGGCGATTTTTCTGTTTCTGGCGTCGCCGGAAAAGCCAGCCATGCTGCGTGTCGATGGGCGGAACATGGGAGCGGTGACCCTGACCGTGACCCTTCATGATGATGATCAGAGCTGGTCACGCACCATGTCCGCCGGTCGCCGAACGACCTGGTGGCCCATCTCGCTCAGGCAATGGGACACAGTGACCGTGCGCTGTGGCGGCGATCCGCGTGAACAGGTCTTTGATGTCCCCGGCGGACGGGCGACCTTGCTGACCGTAACGACGGCGGCGTGCGCCTATGTCGAGGTCGAAGCCGAACCCTATTGAGAGTCCTGCCCTACGGCCCGACGTCGTTGGCGACGCGCCTGCCGTCATCGACCGGCCTCGGCAGGCTGAGGGCGATCCCGAGGGCTTCGGCCAGTTTGGCGTCGCGCTCATAGACATCCTCGCGGAAGGCGACGCGGCCCTGGCCGTCGACGAAGGCGGTCCAGTAGAGCAGGCGGACGCTGATCTCGCGGCCGGTTGAGATCCGCTTGGTTTCGCGCGAATCCTGGGCCGCGTCGAACTGGGCCAGCAGGGTCGGGTCAGGCGACAGCAGCAGACGGGCGAACTCGACCGCATTCTGGACCCGGACGCAGCCATGGCTGCGCTGGCGCATGGCCAGGTTGAAGGCCGCCTTGGACGGGGTGTCGTGCAGGAAGATGGCGTAGCTGTCGCGCAGCTCGAACTTCACATAGCCGAGCGCGGCGGTCGGGCCGGCACGCTGGATGACCGCGCCGTTGGAGATGTACATGTTCTGGCTGGCCAGATAGGCGGGGCCGCGCGGCAGGATCTCGGCCCGCGCGATCGAGGCCGGGACGTACCAGGGCGGATTGGCCACGACCGAGGCGAAGGGCTTTTCGAGGCTGGGCGTCTGGGTCGAAGGCGCGCCGCAGACGACGCGGTTGGAGTGAACCGGCCGACCGTCCTTCCAGTAGACCATGATGGCGGCGGCGGTGTTGACCTCGATCCGCTCGGGGGACACCTCGCGCTTCAGCCAGCGGCGGCGTTCAAGGTTCAGGGCGATCTGGCGGGCCCGGTCTTCGGCCGAGGCCGAGAGCGAACGCTGGCTGCCGGTGCCGATCCGGCCGTCGGCGACGAGGCCGTGGCGGGCCTGGAAGCCACGGACCGCGGCCTGCAACTCGGGGCCGTAGACGATGCCCTGGGCGGTGAGCCGCGCGCCGTCGGCGGCGGAGAGGTCGCCTTCGGCCACCAGACGCTGGATCAGGACGGGAATGCGGACATCGCTCATGCCCGGCTCGATGACCGCGCCCTGGCGGAAAGCGGGCCAGCCGCCCTCGCGGATCAGGCGACGGTAACGGACATAGCCGGCGGAGAGGTTTGAATAGCCGATGTCGGTCGGAGCCAGACCTTCAAACCAGTCGACAAGCCGGTTCTGGGCGAGGGCGTCGTTCAAGCCGACGGGCAGGTCGACGCGGTTCTTCTGCATCTCCCAGAGATCCTCGACGGTCTCGGGGCGAACCCGGCCTTCGGCGAGAACCCGGCCATAGCCCATGGCCGCAGCCGTGGTGCGCATCTCGGCGGTGTCCGGCGTCGCGGCGAGGTTCTCGAAGTCGAAATAGTCGCCCGGGGCAAGGCCATGGCGTTCGGCGCGGCTTGCGGCGGCTTGAAGGGTGCGGAGACGTTCGGCAGTCCAGACGGGGCGCCAGCCGTTCAGCTCATAGAATGCGCGGACATCCTGCTGGATGGTGGCGGGCAGGCGGGCCAGCTGGTCATTGAAACTGTCATAGAATGCGACGGCACCGGGGTCGCGGGTCTGGGCCCGGGCCGCCAGTCCAATGGTCGACGTGAAAGCCGACACAGCCGCGCCAAGTCCCAGTTGCCGTCGATTCATCGTCAAAATCTCTTTGCCCGCTTCGACACGGGACCCTACGTCCACGCCCCCGAGGCCAACGCGGGGATGTTATCGGCGTTCCGGGCAAACAGAAAGGCGCCGGTCCGGTCGACCGACGCCTTTGTGATCGTCTTGCCGCAGACTGTGGCCCGAAAGCCCGGCCCGCGCGCGATGCCTACTTCTTGATGAAGCCGGCGAATTTGTTGTTGAAGCGCGAAACGCGGCCGCCGCGGTCCATCAGTTGGGCGTTGCCGCCGGTCCAGGCCGGGTGGGTCAGCGGATCGATGTCCAGGTTCAGGACAGCGCCTTCCTTCTGGTAGGTCGAGCGCGTCTGATAGCTGGTACCATCGGTCATCGTGACGGTGATGAAGTGGTAGTCGGGATGGGTATCCGCCTTCATGGTCCTGGTCCGGTCTCTGCGCGATGACGATGCCGACCGTCGGAGCGCGAAAATGAGAAATCCCGCCTTCTGGGGCGGGAATGAGCGGCGGCGTTTACACCGGGGGCCGTTCCGGGGCAAGAGGCGCGCGCCATGACAGATGCAACCTCCCATGCCGACGCCACCGCAGACATCCGGGGGCGGCCGGGTGCCGGTGCCCTACTGGTCGAACAGATGGGCGAGGCCGGGGCCCGCCGCGAGCGCCGCCGCGATGTCCGGCCGCTGGGTCGGCTGTTTCCCTATGCGATGCGGCACAAGGGTCATGTGGCGATGGCCGGCGTCTGGCTGATCTTGTCCACAGCCGCCTCGCTGGCCCTGACAGCGGCGGCGCGCGGTGCCATCGACAATGGTTTCGAGAACGACGGCGCCCAGCTGAACCTGTGGTTCCTGCTGCTGGGGGCCAATGCCCTGTTTCTGGGTTTCGCCACGGCGGTCCGCTATTATTTCGTCACCAAGACCGGCGAGCGGGTCATCGCCGATCTGCGCCAGGGGCTGTTCGGGCGCATACTGACGCTGGATCCGGCCTTCTATGCGTCCATGAATACCGGCGAGGTGCTGTCGCGCCTGACCACGGACATCGCCCTGGTCGAGACACTGCTGACGACCTCGGTGTCATTCGCCCTGCGAAACTTCCTGACCATGATCGGCGGGATCGTGTTGCTCTTTATCGTCAGTCCGAAGCTGACGGGCCTGGTGCTCCTGGTCGTGCCGGTTCTGCTGGGGCCGATCTTCCTGTTCGGGCGCACCGTGCGAAAGCTGACGGTCGCCTCACAGGACCGGTTTGCCAATGCCGTCGGATTCGCCGGCGAGAGCGTGGACGCCATAGAGACGGTGCAGGCCTTCGGGCGTGAGACCAGCGCCATTGCCCGGTTCGGTGCGGCGGTCGAGGCCGCGTTCGGCGTCTCGCTGGTGCGGATGCGGGCGCGGGCCCTGATGACGGCCATGATCATCGTGGTGATGTTCGGCGGCGTGACCCTGGTACTGTGGCTCGGGGCGCAGGATGTGATCCAGGGGCGGATGACGCCGGGCGCCCTGCTGCAGTTCGTGCTGCTGTCGGTTTTCGCCGCAGGGGCCGTGGGCGCGCTGGGCGAGAGCTGGGGCGATGTGCAGAAGGCCGCCGGGGCCATGGAGCGGATCGACGAGCTGATGCGCGCGGAGGCGGCGATCCGTCCGCCGGAAACGCCGACCATCCTGCCCGAGCCGCCGACCGGCGAGGTATCGATGTCGGCGGTCCAGTTCGCCTATCCGGGGCGACCCGACCTGCCGGCGCTGAAGGGCTTTTCGCTGACCGTCCGGCCGGGCGAGACGGTCGCCCTCGTCGGCCCTTCCGGGGCCGGCAAGAGCACGGTCTTCCGCCTTTTGCTGCGCTTCTATGATCCGCAGTCGGGCATGGTTTCGGTGGATGGGGTGGATGTGCGCGCCGCCGATCCGGTGGCCGTGCGGAGCCGGTTCGCCTGGGTGTCGCAGGAGGCACCCCTGTTCTCGGGTTCCGCCAGTGAGAACATCCGCTTCGGCCGCGAACTCGCCACCGACGAGGAGGTCCGCGCCGCCGCCGAGGAGGCCCAGGCCCTGGGCTTCGTCGAGGCCCTGCCGGAGGGCTTCGACACGCCGCTGGGCGAGCGCGGCAAGAGCTTGTCCGGTGGGCAGCGCCAGCGGATGGCCATTGCCCGGGCCCTGGTCCGCGATGCGCCGATCCTGCTGCTGGACGAAGCCACCTCCGCCCTGGACGCCGAGAACGAGCGGCTTGTGCAGGCGGCGCTGGATCAGGCCATGGAGGGCCGGACCACCATCGTCATCGCCCACCGGCTGGCCACGGTGCTGCGCGCCGACCGGATCGTGGTGATGGAGGAGGGCAAGGTGGTGCAGGAAGGCACGCACCAGTCGCTGATCGCCCAGGGCGGCCTGTATGCCCGGCTGGCCGAGTTGCAGTTCCGGCCGGACTAGGCCGTCAGCGCCGGGTCGAGATATTTGAGGTTCGCCTCGCGAATCGCGGCCGCCGGCTCGTCATAGAGGAAGGGCAGGAAGGCGAAGCGTTCGCCTCTGGTGACCGACGTGGCCTCGTGCAGCACCGAGCAGGAGAAGACCACCGCCCCGCCGGGGGGCGGGCGATAGGTGCGCGGACCGAACTCGGGAAACCGCAGGTCGCCGCCCTCATAGTCGGCGTTCAGGTTGATCGAGACCGCGAACCGCCGGTGGGCCGTGCCCTTGGTGGTGTTGTCGCGGTGGGGCCGGAAGAAGCCGCCGGTCTCGGCGTCATAGCGGGCGACCAGATAGCGCTCGATCCGGGTGGCCCTGAAGTTGAAGACCTTCTGGATCTGCGGCAGCAGGCGGCGGTTCAGTCGGGCGACCACCTGTTGCTGCAGGATTTCCTCCTCGATGATCACGTCCGACCGGCGCTTGTGCTGATCGTTCATCATCAGGGTGGTGACGCCGTCGACCTCGCGCATGAAGCCGGACGGCTCGCCGCCGGTCTCGCGATAGAGGGCGATCAACCGTTCGCAGAAGGCCGGCTCGAAGATGCGCGGTGCCAGCAGTACGGGAGCGGTGACCTCGGGTCCGGCGTGGCGGCCCGGCGGCGGCAGGGTGGCGGCCCGGTCCACCAGCTGGTCCGCCTGCTCGGGGCCGACCACCGTCATGATGTGCAGGGCCGGGTCGATCAGATACCAGCGCTCGGCCCCGGTCGCGCCGTAGAGGGCGGCGACGGCAGCGTCCTCGTCGAACAGGAAGCGCAGGCCGGGGATGCTGTCCTCGCGCTTCTTGCGGCCCTTGTCCTTGCCGACGATGAGCACGAAGGCGCTGGCGTGGACGTCATTGAAGGCCGCCCTGTGGCGTTCGATACTGGCGACGGCCCGGGCGACGGCCGGTCCCGCCGGAACGATGGCCAGCAGCAGATAGCGGCCTGCGGCCGTGTCGAAGACATAGCGGGGGTTGCTGATCCCCGCTGTTGCAAAGATGGGTGCGGGATCACCGTATAAGAGCGACATGGCGGCCACGATGCACGGGATACCGCTCCCGTTTCAAGGGTGGTGCAGCGTTCAGTCGAGGGCGGCTGCAATCCGGTCAGCGAGACCGCGCAGCATGGCAGCGTCGGCCATTGGGGCCTGACCGTGCCCCTTCATCGGCCGATCGGCCCAACGAGGGATGATGTGGAAATGCAGGTGGAAGACGGTCTGACCGCCGGCCTCTCCGTTCAGCTGCATGATCTGGAAGCCGTCGGGTGTCAGGGCCCGCTCGACCGCGCGGGCGGTGCGCTGGACGGCGGCGGTCAGGCGGGCCAGCTCTGCGGGCTCGATGGTCAGAAGGGTCGGGGCGGTCGAGGTCTTCGATATGACGAGGACATGGCCCTCGGACTGAGGGAAGACGTCCATGAAGGCCAGCACATGCTCGTCTTCCCAGACCCTTACGGAAGGGATCTCGCCGCGCAGGATTTTCGCGAAGATGTTGCCGGTGTCATAGGGGGCGGTCAGGCTCATCAGGGGCTCCGTGGGTCGGGATCACCGTAGCAACCGTCGGCGGAAACCGGGAGGCCGGTGCGCGGATTTGCGCTAACTTCGGGTTCGAGTCGGGAGACAGCCATGCTTCGCTTCATCGTCCAGTTCCTGGTCACCTGTTTCGGCCTGTGGCTGTCGTCGCTGATCGTGGACGGGGTGGATTTCCTGTCCAACGGATCGGTGCTGGCGGCGGGCCTGTTTCTGGGGATCGCCAATGCCGTGGTGCGGCCGATCCTGACGATCGTGACCATCCCGCTGACGATCGTCACCTTCGGCCTGTTCCTGCTGGTGGTGAATGCGGCGATGATCGGTCTGGTGGCCAGCCTGCTGGGCGGATTCGTGGTCGATGGCCTGTGGGCGGGCATAGGCGCAGCGGTCGTAACCGGCACCGTCAGCCTGATCGCCGGCTGGTTCATGAGCGGGGACCCGGGGCGCCGGACGGCCGACTGATCCGTCAGTCCGTCTTGCGGAAGGGCGACATCTCGGCGGTTATGGCCTCGATCTCGGCTGCCACGGCCGGGCGTTCGCCGTCCAGATAACGGGCCACCGGATCGCGCAGGGCCGGATCGGCGATGAAGTGGGCCGAGTAGACGGGGGAGGGCAGGTAGCCGCGGGCGATCTTGTGCTGGCCCTGGGCCCCCGCCTCGACGCGCGACAGCCCCCGCGCAATGGCGAAGTCGATGGCCTGATAGTAGCAGAGCTCGAAATGGAGGAAGGGCACCTCCTCCAGCGCGCCCCACTGGCGGCCGTAGAGGGCGTCGCGGCCGATCAGGTTCAGGGCCCCGGCGATCGCGACACCATCGCGGAAGGCCATCACCAGGGCGATGCGATCGGCCATGGTGGCCCCGATACGGCTGAAGAAGTCGCGCGTCAGATAGGGTCGGCCCCATTTGCGCTCGCCGGTGTCCATGTAGAAGGCGAAGAAGGCGTCCCAGTGGGCTTCCGTGATGTCGGCACCGGTGAGGACGCGGATATCGAGCCCTTCCTGCGCCTCGCGCCGTTCGCGGCGGATGGTCTTGCGCCGGTTCGCGGACAGGGCGGCGAGGAAGTCGTCGAAGGTCGCATAGCCGTCGTTGCGCCAGACATACTGCATGTCCTGCCGCTGCAGCAGGCCGGCCTCGCCCATGGCGGTCCAGTCGCCTTCAGTCGGGAAGTTGACGTGCAGGGAGGAGACGCCGAGCCGCTCCGTCAGGGCGACGGCCCCTTGCAGCAGGGCCTGACGCACGGGCCCGGCATCGGCGTCGGGATGGACGAGGAAGCGGGGGCCGGTCACCGGGGTGAAGGGCACGGCGGACAGGAGCTTGGGATAGTAGCGGCCGCCGGCGCGTTGATAAGCGTCGGCCCAGCTGTGGTCGAAGACATATTCGCCCTGGCTATGGCCCTTGAGCCAGAGGGGCATGACGCCGAGGACGCGGCCGGTCTCATCGACCAGCGACAGGTGGCGCCCGGCCCAGCCTTGCTGCGGAACGGCGCTGCCGGAGGTCTCGCAAGCGTCGAGGAAGTCGAAGCTGAGGAAGGGGTCGCCGGAGGGGAGGGCGCAGGTGTCCCACGCGTCGCGGCCGACGTCGGCGACGGCGCTATGGACCTGAATCCGGAAATCCATGCTCATGTCCCGCGAAGCGGGTTCATCACAGCGAACACAACGAATTCACAAAGGGCACGACGGGGCCGGAGCCTGATGCAGATACCGTTGTGTTCGCTGTGAATTCGTTATGCCCGTTGTGATGAACCAACCAGCCCCGGCGGGGCATTGAAGCCGCTTCGCGGGAAGAATGTGCGGTTTGCGTCACCGCACCTCGACTATGGCATCGACCTCGACGGCGAAGCCGAGGGGGAGTTTGTAGACGCCGACGGCCGAGCGGGCGTGGCGGCCCTTGTCGCCGAACACCTCGACCATCAGGTCGGAGCAGCCGTTGATGACGGCGGGAATGGCTTCGAAATCACCGGCGGCCTGGACGAAGCCGCCCAGTTTGACGACGCGGACGACGCGCTCGAGGTCGCCGTCGCAGGCGGCCGAGATCTGGGCCAGCAGGTTGACGCCGCACATGCGGGCACCGTCCTTGGCCTGTTCCGGCGAGACGTCGGCACCGACGGTGCCCTTGATGCCGCCGGCGGCGTCGTTCGACAGCTGGCCCGAGATGTGGACCAGGTTGCCGGTCTGGACGTAGGGCACATAGTTGGCCACCGCCTTGGCGGGTTCCGGCAGGGAGATGCCGAGTTCGGCGAGGCGGGCGGCGACGGTCATGGGCGGGGCTCCTGAAGGTTCGGCGGCGGTTTAGCGCGGTGGAGCGAGAGCGTCACTCCCTTCCCCGAAGTTCGCACGGTCCCTTCTCCCCCTGAGGGAGAAGGTGGCCCGGAGGGCCGGATGAGGGGTGAAACGCAGCCTTTCGGGCTTGATGCAGGCAGGGCCGGATCCGGCAAGGTGTTTGAGGCGTAAGTCTTCCTGCCGTGTTCAGGTTCTCACTCCGGGTGTCTCACCCCTCATCCGCCCGCTGCGCGGGCACCTTCTCCCTCAGGGGGAGAAGGAAACTGATACGGTATTTTAATACCGTTATAAAATAAGTATTTTATTTCAGATGGATGAGGCCAGATCGCGCATCCACACTACCTTGACCCCGTACGCCCCATCCTCTATCAGCGCGCCTTCCGCTCGTCCCCGTTATCGGGAGGGGCACCCGATCGTCTCCCAGGACCCTTGAAATGCTGAAGAGCACCACGGCTTCGCTGAAGCCGGCCGAGGTCACGAAGAAATGGATCCACATCGACGCTGAAGGCGTCGTGGTGGGCCGTCTCGCGACCTTCATCGCCAACCGTCTGCGCGGCAAGCACCGCGGCGACTACACCCCGCACGTCGATTGCGGCGACTATGTCGTCGTCACCAACGTCGACAAGGTGGTGTTCACCGGCAAGAAGAACACCGACAAGATCTACTATCGCCACACCGGTCACCCGGGCGGCGTCAAGCAGACGACCCCGGAGAAGGTCCTGAACGGCCGTTTCCCCGAGCGCGTGCTTGAAAAGGCCGTCGAGCGCATGCTGCCCAAGGAGAGCCCGCTGGCTCGCCTGCAGATGACGCACCTGCGCCTGTTCGCCGGCGCGGCGCACACCCATGAAGCCCAACAGCCGGAAACGATCGACTTCAAGTCGGTTTCCGCCAAGAACACCCGGAGCGTCTGAGCATGACCGACGTGACTGCTGAAACCTCCGCCCCGCAGAACGACGCCCCCGCCGCGACCGGCTTCGACGCCCTGAAGGGCCTCGGCACCGTTTCCTCGGCTGACGAAGCGCCGGTCTATACCCAGAAGCTGGACGCCCAGGGCCGCGCCTATTCGACCGGCAAGCGCAAGAACGCGATCGCCCGCGTGTGGATCAAGCCCGGCTCGGGCAAGATCACCATCAACGGCCGGGACCAGATGCAGTATTTCGCCCGCGAAATCCTGCGCATGATGATCGCCCAGCCGCTGGAAGTGACTGACCGCCTGACCCAGTTCGACGTCGACTGCACCGTGCAGGGCTCGGGCCTGTCGGGCCAGGCCGGCGCCATCCGCCACGGCCTGTCGCACGCCCTGACCCACTATGAGCCGGCGCTGCGCCCTGTCCTGAAGCCGCACGGCTTCCTGACCCGCGACAGCCGCGTCGTCGAGCGCAAGAAGTACGGCCGCGCCAAGGCCCGCAAGTCCTTCCAGTTCTCGAAGCGCTAAGCCGTTTCACTACGGTATGGATGGGGGCGCTTCGGGAAACCGGAGCGCCCTTTTTCTTTGCGTCATTCCGCGTGGGTAATGGAGGACAGGATGAACGGCAGTTGGCTACTACTGGTGATCGGGCCGTTCCTGGCTGTCGTGATTTCGCGTGACCTCGTTGCGGCCTGGAAGCACCAATGCTTCCGAAAAGGTCCCTCCCAGCTATGGGATGTGCCGAGGGCGACGATGCCTGTGGTCTTCTGGGTCCTGATTTTGGGTAACATATTGATGGTTTGTCTCGGCGTCTGGGTCGCGGCGACAACCGCAATTGAACTTTGGGGATCGCCGGGCGCATGAACGATTAGCCGCCTCAATCCTGTCCTTCTCCTGATGGGAGAAGGTGGCCCGGAGGGACGGATGGGGGTCGGGTGCGCCGACGGACACAGACGACCCACACCCTTTCGCGCAAGGGCGATCGCTTCGCTCTCGCGCGCTCAAGCCCTCTCCCATCAGGAGAGGGGACGGAGTTGGAATGATGCATACGGTTTTCATCGACGGCGAAGCCGGAACGACCGGACTGGATGTTCTGCGGCGGCTGGAGGCGCGGGCTGATCTGGAGATCATCGCCCTCGGTGACCGACGGCGCGACGTGGAGGCGCGGCGGGAGGCGTTGAACAGCGCCGATGCGGTGATCCTGTGCCTGCCCGATGATGCGGCGAAGGAAGCCGTGGCGATGATCGACAATCCGTCGGTGCGGGTGATCGACGCCTCGACGGCGTACCGGGTCGATCCGGCCTGGACCTATGGCTTCGCCGAGATGGCCCATGCGCCGGGACGGATGACCCAGGCTGAGAAGATCGCCGGCGCGACGCGGGTGTCGAACCCGGGTTGCTATCCGACGGGTTTCATCGGGCTGGTGCGGCCGCTGGTCTCGGCGGGGATCATCCCCGCGGGTTGGCCGGTGACGGTCAATGCGGTGTCGGGATACTCGGGCGGTGGCAAGGCGATGATCGCCGAGTTCGAGGCGGGTGGAGCCGAGGCCTTCCGCGCCTATGGCCTGTCTCTGAAGCACAAACATGTGCCGGAGATGACCTTGCACACCGGGCTGGAACGGCCGGTGCTGTTCGCGCCGGCGGTGGGTGCGTACCGGCAGGGAATGCTGGTCGAGGTGCCGCTGCAATTGGCAGCCCTGCCGTCATCGCCCTCGGTCGAGGTGGTGCACGGTGCCCTGGCTGAGGCCTATGCGGACTGCCGGTTCGTCGAGGTGGTCGAGCTGGAGACGACTGAAGCGATGACCGGGATCGATCCGGAGGGGCTGAACGGGACCAACCGGATGCGCCTGCATGTGTTCGGGGACCGGGGGGGGGATCAGGTGCGGCTGGTCGCCCTGCTGGACAACCTCGGCAAGGGGGCGTCGGGCGCGGCGGTGCAGAACCTGAATCTGATGCTGGGGCTGGATGAGGGAACGGGGCTCAGCTGAGCCGGTCTTCCCCCGCTTGCGGGGGAAGTGTCGCGTTGGTCGCGCAGCGACCCAGCGACGATGGGGGTGTTGTCGAGCGAAGGAAGAAAACTCCCTCATCGTCCCTGCTCTCGCTTCGCTCGAGGACGGGACACTTCTCCCGCAAGCGGGAGAAGGCTTGAAACCGCCGCCGTCTTGCCGACGTATACAGGCCCATGACCCAGTTTTCCCGCCGTGCCCTTCTGACCACTGCCGGGGCGGTCGCCATGACCGCCTGCAGCCCCGGACCCGCCGGGGCCGACGAGCGCCAGTATGCCAATTCGCCGTTCCGGCGGATCACTGACGCCCAGTGGCGCGAGCGGCTGCCGCGGGCGGCCTATGACGTTCTGCGGCATGAGGCGACCGAACGCCCCGGCAGCAGCCCGCTGAACAATGAGCACCGCAGCGGGACCTTCTTCTGCCGTGGCTGTGACCTGCCGCTGTTCCAGTCCCGCTGGAAATATGACTCCGGCACCGGCTGGCCCAGCTTCTATGACGTGATCGCCGCCAATATCGGCACCAAGACCGACTTCGCCATCGGCTACCCGCGCACCGAATATCACTGTGCCCGCTGCCTGGGGCATCAGGGGCATATCTTTGATGACGGCCCGCGGCCGACGGGCAAGCGCTATTGCAACAACGGCGTGGCCCTGACCTTCCGTCCGGCCTGATCGCCCGATAGGCTTCAGGCCTGATTTCGGGAGGCATGCATGCTGGAATGGGTGTTGGCGAGTGCGATCGGGGTTGCCCAGCCGCGGCAGGACCCGACCGATCTGGCTACGCTGAAGACCTGCGTCGCCCATTTTCTGGTCGTCGAGACGGCGGTCGAGGAGGGCCACTGGGCCCCCATCCCCGGCGCGCAGCTGCCCCGCCCGGGGTCACGGTTTCGCACCATGGGGATGGTCCTGCTGCTGGACGCCTTTGCCAAGGCGGCGGAGGGCGCCGGCGTGGACGTCGCCGGCCTGGCCCCCGAGGTCGAGGCGCTGGTTCAGCAGGCCCCGCGGGCGCAGTCAGCCGATGATGTCGCCCTGGCGCTGAAGCGCGAGGGCGACTGTTTCCGGATGCTGGGCGTCGAGGAGCCGGAGGACTAGGCGCGCCGGGCCTTGATCGCGGACTCGACCGTCACGCCGAACCAGACGGCGGCGATGATGACCAGCAGGCCGTAGTCGATGCCGGGCAGGAATACCGGCACGGCGGCGCACAGGATCACCACCATCGGAAACAGACCCGCCCAGGCGGCCGTGCCGGGGCTGTCGGGATGGATCATCGGTGGTCGGGCCGGTGCCTTGATCGTGCGCATCAGGATGGGGTTCAGGACCACGAAACCGCCGAAACAGATCACCGCCAGCAGCAGGTTTCGCAGCGGC
>VYMF01000183.1_pt1 | contig 14564 bp, 12 predicted proteins | sample 5115271 | NCBI WGS metagenome assembly VYMF01 (sample SAMN12291778, study PRJNA351875) | freshwater metagenome | isolation source: freshwater lake | place: USA: Michigan, Wintergreen Lake | collected 2013-08-08
AGGCGCCCGCCGGCTGGACTACCTGTGACCGAGCCCAAGACCCTCCCCGTCCGCCCAAGGCATGCCGCCAGCCTGATCCTGCTGCGCGGGACCGGCCGGAATGCGGAGGTCTTGATGGGCAAGCGGCCCCGCAAGTCGCGGTTCGCCCCGGACGTCTTCGTCTTTCCGGGCGGCGCGGTCGATCCGGCCGACCGTCAGCGGCCCAGACACCTGTCGCCGCTCTGCACCCGCCTGACCCATGCCCCGGGGCGCCTGGCCGGGGCCCTGGCGGCGGCGGCCGTGCGCGAGACCGTCGAGGAGACGGGCCTCACCCTGCCCGACGACGCGCCCCTGACCCTGGCTGCTCGGGCCATCACCCCGACCAACAGCCCGGTCCGCTTCCATGCCCGCTTCTTCAAGGCCGACGCCGCCGACATGACCGGAACCCTGGCCGACTCGGACGAACTGTCCGAACTGGCCTTCCGCCCCCTGCCCGAGGCGCGGCAGCTGCCCCTGTTCGACATCACCGAGGCCATCCTCGACGCCCTGATGGCCGATGACCCGCCGTTCCTGTTCACCTACCGATACGGCAAGGCGCGACTGAAGACGCTGATCTAGGGCAGCGGTTTCGTCAGGTCGAACTCGACCCGGAAGTGCCGGTTCGGCCGGCGCAGTTCATAGGCGAAGACCGTGTCCGTCACCTCCACGGCCCAGACATTCGTCACCGAGGCCGGATTGCCCTTCTCCTGGAACAGGGTCTTGGAGAAGGCGTCCGCCGGAAACTCTTGCCTCACTGCCGAGCCGGGACCGACGGTGTCGCCTCCGTACTGCGAGAGCACATCTTCCGTCCCGTCCTCGTGACGGTGATCGTGCTTGAGCCGCAATTGGGTCGGGCTGACCAAGGTGATCACCCAGGTCCGCGACCGGTCCTCGCCCACGGAGAACGGGATTCGCACCTGATCCTCGGAGCAGGCCGCGACTCGCATGACCAGCCGCTGGTCGGCAAAATCCTTGTCGGCGGGGTCCGTGGTGACGACCCGCCCCTCGAAGCTCTTGCCGCAGAGACTTTTAAGGCTGCCGAAAAACTGGCCCTGGGCGGGATTTTCGGCCCAGGCGGGGCCAAATCCGGCAAGAACGAGGGCGGCGGTGAGGAGGAAGCGCATCATCCGTCAACCCTATGCGCCACAGGCGTTGACTTCCAGCGATCCCTGAGTATGTTCCGCGCCTCGCGAGAATTCGGCCCTGCGGCCATGAGGATATTGCTATGGCCAAACCGGCATCCATCAAGATCCGCCTGAACTCCACGGCGGACACCGGCTTCTTCTACGTCACCAAGAAGAACGCCCGCACCAAGACCGAAAAGATGGTCCTGAAGAAGTACGACCCCGTCGTGCGCAAGCACGTCGAGTTCAAGGAAGGCAAGATCAAGTAGGCTGTCAAAGCCACTCGATTTTGAAACGCCCGGCCTCACCGCCGGGCGTTTTGCATTGTCAGCGCTTGTTTTCCTTGGGCGGCCGGGTGCCGATGAACGGCCGCTTGGTCGTGGGAAGGCTCAGGAAGAGACCCAGCGCCGTCAGGCCAAGCAGGCTCAGCATGGTCACGGTGATCAGGGTCAGATGCGGCGTATAGCCCTCGCCGGGCAGCGTCTCGACATGACGGAAGGTCGAGCCCCACAGGACCAGGAGCATGCCGCCCCAGCCGGCGCTCAGCATACGGGCCCGGGTGCTGTTGCTTTCGCGCAGAACAAGCAGGCCGGCGATGGTCAGAAGAACCCCGACGACCAGGTCGTCGACCCAATAGGGCCACCACAGGCCGTTGAGAAACTGACGAGCCACGGCGACACCGGTTGCGACTGGACCCAGACAGACGGCGATCCAAGCAGACCTGGTACGGGTTTCCATAACCGGCGCCCCTTCACTACTCAGCGTTACGTTGAGTGTTGCTCCAACGCGACTCGCTGTTCGTTCTAGGTGACGGTCTGGAGAAAGCCAGACTTACCTGTCCCTGAATTGGGGCGCCCCCTGTCCGGACGCCAGCCAACCTGTGGATAGATACCGCCGGTACGTCGAAAGACGGCGTGATCCGATCATGCGGCCCGGGCAATGACCCGGTTGCGGCCGGCGTGCTTGGCCTCATACACCGCCCCGTCCGCGCGCTTGAGCAGGGTTTCAGGCGTATCAAGATCGCCCACCGTGCTGGCGACGCCGACGGAGATGGTCACGCTCAGCAGCTCCTTGCCGCCGGCCACCCGGAACGGCGAGCCGCCCACATGCAGGCGGATGCGCTCGGCGATCCGTTCGGCGTCGGCCAGGCGGGTGCCCGGCATGATGACGGTGAACTCCTCGCCGCCGTAGCGGCAGGGCAGATCGACGGCCCGGACGTTGGTCGCCAGCCGCACCGCGAACTCGCGCAGCACCTCGTCGCCGGCGTCGTGGCCGAAGCTGTCGTTGATCTTCTTGAAGTGGTCGATGTCGATCATCAGGGCGGCCACCGGCTCGCCCCCCATGCTGGCCCGCTTCACCAGGGCGGCCAGCTGGCTCTCCATGTAGCGACGGTTGTGCAGGCCCGTCAGCTGGTCGGTGACGGCCAGCTCCAGCGAATGGTCGAGGTTCTGGCGCAGGAAGTCGGTGTAGCGCTTGCGCTTGATCTGGGTGCGGGCCCGGGCCGACAGCTCCTGCGGATCGATGGGCCGGGTCAGGATGTCATTGACCCCGATCTCCAGCGCCTTGACCAGCCGAGGGCGGTCGTCCGGATCGACGATGACCAGCACCGGCACATTGCGGCTCTGCTCGTCCGACCGCAGCGCGGCGCAGAAGCGCAGCCCGTCAAAGGCCTTGGCGGCGGCGTTGACGATGATGATATCGACCGGCCCGCGCGCGGTCTGCAGCGCCTTGTCGTAGTCGCTTTCGACCACAGGCCGGTGCTCGACGGCCAATTCGGCGGCCACTCGCTGGGACTGGCGCTCGTTGTCGTCGACGATCAGGATCCGGCCGCCAACCCCGCCCAGGCGGGCAGCGGCGCCGGCGATGACCCCCATGCGGCGGCCCGATTCCTCGCGCTGACGCAGCTCGTCGATGACCAGCTTCAGGCGCGTCAGGCTACGCACCCGGGCAAACAGCATGACATCGTCGATGGGCTTGGTCAGGAACTCGTCGGCCCCCGCCTCAAGCCCCTCGATCCGGTCCGACCGACCGTCCAGCGCAGTGACCAGCACCACCGGGATATGCCGCGTCTCGGGATCGTCCTTCAGCCGGCGGCAGACCTGGAAGCCGTCCATGCCGGGCATCATCACGTCCAGCAGGACGATATCGGGCTTCTCGGCGGCGGCGATGGCGAGCGCCGTCGGCCCGTCACAGGCGGTCAGCACCTCGTAGTACTCGGCCGTCAGCTTGGCCTCGAGCAGGCGCACGTTCGCCTCGATGTCGTCCACTACAAGAATGCGTGCACTCATCGCCCTACCCCAGGAAGCGGCGGATGGTGTCCAGGAAGTGGGACACCGAAATCGGTTTGGAGATGTAGGCTTCGCAGCCGCCCTCGCGGATCCGCTCCTCATCGCCCTTCATCGCGAAGGCGGTGACGGCGATCACCGGGATGTGGCTGAGGTCATCATCTTCCTTGAGCCATTTGGTGACTTCCAGGCCGCTGATCTCGGGCAGCTGGATATCCATCAGGATCAGATCGGGCCGGTGTTCCCGCGCCAGCGACAGCGCCGACAGGCCCTCGCGCGTCTGAAGGGTTTCATACCCTTGCGCGTCGAGCAGGTCGTGGAAGAGCTTCATGTTGAGCTCGTTATCCTCGACGATGAGGACCTTCTTCGCCATCTAGCGTTCGACCTTAGGACCGGTTGTGTGGGAAAAAGACTCACGTCGGTCTGTTTCCATAGGTGCAGATCGCACGAATATCCTTAAGCCTGCGCTAATCGTGACCACGCTCGAAACCCTCACCCCCGCCGAAGCCGCCCAGGCCGTTCCCGTCGATCCGGCGCGGCCGCTGCTGATCGTCGATGTCGACGAGGTGCTCGCCCACTTCATGCAGGGCTTCGAGACCTTTGTGGGCCGGCACGGCTACGAGATGCGGATCGACCGCTTCGCCCTGTTCCAGAACATCTACAAGGTCGGTTCGCACGAGAGCGTGGACATGCCGACCGGCAAGATCCTGTTCGACGACTTCTTCCGCGACGGGGCCGATGACCTGATGCCGGTCGCCGGCGCGGCGACGGCGCTGGACCGTCTGAGCGCCGAGATGACCGTGGTCATCCTGACCAATGCTCCCGATCACGGCCGGGAGGCCCGCATGGGCTGGCTGCGCACCCATGGCCTGCACTACCCTATGATCATCAACAGCGGCCTGAAAGGACCGATCGTGCGTGACTTGGCCGCGCGGACGACCGGCAAGGTCGGTTTCATCGACGACCTCCTGCCCAATCTAGAATCTGTGGCGTCGGACGCGCCGGATGTCGTGCGCTTCCAGATGATCGCCGACGCGCGGTTGCGCCCCTATGCCCCGACCGATCCGGCGCGGCATGTGTGGGCGGACGACTGGATAGGCATGGAGCCGGCGATCCGGCAGCGGATGCTGGGCTAGTCTTCCGCCGATCTGAATTCCAGTGGAATGCGGACGGTTCGACCAGCGGTAGGAACGCCTGACTTAGTCGCGGGCGCTATCCTGAAATAACGTGGCAGTCGGTCCACAATACCTGCGTATGCCTCTGGCGGCGGCGGACCAATGACAATGCAATCTCTCAGAGAGCCATTGCCTTGAACCCGGCAGACCAAGGTGACCGCGAAATCATCCCGATTCAGTTCGTTGCGCAGCGAGGCAGATGCCTCCTGGCCGGTCGGCATGCGGAGCCAGATGACGTCGTGAGGCTCCAGTGGGCCGAGTCCTTGCATAGCTATCAGGAAATAAAGGGCCGCGGGCATTCCAAAAGACTACTCGCGTAAATATAAAACACAAGCTGCCACGAGCCGCCCTCAGTTGTTTTGTACGTTCCTCCATCTTGAGTTGACTCTGGTTGAGCGCCCGAGCCATAGTCAAGACAACGCGGGCTGATCGGATCGCCCGTTAGTTAGCTTGTTCTTTGCAGTCTAACGCGCGCGACCCCCACGTCGCGTCGGAGGATCACCCATGTCCACGCCGCAAACCGCCCAAGTCTACATCACCAACACCACCGACGGCACGGCCAAGATCCAGCTGTGGCACAACAACAGCGACTACGGCACCGAGAGCGGGACATGGACGGCGGCGCCTGGCCAGACGGTCGGGCCGCTGACCGTGCATTTCAACACCGGCTGGGGCTCCTACACTGTCCTTGACTACTGGGCCTGCGAGATCGTGGTCACCGGCGGCTCAACGCCCGGCCGGTTCGAGAGCACAGGGATCCTGCAGTACTCCAGCTGGAAGGAGTACCAGTTGCAGGGCAAGGACGCTGGCCAGAACCTGGTGTTCACGGTCAGCAGCACCAGCTTCGTCATCAACCTGAAGTCCGGCGGCGGCTCGACGCCGATGAACCCGGTCGCCCGGCTCTCGGCCCAGGCCTACCTGACCAACAACACCGGCGGCAACGCCACCCTGACCCTGTTCCACAACAACAGCACCGATGGCACCCAGAGCGCCACCTGGACAGCCGCGCCAGGCCAGACCGTGGGGCCGCTGACCGTCTATTTCCGGGTGGGGCTGAACGTGGGCTTCGTGCTCGACTACTGGGCCGTCAAGGCGGCGGTGAAGGATGGGCCGAACCCGGGCGTCTACACCTCCAGCGGCTTCGCCAGCATGACCAACTGGAAGGAATGCCAGTTGCAGCAGTCGGACGTGAACCAGAACCTGCCGCTGACCGTCGACCTGAGCAGCTTCGCGATCAACCTGCCGTCGGGCGGCTGTTCGGCCGGGATGGTCAGGACCGGCCCCTACACCCTGATCGACAATGTCTTCGTGCTTATGCTGGAGAACCACTCGTTCGAGAACGTCTTCGGCCAGTCCGACATCGCCGGCATCACCCGCGCCCCGCCCGGCACGACCAACAGCTTTGACAGCCGCAACTACGCCAACAGCCCGGCCCCGCCCATCGTGCAGAGCTATCCGGTCGGCCCCAACGCGCCGTTCGCCATGCCGACCGACCCCGGCCACGAGTGGCTCGACACCCTGGAACAGTTGCTCGGGCCGGAGTGGGGCGTGCAGTATAACGGGCCGAACAAGCAGACCCGCACGCCCTGGACCCCCTACAACCAGCCGGTGGTGAACACCGGCTTCGTCAGCAACTACGCCACGACGGTCACCGAGATCACGTCCAACAACCCCAGCAAACCGACCTCGACGGAGTACGGCGATCCGATGCTGGGCTTTACCACCCAGACCGACCTGCCGGTGATCTATGCCCTGGCGACCGAGTTTGCGATCTGCGACGCTTGGCACGCCTCGGTTCCCGGGCCGACCTGGCCCAATCGCTTCTTCGTGCACGGCGCCTCATCGGGCGGCTGGGCCGACTCCCCCAGCAGCCTGCAGACCGTGGCCTGGGAGACGCCCGGCGGCGGCTTTGTCTATCCCAGCGGGGCCTCGATCTATGACCGACTGTCGGCAGCCGGGCTGTCGTGGCGGGTCTATGTCGACGAGAATGGGCCGGTGTTCGGCGGCATCCCACAGGTCGCCGCGCTGCAGGGCATCACCTACAAGGTCAACACCAACAATTTCGGCAGCTTCGCCCAGGATGTTCAGGGCCCCTACCCCTACGCCTACACCTTCATCGAGTCCAACTACGGCGACACCACCGGCGGCTCCTACGAGGGCGGCTCATCGCAGCATCCGATGGATTCGATGGCCGGTGGCGAGGGCCTGATCAAGGCCACCTACGAGGCGATCCGCAATTCGCCGCTGTGGGAGCGCAGCCTGCTGATCATCACCTATGACGAGCACGGCGGCTTCTATGACAGCGTCCAGCCCCAGGCCGCGCCCCCGCCGAACGACGGCAGCCCCCGGGATCTGAGTATCAACGACGGCGGCTTCCTGTTTGACTGGTACGGGGTGCGGGTGCCGGCCGTGCTGGTTTCACCGCTGATCCCCAAGGGGGTGGTCGACAAGACGCTCTATGACCACGCCTCGGTGCCGGCGACGCTGGAGGCCCTGTTCGGCCTGCAGCCGATGACGGCCCGCGACGCCGCCGCCAACACCGTGCTGGCCCAGCTTTCGCTGGCGACCCCGCGCACCGACTGCCCGACGGTCCTGCCCGCCGTCGCGCCGGAGCCGCCGCGCGCAGCGCCCGCCGTCGATCCGAACGCGCCCTTGCCGCAGGACGGAAACACCATCGGCTTCATCAGGGTGCTGGCCAAGACCGACATCGACCTGGCCCGGGGCGATCCGGCGGAGGTCGCCGCTATCGAGGCGCAGGTGGCCGCGATCACGACGGTGGGCGAAGCCGAGGCCTATGGACGGCAGGTCATCGCCAAGGCTGCGGCGGCCCAGGCGGCGGCCAATCCGGCCGCGACCGCCCCGCCGCCGAGGCCACCGTCGGAGGCCTGAAGGCGGGCCGGCTTCAGGCCGGCTTCAGCACGCCATCCGCCAGAACCTCGATGTGTCGGGCGATCAAGGCCTCCTGCTCGACCCATGGAAAGCCCGGCCTGGCGATCAGCAGCGAGGCCAGGCCATGCAGGCCCGCCCATACCGACTGGGTCAGCAGGGGCTCGTCGCCTGGTCGGGTCAGCCCCGCAGCGATGAACTGGGCGATCCGGTCGCGGAAGCAGCCGAAAGCGTCCAGCCCCGCCGCCATCGCCCGATCCTTGGCGAGGTCCATGTCCGTCCTTGCCTTTTCGATCATGAACGCGACCCGGTAGGCGTCGGGCTGTTCGAGCCCAAAGTTGATATAGACCCGGCACAACCGCCTGAAACTGTCCCTGCTGGGCGCAAGCCCATCGGGCGCCGCTTCCACCCGGGTGCGCAGCTTGAGAAAGGCCTGCTCGCACAGGACGGCGGTGATTTCGTCGCGGCTCGGGAAATAGGCGTAGAGCGCCGGCTGCGAAATGCCGGCGGCGGCCGCGATGTCGCGCGTCGAGACCGAATGGATGCCTCGCGCCGCATAAAGGGAAAGCGCCGCATCCAGGATCTCCTGGCGGCGCTCAACGCCCTGCCCCTTGGCCTTGCGCGGTGAACGGACGATGGCGGACTTCATGCCGAACCCTACGCCAGTGACAGCCTTGACAACAGCCGATAATCGATCACTGATAACTTATCACTGATCAATAATAGACGTGTGTGTCTTGAAACTGCCCCTGATCGCGGTCTGCATCCTGGCGACTGGACTGACCGCTTGCGGGGGCAAGTCGTCAGACCCCGCCGCGCAGCCGCCCCCGGCGGTCGAAACGGCGGCGGTCGAACCCGCCGGCGGCGGAAACGGTCTCACCCTGTCCGGCACGCTGGAGCGTCGGCGCGAGATGACCCTCTCGTTCCGCATCGCCGGCGTGATCACCCACCTGTCGGTGGATGCCGGCGACACCATCGCCTCCGGTCAGGTGCTGGCGCGGCTCGATCCCGCTGCCGTCGACGCCCGTCAGCAGCAGGCCGAGGCCGAGCTGGAGCGCAGCCGCCGCGACCTGCGCCGTGATCAGACCCTGTTCGAGAAGGGCTATGTCAGCGGCCAGCGGCTGGATGACCGGCGCAGCGCGGTGAAAGCCGCCCAGGCCGCCTATGACTCCGCCGCCTTTGATCGCCGCTGGGCCCGACTGACCGCGCCGGCCGGCGGGGTGGTGCTGGAGCGCCTGGCTCAAACCGGCGAGGTGGTTCAGCCCGGTCAGGCGGTGCTGCGCGTTGCCGACCTGTCCAGCCCCCTGGTCCTGAGGGTTCCCGTCGCCGACCGTGACCTGGGTTCTATCGCGGTCGGTCAGACCGTCCAGATCACTGTGGACGCCCTGCCGGGGCAGATGCTGACAGGCAGGGTGGTCAAGATCGGCCAGGCGGCGGACCCAGCCACCGGCGCCATTCAGGTCGAGGTCGAACTGCCGGGACGGCCGGACCTGCGCAGCGGACAGACCGCCAAGGCCAGCTTCGGCGCGCCCCTGACCACGGGAGAGTTCGTCCGGGTGCCGGCGGAGGCCATTCTGGAAGCCGATGGCGAACGCGCCTTCGTCTTTCGCCTGGAAGCCGGCAAGGTTCGGCGCACCGAGGTCTTCTTCGCCGGCTTTGATGGCGATTTCGCCCGCGTCAAAGGCCTGTCGCCGGGAGACCGGGTGGTCACGGCCGGCGCCGGCTTTGTTTCTGATGGCGAGACGGTGCGCGTCGCCGACGCCGCCGCCCTGGCCGGCGCCGTCAAATGAGGTTTGACCTCGCCGGCTTCGCGGTCCGCCGCTGGCAGTTCACCCTGGTCGCCTTCGCCCTGCTGACGGCGCTCGGGGTCAACGCCCTGTTGTCGACCCCGAGATCGGAAGATCCGCATTTCCCGCTGCCCATCGTCGTCGTCCAGGCGGTGCTGCCCGGCGCCGAGCCGTCGGAGATGGAGCAACTGGTCGCCGACCCGATCGAGGAGGCGATCGATGGCCTGGATTCGGTCACGCGTATCGAGTCGACCAGCCAGGACGGCGTCGCCGTCATCACCACCGAATTCAGCTGGGACATCGATCCGGAGCGCAAGTACGACGAGGTCGTGCGTGAGGTGAATGCCCTGCGCGGAACCCTGCCCGACGGTCTCGCCCGCCTGGAGGTGCGCCGCGCGCGGACCACCGAGGTGGCCATCGTCCAGGTCGCCCTGACCAGCGAAAGCATGCCGATGCGCCGCCTTGAAAAGGCGGCGGACAAGCTGCGTGAACGGCTGGCGCGGGTGCCGGGCGTGCGACAGGCCCGCTACTGGGGCGTTCCGGCCTCGGAGGTGCGGGTGAGCCTCGACCTTGCCCGGCTGGCGGCCCTGAAATTGCCGGCCACGGCCGTCACCGACGCCCTGCGCGCCCGGGGCGCCGAGGCCCCCGTCGGGGCCGTGCAGGCCGGGGACCGGCGGTTCAACGTCAAGACCGGCGGCGCGTTCGAAGACCTGGCGTCGGTCGGCGACACCCCCGTGCGCAGCGTCGGGGGCGAGGTCGTGCGGGTGCGGGACGTGGCCCAGGTCGCCTGGGCGCAGGACGAGCCGACCCACCTCACGCGCTTCAATGGCAAACGCGCGGTCTTCGTCACCGTGACCCAAAAGGACGGAGAGGATGTCGGCAAGATCACCGCCGCCGTCCGCGCCGCCCTGGACGAGTATGAGAAGGTTCTCCCCGCCGGGGTCCGGCTGGAACGGGCCTTCTTCCAGTCCGAGAATGTCGACCACCGGCTCGGCAACCTGGCCCGCGATTTCAGCATCGCGCTGGCGCTGGTGCTGATCACCCTGCTGCCGCTCGGGTTCCGCGCCGGCGTTGTGGTGATGGTCTCCATCCCCCTGTCGCTGCTGATCGGGCTGGCCATCCTCCAGGCCCTCGGCTTCACGCTGAACCAACTGTCCATCGCCGGCTTCGTGCTCTCGCTGGGACTGCTGGTCGACGACAGTATTGTGGTGGTCGAGAACATCGCCCGGCGCATGCGCGAGGGCGAGGATCGGGTCTCGGCCGCGATCAACGGGACGCGCCAGATCGGCCTGGCGGTTGTCGGCTGCACGGCCACGCTGATGCTGGCTTTCCTGCCGCTGATGGCGCTTCCCGACGGCTCCGGCGCCTATATCCGCTCCCTGCCCGTCACTGTGCTGGCCACCGTCGGCGCCTCGCTGCTGGTCGCCCTGACCATCATCCCCTTCCTCTCAAGCCGCCTGCTGTCGCCGCATGAAGACCCCGAGGGGAACAGGCTCCTGCAGGCGATCAACGGGGGCATCCATCGGTTCTATGCGCCGATCCTGCATCGGGCGCTGGCCCGGCCGATCCTGGCTCTGGTGCTGATCCTTGGCCTCTGCCTGACCGCCGTCCCCATGGTGCGCGCCATCGGCTCCAGCCTGTTCCCGCCCGCCGAGACGCCGCAGTTCCTGGTCCGGATCGAACTGCCCGAGGGGACCGCCCTGGCCCGCACAGAACAGGCCCTGCGCTTCGTCGAAGGCCGGCTTGCCCGGGAACCGCAGATCGCCTGGCGCGCCGCCAATCTGGGCCGGGGCAATCCGCAGATCTTCTACAATCAGCAGCAGCGCGAACACAGCAACAGCTTTGCCGAGGTCTACGCCTCGCTGAAGGCCTGGCAGCCGGGCAAGAGCGAGGCGGTGATCGCCCGTCTGCGCACCGAGTTCGCCCGCTACCCCGGGGCCCGCATCACCGTCATCCTGTTCGAGAACGGCCCGCCCATCGAGGCTCCCATCGCGGTCCGGCTGACCGGCGAGGACCTGTCGGTGCTCAAGGCCGCCGCCTCCCGGGTCGAACAGATCCTCAAGAGCACGCCGGGCGCGCGTGACGTGAACAACCCCCTGCGGATCGACCGCACCGACCTCGACCTCGGCCTGGACGAAGCCAAGGCCGCCGCGCTCGGCGCCCCGGCCGGCTCCGTGCGCCGGGTCGTCCGGCTGGCCCTGTCAGGCGAAGAAGCCGCACGTTTCCGCGACGACGACGGCGACGACTATGCCGTGCGCGTCCGCCTGCCGATGTCCCAGGCCGGGGTTGGCGACCGGAACGACCTGTCGGCCCTGTCGGCCATCTATGTGCCCACCAGCGGCGGTGAGGCCACGCCGCTTTCGACCCTTGCCTCGCCCCGGCCCAGCGTCAGCCCGGCCCGCATCGACCGCTATGATCGCGAGCGAACGGTGACGGTAACCGCCTATGTCGAGGACGGCGCCCTGACCTCGGCCGTCACGGGAGCAGCAACGGACCGCCTGGACGCCCTTGCCCTGCCTCCCGGCTATCGATTGGCCTATGGCGGCCAGGCCGAAGCCCAGTCGGAGAGCTTCGCTGGCCTCGGCGCGGCGATCACCATCGCCATCTTCGGGATTTTGGCGGTGCTCGTGCTGGAATTTGGCCGCTTCAAGAGCGCCCTGGTCGTGGCCGGCATCACGCCGCTGGGCCTGTTCGGAGCCGTGACCGCCCTGTGGCTGACCGGCAATTCGATCTCGTTTACGGCAGTGATCGGCATCATCGCCCTGATCGGCATCGAGATCAAAAACTCGATCCTGCTGGTCGATTTCACCGAGCAGTTGCGGCGCGAGGGCATGCCCCTGCGCGCGGCCATCGAACGCGCCGGCGAAGTTCGCTTCCTGCCGGTCCTGCTCACCAGCGTGACGGCGATCGGGGGCCTCATCCCGCTGGCTCTGGAACGGTCGGGGCTCTACTCGCCGCTGGCCATCGCCATCATCGGGGGACTGGTCTCTTCGACGCTGCTGTCACGCATCGGCACGCCAGTGATGTACTGGCTGACGGCGCGCGGCGAGGAGAAATAGGCGAGGGCTCAGCGTCCTGAGGGAATGGCCAGCCGCCGAAGGTCAGCATCTGAAAGCGGAACCCCCGGCGCATTGGGCCGTGCGCAGTTTATCGCGAGCCAGAACAGCTTGACGCAGCCTACACGCCGAGCTGAAGCGCCTCGCGCGCAGCGGCGACGAGCCCGTCAAGCCACTCCTGGTGACCGTTGATCATCGGATTTGGCGTGGTCGCCGCGAGCTCCCTGGCCGGCGCGCCATTCTGCGTTTCCTGGGTCAGAATCCTGACCCGATCACCTGACAGATCCTCGATGAGCCAGGCGTGATGAACGTCGAGCCGATCCTCGGCCCCCTCGGCGCCCGACCAACCGTGCCAGGCGATGCGAGCAGGCTGACCGCGGACAGGCGGGACATGTTCGACAACTTGCGCCTCGACCGGAAAGCCGAAGGTCTTGAAGAAAAAGCGAATGCCGTTCTCCAATTCGGGACCCTTGCCCTCATGAACACTGACATCGGCGCAGTTCCGATAATAACCCGGCCAACGTTCGGGCGTATTGAGAAGGGGCCAGACGTCCTCAGCCTTAAGCCCGGCGATGATGACCTCGTTCGAGCAGTAGTTGTCCGTAAAGCCGGGCACGTAGCCCGCAGGCCAGATAATGTCGCTCATTTGCGTCCTCCAAATCATGTCAGGCTCTGGGCCTTCAGTGATGGGAAAATGCCCCGGCGTGTGAAATAAGGGAAATTCCAACTTGTGATCTCAGGTATCGAAATGTCGGATATCAAAGGCGTTGACCTGAACTTGCTAAAAGCCCTGGACGCCGTGATGGAGACCCGGTCGGTCACACGGGCGGCCGAGCGACTGGGGTTGTCCCAGCCGGCGGTGAGCGGAATGCTCACGCGACTTCGTGAGACATTTGATGACCCACTATTTCTGCGCACCCAGCGTGGCGTAATTCCCACGCCAAGGGCCGAGGCGCTGGCATTACCGCTGCGGCAAGCGCTGATGGATATCCAAGCCCTGCTGACACCTGAGGTTTTCGATCCCGCGCGGGCGAACATGACCGTGAACATCGCGGCGACCGACTATGCGCAGAAGGCGGTTCTTCTGCCGCTCGTGCGCGAACTACGCCAGCAGGCTCCTGATATTCGCGTTTCCATCAGGCCGGTAGATCTGCCCACGTTGGCGCAACGCATGGAGGGCGGAGCCCTGGACATGGCGTTGATTACGCCAGACATGGCGGTCGACACGATGCGGAGCCGAGTCCTGTTTGAGGAGGTCTACGTCTGCATCATGCGAGAGGGGCACCCTGCGTCAAGCACCCCGCTCGACCTTGAGCGCTTCTGCGCCCAGGATCACGCCTTGATGTCACACGACGGTTCGCAGTTTCGCGGGGCCACGGACAGGGCCCTTGCAGCGCAGGGCCACAGCCGGCGGGTGGTGGCAGTGGCGCCGAGCTTTCTGGTTCTGATCGACCTCGTTAGAAACTCTGATCTGCTGGCCATGGCGCCAAGCCGCCTTGTGTCAGATGTCCCGGGGCTTTGTGTCCAACCGCCACCGCTCAACGTCGAAGGCTTCACCAAGATCCTGGCTTGGCACGAGAGGCTCCAAAGCGATCCCGCCCACAAGTGGTTACGCGGCCTGGTCGCACAGTGCGTGGCGCCGACTGCGAAACCATCGACGCCCTGAAAGATCGCGGTCTCGACGATAGGGCGATCACCAAACCGCCGAAACTTGAGCCAGTTGCAGCCCTACCCGGCCCGCACGGCGGCCTCCGGGGTGGACGCGCTAACGGCTCAACCGCGCCACCAGGCTGGACGTATCCCAGCGGTTTCCACCCAGCGCCTGCACCTCCGCATAGTAGCCATCGACAAGCCGGGTCATCTCCAGCGTCGCGCCCTTGGCCGCCGCCTCGTCCAGCACCAGGCCCAGGTCCTTTCGCATCCAGTCGACCGCGAAGCCGAAGTCGAACCGGCCCTCGACCATCGTGGCCCAGCGGTTGTCCATCTGCCAGGACTGCGCCGCGCCCTTGCTGATGGCGTCGAACACCGCCTGGGGATCGACGCCAGCCTGGGCGCAGAAGTGGACGGCTTCGGCCAGACCCTGAACGACGCCGGCGATGCAGATCTGGTTGGCCATCTTGGCCAACTGGCCGTGTCCGGGTCCGCCGATGCGCTTGATGGCCTTGGCGTAGGCGCCGATGACCGGCTCGGCGCGGGCCAGGGCGGCCTCGTCGCCGCCGACCATGATGGTGAG
>VYMF01000184.1_pt1 | contig 14527 bp, 17 predicted proteins | sample 5115271 | NCBI WGS metagenome assembly VYMF01 (sample SAMN12291778, study PRJNA351875) | freshwater metagenome | isolation source: freshwater lake | place: USA: Michigan, Wintergreen Lake | collected 2013-08-08
CCGTCCTGATCGTCTGCGGTGCCGGGGGCCTTGTCTATGCCGCCTGCATCGTGCTTTTCCGCGCCGTCAGTGTCTCCGAACTCAAGGCGACGCTGAAGCGTGAACCCGGCGCAGCGACGCCGACCGGACTCGATTGATGACTGACGCCCCTCCCGCCGCTCCCAACCCCGCACCGGTCTATTCCGGCCCTCGCCGTATCCTGTCCGGCATCCAGGCCTCGGGCGCCCTGCACCTGGGCAACTACCTGGGGGCCCTGAAGCGTTTCACTCAGTTGCAGGACACGGGTGCGCCTTGTTTCCTGTTCGTGGCCGATCTGCATGCAATCACCGTCTGGCAGGATCCGGCCCTGCTGACCGCCCAGACCCGTGAGATCGCCGCCGCCTATCTGGCCTCCGGGCTCGACCCGGCGCGGTCGGTGATCTTCCCGCAATCCGCTGTTAGGGCCCATTCGGAACTGGCCTGGATCCTCAACTGCGTCGCCCGCCTCGGCTGGCTGGACCGGATGACACAGTTCAAGGAGAAGTCGGGCAAGCACAAGGAGCGCTCGAGCGTCGGCCTCTACACCTATCCGGTGCTCCAGGCGGCCGACATCCTGCTCTACAAGGCCACCGAAGTGCCGACCGGCGAGGACCAGAAGCAGCATCTGGAACTGACCCGCGACATCGCCGCCAAGTTCAACAACGACTTCAACGCCCCCGGCTTCTTCCCCCTGCCTGAGCCCCTGACCCAAGGGCCGGCTCCGCGGGTCATGTCCCTGCGCGACGGCGCTGCCAAGATGAGCAAGTCCGACCCGTCGGACCAGTCGCGCATCAATCTGACCGACGACGCTGACACCATCGTCGCCAAGATCCGCAAGGCCCGAACCGACCCCGACGCCCTGCCGGAGACCCTGGAAGGCCTCGAAGGCCGCGCCGAGGCGAAAAACCTCGTCACCATCTATGCGGCCCTGGCCGACATCAGTCGCGAGGCGGTGCTGGCGCAGTTCGCAGGCCAGGGCTTCGGGGCCTTCAAGCCGGCGCTGGCCGACCTCGCCGTCGCCTCCATGGCCCCGGTCAGCGCAGAAATGCGCCGGCTGATGGCCGACCCGGCCGAGATCGACCGGGTTCTGAAGGACGGGGCCGAACGCGCCGCCGCCATCGCCGATCCGGTGGTGGACGAGGTCAAGAAGGTCGTGGGCTTCTGGAGGGGCTGATGCTGTCGTTCTTTCTGCTGTTGGTCCCGGCTCCGGTGACACAGGCAGCCCTCGTGGACGCACCTGCCGCCGAGGTATCGGCCCCCGCCTCCGTAACGGCAGGCAATCTGACCGTGCTCCAGGGACACATGATGGCCTGGAGCCGCGGCGGCCAGCTGGAAGGCGAGGTCGCCTTTACCGTGCGTAACTCAGGCGCACCCGACCGCGTGTTGTCGATTGCCACCCCGGCGGGGCCTTCGGGCACGATCTCGCTTCAGGTCGCCCGCAGCGGCACGGCGGTAAGCCTCGCGGCCGGCGATATGACCGTTGCCGGGGCCAATGCGGACGGGACGCCGGGTCTGTCCCAGGTGACCGTGGGCCTGACGGATCTGGCGAACGGGATGCCGATGCCGGTGCCCACCACCATCACTGTCCTGTTCGAGACCGCCGGATACGTTACCCTGCTCGCTCGACCGGTATCGCCGGCCCCGTCACCATAGGATAGGCCGCCACGCCCCTGCGCTTCAGGCGATCCGGTCCAGCCGGGCGATGAAAAAGCCGTCCAGCCCGCCCTTTTCCGCCCACATCGACGGCAGAACCCGCAGCCAGCCCTCAGGCGTCAGGGCCTCGCTCGGCGCACCGACCTCGGCGGGAACCGCAGGCGCCGTCCGGAAGGCCGGGTTGCGACGCAGGAAGGCGATGATCTGGGTCTCGCCTTCCTCACGTTCCAGCGAACAGACACAATAGACCAGACGGCCACCCGGCTTGACACGTTCGGCGGCGGCGTCGAGCAGCCGGTGCTGAACATCAGCCAGTTTGGCGACGTCCGCAGGCTTGGTCGCGCGCAGGACCTCGGGATTCCGACGGAAGGTGCCGGTGGCAGTGCAGGGGGCGTCGAGCAGAACGGCGTCGAAGGCGCGCGGGTCCTCCCAGTCCTCGGCCGGGACGGCGACGACCTCGGCGGACAGGCCGGTGCGCGCGAGATTGGCCCGCAGCCGGTCCAGCCGCTTGTCCGACCGGTCCAGCGCCACAACCGAAGCACCCGATGCCGCGATCTGCAGCGTCTTGCCGCCGGGAGCGGCGCAGAAATCAACGATGGACTCGCCGGCCTTGGGAGCCAGCAATCGGACCGGCACAGCGGCGGCGGCATCCTGGACCCACCAGATGCCGTCCTCGAATCCCGGCCAGGTCGACAGGTCGCCGCGACGGCCGGTGCGGACGGTGTTTCCGGCCATCACTTCGCCGTCCAGCGCCTCGGCCACCGCGGCGGCATCGACCTCCGGCTTCAGGCTCAGGTCCGTCGCGGGCTCCTCGCGGGCGGCGAGCGCCAGGCCTGTCAGCGTCGCCTCGCCGTAGGTGGCGCGCCAGCGGGCAGCGAGCCATTCGGGCAGGTTGGACTCGGCCGTCGTCAGACCCGGCCCCTCGCGCTCGATACCGCGCAGCACGGCATTGACCAGGTTCTTGTAGGGACGCGTCTTGACCTCACGCTCGGCCAGTTTCACCGCCGTCGAGACCGCCGCAAAGGCCGGGGTCTCGAGCACCAGTGTCTGGGCCAGGGCCACGCGCAGGATGGTGCGCACCGCCAGCGGCGGGGCCTTCTTCAGCTTGCGGTCCAGGATCTGGTCGATCTCGCCAAGGCGTCGCAGGGCGGCCATGGCCACGGCCCGGGCAAAGGCCCGGTCGGGACCCGGCAGGTCCGCGACCTCACGGAACGACAGGGCCGTGTCCAGCCCGCCCCGGCCCTCCAGCGCGGCGTTCAGCAGAACGCCGGCTGCCAGACGGGCCTCGACGCCGATATCTGGGCCGTCGTCACGGGGGTCGGCGACCCGGGGCTTCGGGGGACGGGTTCCGGCCCGGGCCTTGTCGGCCATGCGACGGCCGCGAGCGGCGGAGCTGCGGCCCGTGCGGTCGTCGTTCAAACCACCACCTGCGTGCCCAGCTCAACCACCCGGCCCGGCGGGATGTGGAAGAAGTCGGTGGGGTTGGCGGCGTTGCGGGTGAGGAAGATGAACATCCGGTCCTGCCAGAGCGGCATGCCTTGCGCAGCCGAGGCAACAACGGAACGACGACCCAGGAAGAAGCTGGTCGACATGATGTCAAACTTCAGCCCCTGCTTTCGGCACACGCCGAGGGCCTTCGGGATGTTGGGCTGCTCCATGAAGCCGTAGGAGATGGTCAGCTTCTTGAAGTCGTCCGAGATCGGCTCGATCGTTACCCGCTCGCTGTCGGGCACGCGAGGGCGGTCGGTGGTCCGGACCGTCAGGATGATGTTCTTCTCGTGCAGCACCTTGTTGTGCTTGAGATTGTGCATCAGGGCGACCGGGGCGACGTCCGGATCCGAGGTCAGGAAGATGGCCGTGCCTGGAGCCCGATGGGGCGGGCGGGCCCGCAGCATCTCGATCAGATCGGTCAGCGGCAGACTGTCCTTGCGGGTCTTGTTCGCCAAGATCTGCGTGCCCCGCACCCAGGTCCACATCAGCAGAACCAGCGCCACGCCCAGAACCAGCGGCATCCAGGCACCGTCGGGAATCTTGAGCAGATTGGAGGTCAGGAAGACGGAATCGATGAAGCCGAACGGGATCAGTGCCGCCAGCGTCGCCCACACCGGCCAATTCCATTTATGGCGGATCACCGAATAGGCCATAAGGGTGTTGATCAGCATGACCCCGGTCACCGCGACGCCATAGGCTGCGGTCAGGTTGGACGAGCTCTGGAACACGAACAACAGGACCAGCACCCCGATCATCAGCATGTTGTTCACCGCCGGCACATAGATCTGGCCGGCCTGGGTCTCGGACGTATTCTTGATTTCGATGCGGGGCAGCAGCCCCAGTTGCACAGCCTGCTGGGTCACCGAAAAGGCCCCGGTGATGACGGCCTGGCTCGCGATCACGGTCGCCGCCGTCGCCAGCCCCAGCATCGGCCAGTAGACCGCCGTCGGCACCATGCTCCAGAACGGGTTCTCCGACGCCGCCGGATCGGACAGGATCAGGGCTCCCTGGCCCAGATAGTTGAGGGTCAGGCAGGGCAGGACGAACCCGACCCAGCCGATGCGGATCGGGGCCTTTCCGAAATGGCCCATGTCGGCATAGAGCGCCTCCGCCCCGGTCACGGCCAAAAAGACGCTGCCCAGGATTATGAACCCAAGGAATCCGTCATTGATCAGAAGCATCACGCCATAGTGCGGCGACAGGGCGCGCAGGATCGAGAGGTCGTCGAAGATGTGAAACAGGCCAAGGACGCCCAGGCTCAGGAACCAGACGGCCGTAATGGGGCCGAAGAACCGCGCGAGGCCAGCAGTCCCGCGCGCCTGGACCAGAAAGAGGGCGATAAGAATGCCGGCCGATACGGGGACGATGAAGGGATCCAGTCGCCCGGCCACGCCCGGTGCATCCTTGACGCCCTCGATCGCCGACAGCACCGAAATGGCCGGTGTGATGATGCCGTCACCGTAAAAGAGAGCAGCGCCACAGACGCCGAGGATGAAGACGAAGGCTGTGCGCCGGCCGACCGCGTGGGTGGCCAGGGCCATCAGGGCGAGGGTGCCGCCCTCGCCCTTGTTGTCGGCCCGCATCAGGAACATGACGTATTTGAACGTCACCACGATCATCAGTGCCCAGAAGGCCAGCGAGACCACGCCGATAACCGCCAGGTCGCCGCCGACGCCTTCCCGGGCATGGCCGATGGCCTCGCGCAGGGCGTAGAGCGGGCTGGTGCCGATGTCGCCGAACACCACGCCGATGGCACCGATGATCAGCCCCCATTTGCCGGCCTTGACGTGGCCGCCTTCGCCAGCCGCCGCGGGGTGCGGATGGGCCGGTGCGACCGACTTATCGGCATTAGAATGGGTGTTTGAGGCGGCGGCGCTGGCGCCGTCTTCACCTTGGGGAGAGGCCCCGGCCATGACGTTCCTCCGGGATACCGCACCTGCGGTTCCCATCAAAAGAGCGGCGAGCCTTTAGGCCCTTTCCGCTGGCCGTTCAATCGTGCTGCAGGCGCGAAATATAGCGGCCGTGCTGGATCGGGAGTTTCCAAAGGATCGACGACCACGGCCACGCCGAATGTCCGTTTGTGAAAGCCCGCTCCCGCGCCTATCTTGAGGCCAGAACCATGTCCGACAGCCAACGCTTTCCCGTCGCCGCCCACGCCCTGGCCTATCTGGCCCACAAAGGCGCGAACTCGCCGGCCCAGGCCGTGCCGAGTGCGATTCTGGCCGCCTCGATCCCGACCAATCCCGTTGTCGTCCGTCGGGTGACCGCCCTGCTGGCCAAGGCCGGGCTGATCGCCACCCGGCCCGGTGCCTCGGGCGGGGCCTGGTTGCTGCACGGACCGCAGGCCATTACGCTCGAAACCGTTCTGCGCGCGGTCAACGGCTGCGCCCACCTCGGCTCGCCGCCCGCCGGTGCCAAGGGCTGTCCGGTCAGCGAACACATCCCCCGTCAGGTGGCCAAGGCCCTGACCGCTGCCGACCAGGCCGCGGGTCAGGCCCTGTCGAAGATCACCATCGCCGACCTGCTGGACCAGGACCCGGCCTCGCTGGCGGCCTTCGCGCCCCATGCGTCCTGCCCGGCGGCCGCCTGAGATGAGCCTGCCGTCGCGGCCGCGTCCCGTGGTGCTGATCACCGGTGCCTCGGCCGGAATCGGCGCAGCGCTCGCCCGGATCTATGCGGAAAAGGGCTGGGACCTGATCCTGACGGCCCGGCGGGAAGCGCCCCTGCAGGCGCTGGCTGACGAACTGGCCTTGTCCGGTGCCGCCTCGACCATCCTGACCGAAGACCTCGCCGACCCGGCCGCGCCCCGCCGCCTGTTCGACGCGATCCAGGCGAAGGGGCTGACCGTCGACGGCCTGATCAACAATGCGGGCTTCAGCCGTACCGCCGGATTCCTGAACACCGACCCCGCCGCCCACAGGGCGATGATCCAGGTGATGCTGGCCGCCCCCGTCGAACTGGCCCGGCTGTTCGCCCCGGGCATGGTTGAGCGGGGATACGGCCGCATTCTCAATGTCGCCTCCCTCGCCGGCCAGATGCCCGCGACCGGCGGCGACACCCTGTATGGGCCGATCAAGTCCTTCCTGATCAAGGCGTCCCAGGGTCTGCATCTGGAGCTGCGCGGGACCGGCGTCCACGTCACCGCCCTCTGCCCCGGCTACACCCTGACCGAATTCCACGACGCCAACGGTACGCGGGAACAGGTGTCAGCGGCCTATCCCGCCTGGATGTGGCAGACTGCGGACCATGTGGCGCGCGTCGGCAATGAGGCCTGCGAGGCCAACCGGCCGAAGGTCACGCCGGGCGTGATGAACAACCTGCTGGCCGGCCTGGCCAAACATTTGCCGGACCGTGTCGCGCTGCGAATGGTCGGCGGCCATGCGAAACGGCTGAAGCGGATCCAGTAGAGTGGCGGGTGGGTAGTGCCATGAGTTGCACTGCGGGTTCGCAGGCATCAGCGGCCATCTAACTGGCCACTGTTTACCCCTCAGTGCCCGCCGTCCGGGTACGGCGTTGTGGCGATGCTGCTGAACATCCCAGGGATAGCCTCCGACAGGCCCGCGAGGATGAACTGGATGGCAAGGGCGCACAGGATCAGACCCAGCACCCGAACGATGATGGCCATGCCGATTTCGCCGAGCAGGCGGCTGATCGGGCCGGTCAGGGTAAAGCAGATGAAGGTGGCGAAGCCAGCCGCGGCAATGGCGGCCAGCCCGGCCGCCTGACCGGCCGGCCCGACTTTCTCGGCCTCACCGGCCTGGATGATGATGGTCGAGATCGCGCCCGGGCCGATCAGCAGCGGCATGGCGAAGGGCACAACCAGTCGCTGGAAGCGGCGCCGCGCATAACCCTTGTCATTCGCCGCATCCTTCACTGCATCGGGGTCGGCAAACATCTTAAGGAAGTCCTCCCGTGTCATGTCGAGACCCAGCAGCAGCAGCAGGATGCCGCCGGCGATCCGGAAGGCCGCCAGGGAGATGCCGAAGAACTGCAGCAGCCCCAGACCCGTGAAGAAGAAGAAGCAAAGAAAGATGACGATGAAGATGCAGATCAGGGCCGAGACCGAGAGCCGCTGGCGCATGGAGGCACCGGCCGTCGCCGCCGCGAAGATCGGGATATTGCCGATCGGGTCGACAAGCGCGAACAGGGCCACGAACAGGTTGACGCCCAGATCGACCGCGTCCATTTGCTGACCTCGCCCTGCAATTCACCCAACCGCGGTCCATCAAGGCTGACGGACGCGCTTGCGTCCAGCCCTAACGGTTCGACAGGAGTGACGCCATGACCCTCGTGCTGACCGACCCGCGCCTGATTGTCGGTCTCGACCTGCCGTCCCTTGATGCCGCCAGGGCCATGGTGAACCGTCTCGGCGCGACGATCAGCGCCTACAAGATCGGCTTGACCCTGCTGGCCCGGCCCGGCGGGGTCGCCTTTGCCCACGAACTTCGGGCTGCCGGCAAGACGGTCTTTCAGGACTGGAAGCTGCACGACATCGGGGCCCAGGTGGATGGCGCGGCCCGCGCTGTGGCCGAGGGCGGCTGCGATCTGCTGACCGTCCATGCCGAGCCGCAGGTGATGCGCGGTGCCGTCAAGGGGCGCGACGCGGCGGGGACGGGTACGAAATTGCTCGCGGTCACCGTCCTGACCAGCCTGTCGGACGCCGACCTGACCGACATCGGCTACGGCTTTTCGGCCCGGGACCTGGTCGAGCGGCGAGTACGGCAGGCACTGGACTGCGGCGTGGACGGTGTCGTCTCAAGCCCGCTCGAGGCTTCCCGCGTGCGCGAAATAGCCCTGGCTGCGGGGCGGCCCGACTTCCTGATCGTCACGCCCGGCGTCCGGCCCGAGGGGGCCGAAAAGGGCGATCAACAGCGTGTGGCTACGCCGCGCGCGGCGCTGGAAGCCGGGGCCACACACCTGGTCGTGGCCCGACCGGTGGTCGGGGCCGAAAACCCGCTGCTGGCGGCCTCGGCCATCGTCGAATCGATCAACGGAATCGCCCGCTAGAACCCTCAGCCGCGCTCGCCGGGCTCCTGGCTGTAGTGCTGGCGAGGCGGTTGCGACGAACGGGGCCGTTCGGGCCGGTAGGGGCGCGCGGGCGGTGCCGGCGGCTCATATCGGGGCGGTTCGGGGATATAGGCCGGCGGATAGGGCGCATCGTGCCCGCCGTCGTGATCGCAGCCGCAGTCGTGCGACTGGCCGCCCCGATAGTCGTCACTCCAGGACGATTCCTCGCGATATTCTTCCCTACGCTCGTATGAGCGCGACTCCTCGTACGAGACCCGGTCCTCCTCACGGCGGCCGCCGCAGCGGTGGCGTTCGCTGTAGCCGTAGCGGCCGCCACGATCGACATCGACCTGGCACCCGCCGCCGTTGGCGTTACAGGCCGGAGCCCGGCGACCGTTGCGACCGAACCCGGCGACCACATAGCCGAACGGCGCGCTGGCGCAGGTCCGCCCCTCATAGACCTCTTCATTGTAGATCGGGCCACCGCCGTAGTAGCCGCCGCCATCCCCGCCATAGCCGCCGCCGACGTAAACCGTGCCGCCGCCTCCGAAGCCGCCGCGGAACCCGCCCATGTCATAGGTGCGGGCGTTGAAATAACCACCGGCCGAGGCTCCCGCATAGGCGTTCGCATTGGCGTTGGCGTTGACGTTCACATTGATGTTGCCGTTGTAGCCGCCGCCGTGAGAGGGCGGCACGGGGGATGGATGGCCGCCGCCGCATCCACTGCCGCACCCTCCGCCTGGATGGCCGCCGCCGCCGCGCGGATCTCCGGCCAGGGCAGGGCTCGCCACGAGGATCAGAAGCGCGGCGCCGACCGCGGCGTTGAGTATGCGCATGACACGAACTCCAGTTCGGAGCCGTTTTAAGCTTTCGGAAACCATCCGGTCCGGGCTTGCACCGAGCGAGCGAAAGGCGGCGGGTCCTTTCCCCTCAAGGCATCCAATTTAACCATGGTGCCGGATTTTCCTGGGCCCGGGCGAGGGCCCGCACCGGCGTTCCGATCAGAAATCGATGGCCAGACCCTTCTTCTCCCAGTCGCCGTAGCGGGTGGGCTCGGGGCCGCGTGGGCCGCCGTGTTCGGGCGGCAGACCCGTCTCTCCGCCCGACACACGGCGCTCGGCGGCCTCCAGCAGGGCGCGGCGCGCGACCTCCGTCAGGGGTCGTTCGGGGGTGGCATGGGGCACATCGGCGTTGAACACCGGGGTGGGCGCGTCGTCGGGGGTGGGATGATCGGTCACAGCGGCCTCGCCTTGAGCCTGGGCGTTGATCCGCACACATGTGGTGTCTCCCCCTCCGGCGCCAGTTGCGATCACACGTTTCGTCCGATGAACCTCTTCAAGACCTTCGTCCTGCTCGCGGCCCTTACCGCCCTTTTCGTCGGCCTCGGCTATCTGCTGGGCGGGCCGACAGGCATGTTGATCGCCCTCGTGCTCGTCGGCGGGATGAATCTGGCCAGCTACTGGAACGCCGACAAGATCGTCTTGAAGATGTACCGGGCGCAGCCCGTCGATGAGCAGCATTCCAATGCCGTGGTCCGCGCCTATGTGGCCGATGTGGTGCAGATGGCCCGCGACGCCGGCTTGCCGCGGCCGGTCATCGCCATCATCCCCAACGACCAGCCCAACGCCTTCGCCACAGGCCGCAACCCCGAGAACGCCGCCGTATGCGCCACCACCGGCTTGCTGGACATGCTGACCCGCGACGAGATCCGCGGGGTAATGGCGCACGAACTGGCCCATGTGAAGAACCGCGACACCCTGATCATGACCGTCACGGCCACAGTCGCCGGGGCCATTTCCGCCCTGGCCAATTTCGCGATGTTCTTCGGCGGCGGCGAACGCGAACGGCCCGGCGGGATCATCGGCACCCTGGCCCTGATGATCCTGGCACCCATGGCTGCCGGCCTGGTGCAGATGGCCATCAGCCGTGGCCGCGAGTACGAGGCTGACCGCGTCGGCGCCGAGATCGCCGGGGATCCGCAGGCGCTCGCCTCCGCCCTGCAGAAGATCGACGGCCACGCCCGCCGGATCGTCAATCTGACCGCCGAGCGCAATCCGGCCTCGGGTCAGCTGTTCATCATCAATCCGCTGGCCGGCCGCGGGGCTGACAACCTGTTCTCGACACACCCGGCCACCGGCAACCGGGTCAAGGCCCTGTTGGCGCTCGGCGTGGCGATGGGATCGACTTCGCGACCGGGGTTCGCCGCTGAAGCCATTTATGTAGCGGCCTCGACCAGCGTCCCGTCCACCCCGACGCCCGACGCGCCGAGGCCCCGGGGGCCCTGGGGCTGACCCTGCCCCATTCACGCCCTTGCATCGCGGGACGTCTGGTTCTTTAAGCGCGCGCACACATTCCAAACGCCTCCCCGCGTTCGCCGAAGGACTCGCCATGACCCAGACCGCCCCCAGGAAGGTCGTCCTCGCCTATTCCGGCGGCCTCGACACCTCGATCATCCTGAAATGGCTGCAGACCGAATACGGCGCGGAGGTCGTGACCTTCACCGCCGACCTGGGTCAGGGCGAGGAACTGGCTCCGGCGCGCGAGAAGGCGCTGAAGATGGGCATCAAGCCCGAGAACATCTTCATCGACGACCTGCGCGAGGAATTCGTCCGGGACTATGTCTTCCCGATGTTCCGCGCCAACGCCCTGTATGAGGGCCAGTATCTGCTCGGCACCTCCATCGCGCGGCCCCTGATCGCCAAACGCCAGATCGAGATCGCCCGCATGGTCGGTGCCGACGCCGTCTGTCACGGCGCGACCGGCAAGGGCAACGACCAGGTCCGGTTCGAGCTCGGCTACTATGCGCTGGAGCCCGACATCCGCGTCATCGCACCCTGGCGCGAATGGGACTTCAAGAGCCGCGAACACCTGCTGGACTTCGCCGAAAAGCACCAGATCCCGATCGCCAAGGACAAGCGCGGCGAGGCCCCGTTCAGCGTCGACGCCAACCTTCTGCACTCGTCCAGCGAGGGCAAGGTGCTGGAGGATCCGTCGGTCGAGGCCCCCGAGTTCGTGCACCAGCGCACCCTGTCACCTGAGGATGCGCCCGATGTGGCGACGGTCATCACCATCGGGTTCGAAAAGGGCGATCCCGTCTCGATCAACGGCGAGGCCATGTCGCCGGCCACCCTGCTGACCGCCCTGAACCAGTACGGCCACGACAACGGCATCGGCCGGCTCGATCTTGTCGAGAACCGCTTCGTCGGCATGAAGTCGCGCGGCGTCTATGAAACCCCGGGCGGGACCATCCTGCTGGCCGCCCACCGCGGTATCGAGTCGATCACGCTCGATGGTGGGGCCATGCACCTGAAGGACGAGCTGGCCGTCAAATACGCCCATCTGATCTACAACGGTTTCTGGTTCTCACCCGAGCGCGAGATGCTCCAGGCGGCCATCGATCATTCGCAGGCGAAGGTTTCCGGCACCGTCCGGGTCAAGCTCTACAAGGGCAACTGCACCGTCATCGGCCGCGAGAGCGAGAACAGCCTGTACGATCAGGAACTGGTGACCTTCGAGGACGGCGCGGTGGCCTATGACCAGAAGGACGCCGCCGGCTTCATCAAGCTGAATGCGCTCCGCCTGCGCGTGCTGGGCAAGCGGGACGCGCGCGACCGGGGCTAGAACACTACCGCCTGCTCGCGCTTTCGCGGGTTCGGTGCCACCCTGTCGTCGGGAGGAAAGGCTCCCGCGACGTTTTCAGGACCCTGTCATGTCTCTTCGTACCGCTCTTGCAGCCGCCGCCGTCCTGGCGTTCGCGACCCCGGTCTTCGCCCAGACCGCACCCGCCGCGGACCCCGTCGCCGAGGCCGCCGGGGCGGAGGCCGCCTTTGAGGCCCGTGCGGAAGCCTTCCAACAGGCCATGGGGACCATGCAGGAGGAGATGCAGGCCGCCCTCACCGCCGCCGGGACCGACCAGGTCAAGGCCAATGCCGACCTCGACGCGATCGCCGCCCGCTACCAGCCGCAGGCTGACACCTTCGCCAATGAGCTGGACGCCTTCATCACCTCCCAGCTGCCGGTGATGCCGCCCGAGGCCCAGGCGCAGATGGCGCAGATGGGTCCTGCCCTCCGCGCCCAGATCACAGGCGCACCGGCGACGATCAAGGCCGGACTGATCCAGCAGGCAGCGGCCGCCGCCGCTGCCCCTGCGGCTCCGCAGTAAGGTATCGATCCGGCGAGGCGACGGGCACGGTCCCGTCGCCTTACCGCGATTTCACTTGAGGCCGAACCGCGTTCGGCGGAGCTTGGCGAGGACCCCTTACGGAGCACCGCCATGATCAAGGCCCTGTCCCTCGCCGCCGCCCTCGCCCTGCTGCCGATGTCGGCGGCCGTCGCCCAGGAGGCGCGCGGGCCGTCTGAAGACGCCATCGAAGCCGCCGCCGAGGCTTTCGAGGCCCGGATGGAGGCGTTCGGCACACGTGCCGAGGCCATTTCCAAAGACACCGGCCTGACCGAGGCGCAGCGCGAAGCCCGGATCGCCGCCCTCTGGTCCGAATACCAGCCCGACGTCACCGCCTTCACCGCCGTGGTGACCCAACACGCCTCGACCATCGCGGCCCAGGCCCTCGCCAGTATCGATGTCGAGGCTGTTGTCGCCGAGGCCCTCTCGGCGGTCGAGACGTCCGGGGCCCTGGCCGGTGCGCAAGGCATGGCCGCCAATGGTGCCTGGGCCTCGAACGATCCGGAGCACATGGCCACCTATGGCCTGATGGCCGATTATGCGCTCGGCACGGCCCTGGACTCACTGGATGCGGCCGAAAAGGAGGCCGCCGCCGAACCGGACGCCCCCGAGGTTACCCAACCCCGGGCCGACTGAGCGCCTCGCCCGGCGCAGACGGGCAACACACCTCGCCGAACCGCCCGATGAGTCCGCGCCGGGCTTGACCGTTCCCGTCGCCGGACCGACAGCACGGCCATGGCCAGCCTGCCCGTCGATCCCCACCTGTATCTGACCTTTCTGGGGGTCATGGCGGTCATGGCCGTCACCCCGGGACCGGCCAATCTTTTCTCGGTGGCCAATGGGGTCCAGCGCGGCAAGGCCGCCGCCATGGCCGGCGTCATCGGGATGAACGCAGCGACCCTCGTCTGGTTCGGGGCCGCAGCCCTGGGCCTCGGGGCCCTGGTCGTCGCCTTCCCTCAGGTCTTTCGCCTGATCTCGATCGGCGGTGCCCTCTATGTGGCCTGGCTCGGGATCAACGCCTTGCGCGGGGCGTTCCGGAGCGCCGCTGACCCCGAGGCACCGATGATCCGTATGGGCCGCAGCGCCCTTGTCGACGGCTTCATGGTCCAGATCGCCAATCCAAAGGCGGTGCTGTTCTTCACCGCCGTCCTGCCACCCTTCATGGATGTGACCCGCCCTGCGGCCCCGCAGCTGGCCCTGTTTGCGCTCGCCACCATCGGCATGGACGTGCTGACCATGTCCGCCTACGGTCTCGGCGGCGCAGCCCTGGCGCAACGGATGGGTGAACCCCGCTTCCGCAAGGGTTTCGCCCTCCTGACCGGCATCCTTCTGCTGGCCGCCGCCGTACTTATTATTTCGCGTTTATAGAGACTTGCAGGTATCCGGAACCACGCCGTCCATTTCCCGTTCAGCCGACAGCACCCGCCCTGTCGCCTCAAGGAGAACTCCCATGCGACTTCGTTTCCTCAAACCCGCCCTGCTGGCGGTGACGGCGGCCCTGGCCCTGTCCGCCTGCGCCACGGCCACCCCTTATGGCCCGGCCGGCGTCGACAGCCGGTATGGCTATTCCGAACAACGCGTCGATGCCGACCGCTACCGGATCAGTTTTGCGGGCAATTCGGTCACTTCGCGTGAACAGGTCGAGATGGCCCTGCTGCTCCGCGCCGCCGAGATCACGGCCGAAAACGGATTCGACTGGTTCTCCACCGTCAATCGGGCAACCGATCGCGACGTCCGGCTGCAGGGGATCCCCGACCCCTTCTATCGTGACCGCTACAGCCCCTTCTGGGGTCCGTCCTGGCGCTTCTACAGCCGCGGGTCCTGGAGCCTGTGGGGCGATCCCTTCGGCCGCGACTTCGATGTGCGCGAGATCGACCGGTTCGAGGCCTCGGCCGAGGTCGTCATGGGCCGCGGCGCCAAGCCCGCCGGCGACGCCAACGCCTTCGACGCCCGCGAAGTGATCCAGAACCTCGGGCCGCGGGTGACGCGGGCGATGTGAGTTGTTGGGGCTTGGGGCTTGGCTGCCTGATTCCTGAGGCTTACGACCCAAGCCCTTCCACTAACCGATCCTCGGCGACTTCAGCCGCCGCTTGTTCACATGCGTCTCCGGCGCCGTGCCCAGGTCCTCCGGCACCTCGCCCTTGAAATAGTAGCGCTGCCAGGCCTCCTTGGCCGCGT
>VYMF01000185.1_pt1 | contig 14482 bp, 11 predicted proteins | sample 5115271 | NCBI WGS metagenome assembly VYMF01 (sample SAMN12291778, study PRJNA351875) | freshwater metagenome | isolation source: freshwater lake | place: USA: Michigan, Wintergreen Lake | collected 2013-08-08
CCCAGGCCCGCGAGGTCATCAGCGACCGGTTCGGTCCGGCCTACGTTCCGGAACAGCCCCGGTACTACAAGACCAAGGTCAAGAATGCCCAGGAGGCGCACGAAGCGATCCGGCCGACCAACCTGACGCGTCATCCCGATAGTCTGCGGCTCGAGGGCGACCTGTCGCGGCTCTATGAGCTGATCTGGAAGCGGATGATCGCCAGCCAGATGGAGTCCGCGCGGCTGGACCGGACTACGGTCGACGTCGAAACCCCGGATGGCCAGACCGGCCTGCGCGCCACCGGCCAGGTCGTGGCCTTCGACGGCTTCATCGCCGTCTATGAAGAGGGACGCGACGACAAGCCGAAGGATGGTGTCGACGACGAGGACGACACCACCCGCCTGCCCGCGCTGAAGGAAGGTGCCGTGGCCAAGGTGGAGGCCATCCGCACCGACCAGCATTTCACCGAACCGCCGCCGCGCTTTTCGGAAGCGACCCTGGTCAAGAAGCTGGAAGAGCTCGGCATCGGCCGCCCCTCGACCTATGCCTCGATCCTGACCACCCTGCGCGACCGCGAATATGTCCGCATGGACAAGAACCGGTTCATACCCGAGGACAACGGACGGCTGGTCACGGCCTTCCTCGAACAGTTCTTCACCCAGTGGGTCCAGTACGACTTCACCGCTGCGCTGGAGACCCGTCTCGACGAGGTCTCGGCCGGGGATCTCGACTGGAAGGTCGTGCTGCGTGACTTCTGGAGCCAGCTGAAGCCGGCAACGGATGCGGTCACCGCCCGGCAGGGCGTGATCGATGAGCTGGACACCGCGATCGGGCCCTTCCTGTTCCCCGACAAGGGCGACGGGACCGACGCGCGCCTTTGCCCCCTTTGCAAAGAAGGCCGGCTGCATCTGAAGGCCAGCTTCAAGATGAAGTCCTCCTTCATCGGCTGCTCCAACTATCCGGAGTGCCGTTACACGCGCGGCTTCGGCGCCGCGACCGGCGTCGAGGACGGTGGGGACCGTGATCTGGGTGTTGACCCCGTGACCGGCGCGCCCGTGGCGCTGAAGATCGGGCGGTTCGGCCCCTATGTGGAAACGACTGTGGCCGGCGAGGAGAAGCCGAAGCGGTCGTCCCTGCCCAAGGGCTGGTCACCGGCGACCCTGGCGCTGGAACAGGCGCTGCGCCTGCTGGCCCTGCCGCGCGAGGTCGGGATCCATCCGGAAGACGGCAAGCCGATCACCGCCGGCCTCGGCCGCTACGGCCCGTTCGTCCTGCACGCCGGGACCTATGCCAATGTCGCCGACATCGACGAGGTGTTCGACATCGGTCTGAACCGCGCCGTGGTGCTGCTGGCCGAGAAGCGGGCCGGCAAGTTCGCCGGACGCGGGGCGGCGACAGCGCCGCTGAAGGACCTCGGGGCCCACCCGGAGACCGGCGATCCCGTGCACGTCATGGCCGGCCGGTTCGGCCCCTATGTGAAGTCGGGCAAGGTCAATGCGACCCTGCCCAAGGGTACGGCACCCGAGGACATGACGATGGAGATCGCCTTGCCGCTGCTCGCGGCTCGCGCGGCAGCGGCTCCGGCCAAGGGCAAGAAGGCTCCGGCAAAGAAGGCGGCGGCTCCGAAGGCGGCAGCCAGGAAACCTGCGGCGAAGAAGAAGCCGGCAGCGAAGAAGGCCGCGGCCAAAAAGACTCCGGCCTAACGCTTCAGCAGCCGGTCTCTCGCCGCATTGAGGCGGGACGCGAGGCCTTCCGTCCCGCCCTGATCGGGGTGGGCGCGGCCCATCAGCCGCTTCCAGGCGGTGTTGATCTCCTGCGGTGTAGCCGTGGCCGGGACACCCAGCAGGGACCGCGCCTCGGCCTCGCTCATGGCTTCGGAGCGCGCAGCCAAAACCCGCTGGCGCGAGGCGACGGTAAGCCACAGGCCGGCACCGACGAGGCCCGCCGCAGGAAGCCAGGCCCCCCGGAACGCGAGAAGTACACCGCCACCGATCAGCACCGCACTGAACAGTGTGGCGGCGACCCGCCACTCGGCCTGACCGCGACGTTCGCTGTGTCGACCCAGCCGGATCAGGGCCCAGATCGCTATGGCGCCCAGGACCAGCCAGGAGAGGCTCAAGGGGTCACGCCGCCGCGTCCAGGGGAGCGTCGAGGGCGCTGCCGTCCAGACCCAGGGCCAGCATCAGATTTCGCATCTCCTGCCGCGCCGCGACATGGGCGAGGGAAACGGCGACGGGCCGGACCTCATTGGACAGGTCAGCAACCGTCAGGCCGAACGGGAACAGCTCGCGGTAGATGACACGGTCACGCAGGCCAGGCCCGATGCGGAAGCCGACCCGGCGGGACAGCTTCTCCATCCGGTCCTCGAGCCGTTGCCGGTTGCGGGCGGCCGCAACAGCCATGCGGTTGACCACAACGATCCAGTCGATCGTGGCCTGGCGGCCCTCGGTAATGGCCCGGTGCTTGCGGGCCTCCCAGACGCTCTCGGAATAGATCGAGGGCTTGAGCAGATCGAGGGTGACCGGGTCGATCTGACCCAGCAGGTCGAAATCGACGAAGCTGTCGTTCATCGGGGTGACGATCTGGTCGGCCAGGCCATGGGCGGTGCGCGACAGCAGGGTGTCCCCGCCCGGGGTGTCGATCAGAATGACGTCGGCGTCCGCGCGGGCCTGGGCCATGGCAGACGTGAACCGGGCCAATTGTTCCTGCTCGTCGGCCTTGGCCAGCGCCTTGCCGTCGCCCAGGTCGGGTTCGACCGGCATGGGCAGGGTCTGGTTGTTGCCGGCCATCCAGCCGGCGCGATTGGCGAAGAATTTGGACATCGACCGTTGGCGCAGGTCCAGGTCGATGATGGCCACTCGCCGGCCCGCGTGCAGCAGGCCACAGACGATATGAATGGCGAGCGTGGACTTGCCTGCCCCGCCCTTTTCGTTGCCGACGACGATGACCGCAGGGTCAGCCATGGATGTTCACGCCTTTCAGGCGGCCGCCGACTCAGACACGCGACCGTGAGCCGGCAGAATCGCGTCCGGGAGCACCGACGTCAACGACCGTCTGGAAGGCGGCTGTGGATGCCGGGTCTCAAGCGACCCGATTGCACCACGGGTCCGCGATGCCTGCGGCGGCGCAGACGGCGGCAGCGCCGGTGGAAGGTGTGGGAACCTTGAGACGGGTCAGGCGGCGACCGTCGACCTCGACGGTCTCATAGACGGGCGAGAGCCCGCTCAGGGCCCGGGCAGCCGGGCCTGACTTGAGCCGGGCCCAGGCAGAACGCGCCGCACCCTCGCTGGAATAGGCACCGAGCTGGACCAGACCGCGGGCGGAGCGGGAAGCTGCCATGGCGGGCGGTGCGATGACCGGGCGCAGGCCGGCGCGGGCCGAGGCGGAGTCCACACGCGCCGAAACCTGTTGCACGACGGCGTCGGCCACGGCCGGGGCCGCTGCGGCCACCATGCGGGGGGCCGTGCGCTCGACAGCCGCATCAAGCCCGTCACGGGCGTCCCAAAGGGCGTGCGGGTCCATCACTTCCACCCGCAGGGCCGGACGCAAACCAGCCTCGGCGGCGGTACGGTGCGGCGCGACGGTGGTGGGTTGACCGCCCAGATCGATGGCAGCGACGGAGTTCGCCAGGCTCTCGAAGCGGTTCGGATCGCTCTCGACCATGCCACAGCTGTTCAGGCCGACGGCCGCGACGAGCACGACGACTGGACGAATGATCTGGCTGGACCTCATAAGCCGATACTGGCACGGCAAGATTTGCCGCCCGGTTCACAATCAGGCTTAAGCCGGAAGGTTAATCCGTTCATCATGGTCGAGACCAGTCCCCTTCCCGTCGCGCGGACCGTGGCAGCGCTGCGCGAGACCGTTGCCGACTGGCGGCGACAAGGGCTCAGCGTGGGGTTCGTCCCGACCATGGGGGCGCTCCACGAGGGCCATCTGACCCTGGTGCGCGAGGCGGGCCAAAGGACAGACCGGGTCGTGGCGAGCGTGTTCGTCAACCCGACCCAGTTCGCCGCCCACGAGGATCTGGGAACCTATCCCCGGCAGGAAGCACGCGACGCCGAGCTGCTGGCCGGGGCCGGCTGCGACCTGCTCTTCGCGCCGTCGGTCGAGGAGATGTATCCGGCGGGTGCCACCACCACCATCAGCGTCGGCGGACCCGCCGAGGGACTGGAAGGCGAGTTCCGGCCGCAGATGTTCGGCGGCGTTGCCCTGGTGGTCGCCAAACTGCTGAACCAGGTCCTGGCTGATGTGGCCGTTTTCGGCGAGAAGGACTGGCAACAGTTGATGGTCGTCCGGCGTCTGGTCCGCGACCTCGATCTTCCGACCGAAATCGTCGGCTCGCCGACCATGCGGGACCGGTACGGCCTGGCCCTGTCGTCGCGGAATGCCTATCTGTCGGCGGCGGAACTGGAGACGGCCCGAACGCTGAACGGCGTGCTGGCCGAGGCCGCAGCGGCCGCGGCGACGGGCACGTTGCTCGACATCGTGGAGCAGGAGGCCCGGGCGGCACTGCTGCGTGCGGGGTTCAGCCATGTGGATTATGTCGCCATCCGGCGCGCAGATGATCTGGCCGTGTTCGCCGACGGAATCGTGGATGCCCCGGGGCGGATCCTGACCGCGGCCTGGCTGGGTCGCACGCGGTTGATCGACAATATGGCAGTCACCGCGCCGACCTGAAGCCGGCCCTCAGGCCAGTTTCAGATCCATGACCCCGCCAATCCATTCGATGCGCGACCGGCGACGGGCCTCGGCAGCAGCGGTCGCGTTTCCAAGGGCGGCCTCGGCCTCGGCCAGTACGAAATAGCTGTAGGGATCGTTGGGCCAGTCCTCGATCAGTTCCAGCACCTTGGCCCGGGCCCCGGTAGCGTCGCCCTTCATCAGCAGGGCCGCCGCGAGGCTGCGGCGGGTCGGATACCAGACGATCGGCGGATCACCGCCCTCCTCGCCCTGACCCTGGATCGCCGCAGCCCGCGTAAAGGCGGCGACGGCCGCATCGGTATCCCCGCCGATCATCGCCGCTCGGCCTTCAAGCACGCGTTGGGACAATTCGGTGAAGTCACGCCGCTCAGCCGCCATCGGGCCAGAGCCGAAGGAGGGATCAGTGCGAAGGGTCTTGATCGCCTCGGCTTCGGCAAGGACCGCCGCCACATCCCCCGCCCGCGCCGCCGCTTCGCCGCGCGCATAGTGCCAGCTGACCCGGAGCATCGGATGGCTGGCGGCGGGCTCGCCCAGGGCCGCCACCTGCTCGGGTGTGCCGAAGCGGCCGAAGATGGCGTAGGCATTGTTGGCGACCATCTGCCGCCAGAGATTGTCCGCCGGGATGTCCGGATAGGTCTCCAGGAACCACCCGGCGAGCTTCAGCCCCTCTTCGGCCCCGCCGGCCATAAGGGCACCGCCCATGCCGAAATGGATGTTGTGACCATGCAACGGCATACCGGGCAAGCCGCCCGGCGGACGGGCGAGGCTGTCGTATCTCAGGTCCAGCGCCACAGCATTGACGTTCGACATCATGGCGTCACGGTAGCGGCCGACCCGATAGAAGGTGTGCGACGGCATATGCACCAGATGGCTGGCACCCGGTGCCAGGGCCGCGAGCCGCTCACCATAGGGAATGGCCTTGTGGGGATCATCTGACCATTCGGTCAGGTGAATATAGAGATGGATCGCGCCGGGATCGTCCGGCGCTGCCGCCAGGGCCTGTTCGAGAAGGCCCATCGCCCGGGTAATGCCGGGGTCCTTGGCCTTGCCGTCCTCATCCCACCATTCCTCAGCCTTGAGCATCCAGGCATCGGCGGTGATGGCGGCGACGGTGATGTCGGAGGTATTGTGGCGGGAAATCCGGTCCATGGCCTGGGCGAAGCGACGGTCACGGGTCCCGCGCGCCCCGGAATAGCGTTGCACGAGGGCGTCGATCATCTGGCGCTGCATCGGCGAGGCGCGGCGTGCCAGACGGCGGGCCTCACGCGCTGCCTTGAGCGCGGCGGTCTGGCTGTCATCATCGTTACCGCCGCCGTTGAGATTGGGGCCCAGCGCCCAGGCTTCGCCCCAGGCGCACATGCCGCAACCCGGGTCGAGCAGGCGCGCCTTCCGGAAGGCCCTGACCGATTCCTTGTGCTCAAACGCCCAGCGCAGCCGGACACCATGGTTGAACCAGGCCTGGGCCTCCGGAACGGCCGTATCGATGGTGAAGCCCCCGGTTCCGAACCCGTCGACCATGACCATGTCGGCTACGGGTGTGCCCGTATTGGCCGAGACGGCGGGACCGCACACCTGGGGCCGCTCAATCCGGTCGAGCGCCGCGCGCTCGGCGGTCGCATCAGCGACGGCGGCGGGACCGATCAGGGAAACCGTCAAGGCGACGCCGGCCAACAGGACTGTACGCATGGACGAGGCCTCCCCTGCCCCTCACAGCCACCTTGGCCTGAAAGCACGCAGTCGCCAAGACGTGGTCTCAGCCGCAGCGGACCTGCTCAACGATTCCGGTCTGTTCGTTGAAAAAGATGTTCAGGCGGTGGGGTGAATAGTCCTGGGTCACCGGGCAGGTCGTACAGGTTACACGCCGGTTCACGACGTCGACCGGAACGGGGATTTCCGTCCTCGGTTTGCCGACCAGCCATTGCAGCTCACCGGCCCGGCAGATGTCTGCTGTGGGATTGGAAGGGCGTGAGCCCGTCGGTTGATTCATTTGTGCCTGCTCGACCGTGCGCGGCGCGGAGGCTTCCGATGCGGGCGTCGAACAGGCCGTCAGGGCCAAAAGGGCGATCAGGCCGCCTTTTCCCAGCGCCCTTCCGGAGACTGTTTCCAGTAGGACAGGGCCGCGCCCGCTTCCTTCAGCGTCTTCCACCGGACACGCGCGCCCGACAGCGCCGTCTCGTCCCGTCCGTCGAAGATGATGAAGCATCGGTCGAAGCCTTTCGTATCGCCCAGTTCCGAGCCGTCCACAATGAATAATGCCTGGGCACCGTTCGGGTTCTCAAGCGATTCGGTCAGAAGAATGGGCTGGCGCGCGGCCTCGGGATCCGAAGCCCGGCCATGCGCCAGAAAGCTGTCGTCGCGCCAGGTCCACAGCCGCTCGTCGATCTCATCCAGCAGGCGAGGGTCAGCGGCACGCACCAGCGCCCGCCAACCCCGCTCACGCGTTTTCTCCATCAGGCCGGGCAACACCTGATCCAGGGTCGACCGCTCGAGGTGGTAGAACCAGATTTCCGGCTTGGCGTCAGACACCCGGCTCTACCTTTTCAGAGACTTACGACTCGTAGTTGTCGGCGACCATCCGGTCGAGCGTGCGAACGCCCCAGCCGACGGCACCGTCCGGAACCGTCGGGCTGCGGCTGTCCTTGACCCAGGCGGTCGGAGCGATGTCGATATGCGCCCAAGGCGTGCCGTTGGTGAAGCGCTGAAGGAACAGGGCGGCGGTGATCGAGCCGCCGGCGCGGCCGTTTCCGGTGTTCTTCACATCGGCGATCGGCGTATCGATGTGGCGCTCGTAGAAGGCCGGAATCGGCATCCGCCAGGCGTTCTCGCCGACCTTGGGACCCGCCGCGAGGAAGTTGTTCGCCAGTTCGTCGGAGTTGGAGAACACCCCGGCGTACTCGAACCCGAGGGCCACGATCATCGCCCCGGTCAGGGTGGCCAGGTCGAGCATGAACTTCGGCTTGAACCGGTCCTGGGTGTACCAGAGGCAGTCGGCGAGGACGAGGCGGCCCTCGGCGTCAGTGTTGAGGATCTCAACCGACTGGCCCGACAGCGACATGACGACGTCACCCGGACGCTGGGCGTTTCCATCGGGCATGTTCTCGACCAGGCCGATGACACCGATCGCATTGACCCTGGCCTTGCGGCCCGCGAGCGCATGCATCAGGCCAACCACGGCGGCCGAGCCACCCATGTCCCACTTCATCTCTTCCATGCCGTCGGCCGGCTTGATCGAGATGCCGCCGGTGTCGAACGTCACGCCCTTGCCGACGAAGGCGATCGGCTGTTCGCCCTCGGCACCGCCGTTCCACTTCAGGATCACCACCTGACTGTCGCGCACACTCCCCTGGCCGACAGCCAGGAGGGTGCGGAAGCCCAGCTTCTCGAGTTCCTTTTCGCCCAGAACCTCGACCTCCAGGCCCAGCTTCTCGAGGCCCTTCACACGCTTCGCATATTCTTCCGGATAGAGGACGTTGGCCGGCTCGGCGACGAGGTCACGGGCGAACTCGACCGCGGTGGCGACCGCGGAATGATCGGCCCAGGCAGACTCGGCTGCCTTCACATCTTCGGTGACGATCTGGATGGTCTCGATCGACGGCGTCTTCTCGGGCTTGAGCGTGGTGCGGTATTTCAGGAACCGGTAGCTGGCCAGACGGGCCGCGAACGCCGCACGGGCAGCCTGATCGGCCGAAAGGTGCGAAGCGTCGATGGTCAGGCTCTTCGCGCCCGACAGCTTGACGGCATGATAGGCGGCACCGGCGGCGGTCTCGAGGGCGAGATCATCGAACTTGCCCGCCTCGCCCGCGCCGCTGAGAAGGATGGTGCCGGCATCGACCCCGGCCGGTGCAGCGATGGTCAGGGTGCTGTTCGAACCGCCGGTAAACCGGCCGGCGTTCATCGCCTTCGTCAGGGCACCGGAGGTTGCGGTGTCGAGCTGGGGGCCCATGCCGGAAAGAACACGGCCGTCGTGGACCAGAACAGCCAACACCTCTGCGGCGCTCGCGGACGAGACGAATTCGATTTTCATTTACTGCTCCCGCCGGGCGATACGCCCCGGCTCTGTGTCGAAGGTGTAGGCGCACGCGGTTTCAACGGTGCGGTCGGGTGTGTATTAGATGCGCTCCCTCGCCGCCGCCTGCAATGCGCGATTTCTTTCGAAACATGACGCTGATTCAAGGTTACCTTTTTCGTCAGATCGGGCGCCCCGTGGTGGCTGCCTGCGCTGCGCTGGCCGGAATCGGTATCCTGAGCCAGAGCCTCGACCAGCTGGAGGTCATCGTTGAGCGGGGCCAGAGTGTCTGGGTCATGGTCAAGCTGACGCTGCTGGCCGTCCCGCAACTGCTGGCTGTCATCATCCCGATCGGCCTCTTCGTCGGGGCCCTGATCGCCCTGACCCGGCTTCAGCGGGAACAGGAACTGACCGCCGTTTTCGCCTCGGGCGTCACGCGGTGGTCGGCGATTCGTCCCGCTGTCTGGATCGCGATCATCGCAGCCCTGCTGACCCTGTTCGTCACGACGGTCGGACAACCATGGGCACAGCGGCAGGCGCGGGCCGAAGCCTTCGCAGTCCGCACCGACCTTGCGGCCGTGCTGGTCGAGGAGGGTGAATTCGTCCGCGGCCCCGGCGGTCTGACCGTCTATGTCCAGCAGATCGAACAAAACGGCCTGCTCAAGAACCTGTTCGTCTACATGCTGGACGGCGACGATGCCGTCACCTGGGACGCCGCCGAGGCACGGTTCGGGCGCATCGACGGGCGACCCGTCCTGACCATGGTGAACGCCTCGACCACCCGCTATTCCAGCCGTGGCGTGCTGACCTACGGCTCCTTTGCCCAGACCGTGGTTGATCTTTCGCCTTATGCGGCAGTGACGGACAGGGTCCGGTACAAGCCGACCGACCTGTATCTGACCCAGCTCTTCAATCCTTCGCCGGGCGATCTTGAGCGGGTCGGTTCGGCGGGCGAACTCATGGCTGAAGGCCATCTGAGATTGTCCGCGCCCTTCTATGCCCTCATGGCCATGGCCCTGGCGCTGACAGCCATCATCGGCGGGCCGTTCAGCCGGACCGGCTACGGTTCCCGAATCGCAAAGGCCGCGGCTGCCTTCCTGATCGTTAGGGTCGCGGGCTACGGTATTGTTTCGGCCAGCGCCTGGAACAGCTGGCTCAATGTCTTCCAGTATCTTCTGCCGATCCTGGCCACGGCCGTCGCACTGAGACTTCTGTTTCGGGCGCTGAAGCCGGGGCGTCGTCAGGTCTGGCCGGTTCTCGAGCAGTTGAAGGCGCGTTTCGCATGACCGGCCGCGCCCCCCTTGCAGTCCCCCGGCTGAGACTGGGTCGAATCGAACGCTATGTGCTGGTGCAGCAGGCCAGATCGCTGGGTCTCGCCCTGGGGGTGATCGCGGCCCTGATCATGCTGATCGATTTCGTCGAGATCTCGCGCGGTGTCGGCTCGGACGTTGACCTGTCGGGGATCCGGATCCTGGGACTGATGCTGCTGAAGTCGCCCCAGGTGATCATCCAGTTGCTGCCGTTCGTTTTTCTGTTCGGGACTCTGGCGGCCTTTGTCGGGCTGAACCGGCGCAGCGAGTTGATCGCCATGCGGGCGGCAGGGGTTTCGGCTTGGCGGTTCGTCCTGCCGGCGGCAGGTGCGGCCCTGATGCTCGGGGTCATAACGGTCACGGCCCTGGGACCACTGGCGGCCTCGGCCGATGGCCTTTTCCAGCGCGAAAGGTCGCGGCTCTCCGGATCGGCAGCGGGGGCGGACGCCAGCCAGACAGTCTGGATTCGTGAGGGCGACGACGCGAGGCAGATGGTGATCCGGGCCGAGCGCCAGGATCGGGCCAGTGCGCGGCTGCTGGACGTGACCTTCTTCATCTACACCAACGACGGCCGAGGCATGCGGACCTTCTCGGAGCGGATCGACGCCGACTCGGCTTCGCTGTCGAACGGCAGCTGGCGGCTGGTCGATGCGGTGGGCGCCGAGATCGGCCAGCGCGCAGTTCGCTATGCAACCCTCGACCTCCCATCCAGCCTCGCTGATGAAGAAGCGTTCGAGCGGTTCGCGCGCCCCCAAGCGACCTCCTTCTGGTCCCTGCCGGCCCAGGTAGACCGGGTCGAGGCAGCGGGCTTTTCGTCCACCGCCTATCGACTTCGGCTGCAGCAGTTGCTGGCGACGCCCCTGATGTTTGCCGCCATGTCGATCCTGGCGGCCGCCTTCTCACTGCGGCTGATGCGGCTGGGCGATCTGGCGAAGATGAGCGTTGCGGCGGTGGTGCTGGGTTTTGCCTTCTTCTTCGTCAACCAGGCCGCCTCGGCCTTCGGCTCGGCGGAGGTGATCCCGCCCTGGCTGGCGGCCTGGCTCCCGCCCTTGCTCACGGCGCTCGCCGCCTTCACCTTGCTGTTCTATACCGAAGACGGCTAAGCGAACCGGCCGACCCGTCCATACGCCCTCCAGAGTGATTTCCTGCATGCAGCGTGTCCGCCGCGCGCCCGATTTGGGAGCCTTGCGCTACCGGCTCCTCGCCGGTGCGGCCGCAATCGCGCTGGTCTCGTCGGCGGGTACGGCACAGGCCCAGCAGGCCCGGGGCACCCCTGCAGACTCCCAACCCTCCGCCGACGGGCTGACGCCAGAGGCGGTCTATATCGAAGCCGACTCGGCTGCGCGGGTCGGGGACGTGATTGCAGCGGACTCAGCCGGTGCAGATCGGGTTCTGGCGCGCTTTCGCGACGCGACCCTCCGGGCCGGCGCGGTCACCTATGATCTCGGCCTCGGCATCGCCACGGCGGACCGTCGCGTCGAGTTCACAGACCCCGAAGGCAATGTCGTCTTCGCCAGTCATCTGGAACTGGATTCGGACCTGCGCGCGGGTGCGGCCGTCGATTTCGCCACACGTTTCCGCAACGGGGCCAGCCTGCTGGCAGCGACGGCCGTGCGCCGGAGCGAGAACGTCAACGAGCTCAACTACGCCCTCTTCACCCCCTGCCCGATCTGCGACGCCGACGGAAACCCGACGGAACCGAGCATCGCCATCCAGGCGGAGAAGGTGGTCCAGGATGAGGAACTGCGCGCGATCCTGTATCGCAACGCCGTGTTCCGGGTCGGCGGCGTGCCGGTCTTCTACATGCCGTTCTTTGCCCACCCCGATCCGACGGTCGAGCGGGCCTCGGGCTTCCTGGTGCCCATCCCCAGCTATGACGAGGGCCGCGGCCTGAGCCTTGAAATGCCCTATCTGCGGGTCATGTCGCCGTCCGAGGACTGGCTGATCAGCCCCCAGTTCAACACCGAAGTCGCCCCGCTAATGAACCTGCAGTGGCGCCGGCGGTTCGCCGACGGCCTGATTGTCGCGCGTGGGGGCTATACCTATGAGCGCAGCTTCGGCGATTTCGACCTCGACGGGGACGGCGACGCCGAGAGCAATGTCAAATACGGCGACCGCACCAGCCGCAGCTACCTCCTGAGCCACGGCCGGTTCGATCCGGACGGACCCTGGCGTATGGGCTTCACGGCCGAGTGGGTGTCGGACAAGACCCTGTTCGACCGCTATGACATCCGCGATCCGTATCAGGACAACGGACTCTACTATGGCGACCAGCGCCGGTTGATCTCGCAGCTCTATGCCGAGCGCCAAACCAGCCGGTCTTATGTGTCCGTTGCCGCCTTCGCCTTGCAGAGCCTGCGGGTCACCCGTTTCGATCCCGTGACGCCGGCGTTGAACGAGTTCGAGGCGGACGGGGCCCTGCCCCTTGTCGCGCCCCTGATCGAGGCCCGCTGGGAGCCTGCCGAACCGGTTCTCGGTGGTCGCCTGAGACTGCGAGGCTCAGCGGTCTCCCTGTATCGCGACGACTACGTCGGCGGCCCGGTGCTCCGCCCCGAAATCATCCCGGCCGGGCCGACGCTCGGTCTGCCCGGCATCGACAGTCGTCGGGTCTCGGGTCAGGCCGAATGGCGCCGAACCCTGATCTCGCCCCTCGGCGTGCGGTGGGAGCCCTATGTCGACGTCCGCGCCGACATCTACTCGGTCGGTGACCTGCCGCCGATGCTTGGCCAGGACGGAAAAGCCATATCGCGGGGCCGCGCCACCGCCGGGCTCGACATCAGCTATCCCCTGTATCGCCGTGTGAGTCCCGACGCCGATCTGGTCCTTGAACCGATGGCACAGTTGTCGGCCTCGACCGGATCAGACCTCGATCCGCGCATCCCGAACGAGGACAGCCAGACCCTGGAACTGGACGAAAGCTCCCTGTTCCGGATCGACCGCTTCCCGGGCTATGACCTGATTGAAGGTGGCACCCGCCTTACGCTGGGCACCCGGGCCACACTGCGCTGGGATGCGGGCCGGCAGGCCAGCCTGTTCATCGGCCGCAGCTATCGCGCCGATGAGGAACCGGCCTTCCTGACGCCGTTGCCGGATTTGCCCGCCCAGCTCTATGATCCGACCGGTCTGGCCTCGCAGAGCTCCGACTGGGTTGTTCAAGGAAGCTTCTCTCCGTCTGGCCGGATCCGCGGCTGGGGCCACGCAACCATCGATGCCTCCGGCGAAATCCGACGGGCCGAGGCGGCCGTCGACGGACGCTGGGGCCGCCGGAATCAGGCGACCGTCAGCTACATCGTTGATCGCTCCAACCCCCTGGCCGGGCCGCTCAATCGCAACTACGAATTCGTGCAACTGGCAGGCCAGCAGTTTGTCTATGGCAACTGGGGTGTCGCCGTCACGGGCATCGCGGATCTGGAACGGGACATCATCACCCGCTCGGAAGTTGGCCTGCTGTTCGACGATAACTGCTTCCGCTTCGAGATCGGTTATCGGCGTGACAACACCCGGGTGCGTCCCACCGGACCGTCCGAAGGTGTCTATGTGCGCCTAAACCTCGCCACTTTCGGCGGTACAGGGTATTGACGCAGCGACGGGCGCTGACGGCCGCGCTGCCCAGGGGTATGCGGTCCGCAAATCCGGAACAGAATCCGGGCCAGCACCGCTTGAGGAATCAGGACTGACATGGGTTTGCAGCGTTACATGACAGGCGTGGCCATCGCCGCCCTCCTGGCCGGATCAGCCATGGCCCAGACTGCGCCTCCGGCACAGCCGGCGGCCGCCGGCACCTTGAATCCCGCCGCCGAGGCTGCCCCCGCCGCGCCTCCGGCAGCGCCGGCGTTCCAGATGTCAGACGGTATCCTGGCTACGGTCAACGACAGCGTCATCACCGGGTTCGACCTCCGCCAGCGCATGTTGCTGTTGATCGCCATGACCCAGGTCCAGCCGACGCCGGAAAACATCCCGGCCATCCAGCAGCAGGCCCTGAACGCACTCGTGGACGAACGACTCCAGGTCCAGGAACTGGCCAACTACGAAGACCTCGTCGTCAGCGACCAGGAGGTTGAGGCGGAAATCGCTTCCATGGCCCAGGAGGTCGGTGCCTCTCCGCAGGCCTATATCGATTTCCTCGCCCAGGGCGGCATCCGTCCCGGGACGCTGCGGGAACAGGTCCGGACCCAGATCGGCTGGTCGCAGCTGGTCGGCGGGCGGTTCCAGAGCCGGGCCCGGGTCAGCCGCGCCGCCGTCTCCGCCGCCATGCGACAGGTGTCCGAGGCCGCCACGAAAAAGCAGTATCTGATCGGCGAGATCTACATCGAGTCCGCCCGGGTCGGCGGCCAGCAAGCGGCGCTGAACGGGGCCAACCAGCTGGTGCAGCAGATGGTCCAGGGCGCGCCCTTCCAGGCCGTGGCGCAGCAGTTTTCCGCGGCACCGTCCGCCACGCGCGGCGGTGACGCCGGCTGGGTTGTCGAAGGCACGATGCAGCCCG
>VYMF01000190.1_pt1 | contig 14346 bp, 13 predicted proteins | sample 5115271 | NCBI WGS metagenome assembly VYMF01 (sample SAMN12291778, study PRJNA351875) | freshwater metagenome | isolation source: freshwater lake | place: USA: Michigan, Wintergreen Lake | collected 2013-08-08
CCTGCAACAGGACTGGGACCTGTGGCACGCGCTCCGGTCGAAGGAGGCCGCCGCCATCGCGCGCCTCAAGCCACTGCCCCGCGCTGGATGATCGACAAAGGGGTCAGAGTCGTTGTCGCTTTTCGTGCCCACGGGCACCGTACCGTGTCTTGAATTGCCGCGGCAGACGATCAACCTAGTGCAGTTCGCTACGCACGTCGTACTCCGTCGCCGTGTGGCGATCTCGAAGGTAGCTTGCGAGCATGTCCATTTCTTTCCGTCTGTCGTGGGCCGCCGCGTTGCTGCTCCCCGCGCTGCTCCCTGCCCAGCGCGCCGAGCCGCGCACGTCGGTGCCCTCATCCGACCCCGAGATCTATCTCGTGCCCCTATCGCTGCGGGGTGACACGGTGCGCGCCGGCAACCCGGCCAACCTTACGCGCCGGGCCGGCTATGACAACCAGCCGATGTTCACCCGCGATAGCCGAGCCCTCTACTACACGGCCAACCTCGGGGATGGGCAGTCCGACATCTATCGCTTCGATCTGGGCACCGGGCTCGCGCGCCCCGTGCAACGTACGACCCCCGAAAGCGAATACTCGGCGGCGCCCATACTTGGAGATACCGCTGCAATAGCCGTGATTCGCGTCGAGGTCGACTCTACGCAGCGGTTGTGGCGCTTGCCACTTAACGGTGGTGCGCCGAGTGTGCTCATTGCCGACCTCAAGCCGGTGGGGTACTTCGCGCAGCCCAACGACTCCACGTGGGTGGCGTTCGTACTGGGCACCCCCGCCACGCTGCAGGTCGTGCGCGCGGGGCAAAGCGGCGCGGTGACGTTGGCGCGCGATATCGGGCGGTCGCTGCACCGCATTCCCGGCACGCGGTTCGTGAGCTTCGTGCAAAAGGGCGCACCGGCGTGGCAGGTGATGCGTCTCGATGTGAGCACCAACCGCATCGATACACTCGTCGCCCTCCCCGAAGGCACCGAAGACGTGACGTGGGTGGACAGCACCACCATGTTGGCCGGGCAGGGCACGACGTTGCTGCAGTGGACACGCGGCAGTGGGAGTGGTCGCACCGCGTGGCGGACCGTCGCCAATTTCAACTACGCGCCGCTGCAACGCATTTCACGGTTGGCGGTGAGTCCGTCGCGTCAGTGGTTGGCTATGGTGGCCGAGTCGGCGCCGCGCGGCAAGCAGGCAGCGAGCACGAGTGCGGCGGCGCGGGTGGTCGATCGTATCGATACCACACGCGTGCGTCGTGGCTTGGCGACGCTGGCCGCCGACAGCATGGAAGGGCGCCTTACCGGGTCGCCCGGTATGGAGCGCGCGGCGCGCTGGCTCGAGCAGCAGTACCGCGAGGTAGGGCTGTTGCCGGCGGGTGATTCGGGCACGTACCGGCAGCACATTCCGCTACGCGCGGCGCAGGGGCCCAACCCGACGGCGCGCGTGCGGCCGGCGCCGGTGGAATCGTGGGACGCGTGGAATGCGCTTCCTGCCGACCAGCGACTGCGCACGCAGAACATTGCCGGCATCATACGCGGTACCGACCCAGTGCTGCGCGACGACGTGGTGCTGGTCACGGCGCACTACGATCACATTGGCGTAGGGCGCGCGGTGAACGGGGACTCCATCAACAATGGTGCCGACGACAACGCGTCTGGGAACATTGCGCTGCTGGAAATCGCGCGCGCGCTGCGCAACGGCCCGCGTCCCAAGCGCACCATCCTGTTCATGTCCATCACGGGTGAAGAGGTCGGTGGCTACGGCACCCGCTGGTATCTGCAGCATCCGCTACTGCCGCTCGCCAACACGGTGGTGGATCTCAACATCGAGATGATCGCGCATCCCGATTCCCTCGCGGGTGGCTTTGGCAGAGCGTGGCTCACGGGCTACGAGCGGAGCACGTTGGGCGATCTGCTGGCCGACAACGGCATTCCGCTCGTGGCCGATCCGCGTCCGGGGCAGAGCTTTTTTACCCGCAGCGACAACGCCGCGTTTGCGCGTATTGGGATACCGGCGCATTCGCTTTCCAGCTTCAATCTCGCGACGCCCTATCACGATCCGCGTGACGAAGTGGGCTCGGTGGACGTGGCGCACATGGCCCAGGTGATCAGTGCGACCGCCAAGGCGGTGCGTTTGTTGTCCGACGGTCCGCGTCCCACGTGGCATCCGGGCGGGCAGCCGGACGTGCGGCCGGCGCGGTAGTCAGTTTTGGCCGGGGAGCAAAAGCGAGCAAAAGGGGTCAGAGTCGTTTTGGGAGTCGTTAGTGCGGTTCAACGACTCTGAAATGAAGCGCACTAACGACTCCCAAAACGACTCTGACCCCTTTTTCGACCTTTCGCGATCCCGCCCTGGCCGGTCATCCGTTTCCCAACGAGAGTTGGCCGCGCTACAATGACCGCGGCGTACTGATTGCGGCCTAGCTTTCGCGTGATGTGCAGCTGCAGGGCATTCCCTGCAAGGGCGCCGGCTACAAGGCGTGGGCCGTGGGGTTCCATCCCGACGGTACGCGGTGGCTCTGCTATCGCTCACAGGTGGCGGAGATAGAGGGCGTGCCCTCTCAGGCCGCGTGGTTGTCGACCCCTTGCCTTGACTTGCATTCACGGTAGTCAGTCCGGGCCGAGCGCCTTGCGTTCGGCGGCGTGCTCCGCCGCGCTCAGGGCCAGTTCGGCCACCGCCAGCTCCACCTCGGACGCAAACTCCCGTGCCAGCTCGATGTCGGCGCGGCGCACGGGCAACACCAGTTCGGCAGGGTGTTCGAACGCAAAGCCATCGTTGCCAGCGAGCGGATCAAACGCCGACAGGTCGCGCGCCGTGAGCACCAGCTCCCACCGGCGCCAGAACCAGCGCCCGCACGTCCTCACGCGTGCATCACCCAGCTGGTCCACGCGCACCGGGACAGAACGCATGCCATCGCGCTCGACGTCGGTGCGGATCTCCACACCGACCTTCTGAATTTCCCGTTCTACACGCCACTGCACGGTGACGGTGGTCCCCTCGAGGCGCACCACGCCGTGGCGGCGCTCCTCGGTGGTGGTCACCGTGCCATTGGCAATTACCTGGTGTTCACCGCTCACCTGAAACGGGAGCGCGGCAATGCGGGCGAAGGTCATGGTGGTGAACTAGCATGTTGGGTGGTGATGGCGCAATGTCCGGAACCACCACTTCCAACGGTGTCCTTCTCCATGCCCCGCATTACCCGCTCGCTGATTCAGTCGGTCGCTGCCCTGTGCCTCACCGCCGGCGTCCTGCAGGCGCACGACATGTGCTTACGCCCGGCCCAGCACGTTGCGCGACCCAACAGTACCGTCCTCATTCGGCGGCTGAACGGCACGTTCAGTCGTAGTGAGAACGCCATCACGGGCGATCGGCTGGTGGATGTGGCCATCGTCTCTCCATCCGGCCGCACCGCCTTGGATACGGCCTTGTGGACCGTGGCGGGCGACACGAGCACCTTCGTGCTGCGCACTGGCGCGAGCGGGACCTATGTGCTTGGCACCTCGACCCGTCCCAGAGTGCTGGCCATGGAGGCCAAGGACTTCAATAGCGATCTCGCCGACGACGGCATTCCCGATGAACTGGCCGCGCGGCGCCGCGAGGGACGACTGCACGACGCGTCGCGCGAGCGCTGTCACAAGCACGTGAACGCGCTGGTGCAGGTTGGCGATAACCCCGACAGCACGTACGCCACCGTCCTCGGCTATCCGGTGGAGATCATGCCACTGGCCAACCCGTATGCGCGTGCCGTAGGTGGCACCCTCGATGTGCGCATTGTGGCCGATGGCAAACCGCTGGCTGGACAGTATATCCAGTACGGCGGCCGCACCGAACGCGGGGCGCGGATTTCGCAGCAGAGTGCACGGAGCAACCGCAACGGCGTAGCACGCATTCCGCTGCGCCACAAAGGCGCGTACTACATCAAGTTCATTCAGATGCAGCGGCTGAGCGGCGACCCCGACGCGAATGATGAATCGCGCTGGTCCACCCTGACCTTTGCCATTCGCTGACGGTACGCGGTCTGGACCGCCGTGCGTCGAACGACCGCGCCGCTCCAGCGCGCCGATGTCTGCTGGCTTCGCGTGGAGATGACCGCGGCACGCGTTGCCTCGATGATTGCCGCCAGCACCGCGACGTGGATCCGGTGCAGTGCGCCCTGATCGCGGCGCACGTGACGCTCTGCCGCGAAGATGAAATCGCAAGACTGGATCTCCCAACGTTGCGACATCGCTTGTCACAGGCGTCACCGCTCACGCTGGTCTTTGCTGCACCGCGGCGCGTCGACGGGCATGGTCTGTTGCTCCCCTGTGTTGCCGGCGCGCCCGCCTTTCAGCAACTGCGCGCGCAGGCGCTCGAGAGCAACACCATACGCACGTCGGACGCGCACATCACGCTGGCGCACCCGCGCAATCCGCGCGCACCGGGAAACGTCGACGAGCGCATACGTGCGCTCCCGGTCCCGCTCACGGTCACGTTCCCGTTGGTGGCGCTCATCGAGCAGCACGACGCGCGGCCGTGGGTGCTGCTGGAATCCATTGCTCTAACGAGCGCCAACCGCTAAGCGAGTCACGCCGAGCGGGGTCCCCACCCGCGGTGCTATCATTGCCGCGTGACCGCTTTCGCGCATCGACTCGTCAGCCGCTCTGTCTTGGATACCCCCATGCACTCCTCTTCGTCGCGGTGCCGTCGCCGCATCCTGATCGCGACCGGCCTTGTCAGTATGGGCCTGGTCAACGCCGCCGCCGCGCAGAGCGCGCGCCCGGCTCAAACGGCGGCCCGGCGCATCGAGCGTGATCCTGCGCCCCCGCTCGACCAGCGCATCGATATCGTGACGCCGCTGGCGCCGGAGCTCGCCGCCTTTGGCACGTATCCGATTGGCGTACGCACCATCACGGTCACCGACCGGAACCGCCGCGACATTCTGCGCATGATCGCCGGCGATAGTTCGGCGCGGTACGATCGCGCACTGACGCTCGAAGTGTGGTACCCCGCGGCGGGCGCGAGTCCCTCGCGGCTCGGCGAGTATCGCGTGCTCATGCGTGACCCGTCGGTCACGCTGTCGCTCTACGGCCAGGGCCAGCGCGATGCCGCACCGCGTGACGGTGAGGCGCCGTTTCCGCTGCTCATCATCTCGCACGGTTACCCGGGCAATCGCTACCTGCTCAGTCACCTCGGCGAGAACCTCGCCAGCAAGGGGTATGTGGTCGTGTCCATCGATCACACCGAAAGCACGTACGACAATGCGCAGGCGTTCGCGAGCACACTGTACAATCGTCCGCTCGATCAGCTGTTCGTGCTGCAGTCGATCGCGGACCTCGGTGCGCCCACGTCGCGCAACTTTCTCGCGGGTCGTGTCGATGCCAGCCGGAGCGGTATTGTTGGCTACTCGATGGGCGGTTACGGCGTGGTGAACGCCATTGGTGGTGGCTTCCGCACCGCGGCGGCCACACTGCCCGGCGCGCCGCCGCGCGCGCTGTTGCTCGAGCGGAGCGCCGACAACGCCGCGTACCAGCAACGCGGAGGCGACGCGCGCATCAAAGCGGCGGTGGCGATTGGTCCGTGGGGGATGCAGGCGGGCTTCTGGGACGCGGCGGGGCTGGCCGGCATTCGCACGCCCACACTCTTCGTGGCCGGCAGCGCCGACGAGGTCTCGGGCTACGAGAACGGGACGCGCGCGCTGTTCAAAGGGGCGGTGAACGCCGAACGCTACCTGCTCACCTTTGTTGGGGCGGGGCACAACGCGGCGGCCCCCATTCCGGCCCCCACCGAGAGCTACGCGTATTCGCAGACGCTGAAGTCGTTCCCGTTCACGCACTACGCCGACCCCATGTGGGACACGCGCCGCATGAACAACATTGTGGCGCACTTCGTCACCGCGCACTTCGACGCGCGGCTGAAAGGTGACAGCAGCAAGCTCGCGTATCTGCAGGTGGTGCCCAACGGCAAGGATGGCGTGTACGCGGTAGACCGGAACGGCGCACCACTGGCCACGCACAGCTACTGGAAGGGGTTCAAACGTGGGACCGCGGCGGGGCTGGTGCTGGAGCGTGAGCGTGCGGCCGAGGGGCGTGGACGGTGAACCTTCAACCACCCGGTGACCAGCCTTGTCGGCCCGTCGTCCATATGGTATCATATGTGATACCAGATGAAACCGCACGTCATCCTCGATACCAACGTACTGATTGCCGGCCTGCGCTCCCGGCGCGGTGCATCGTTCGCGCTTTTGGAGCTGTTGGCCGACGACGCGTTCGAGATCAGCGTGTCCGTGCCGCTCGTGTTGGAGTATGAAGCCGTAGCGCGACGCCAAGCGCGCGAGCTTGGTCTCACGTACGCTGATGTCGATGCCGTCGTCGACTTCGTGTGCGCGCAGGCGCACCACCGGAAGATCTTCTATCTGTGGCGCCCGTTTCTGCGTGACGCGAACGATGACATGGTGCTGGAAGTCGCCGTCGAAGCGCAGTGCCCGTTCATCATCACGTTCAACACCCGCGACTTTGCCGGTGTCGAACAGTTCGAGATCCAGACGCTTACCCCGGGCCAGTTCCTGGCCCGTCTTCAGGAGGACGCATGAGCACGATCAGTCTGCGGTTGCCCGAGTCGCTGCACGCCCAGGCGCGCGCGCTTGCCGAGCAAGAAGGCATCTCGATCAATCAGCTCATCGCGACGTCGCTGGCGGAAAAGATGTCTGCCCTGCTGACCAGCGAGTATCTCGAGGCCCGCGCCGCTCGCGGCTCGACGACGGCGTTCCGGCGCGTGCTCAAGAAGGTGAAGGACCGCCCGCCCATCGTGGGCGACGAACGGTAAGGTTCAAGTTCCCCTCGAGATCCGTGGAGTTCCTCCAGTAAAGATTACCGTGAGCACGGTCGTCGCCGCCGACATCGCCGAGGTGTGGCGGGCCTACAATACCCCGGCCGACATCATGGTCTGGAACACCGCCTCGCCGGATTGGCACACCACGGCCTCATCGGTCGATCTGCGGGTGGGTGGCGCGTTCTCCTCGCGCATGGAGGCCAAGGACGGCTCCTTCGGTTTCGATTTCGCCGGTGAGTTCACCGCCGTGGAGGCGCCGCATCGCTTGGCGTACGCCTTCGGCGATCGCGAAGGCGTGGTGGAGTTCGTCGAAGGCCCCGCGGGCGTCACGGTCACGGTGGCGTTCGACGGTGAGACGACGCATTCCGAGGAGCAGCAGCGCGCGGGCTGGCAGGCGATCCTGGACAACTTCGCCCGCTATGTGAAGGCGGAGACTGCCTAACGCGCGGCGCGTGTTGCGCCACGCTATACCCTCCTACTCTCTCCACCTCGCTTGCGCCGACTTACGCTCGTCTCGTTGCTGCTCGTTTCCGCCGCATGCGCACGGGATGCGGTGCCCAAGCCTGCCGCCGCGCCGTCGTACCTCTACGTCTGGGCCGGCGACTCCGCCAAAACCGCGAGCGATTATCTCGCCGTCATCAACAGCGATCCGACGTCGCCAAAGCTGCTCACTGCCTTCGGCGATCGAAGCGGCTTCAGTCATCCGCACACGTTCATTCGCCTCGCGAACGTCAACGTGCTCGCCACGTTCCAGTACGCCGCCGACTCCAACGCCGCCGCGCCCACGCACGACCACGACGGCCCAAAGCCGGGGCCCAGCGCCTCTGCGCCGGTCGTTTCACACACCACCGGCGGCCTTGTAGAGATGGACGAGCGCGGTACCGTGGTGCGCGCGGCGAGCGCCAGCGATCCCGCCATTCGCGACCGCTTCATCTATCCGTATAGTGTGCTCGCTCTCGCGCCCATCGATCGCGCGATCTCGACCACGACGGACATGGACGAGAAGAATACCAAGAGCACGGCCGAGTGGATTCAGCTGTGGCGATTGTCCGATCTCACGCTGCTCAAGTCCATCGCGCTCAAGCCCGGCCCGCGCGGCGACGAGCATCGCTTCACCGGCGAACCCTTTCTGCTCGCCGATGGGAAGAGCGTGTACGTCCACACGTTCAACTGCGGGCTCTACCTCGTGCGCAACAGCGAGAGTGACACGCCCACCGCGAGCTTCGTGAAAAGCTTCACGGGTACGGGGTGCGGCGTTCCGCTGCGCATAGGGCACTACTGGATTCAGACGGTGCCCGAGTCGTTCTCAGTGGTCTCGCTCGATATCAGCGACCCCGAGCATCCGCGCGAGGTGTCGTCTGTCAACATTGGCAACGACGAGTATCCGCATTGGCTCGCCGCTGACCCGACCAAGTCGCGCCTTGTGGTGAACTCCGGCGGCAGCAAAGGCAATCGGCTGTTCATTTTGAACTTCGACAAGAAAACGGGCGCGCTGGCGATCGATAAGCGCTTTCGCGATGCGAACGACACCGTGCCAGGGCTCAAGATGTTGGCGCGTCGGTGGCCGAATGGATGGACGGGTACGGTGTGGCCGCACGGGAGCGTGTTTTCGCGCTGAGTGCGGGGCGGTGGTACAACGGTTGTTCAAGGGGACGGCGCTCAAACCGCACGTGCACCCACCTCGCCGCCGCGTCGGCGCCGGTGCACTTTCCAGAGCGCCCGTAGTCCGTCCCCCGTCCCCGGAAATGACCATGTCCCGTTTCGCTGCCGCCCGTCGCCCCGTCGTGGCGTTTGGCCTGCTGCTCGCCACTGCCGCCGCTCCGCTTTGCGCGCAGCAGGCGCCTACGCCCATGACGCCCGACGATCTGCTCAACGTGCGCACGGTGTCGGTGGGTGAGTTTTCTCCCGATGGGCGTTGGCTGGTGGTTCGCGTAGCACGGCGCGGTGATGGCTTGGGGTTCGTCGCGGCACGCGATGGCGACCCCAGCTACACGCGGCCGGCGCCGGCGCGACTGCTACTCGTCAACACGAGCACCGGCGACACGCTGCCGGTGGTGACTACGCCGCGCACCATTGGCAGCGTGGCATGGAGCCGCGATGGTGCCCGCCTAGCGATTGCAACGCGCGACAGTGTGCCGGCGCTGCTGCTCTGGGACATGGCCACCAAGCGGCTGCGCACACAACCGCTGGCGCGTGTGCGTATCGCGGAGAACACCGAGCTGCGCTGGACCACCGCGGGCGCGTTGCTCTTCACGGTGCGCGAGCGCGGCTGGCTGACGGAGGTGAAGGCCCGCTTCGATTCGCTGGTGCATGGCCCTATCAGCGTGCAGGTGGGTGGTGATCCGTTTCTTGGTTGGGACGTACTGCGCAGGCTGGGCAACCGCGCCATGCTGGTCGCGCTCACGCCGCAAAGCGGTGGGCTCGACACGCTGGTGCCGGCAACGCAGCTCACGAGCTGGACGACGTCGCCCACTGGGCAGCAGATCACCTGGCGCGAAGATCGCACCGCCAAAACCAACTACGAAGGGGGCGCGAGCAACGAGGCGCGTCTGATGGCGCGTGTCGCGGGTGCCGCGCCGCGCGCGCTGTTCGCCTCCATGCGCGGCATTACGCTGTCGCAGGCCGACGATGGCGTACGCTATGCCTACGCCAAAGACGGCGCGATTTACGTGGCCAGTCTTACCGACACCACGCCACGTCGTCTCGTGGGCCCCGCGCCGCGTGCGCGTACGGACTCGGCGCGTACCGACGCGGCGGCCGACAGCACGGCGCGCGCACGCGAAGAGCGCTTCACGCTGGTGCGCATGTCGCCCACGGGTGATGCCGTGGTAGCGTCCACACGCAGTGGGCTGTGGTTGGTGCAGACTGCCGACGGCTCGCGCCGCGCCCTCAGCACCGTGACCGACACGGTGCGCGGGCCGCAGGTGACGCTCAGCGAATGGTCGGCGGATGGGCGCACCCTGTATCTCGCGTATGCCTCGCGCACGTCGTGGGATCGCGGCATTCTGCGCGTGAACGCCGGCAGCGGCGCGCTCGATACGCTGGTGCGCGATGGTCGCCTGTACGGGGCGCCCAACCTCAGCCCCGATGGCACGCGCATGGCGCTCACGATTGCCGCCGAGGGGCGTCCGGCCGACCTGTGGCTCGCCGGTGCGCGCATGGACGGAGCAAAGCGTGTGCTCGAGAGCAATCCGCAGTTCGCGTCGCGCGCGCTGCCGCAGACACAACTGGTGACGTACCTCGATGCCGACGGCCGCACGCAGTTTGGTGTGCTCACCACGCCGTCACGCGAAGTGCGCAACCTGCCCACGGTGTTCAGCGTGTACGAGTCGTTCTTCGACGACGGCTTCGACGCCACCACGATGTATCTCGCCAGTCACGGCTATGCCGTCATGAAGCCGAGCGTGACGTTCGACATTGGCTATCCCGGCGAAGCGTGGCTGAAAGGGGTCACGGCGAGCGCCAACAAGCTCATCGAAATGGGCATCGCCGACAGCAGCAAGCTGGGGGTGCACGGCACGAGCTACGGCGGGTATGCCACCAATCTCATCATCACGCAGACCAACCGCTTCAAGGCGGCGATCAACGTGTCGGGCAAGGTGGACATGATTTCGTTCTACACCGATTCGCCGCGTCTGGGGGTGCGCAATGTGAACGCCGCCGAAAAAACACAGGACCGCATTGGCGCCACGATGTGGGAGCAGCCGCAGAAGTACGTGCAGCACAGTGCGGTGATGTTCGCCGATCGCATCAAGACGCCGCTGCTGCTCCTCACCGGCGGTGAAGATCACAACGTGCCGGCGCTGAACACGCGCGAGATGTACTTCGCCCTGCGCCGGTTGGGGAAGCCGGTGGAGTGGGTGAACTACACGAACGGCGGGCACGGCATTCCCATGACCAACGCGGTGGAGTTCGCTGACTGGCACACGCGGTTGCTGGGGTGGTACACGCGCTATCTCAAGCCTGAAGGGAAGCGCGCGACGACGTCGCAGTGACGCGCGATTGACAAAGGGGTCAGAGTCGTTGAACGACTCTGACCCCTTTCGTTGCCTTTCGTTGCACGACTCTGACCCCTTCGAGCCCCTACCATGAAGATCTTCCCGAGCACCACGCCATGAGCGTGGCGATCATCGGCCTTCCGTACGACGCCAGCTCGTCGTTTCTGCGCGGCGCGGCGCACGCGCCGCAGCACATTCGCGACGCGCTGCATTCCCCCTCGGGCAATCAGTGGTCGGAGTCGCTGCGCGACGTGCTGGACCCGCAATGGGTTCGCGACGTCGGTGACCTAGTGCTCACGCCTGATGCCAGCGCGCGTGTCGAGATCGAACGGGGCATCAGCACGCTGCTCGATCTTCCGGCGCGGCCCCTGGCGCTTGGCGGCGACCATTTCGTGACGTATCCCGTGCTGCGCGCCGTGAACCGCCGGTACGCGCGTCCGGCCATCCTGCACATCGATGCGCACGCGGATCTGTACGATGCGTTCGAGGGTGATCGGTACTCCCACGCCTGCCCGTTCGCGCGCATCATGGAGGAAGGGCTGGCGTCGCGACTGGTGCAGGTGGGTATACGTACCCTCACGCCACACCAACGCGCGCAGGCCGATCGCTTTGGCGTAGAGGTCATCGATATGCGCGCGTGGGCGGCCGGTGTGCGACCGGTCATCGACGAGCCCGTGTACATCTCGGTGGACCTCGATGGCCTCGATCCGGCGTATGCGCCTGGCGTGTCACATTGGGAACCCGGCGGGCTGACCACGCGAGAGGTGCTCACCATGATTCAGCAGTGTGCCGGTCACGTGGTCGGCGCCGATGTGGTGGAGCTCAATCCACACCGTGATGAGTCGGGACGTACCGCCATGGTCGCCGCGAAGATCGTGAAGGAGCTGGTCTGTGCCATGTACCCGGCATTCCCATGACGCGCGACAGGCACTACCTGTGGACCACCGTCGCCCTCGCCCTCGCGACCTTCGGCGGCTTCTGGTTCACGTACTTCGGCCCGCGCGTTGCCGGGACGTATCCGACCGTGTCGGCCGCGGTGCATGTGCACGGCTGGAGCTTCTTTGGGTGGTATCTTCTGCTGCCGCTGCAGGCCGCGTTCATGCATACGCGACGTGTACAACTGCATCGAACGCTCGGGTGGGCGAGCATCGTACTCGCGTCGCTGATGGTCGCGACGGGGCTGCTCGTCATCGGGGTGCAAATGCAGATCGCGGCAACCTCGGCGGAGCCCACCTTCTTTACGTTCTTCGGCCCGATGGTCTTCTCCACGCTCGTGCTCTTCGCCGGGTTCTACGGCGCGGCGCTGTGGCTGCGGAGAAACGGGGCATACCACAAGCGCTTCATGCTGGTGGCCAGCGCGGCGGGTACCGGCGCTGCGGTCTTCCGCTTGATGAGCGCGTTCGTTGGCCAGGTCATGTGGGTTGCCCCGGTCGGTATCCTCGCGACGAACCTGTTCATCGTCTGGGGCATCGTCCACGATTACCGCCGAGACCAGCGTGTGCATCCGGCGTATGTCGTTGGGCTGGCCGTCTGTGCAACGCTCGAACTGGCGGGGTGGCTGCTTACGCCGACGCCGGTGTTGCGTACTGGCACACGCAACACTTCGGCGAGATCAGAGTGCGGATGGTCGAGTACACACCGGGCTATATGGCGGACCACTGGTGCAGCAAGGGACACATTCTCCTCTGCCTGGAGGGTGAACTGACGACCGAGCTACAGGACGGCCGAGTGTTCACCCTGACACCTGGGATGAGCTATCAGGTCGCCGACGGCGCCGACGCCCACCGGTCGATAACCGCGATTGGCGCGAAGCTCTTCATTGTGGATTGAGCAGGGGTCTTCGAAGTGGTAATCGATGATGGCCGCGTTTTGTCGATGGTTGTGTAGTATCGACAAATGGCAGATATTAACGATATATCTACGAATTCTGGCTGACCATAGATACCTCGAATCATGAGCCATCCGGCCACAGACGTTCTACCTAACCCGTGGAATATCTTTAACTTACAGATATCCCCCTTCTGGCAGGACGCCCTGGGGGCCGGCGACAGCATGCACCCGCTGAGTCTGTTCGTGGGTCGTAATGACGAGCTACAGCGGCTCGTCGACGGCCTCTTCGGTGCTGGGGCGGGCACCTCGCGACGAGCCATTGCAGGCCGTCCGGGCATTGGAAAAACCACCCTCATCAAACAGTTCAAGGCTCAGGCGCTGGCGGCTGGGTATCTCGCGGTGGACCAATCGGTCCCCATCTACGGCGATGACACCAACGACGCCGTATTCGGGCGCGTGCTCGGCTCGGTATACGACACGGTCCTGTCCAACAGACCGGGCACGATCGACCACCCGGCCATGCAGGCCGCTCAGGTGCTGGTCCGCACGACACGCGAACGCGTGCGCGGCGGAGGGCTATCCATGGCGGGCTTTGGTGCCAGTGTGAGCCAAGGGGTGACCAACACGGTGCCGAGCGATGTGTTGATTGACGGTCCGCGCGTGCTGCGTGACCTGATGACCCTGGTGCAGGGAAGTGACGCCAGGGGGTTGCTCCTGCACATCAACAATCTCGAGAATCTCACTGAGGCGGCGGCAGAGCTCGCGGGACGCATCCTCCGAGATCTGCGAGACCCCATGCTGATGCATAACGGCCTGCACGTCATCATCGCGGGAACGCAGGACGCCATCCAGGCCGCCGTCATGAGCCACCCGCAAATTCGTTCGGTGGTGAGTGTGCTCCAGCTGGAACCGCTGCCGCTGAGCGACGTGCACTTGCTGTTGGACGAGCGATACGCGTACCTGCGTCTCGATCCAACCAAACCGGTCATCGCGCCGGTAACGCCAGACGCGACCGCCACGCTGTATGAGCTCTATCGTGGCGATCTGCGCGGATTGCTGGAGGCGCTCGATCACGGGGTGACGCCGAACATTGGCTTGACGCGCGTGACCAGCACACCTCCCGGCGTCACCTCGGGGAGCATTCGGCCACTCACGTTCGAACAGCTGCAGCCCACGTTGCAGCGCTACTACGACGAACAGCTCGGGGCCCTCGACGAAGAACACCACGTCAAACGACTGGTGGCGTGGGGCACAACAGACGCGCTCACCCCGCAGACACAGCAATCACTCTCTGCGTTGTGGGAGGTCAAGCAGTCGACCGTGTCACTGACCGTCGGCTATCTCATCCAACACGGATACGTCATGCCGTTGCCTCGGGACGGACGCTCGGCGATGCAATACCTTCTCACCGGCCGGAGCCGCTTGATTTTCAGTTGATGCCAGAGCGAGGGAAGAATGGCGCCCCCGTGAACCCACCGACCATCACACCCGGCGCCCCTGCAACGGCACCTTCAACTGGTACACGATGCTTTCATCAGGTGACCCCTCGAGCGTGTCCACGCCGTAGCGCACCTGACGCGGGTCGCCATTCACCATGGTCCCCATGAGGCGGTCCCAGAACGAGAAGACGTTGCCGAAGTTGGTGTCGGTCCACGGGAGTTCCATGTGGTGATGGAACTTGTGCATGTTGGGCGTGACGAACACCCAGCTCAGGGGGCGATCGATCCACGCCG
>VYMF01000194.1_pt1 | contig 14200 bp, 15 predicted proteins | sample 5115271 | NCBI WGS metagenome assembly VYMF01 (sample SAMN12291778, study PRJNA351875) | freshwater metagenome | isolation source: freshwater lake | place: USA: Michigan, Wintergreen Lake | collected 2013-08-08
GAGGCCCCGCCACCACGCGGGGACCGCCGGCGTGGGCGGCGGTCTCACCTCGGCGGTCCCGCGGCCCCGCCGGCCCCGGGTCACCCGTCCGGACCGCAGACCGAACGGCCCGCGAGGCGCACCGGCGCGGTGGCCGTCGCGCCGAAGCCCTCGCACCGGTGCGCTCGAGGCAGGGGACCAGGGCCTGGACCCCGCCCACCTCGATTGAATCTCCTATCCTCTGGAGGCGGCGATCGCGATCTCGATGCGCCCCTTCACCGTCTCGGGCAGCCCGCCGCCGGTCACGGCCGTCCACGTCTTGCCGGCATCGGTCGACTTCCAGAGGCCCGAGCCCGGACCGCCGGAGTTGAGGAAGTACGGACCGCGAATGCGCTGATAGCTTGCGGCCCACAGCACGTCGGGATTTGAGGGATCGAATTCGACATCGACGAAGCCGGTCTTGTCGTCGATGCACTTGATGCAGGTCCAGTTCTTGCCACCGTCAGTGGTCTTGTACAGCCCGCGTTCGCCACCGGTACGCCAGGCCGGCCCGAGCGCGGCGACGTAGGCCATGTTGGCATCCTGTGGGTCGACGATGATCCGCCCGATGTGCTCGGACCCGGGCAGGCCGATGAAACTCCAGCTCTTGCCACCGTCGGTCGTCTTGAACACCCCGCACCCGGGCGACATCGAATCGTCTTGTAGATGCCGCCGGCGGCGCTGGCCACTGACAACGTCTTCGACGGCGACGGAATCCCCTCCACGTCGGCGACGCGCCCCATCATGTTGGCCGGACCGATCGGACGACACCGCAGCGCGTTGAGCGTCTCGGTGTCGAGGACGCGCGGGCTGGCAGCCGGCTGGGCGTACGCGCTGCCGAGGGCCAAGGTGGCCCGGACCGCCAGACAGAGAGGGTCGCGGGCGGCGGTCAGGCCGAAGCGCGCGATATCCGGCACAGAGAGGGGCATCGGATCGAGGAGTGGAAGGAAGGGGCGACGACACGACCGCACGTCGCTCAGGTCGATATACGTCGGAGGCGTCGCCGACCGTGGGGGCAACCCACCGGTGCCGCGACCGGCGGTGCCACCTCCGCCGATTCTAACCGGACGCATGCGCTCGGGAACCGGCGCGTCCAGTCGCCGTTGATCTCGGAGCCCGGCCCCATTCCCAGGGTCGGACCGCGAACTCCCCCATCGCGCGACGCTGCCCGATGCACCGACGAATTGCTGCCAATCGACGCCGTCAGGCGTCCCCGCTGACCCGCCGGGGTTGGTCCGATATTCCGGTAACCCCGGGCTTCCTGAGCGTCGAAGGGGTGGCCGACCGCCCGCCGGCCGAAGCCCAACCCGCCGAGCCGCAACCCTCCGGCTGGCTCGGCGCTCCGCCGCCCGACCAGAGCGCGCCCCACGCGCAACACTGATCGCCGGACAGGCCCGCCGACCGATTGCTACAACACGTCCGGGCCGAAGCGCGCAATCACATACGCCTCCCACTGCGCGAGGATCGCCTCACGCATTTGCGACGCATCGGTCGTCCCGTCGGCCGTCTGCAAGTAGTGAATGAGCGGCACCCACGCCGGCGGATTGCTGTACGAACCCCCCAACCGAGGCCCACCACCATCTCGCGCCAGGTCAGTTCGGCGCGCGCGTGCACGAAATCGATCGGCAGCAACATGGCCGGCATGCTACGACATCCGTCCCCCGGACAACAGGGCGACGCGACTCACCGCACACCGGTGGTCAGCGTGTCGCCGCGCAGCACGGCGTCGAGCGCCAGCGCCAGCTGCTGTGGCGCGGCCGCCAATGCCTCGATGCGTAGCGTGATGGTCACCCGACGCCCATCGAGCTCCGGCGCGACCACCAGCGGACGCCCCCACCGCGTGAGTTCGCGCGCGACGCGACCGATCGGCACGTCGCGAAAGACCAGCCGCCCGTCGCGCCAAGCACCCACAGCGGCCGAGTCGAGCACGCGTGAGCGTGACACCCGATCATCACGAATCGTGGCCATGTCGCCCGCCTCGAGCACGGTGGCCTCACCGCGCGCCGCGCTGCGCACCGCCACACGCCCGTGCGTCACGCTGACCGTCGCCACCGCATCATCGCGATAGGCGGCAACATCGAAGCCAGTGCCGAGCACGGTGACCGTCCCGAACGGCGCGCGTACCTCGAACGGGCGGGTCGAATCGGGCGCCACCTCAAACGCCGCCTGCCCCACCAGCTCCACCTCTCGACGGCCGATCTGCGCGATATAGGTCAGCGACGAGGCCGAGGCCAGCACGACGTCCGTCCCGTCCGGAAGCCGCCCGCGGCGAGTTTCCCCGACTGGCGATTGCCAGCTGACCCTCCGGTCCGCCGATTGCGGCTCGTGACGACTCGGACGCCACTGTCCCGCCAGCAACAGCGCTGCCGCGGCCGCCCCCGCGACCACCAGGGTGCGTGTCCATCGCGGCACACCGGGCGACACCGAGGCGCCGACGCGCTCCCGACGGGCCTTCACCGCCGACCAGGCCCGCTCAACATCCCACTGCCCCGTCGACGGATCGGCATCGACCGTGGTCCGCACTGCCGCCAGCCAGGCCGCGCGCTCGGCATCGGTCCCAACCCACGCGGCAATCCGCGCATGGTCGGCCGGCGACGCCTCGAGCGCAAGCACTCGCTCGAGGGCCGTCGACAGCTCCGGGGTAAAGTCCGACATCGTCATGCGCCCTCCTCCTTCGGCAGGACCCGGCGCAGCGTCGCCACCCCCCGCGTGATCAACCGCTCCACTCCCTTGGGCGAGATCTCGAGCAGTGCGGCAATCTCCGCATACGGTCGCCGTTCGAACCAGCGCAGCTGCATCGCCGCACGACAGCGCGGTGGCAGATGGGAAAATGCCGCGCGCACATGCGCCAGCATCTGCGTCCGATCGTCGCGCTCATCGCCCGTCGCATCGACATCGTGGGCAATGTGCGAGAGCACCTGCTGCTCGGTGACGTCGCGGCGCACCCGATCGAGCACCCGACGACGCACCGCGGTCCGCAGATAGGCTCCCACGTCGCTCACCGGCTCGAGTGCCGCGCGTCGCTCCCAGAGCCGCAGAAAGACATCCTGCACGACCTCCTCGCACTCGGCATCCGCCCGCAACATCCGGTGCGCGACGGTGCACAGCCCCGCGTACTGCGTGCGAAAGAGCGTGGCAAAGGCCTCGTCGTCTCCCATGCGCACGCGCTGCCAGAGGGGAGACTCGACAGGAACCGGCACCACCTGCGCTCGTTCCGACCGGAGCGCGTGCAGCAACGCCTGTGCCATCGGCCACCAGCGAACGACCGACGGATCCCACGTCATCGCTCCCATGTGACCCCCATGGTGGGAATGCGCGGCACGAACCCCACCACCTCCCGCTCCCAGCGCAACGGCTCGAGCGATTGCACGGTGGCGGCCACCCCAAGGGGATTCCGACGCCCCAACAGGTTGAAGATGTCGGCAAACACCGTCCACTGCCCGTGCCCCGTCTGATAGCGGCGCAGGAGGCGCAGGTCGACCCGCGCGTAGACCGGCAGCCGTGCACTGTTGTAGGCGCCATACGTTGGCGACGCCAGCGGTCGCGGGCGCCCGGCCACCATGAACGTATCCACGCGCACATCGACCGGGGTCAGCGGCCATCCCTGACGCAGCACGACCGCACCGCTCACCCGCCACCGACGATCGGTCGTGCGCATCGACAGGTCGAAGGCACCCGAATGCCGCTGGTCGAGATCACGCGGCACCCACCGTCCATCGATCCGATCGACGATCTGACTGAGCGCATACCACCCACTCCACTCGACGCGCGCCCCGCTGCTGCTGGCCAGTGAGAACTCGATGCCGCGGGCCCGCCCCCGGTCGGGGTCGACACGCAGCGTCGAGAACCGCAGGTCACGCGCCACATCGATATCGGGCAGCAGTTCGGCAAATCGCGGCGCCACCGACGTGAGCCTGCGCTGATACAGGTCGAGGCGCGCGTTGAGGCGCCCCGGCAATACCCGATCGATGCCAAGGGCCAGGTGGCGCGCCCGTTCCGGTGGCGCCCATTGCCGCACCCCCTGATCGACCGGCAGCGCGTCGAGCGCCTGCGGTTGTGCGTAGTCGCCCAGCGCCGCCCGCACGCTGGTCAGTCCATCAATCGCCCATGACAGGTTCAATCGGGGCTGCCAGGCCGTCGGCCCTCGCCAGTCCCACCGATCGACACGCACGCCAACCTCGGTCACCACCGGCCCCAGTTGCAGCCGCGGCGCCAGCCAGGCGCCCGCCCAGCGTCCGACAGTATCGATCGCCACACCCACGGTGTCCGCACGGTTCTCGAAACCGAAGAGCGTCGCGCGTGTGGGACGCACGCGATCATACCGATATCGCGCGGCCTGTCGCTGGAGGTCGGTGCCAAACCGCACCGCCAGCGTCGGCGCCACGAGCCAGCTCCAGCTGGACCGCACCGACGACACGCCGAGATCGCGATCATCCGCGAGACGACCGATCGACACCGGACCGGTGCCGCCATCGGCAGTGCGCAAACGGGAGTTGAACGACTGCCCCACCACCGTCTGCCCCGCGAGACGCGTCCCCGAATGCGACCAGTGCATCCAGCCATACCGACTGCCGTACTGCGACCGAAAGGGCGGCGCATCGAACTGCACCTCCTGTGTCGTGCGGTCGGTCGACCCGAGCACGGAGATGGTCACTGCATCACGCGCGGTCGGGTGCCAGCTGCCACGCACAAAGGCGTCGCTGTAGCCGACGGTGAAGGGGGCGTCGGCATTGGTGATGGCAAAGATCAGGTCGAGATAGCCGCGACGTGCACTGGCCAGCCAGGAGAACGTGCCGTCGCGCGTGCGGGCGCCGGCGAGTCCGCGCAACCAGGAGGCACTGAGCCCCGAGGAGAGCAGCCGCTCGCCGGGCGCCGGCTCGCGTGAGCTGATCGACATCACGCCAGTCAGCCGCTCGCCATACTCGCTCGTGAAGCTGCCGGGCACCACATCGACACCACCGGTGGCGTGCACGTCGAGAATCGACAGCCCCGCCCCGATGTCCTTGAGGTGATAGGGCTCGCGCAGCGGCATGCCATCGAGCATCACCAGCAGCTCATCGCTGCGGGCGCCGCGCACGTTCAGGCCGGCTGAGAAGTCATTCGAACTGACGCCCGGCAGCCGATTGACCGCCCGAAAGAGATCTTCACCGATCTGTGGACGGGCAGCGACATCTTCGCGCGTCACGCTCTGCGCGACGCCGAGTGGAGATTCCAGCGCTCGGCTGCTCCCCGGCGTCACCACGACCTCGGTGAGCGTGGGCGAGAGGCGACGCAAGGCCACCACCGTTTCCCTCCCCTCGCGCAGGGTGTCGGTCGCCGCGAGGTAGCCGACGGCGCGCAGCTGGATCGGCACGTCACCCGATCCGACGTCACCGAGCACCGCCTGCCCAGCAGCATCGGTACGCGCACTGCGCGCAAATCGGGGCACCACCACCTCCACGCCGGCGAGCGGCGCGCCTCCTCGGGCATCGATCGTGCGCACTCGACGGATTGCGCCGCCAGCACGCCGAATCACGAACGTCGCGGTGCCGGGATCGACCAACGCCGACAGCACGCTCCCATCCAGCACGCGGGCAATGGCGCGACGGATCGAGAGCGACGCCGGCACCCCGACTGAATCATCGAGTTCGACCAGCGAGGATTCAAATGCGACGGTGCCACCGGTCAACGCTGCCAACTGCTCCAGCGCCACCGCGCGGGTGGTGCGCAGGGCCTGTGAGGTACGCACCGTGTCGAGCGCCGCCCACTTCACCCGCTCGACATTCTGATAGGCAGGGAGCCCGGCGCCGGGCTCGCCGGCACGGCCGGGGGTCGCCTGCGCCGACAGCAGTCCAACGGAAGGACCGAGAAGGAAACCGAGGAGGAGGAGACGCACAGGACGGGATCGGGGGACAGGGACGTCGGGCACACCCTACGGGACGCAGCGCTCCCCTGTTCCCCCACATGCCGCCCGCCGGACGCCCGAAGGACACCTGCGGGACGGCCGCTGCGCGCGCGATTCGCCCGACGCGGAGCCGGGACATCGTTGCGCGACTGCCATTTGGCAGTAGTTTCGATGACAACACGCGCTCGGGGCCCCACGTCGCCTCACCCCCGACGACGCCGGTCCGCTCATCGACCTGGCCGACCCCCGCTCGCGCGCGGTGCTCACACCGGCCGCCGACGACGCCATGGTGCGCCTTGCCCTCGCGGGGCAGCTCATCACCGACAAAAGCTGCGCCCTGCTCGGAGACCTCTCCGAGCGCACCTGGTTCCGCATCAATGCTGACCGCTGGCACGGCACCCTCTCGCAGGATGTCCTCACCCGCATCAGCGCCATCGTCGGCATCTACAAGGCGCTCCAGCTGCTCTTCTGCGGCAGCCTCGCCGACGAGTGGATCCGCCTCCCCAATCGGGGAGCGCTCTTTGCCGGCGCTCGCCCGATCGATCGCATCGCCGAGGGCGGGATCCCGACGCTGCTCGATATCCGGCGCCACCTCGATGCACTCCGTGGTGGTCGATGAACGACCTGCCGGTCGTCGACCTCGTGCGCCGAGACACCATCCGCCTGCTGAACAGCGGGCGACTCGAGCCACCCGCGCTGGCGCCGTTGGCCGCCGATGCTTCGGCGCTGGCCACGCTCCAGGCGCTCGAAGGGGTCACGAGCGAGCGGCAGCGCGCACAACGGGGTGGACTCACCGCCCTCGACCCGCGCGAACTCGTGTTCGGCCGACCGGGCTAGCCCTTCGTCAACGCCGCCTTCGCCTACACGCGCCCCGGTGGCAACCGTTTCAACGATGACGGCCGCAGCGCCTGGTACGCGGCCTTCACGGCACGCGCGGCGCTGGAACATGTCGTCCGCGCTCTCCCCGAAGAAATAGCATCCGGTTTCCTCAGCTCCCGCCGAGCTGCTGTGGTAGCTGTTCTCGCCAGCGGCAGCGCCGATCTCAGCTAAGACTGCGTCCAGATCAAGATTGTCGTAGACCTCGGCCGGCAGGCCGACGCCATCCAGGTAGACGGCGAGGCACTGTTGTTTGCCGAACGTGCGAAGAATGCGTTCGTCCGGACCCTCGAGAAGCTCTGTGCCTTCGGGAGCACCCGCTCTTTCAAGCACCTCTGTGACCGTGCGCAAGGCGTCATCGAGGTTGAGGACTTCGACTTCGATCTCTGCATAGGCAATCCCGCCGTTGGTGTCGAGCCGAGACCCTCCGCCGGTTACGTGGCCGAGTCCATGGCTCTTGAGCAACTCGTGGAGCGGATCCTCATACCTGCCGCGATCGATAGGCTCGATGTGCTCATAGACGCGAGCGCGCACAAGGTGCGGGAAGTCCATGGGTGCTCTTGAGGTTAAGGGTCGGACTGACGCCAGCTTCTGTTGCGAGCGGACCGCGCGAGGCTTCACGGCACGCAGATGGTCGGTCCGCTCGGCAACAGCAAGCACCGTGAGGCCCGCGCCACGCAGACGTTGCGTCGACACAGCCCGTCGCGCAACGGAACGGCAATGGTCCGCACCCGAGTCGGATGTATGCTCGGCGCTCACCGGTCCCGGAGCGCGCATGCCCGACGCGGCGCCGGCGGCGCGCGGCGTCTACAAACCCCGACGGCCCCTGGCGTCGCCGCTCTTTCGGTTGGTGGCGGATCGTCTGCAGCGCCTGCAGACGGTCTACGACGAGCGCTTCGCCCGCGAGTACGGCCCGTGGCGCCCCGTCGTCACGCAGGTGGCCGACACGTTCCTCGCCCGCGGCGTGCTCGACCACGGGTTCGCGCGCATCCGCTGCGACGCGTGCACGCACGAGTCTCTGCTCGCGTTCTCGTGTAAATGCCGCTACTTCTGTCCGAGCTGTCATGCCAAGCGGTTGGCGATCTGGACCCAGTGGCTGGACAGCACGCTGCTCGCGTCCGTGCCGCACCGGCAGGTGGTGCTCACCATCCCCAAGCGGCTCCGCGCCTTCGGTCTGTACCGCCGCCGCCTGCTCGGCGAGACCGCCCGCCCCGTCACCGCCGCCATTTGCACGCTGACCGGCGAGCGCGACCTCGCCGTGGGGACCGTCGCCTGCCTTGAGACGCACGGCTCGCGCGCCAACTGGCATCCGCACCGGCACCTCCTCGTCACCGACGGCGGCTTTCGGCCAGACGGGACCTTCGCGTCATGGCCCGCCCACGACACGGTGCGCTTGACCGAGGCGTTCCGGCGCGCTGTGCTCCGGCACTTCGTCCGCCTCGAACTCTTCGACGAAGACCAGGCCGCGGGCATGCTGACGTGGCCGCACTCGGGGTTCCACGTGCACACCGCCGTGTAGGAGGGCCCCTACGGGTCCCCGAGGACGATCGCGCGTTCGCGACCCGCCTCGCGCGCGACTGCGCCCGGAATCCCGTCGCGCTGGAGCGGCTGCCCTACGACCGCGCCGCCAAGGCGGTGACGTACCGGTCGGACACGTCCGAGGGCCCGACGGCGGGCACCGAAACCGCCGACCCGCTCGAGTTCCTGGCCCGGGTGCTGGTGCACATCCCCGACCAGGGCCACGGCACCACGCGGTACTCTGGCTGGTATGCCAACCGCCCCCGTGGCATGCGGGACAAGGCGGCACCCGCCGCCGCGGACGGGCCACCCGCCATGGCCCCCGCGAGCTGGGGGACGGCACGCGCCCCACGCCATTCCGCCGACGCTCCGCGTGTCACCGGAGTAGGGCCCCGAGGCCCCGCCACCACGCGGGGACCGCCGGCGTGGGCGGCGGTCTTATCTCCGCGGTCCCGCGGCCCCGCCGGCCCCGGGTCACCCGTCCGGACCGCAGACCGAACGGCCCGCGAGGCGCACCGGCGCGGTGGCCGTCGCGCCGAAGCTCTCGCACCGGTGCGCTCGAGGCAGGGGACCAGGGCCTGTACTCCGCCCACCTCGATTGAATTTCCTATCCTCTCTTGGTTGCCTCGCCGATGGTCGCCTGCTCGAGATAGGCCGCTTCGTCCGCGATATGCCGCAGGTACTCACGCGGCGCGAAGGACATCTTGGGCTTCGGTGAGGATGTAGGGACGCAGGTACGGGGAGAGCGATTCGGCCGTGACGAGTTCCACGCGGTGGCCCAACGCCCCCTCCAAGAGCTCGCCCAAGGCCAACAGATGGTCGAAGGTCTTCTGGCCGGCGGCAAACTCGACCAACACATCCACGTCGCTGTCGCCGCGCGCTTCATTCCGCTACACGGAACCGAAGAGCGCCAAGCGCTGGACGCCCAAGCGGAGAATCTCCGGGCGGACGGCCGTCACGCGAGCTTGCACGTCGACGCGGGTCAGGATCGAGGGCGTCATGGTCCCAATCTAGGCGCCCACGCCGCGTCGGGCACGACCTCAGCGGCCCACGTCACTCCAGCCTGATGCCCCGCGCGCACAGAGCCGCCCATGATTGCGCGTTCATGTCGAATTGACAGAAGGTGACATTATGATACTTTATTCTCCCAGCTGTGTTCTCGGATCACGTGAGGGGGAATCCGGCGGTGCTCACCACCTGCCCCGAATGCGGCGGCCGCATCGAGCGCGCTCGCCACACCGTTGACGTCCACATTGGCCGTCGAACCGTCGCCGTGGAAGGCGACTACTCGCGCTGCACCGGCGACTGCGCGGAGTGCTACTTCGCGGCCGGCGAGATGGACGCGGTCATCTCTCGCGCCACCGACGTCATTCGCGCCAACGAGGGGCTGCTCACGCCCGCGGACATCAAGTCGCTCCGCAAACGCATCGGGTTGACGCAGCCGCAACTCGAGCAGCTGCTCGGCGCCGGGCTCAAGACCGTCACGCGCTGGGAGAAGGGGACGGTCATTCAGAATGGGGCTACTGACACCTTGCTCCGTCTCATTCGCGATGTGCCGGAGGCGCTGACGTACCTGCTGCGCGCGCGTCAGGTGGTGCCGAAGATGGTGCCGACGTTGGTGCCGACGTTGGTGCCGAACGCGCTGGTGGTCAGCGCTCCGAGTGCTGCTTCGGCCGCGCTCACGCCATCAGGCTCACGAGCGCGCCGGCCACGATGAGCTGATACGTCGTGGTCACCGCCCGAGACCACGGGAGCGAGGAACCAGGTCGCGACGAAGTACAAGGTCAGCTGGGCCCCTGCAACCGCTATCTGGCGTACGCCTCGATCCATCGCAGGTCGTCTTCGTCGGTGTCGCTGACATAGACGAAGCGCTTGGAGATCGCGATAAGACGCTCGCGTGAGGGGAGCGTGACCGTGCCGAGGTGTGCGCCGCTCGCCGAGAAGACATCCCAAGGCTGGCCCGTCGCGTTCGCGGGTGTTTCGCGGCGTACCCAGACATTGTCGTCGGGATCAATCACCAGTCCGCCTTTGAACGCCCCTTTCGTGGGCGGATAGGTCAGGCGATACGGCGGACCCTTGGGTTCCCGAAGCCGTCGATCGGCTTCGGACACCGGCACGGGCTGAACCGCGACGACCGGTCCCTCGCGCGTACGCCCGTCCAGTTCGATCCAATCGAGACGATACGGAAGTGCGCGCACGATCGCGACCCGTCCGCTCGGCGCCACGCCCCACTCGTCCTCCGGAGAAAAGGGCATGATGCGCCGCGCCGTGAGCACCATGCCCGGCAGCTCGCGCTCCATCTCCGGTGTGGGCGTCACCTTGACCGGCTGTGGATTCGGCATGCGCACCGCGCCGATGCTGTCGAAGGTCGAGCTGCGGCGGTCCCATCGCTGCAGCGCCACGAACGGTGAACCACCGAGAGCGGGGAGACCGCTCGTCTGGAAGTAGACGCGACCCAACCGGTCGGCGCCGCGCACGTGCTCCGCGCCCGATTGCATCGCGTCCGGAAATCGCCGCGCGTCGAGGAGCTGACCGGTGGGCGTGATCACGAGATAGCGTCGCGCGTCGCGGTCGATCAGCATCGTCGAGTCGCCCGGCAGCGCGATGAGCGCCGTCGGGGTCGCGTACTCCCGCGGACCGGCGCCGGCACGACCGATCAGCCGCGACTCACCGCTCGGTTCGAGCAGCGCGAGGCGCACGTCGGACAGATCCGTCACGAGCACCGCGCCGCTCGAGAGCGCTCGCGTGCCGACGACGCTCGAGAGCGGCTCGCGCGCGCGCCACACGGGTCGATCCAGACGAACGGTTGGTGGGGCTGGCGGACGCTGGGCCGAGAGCGCGGCCGGGACCATCAGGCACAGTAGGCGCCAGGCGCCACGAGCAGGGCTCACCATGGGCGTTTCAACGGGTCAGAGTCATTGAACGGGAGCGCGTCGGGGTCGAATTCCGGAAGCTACCGCGGGCGCGAGGGTGAGGAAAGATCCGCTCTTTCGCGTAGACTGAAGACAGCTGCGCCGCCGTCGGTGGATCTTCCGAGCATCGCAAACCGTTGAAAAACAGTCACTTATGTATTGCTTGTGCAAATCGAAGATTTGATTTACTATTTGCACATGCTGACCCGCCGACTGCTGCCCCTCGTCCGTGCGCGGCTGGCCGAGATGCCCGCCGTGGTCCTCCTCGGTCCGCGACAGGTCGGCAAGTCCACCCTCGCGCGGGCCATTGCCAAGGAGCTCGGCGACCGAGCCCTCTACCTAGATCTGGAGCGCGACGCCGATCGACGCCGCCTCGACGACGCCGATCGCTACCTGCGGAGCCTCTCGAACACCCTCGTCATCCTGGACGAAGTCCACCGGGCCCCCGGGCTCTTTGCGATACTCCGCGGGATCATCGACGAGCGCCGGCGGGCCGGGGAACGGGCCCACCAGTTTCTGCTGCTGGGCTCGGCGTCCCTCGATCTGCAACAGCAGGCCGGCGAATCGCTCGCCGGGCGGGCCAGCTATCTCGAACTCGCGCCCGTCGGTATCGACGAGTGGGCCGACCACGGGACGGTCGACACGCTCTGGCTCCGCGGGGGCTTTCCGGAGAGCCTGCTCGCCGGCAGCGACGGGGTGAGCGCGCGGTGGCGCGAGGATTTCGTGCGCAGCTACCTCGAGCGCGACGTGCCGCTCTTCGCGCCCGGATTGCCCGCGCCAACGATCGGTCGGCTCTGGCGGATGCTGGCCCACGCGCAGGGCACCCCGCTCAACAAGAGTCAGCTCGCGGGGAGTCTCGAGCTGAGTGCCCCCACGGTGAGTCGCTACATCGATCTGCTCGAGCAGTTGCTGCTCGTGCGCCGCTTGCTCCCCTGGAGCGGCAACAGCCGCAAGCGGCTCGTGCGGACGCCCAAGGTCTATCTGCGCGACAGCGGTCTGCTGCATGCGCTGCTGGGACTGACGACCCTTGATGCGGTGCTGTCGCACCCGGTGGCGGGCGCGAGCTGGGAGGGGTTCGTGATCGAGCAACTGATCACCGCCGCCGGGCCGTCGCGCATTCCCCTCTTCTATCGCACCGCGACCGGACAGGAGGCCGACCTCGTGTTCGAGCGCGCTGGTCGCGTCGAGATGATCGTGGAGATCAAGCGATCGAGCGCGCCCGTGGCCAGCGCCGGACTGCATGCCGCCATCGCGGCGCTGCAACCGCGCGAGGCCTTCGTGGTGCATGGTGGGGACGCCACGTGGCCGATGGCCGCGGGACTCACGGCCATCGCGCTGCCGGAGATGGTCGACCGATTGCAGCGCGGCGCATCCGCCTGACCTCCGCACCAGGTAGATCCGCGCCCGTCAGTGTGAGATCCGCCGCGCGGGTGGCCTGGTCGCGAAACGCAGCGACCGGTGGCCGACATGCGGCGCCGCGAACGAGCGGAAGGGCTCGACGCGCATCGGTCTGCTTCATGCTCACGGGCTCGGCACCTGCGCTGCTCCTGCCCCGTCGTGAGCGTCACGACTCGCGCGCGTTGCGTCCAAACGCTCCCTCACGCGACGAAATGATGACAGGCAGCGCGGTCGGTACCGCTATACTCGGCGTTGCCCGACTCCGGCGCGCGGATGCGCGATTCGCGAGCGCGATAACGCTGGCATATGTCAGACCTGACATACTTTCCTCATGACGGCGACGAGACGACCGTTGGTGTGGCTCCGCGGCTCGGTGAAGTCGCCGCCGTTCTCGGCTGCGGCCCGCCTCGAGGCCGGCGTGCTGCTACGCCGCTTGCAGCGCGGAGATCCGCTCGGCATGCCGCACGCGCGTCCGATACCGGCGCTCGGTGCGCGAGGACCCGCTCGGAGGCGTGAAGCATGCGCAAGTCCAAGAAGTCGGCATTGGAGGCGAACGGATGGGCCGTCGGATCCGTGGATGACAATCTCGAGCTCACGCTCGAAGAATCCGCCTTGGTCGATCTCAAGCGGCGGCTGAGTGATGCGTTACGCGCGCGTCGGGCCAAACTCGGGCTCTCGCAGGACGCCGTCGCCAAGCGCCTGCGTTCGAGTCAGTCACGCGTCGCCAAGATGGAAGCGGGCGAGGCCTCGGTCTCGTTCGACCTGCTCGTGCGGGCGTTGGTCGGGCTCGGGGCAACGACCGCCGATCTTGCGAATGCCATCCGGGCGAAGCGGCGTCGGCCAGCCGCATAACGCGCCACGGAGCGCATGACTGGTTCGCGGAGCGCAAGCGGTCTGCCGCCGGTCAGCCCTTGCGTACGCGCCAGACACCAACGGCGATCAACCCCACGCTCGGCCAGAAGGTCAGGCCGGCGAGGATCCCGAACATCACGGGATTCGGATTGGGGTCGTCGGTAAAGCCCAAGGCGGCGGCAAGCATGATGCTCGCCAGCGGGCCTGTGCCGACGACCAGCAGGACCAGTCCGGCGCGGATCCACCACGATTGCAGGTATCGTCGCACGCGTGCGTTTTTTCTTAAGATCGAACGAGGTGGTGTGACGCTCCGTTTGGCGTCGATGACTTCGTTCAGCCGGAACAGCTACCTCCCGAAGTTCCCGCACCCTGCTATGGTCTGAGCGATCGCACTACGGAATGGCGACTTCTAGCTCCGACAGAAGGGAAAATCGCGCGCGCCAATATTGCGATTTTCCCTCCGCGGCGCACTACTTAATCAGAGATTCCTCAGTTGTCTGCCGGTTCGATGTAGTGGTCCACGAACGAGCGCGCCCTGAGCACTTCGATGCCCCGCCAGCCGGACACCCGCAGCAGATGCTTATCGCCCGACACGATGAGCCGTGCGTTCGCGGCGAGCGCCGCCGCAAGGAACATCTCATCATCGGGATCCTCGCTCACGCGCTCATCGAGCGGTGGGGCATCCACCAGCAGGGCGTGCACCGTCAGCATCGCGAGCAGCGCCTCGAGTGTCCCCACGAGC
>VYMF01000195.1_pt1 | contig 14130 bp, 12 predicted proteins | sample 5115271 | NCBI WGS metagenome assembly VYMF01 (sample SAMN12291778, study PRJNA351875) | freshwater metagenome | isolation source: freshwater lake | place: USA: Michigan, Wintergreen Lake | collected 2013-08-08
GGGCAGGGAACCCGCGCCGTTCCGGGGATCGGGTTCGCAAGGCTCCGACCCGCCCGCCGGAGGCTGCGTCGGCAAGGCGTCAAGAGCGCCGCTGGTCCTGAAGACATTCAGGCCGACAGCTCCCGGTCAGACATCTCGTGCGGAGCGACGTCGCGAAGCCGAAACACATTCTCCCAACGGTCTCCGGGCTCCGCGCCCGGCGCTCCGCCGGCCCTTCCCGCACCGCCTGGAGACAGGCGGCGAAGAGTCATGCCCCAATCCTTCGCCCTCCCCTTAGGGGCGAGGGAAGAGGCTCACTCGCTTCGATCTTTGAAAACCTAGATCAGCCCCGCCATGGGCGAACTCGCGCTGGCATACATCCGGCGCGGCATCCGCCCCGCCAGATAGCCCTGCCGCCCGGCGATCACCGCATGCTTCATCGCCGAGGCCATAAGGATCGGGTCCTTCGCGCCCGCGATCGCCGTGTTCATCAGCACCGCGTCACAGCCCAGCTCCATGGCCAGCACCGCATCCGAGGGCGTCCCCACGCCCGCATCGACCAGCACCGGCACCTTGGCCTGTTCGATGATCAGCCGGATATTGACCGGGTTCTGGATGCCCAGCCCGGAGCCGATCGGCGCCGCCGCCGGCATGATGGCTGCGGCCCCCGCCTCCTCCAGCCGCCGGCACATCACCACGTCGTCGGTGCAATAGACCATGACCTGGAAGCCGTCCTTGATCAGCAGGTCCAGTGCCCGAAGCGTCTCGATCATGTCCGGATACAGGTGCGCCGTGTCCGACAGCACCTCCAGCTTGACCAGATCCCAGCCGCCCGCCTCGCGCGCCAGCCGCAGGGTCCTGACCGCGTCCTCCCCGGTGAAACAGCCCGCCGTATTGGGCAGTAAGGTGAACCGGTCCGTCTTCACATAGTCCACCAGCATCGGCTGGTCCGGATCCTTCAGGTTCACCCGCCGCACCGCCACGGTCACGATCTCCGCCCCCGCCGCCTCGGCCGCGTCGGCGTTCTCCTGATAGGTCTTGTACTTGCCGGTGCCGACGATCAGCCGACTGGAAAAGGTCCGACCGGCAACGGTCCATGTGTCTTGGGGAGAGGTGTCGTTCATGCCGCCTGTCTAGGCCGCGACGCGCCCGAGCGGAAGCCGTCAGCCTGTCGGGCAGGTCAAAGGCTCGACCAACTCGTCGAAATCCTTGATCGGTTGACCCCGCAACGACGCCTCGACCGCCTCATAGGCGTTTTGGGCCGTACCGCCGAACAGACCACCCCTGTCCCGAATGTTGCGACCGAACAGGACGGCCAGCGACCGCCGTGTGTGATCGCGGTCATCCTCGTTGAGTCGCGGGCTCGCCAACATCCGCATCAGCAGGTCAATATCCAGTTCGTCGCCCCAGGCACCCAGCGCCTTCCGGGTCAGGATCTGGCCGGACTCGCCGCTACACCAGGTGCGGATCAGCGCTGCGGTCGACTCGTCGCCATAGTCGAGGACGAGAACACGCAGGGGCAGTTCCAGCGGCGGATCGTCCGCCAGCCAGTCCGCCATCGAAGAAAGCCGGTCGACTTCTGTGATTGCCCAGTTCCGGACCGGTTCGTCGAACCCTTCGGCCAGAGCCAGCGTCACCTCGGGCCGAGCGCGATAATCGGTTGGCCGCAGCATCGCCAGTTCGGCGCCGAAGCCGTCGCCATCGCCTGTGCGCCGACGGCCGTCCCAATAAAGGCTCAAAGCCGTCTCGGGCCAGCGAGCCAGAACATAGGGCTCCGTCCGCCACGCCTCATTGTCCTGATCATAGACATAACCGGGGCCCCTCATCGCTTGAGCGACATCGCCGGCCAAGGCGTAGGCCTGATCGTCCGGAAGCCCTCCCAAGCGGCGCATGACTTCGGTCTCGACGATTTCGAAGGCCCGACGATACTGCCCGTTGTTGGACAGGTAGCGGACGGTCAGGCCCAGCGTGCTCGAATCCGGGCCGGCTGCGAGCAGTCGTTCGAACAACGCCAGCGCGTCGGGGTGTTCGCCGTTGACCAGCGACATCAGAATGGAAGCCTTCTGCCGCTCGATATCGAAGTCCGGTCGCCGGATGTCGAAAACCAGATCGGTCATCGCATCGGCCAGGCCGCCCTCGCGATTGGCCTCTGGTCGGCGCACGGAGAAGCGCGGGCTCTCCCCCCGCTCCAACGACTCATAGGCGTTGACGAGGTAGGCCGTCGGCTTGTCCGGCGACAGGGAACTGAGATGGTCGCGGATATCCCCCGCCAGTTGGCGGTCGGCGGCCGAGGAATCCGGGGCTTCGAGCCGCGGCAAACGACCGGCGAGCGTGTCGAGCGCCGCCATGCGATCAGGCTCCGTCTGCTGAATGTCGATATAAAGGCTCAAGGCCCGAACCCAGAGGCTATCCGGACCGGAATAGTCCTCGGCTCCGCGTCCGAAGGTCGGATCCATCGCATACCAGCCGAGCGGCTCCCGAACGCCTTCACCCTCGCGCAGGAACAGGACGTAGCGCCCCCCACGCTCAAACGTCGAGCGCGAGCAGCCGCCCTCAAAGGTTTCCGGGTGAGCCGTGGTAAGATCGTTGGGATCGCTGCGCGTGGTTCGGCCGAGCCGGGCGTTCCTGAGCACGGTCGCAGGCGGATCGCCTTTAAGCGCCCGTTCGATCCGAAAGGTCACCCGGGTGTTCCACTCTTCAGAACCCGCCGACTGGCTTTCCGCCACCGCGACAACGACCGCGTCAGCCCGTTCAACGAGCTCGTAGCTGGACGAGCGCACGAACTCCCCGGTGACCGAGCAAGCCAGGGCGGCGGTTCCGGACCCCCACAGCGCCAGGCCCGTCAGCAGCGTCGTTACGATCCGCATGTCCACCCCCGAAACTCGCGCCTCAGGAGCCCACCAAACGATGACACAACTGTGGCGTCACCCCCCGCCGACGAACTGCACCAGTTCCACCCGGTCCCCGTCCGCCAGCGCCGTCGCCGCGTGCAGCGACCGGGGCACGATCTCCAGATTTCGCTCCACCGCCACCTTGCGAACGTCCAGCCCAAGTTCCTCCACAAGGGCAAGGATGGTCGCGGCTTCAACCTCCCGATGTTCCCCGTTGACCTGGATGCGCATTCCCTTACGTCACTCTTTCACACGCGCGGTTTGATAACCGCGACGCCTCAGCTAAAAGGCCGGTCCGATTCCGGTCGGACCGCCACAATCGCGAGCGCAATGCCCGAGACCTCCGTCCTCTACGTCCTGAACGGCCCGAACCTCAACCTGCTTGGGGTGCGCGAGCCCGACATCTACGGACATGAGACCCTCGCCGACGTTCAGGCGCTGTGCGAACGGGCTGCCGACGGCGCGACCGTGGTCTTTCGTCAGACCAACCACGAGGGCGAACTGATCGACCAGGTCCACGAGGCCCGCGAAAAGGCCTCGGCCCTGATCATCAACGCCGCCGGCTATACCCATACCTCGGTGGCCCTGCTGGACGCCCTGAAGACCCTGACGATCCCGGTCGTCGAATGCCACCTGTCCAACCCGGCATCGCGCGAGCGGTTCCGGCATCGCTCCTATGTTTCGCCGGTCGCCGCCGGCGTGATTTCGGGCTTCGGCCCATTCAGCTACGAACTGGCCGTGAAGGCCGCTCTGCGACTGGCGCGGGAACACCGCCCTGCCGCCGACCGTTCGGTTTGAAAGGTAACAAGAGTCTCCCATGGCCGAATCCAAGACGACCGCCGCCCGGCTCAAGAACGAAGCCGAGATCGACACCACCCTGGTGCGTCAGCTGGCCGACATCCTGAACGACACCTCCCTCACCGAGATAGAGGTGGAGCGCGGTGAGCTGCGGATCCGCGTCGCCCGCGAACTGGTGGCCGCACCGGTCATGCAATATGCCGCCGCCCCGGCACCTGTGGCCCAGGCGCCCGCCGCCGCTCCGGCCGCCGCCGCCCCGGCTGCCATGCCGTCCGATCCCGCCACCATCGTCGCCAAACAGGGCGAAGAGGTGAAGTCGCCCATGGTCGGCACCGTCTACCTCCAGGCCTCGCCGGAAGCCCCGCCCTTCATCGCCGTCGGCGACAAGGTCAAGAAGGGCCAGACCCTGCTGATCATCGAAGCCATGAAGACCATGAACCCGATCCAGGCCCCGCGTGACGGCGTCGTGGTCGAGGTCCTGGTCGGCGACGCCCAGCCGGTCGAGTTCGGCGAACCCCTCGTCCTGCTCCAGGCCTGAGTCGGCCATGTTCACCAAGGTCCTGATCGCCAACCGCGGCGAAATCGCCCTGCGGATCCATCGTGCCTGCAAGGAGATGGGCATCTCCACGGTCGCCGTTCACTCCGAGGCTGACCGCGGTGCCATGTGGGTCCGGCTGGCGGACGAAAGCGTCTGCATCGGGCCGGCACCCGCCGCCAAGAGCTATCTGAACATCCCGTCGATCATCGCAGCGGCCGAGATCACCGGGGCCCAGGCCATCCACCCCGGCTATGGCTTCCTGTCCGAGAACGCCCGTTTCGCCGAGATCGTCGAGGCCCACGGCATGACCTTCATCGGTCCCAAGGCCGAGCATATCCGGGTCATGGGCGACAAGATCACGGCCAAACAGACGGTGCTGGCAGCCGGCATCCCCTGCGTTCCCGGCTCGGCCGGCGAGGTCGAGACCATCGAGGACGCCATTGCGGCCTCGAAGACCATCGGCTTCCCGCTGATCGTCAAGGCTGCCGCCGGCGGCGGTGGGCGCGGCATGAAGGTCGCCCTGACCGCCGATGATCTGGTCGAGGCCGTCCAGACCGCCCAGTCCGAGGCCACCGCCGCCTTCGGCAACGGGGCCGTCTATATGGAGCGCTATCTCCAGAAGCCGCGCCACATCGAGCTTCAGGTCGTAGCCGACAGCCACGGCAATGTCGTCCACCTCGGCGAGCGCGACTGTTCGCTCCAGCGCCGCCACCAGAAGATCCTCGAGGAAGCCCCCTCACCGGCCCTTTCGGCCGCCGAACGCGTCGCCATCGGCGAGACGGTGAACAAGGCCATCGCGGCCATCGGCTACCTCGGCGTCGGCACGATCGAATTCCTCTGGGAAGACGGCGAGTTCTTCTTCATCGAGATGAACACCCGCCTGCAGGTCGAGCACCCGGTCACGGAAATGATCACGGGCGTCGATCTGGTGCGCGAACAGATCCGCATCGCCGCCGGTCTGCCGCTGTCCTTCACCCAGGCGGATGTGAAATTCACCGGCCACTCGATCGAGTGCCGGATCAACGCCGAGAACGCCGAGACCTTCACCCCCTCGCCGGGCACGATCACGTCCTTCCACGCCCCGGGCGGCCTGGGCGTCCGCCTGGATAGCGCCATCTACGCCGGCTATTCGATCCCGCCCTATTACGACAGCCTGATCGGCAAGCTGATCGTCCACGGCCGTGACCGCGAAGAGTGTATCGCCCGCCTGAAGCGCAGTCTGAACGAGATGGTGATCGGCGGCATCGACACCACAATTCCCCTGTTCCAGAAGCTGCTGCAGGAGCCCGACATCCTGTCCGGCGACTACGACATTCACTGGCTGGAGAACTGGGCCAAACGCCAGAAGGGCGAGGCCTGAGCGACCCGGGCTTCAGCGCCGGCGGGCCATTCGGCGGCTTCGGTCCCGACGAACTGCTGGATTGCTACGCGACCGGCGTCTTCCCCATGGGCGAGGCCCGCGACGATCCGCGGATCTTCCTCGTCGAGCCGGAACAGCGCGGCATCATCCCGCTCGACGGCTTCCACGTCCCCACCCGACTCAGGCGCACCGTCCGCGCCGACAGCGTCACTGTTCGGGTCGACACGGCCTTCGACGCCGTTCTCGACGCCTGCGCCGCCTCCGGCCCGGGACGCGAAGACAGCTGGATCAACGCCCCGATCCGGCGCCTCTGCATCGAGCTCAACGCCCGCGGCCATGCCCACAGCATCGAAGTCTGGCGCGATGAGCACCTCGTCGGCGGCCTCTACGGCGTCACCCTCGGCGGGGCCTTCTTCGGCGAAAGCATGTTCAGCCGCGAGCGCGACGCCTCGAAGATCGCCCTCGTCCATCTCGTCGCCCGGCTGAGGCGCGGCGGCTGGCGGCTGCTGGACACCCAATTCCTGACCGGCCACCTCAGCCAGTTCGGAGCGATCGAGACACCGCAGACGGCCTACCTCAGCCTGCTCGGGGCGGCCCGACCGTTGCGGCCCAACACGCGCTCGCTGTTCGATCCAATGACCGGGTCAGAGGCGCTGTTCTATGCCTTGCAGCCGACGATCCAGGCGTCATAGATCGGATGCTGGAGCCCATTCACGGCGGGCGAGGAAGCGAACATCCAGCCCCGGAAAATCTGCCTCGGCTCGCTGACCTGGATCACGCCCCGCGGTTGCAGGCTGACTTCCAGATAGCCGACCGCGTCCGACACCTGCTCGTCAGATGCGGAAACCTCGCAGGCGCGGGCCGTGATGATCAGGGTCTTCTCGAACCGGACGGGACGCCCCCCTACCTCGACCTCGAACCGCATCGATTCTGCCGTGATCTTGTCGATAGCCTCGACAATGGCCACGCGGCGGCGCTGACGCCGCCCGGGCGCAACCGGGGCATCAGCCCGCGCCGGAGCCTCATCAGCCTTCTCATCACCTTCGGCCACCTCCTCCGCACCGTCGACGACGGCAGGATCGGCCGGGGTCACGGCAATCGGCGAGGTCGGCGCAGGGGCCGCTTCAGGCGCGGGCTCAACGGGCGGGGTTGTCGAAGGCGAGGCCTGCCGATTCAACGCCGCCGTGGGGTCCTGGATAGGAACTGCGTCCTGTGGCAGGTCATTGATTGCGGAGGCCAGAACAGCGCCTGAAGCCAGCAATGTTGCCGCCGTTACCCCGGCCAGGATGGTCCCGCGAAGGTTCATTCCGGACGCCAGGCTTCGTAGTCGCCGGTCGCCGGCGGCCGGACACCATCCGCGGCGAGCGAGCCCTTCGGCCGCCATGCCATCGGGGTACCCGTCAGGTTCGGCAGATGATCCTCCTCCCAGGCCCGTCGCGGCAGGGGCTGATCGGTCGGCAGTTCATCGAAGGTGTAGTGAAGCCAGCCATGCCAGTCCGGCGGGACCTTCGAGGCGTCGGCATAACCATTGTAGGTCACCCACCGACGGCGACGACCGTCATAGCTGGAGCTATCGCGAGACAGATAATACCGGTTGCCGAATTCATCCGTCCCCACGTGCTCGCCACGTTTGGCTATCGTGAAAAAGGTGCCGATGGTGGCACCGCTGGTCCAGCCGAAAATCCTGCCTAGCACGTCGGAAATCCACTCACGTTCGGTCATCCGGCGGGGTCCGGGACACTTGGGCATCATAGAAAGCGTCACGGCCCACGTCCAGCACCCCACGTACCACAACTACATCAACATCTTGGGGGTAAACGACCCGTCGCACGCCAGATTTATTGCCCGATTCAGGGCGTGCCGCTAACCTGTCCGAAAGGCCACGTCGAGTTTTCCGTATGCGGTTTCCCTTCGCCCCCCTCGCTGCCGAGATGCATCGTCCCGCACGCGAAATTGAGCGCGCCGACCGGATCGTTTGTGTTCGGGCGCCCGAGGCCTGGACGGACGCCCAGATCGAAGCCTGGCTGGATTGGGCAGACGGCGAAGGCCTTCCCGCCGAAAGTGACGACCCGATTTTTGAGGCAGCCATTGCCTGGTGCAGGGGCCTATCTCTGAGCGACGCCGGGGATTTGGCCGCGACACTGACCCTGGGGCTGGCGACACCCGCCCGAACGACCCCGGTCGCCGGGGGCCTGACTGCCCTTTCCGAGCCCGACGCAGCGCGGCGTCTTCGGACGGACGCAGCCCTTCACCGGGCTGAACGGCTTTCGGCCAGTGCCGTAGAAGCGATGGCCACAGCCCTCCGTAGCGTTTCCGATGCGGTCTCTCGCTGCGAGGGGGCACCCCTCGACTGTGCTGATCCGTCGCGCAATCCCGCCCTGGCGCGCGCGGCTATCGCAGCGCGCAGGTTAGGGGCCGTGGACGCAGACATCATCCGTGCCATCCACGGAGAGCGGTTTGACGTCGACTTTCTGCCCACGCCACCCCCTCCCCTGCGACTGGCAATAGCCGACCGCGCCATGATCGCTTCAGGCGCGCCAGAGGCGCTTCTGGCCGCCGAGGTCGCCGTGGATGGTCAACTGGTTCTCGTCTTCGACCCGGCCACGGCTGAACTGGTTTCGCAATCGGAACAAGCGCCCGCAGTCCTTCTGTCATTGCCCGCCCTGGAACAGGTTTTCGGATCGGGTTTCGAAGCCGCACTCGGCGAGCTTGTGCGCCTCTGGACGGCAGCGCTGGCCCAGGGCGGCGCCGAAATGGTGGCGATTGGGCTCGGCGGGCTGGCCGATCACCTGCTGACTGCAAAGGCTCCGGCCGAGGTCAATCACGCGGAGCAACTCGGAGAGCTTGTTCGGGCTGCAGCAGGTGGGATCCCGGTGGCCCTTTTTGTAGATGATGCGGAGGCCGGGTTACGACTGGGCCTGTCGCGCTTCTCAGTTCTCGAAGAGTGGCAGACGGCCGACGGCGAGGTCGCCCGGCGCCTGCGCCCCGCCATAGCTTCCGCGATCAAACAGAGCGGTGGCGAAGTCGAGTTCGCCGAGCGTCACCTGTTCGGACGACGCACATTGGTTGATGCGCCGGGCGTGAACCACACTGCGCTGCGGGCGAAGGGCTTTACCGATGTAGAATTGGACGCCTTGGAGCTAGCTCTGGCCCAGGTAAGTCGCCTGAACGACGCCTTCCAGCCATCAATGCTCGACTCCGGCTTCATGCGCGACGTGCTCGGAATCGAGGGCGATGTGGACGATCTGCTTTCACAACTCGGCTTCTCCGCTCAGGACATCAGCGCAGCCGAGGCCTGGGCACTTGGGCATGGTGATCTGTCAGGATGGGACGGTGTCCCCGAACGCCTGGCAGGCGTCCTGTCCGATCCGGGGACCTTCGAGGCCGGAGTTCGTGCCGAACTCGAACCCGCCAGCGCGATCCCGAACCTTGCTCCGGTCATGGTCGACTGGCGGACCACGCCGGCGCAGGCCGCGCGGTTGCTGGCCGACGCAGCTCGAAATGGGCGTCGTGCCATCCGCATGATGCGCAGCGCGCCACCTGCCGGCCTGCTGCTTGACCTGACCGAGCCTGATCCAGCGCCCCGCGCGCGTCGTTGGGAACCCGAGACGAGGGCCGTAGAGCGGGTGGTCGAAAAGGTCGTCGAACGCGAGCGCACCCGTCGCAAACTGCCCGACCGTCGCAAGGGCTATATCCAGAAGGCCGCTGTAGGTGGGCACAAGGTCTACATCCACACTGGTGAGTATGAGGACGGCGAACTCGGTGAGATCTTCATCGACATGCACAAGGAAGGTGCCGCTTTCCGCTCCTTGATGAACAACTTCGCCATCGCGATCTCGATCGGCCTTCAGTATGGCGTGCCGCTCGACGAGTTTGTCGACGCCTTCGTCTTCACCCGCTTTGAACCGGCAGGGGCCGTGACAGGGAACGATTCGATCAAGTCCGCGACATCGATACTTGATTACATTTTCCGCGAACTGGGCGTCTCTTATCTGGACAGGCATGAACTGGCCAACGCCGCACCCGACCCCTTGAGCGCCAACGGACTGGGGATGCTGGAGGGCGAAGGCGACACCCCCGAAGCCGTCCCGGCCGCACGATTCATATCCAAGGGCTTCGCGCGCGGCGCGGCTCCGGACAATCTGGTGGTTCTGCCTTTTGGACAGAGGCGTGAGATGTCGATTACGCCACAGGCGGCCACCGAGGCGGTCGCCTGCCCCGCCTGCGGTGACTTCGCGCTGCAGCAGCGCGGCTCAGGCTGGATCTGCGACACCTGCGGCGCAGCGCCGTCGATGCAGGGTTGATCAACGAATTGGTGCCAGGATGTTTTCGGTCGGGCCTGGCCCGATACCGAGACCGGAGCCCTGCCATGAAGCCGATCCTGACCGCAGTCACAGTCGCAGCAATCGTTGCCGTCGGCATGCCGGCTGTGGCCCAGAACGCCGGCCAGATCGCCCGCGTGCGCGGTGGTTCGAGTTGCGCCGGCTGCAACCTGTTCCAGGCTGCCCTGTCAGGGCTGGAGGTCCGGGGCCTCAATCTTTCGGGCGCAAGGCTTCGCCAGGCGGATTTGAGCCTGGCTGTCATGAATCGAACCCGCTTCTCCAACGCAGACCTGCGCGACGTTGAGGCCTATGGCGGGGTTTTTTCCGGCTCCAACTTCACGGGAGCCAACCTGACCAATGCGAGTTTCGTGGGCGCTTATCTGGACGGCGCAGTCTTTTCAGGCGCGACGCTGACGGGCGTCAATTTCTCAGGAGCGTCGCTGCGGCGCACGACCGGCCTGACCCAGGCCCTGTTGAACCAGGCTTGCGGCGATGAGGCGACACAATTGCCGGGCGGCCTCTCCATTCGGGCCTGCTAGAGCCCCGGACCTTACATCGAATTAAGTAGGGCACGCAGATGTTTGAGGTCATGAAAGGCTCGTGAAACAGCTCGACGCCCTCATGTTCCGTCGCCTCCCGACTGCCGGCCTCGCCCTCGGTGCCGTCTTGGCCACCTTTGGCATGTCGGGGATCGCCCGCGCGGAAAGCCAGATGCAGTTCCAATTCCAGGACCGCGACGTCGCCCGAATGGTGTCTCTGGGCGGGACCTGCCACCGCTGCGAGCTTTCCGGCCGGGACCTGACCGGCGCGGCCTTCACAGGTGCCGTCTTCGTCAGCGCCACCCTGGTCGGTGCTAATCTGCGCGGGGCAGAGCTGGTCGGCTCGAACTTCTCTGGCAGCGATTTCAGCCGCGCCGACCTGTCGGGCGCCGAAATGGTCGGTGCCAATTTCACCGGTGCCAATTTCTCCGGCGCAGACCTTTCAGGCGCTGAAGGCATGGGCGCGACCCTTGTGAGGGTGCGGCTGGCGGGTGCAACCCTCACAGGGGCGGCACTGAACGGGGCCAATCTGAACAGCGCGGTCATGACCGGCGCAGACCTCAGCGCGGCGGAGATGAACGCTGTGACCCTGGCAAACGTCAACGCCCGCTCGGCCAACTTCTCCGATGCAGAGATCGCCATGTCGAACCTGTCGAACGGCGACTTCCGTTCCGCCAGCTTCAGCGATGCAACGCTGAACGGCGCGCGCCTGACCGGCGGACGGTTCGGGGGCGCCGATTTCGCCGGTGCCTCGATGAACCGCACTGACATCCGCGGCACGGACCTGTCTGGAGCCGGCGGCCTCAGCCAGGCCCAGATCAGCCAGGCGTGCGGCGACTCCGCAACCCGCCTTCCGGGCCGCCTGACCGTCCGCGTTTGCCGCGGAGTCAGCGTCGTGCGGGTCGCGCCGCCCGCAGCTCCCGCGGCTCCCGCACCGCCGGTGCCGCCACGCTCGCGGAACGTGGTCGTTGCCACCGCCGAACGCTGACCTCCGACGTCAGCCCTTGAGCGGCAGGGCTGCGCGGATGTGCAACTCCTTGTACTGACGCTCTGCCGCATCTGACGGTGCGCTCATCAGCAAATCCTGACCCTGCTGATTCAGCGGGAAGGCGATTACCTCACGGATCGCGACCTGATTGGCCAGCAGCATGACGATCCGGTCGATGCCGGGGGCCAGACCACCGTGGGGCGGAGCGCCATAGCGGAACGCGTTGAGCATACCGCCGAACTGGTCCTCAACGACCGAGGCGTCATGGCCCGCGATCTCGAAGGCCTTCAGCATGATGTCGGCCTTGTGGTTCCGGATCGCGCCGGAGCAGAGCTCGTAGCCGTTGCAGACGATGTCATACTGGTAGGCGCGGATGGTCAGCGGATCCTGCGTCTCCAGAGCCTCCAGCCCGCCCTGCGGCATCGAGAACGGGTTGTGCGAGAAATCGACCTTTTTCTCTTCCTCAGACCATTCGAACATCGGGAAATCGACAATCCAGCAGAATTTGAACTGGTCTTCGTCAATCAGCTTCAGCTCCGTGGCGACGCGAGTGCGGGCCAGGCCGGCGAATTTGGCAAAGACGGACGGCAGGCCGGCTGCGAAGAAGGCGGCGTCGCCCTTACCCAGACCCATCGCAGCCATAAGGGCTTCGGTCGGCTCTTGACCGAGGTTCTTGGCGATCGGGCCGCCCCAAGCCTGCTGGTCGTCGGACCAGAAGATATAGCCGAGGCCCGGCTGGCCTTCGCCCTGTGCCCATGAGTTCATGCGGTCGCAGAAGGCGCGGCTGCCGCCGGTCGGCGCCGGGATCGCCCAGACGGCGTTCTTGTCGTCGGCGCCGAGGATCTTGTTGAACAGGCCAAAACCGCCGTCACGGAAGTGGTCCGAGACGTCCTGCATCTTGATCGGGTTGCGGGTGTCCGGCTTGTCGGTGCCGTACCACTTCATCGACTGCTCATAGGTCAGACGCTCGAATCCCGCGTGCTCCATGGTCTGGCCGAAGTCGTTGGTGAAGGTGTGTGTTCCGGTGATCGGCGACACGGGCTTGCCGTCCGCGAACTCTTCGAACACGCCGTGCATGACGGGTTCGATCGCAGCGAAGACGTCTTCTTGCGTGACGAAGCTCATCTCGACATCGAGCTGGTAGAACTCCAGCGAGCGGTCGGCGCGCAGGTCTTCGTCGCGGAAACAGGGGGCGATCTGGAAATAACGGTCGAAGCCCGACACCATCAGCAGCTGTTTGAACTGCTGCGGGGCCTGCGGCAGGGCGTAGAATTTGCCGGGATGCAGGCGCGACGGCACCAGGAAGTCGCGGGCACCTTCGGGCGACGAAGCCGTCAGGATCGGCGTCTGATACTCAAGGAAGCCCTGACCGACCATGCGCTGGCGGATCGAGGAGATCACACGCGAGCGCAGGACAATGTTCTTGTGCAGGGTCTCGCGGCGCAGGTCGAGGTAGCGGTGCTTGAGGCGTATTTCCTCAGGATACTCGGGCTCGCCGAAGACCGGCAGCGGCAGTTCGGCGGCTTCGGACAGGACCTCCACGCCCGTGACGCGCAGTTCGATCTCACCGGTCGGCAGGTTGGCGTTGATCACTGAGGCCTCGCGGGCCACGACCTCGCCGTCGACGCGGATCACGCTCTCGGCCCGCAGCCGCTCGACCGCCTCAAAGCCCGGCGTCTCGGGGTGCAGCACCAGCTGTGTCAGGCCATAGTGGTCGCGCAGGTCGATGAACAGCAGGCCGCCATGGTCGCGCTTGCGGTGCACCCAGCCGGACAGGCGGACGTTGGTGCCGGCGTCGGTCAAACGCAAGGCGCCGCAGGTGTGGGAGCGGTAGGCGTGCATGGGCGGTTCGTCTTGGATTACAGGCCGCAAGCGGCGCAATTCGGGAGGCCGGAAAGGCGCATCATCGCCTCGGAAAGTCAAGGTTTGCGGCAATCCGGAGCGGGCGGAACAGCCGAAAACCGGAATACCGGTCCCACCGAAAAACAGTCCATTGAGTGCGCTGAGTCCACGCCGTCCGCAGCCTCCGATCCGGTCCGCTACAAGGCCCACGTATCAGAGATGCCCAAGCTGACTGGAATCTGCGTCAGAAATGGTCGCACCCATCCACAGTACCGGCGCATTTTCCACCGCCGTGGACGCCCCCATCGACAGGTCTGCTATAGCGTTCCCACCATGACCGCCCGCCCCGCCCCTCACGGCCAGATGCGCCTGCCGCTGCAAAGCGACCTGCCCGAAAGGGCGGCCGGCTTCGTCGTGTCCGACTGCAACCGGGCCGCGGTCGAGGCCTTGGCGGACTGGCCCAATTTGATCGGCGGCGTCATGGCGATCTGCGGGCCTGCGGGTTGCGGCAAGAGCCGGCTGGGACAGATCTGGGCCGAGCGCGTCGGCGCGGTGGCCATCCAGGGGGCCGAGGCGGCTCTGATCGATCCGATGGAGCTGGATGGGCGGCCGGTGCTGCTCGACCCGGCCCGCGACGTTGATGACGAGACCCTGTTCCACTTGATCAATCTGGCGCAGGCCCCGGGTGGAGCCCTGCTGTTGGTGGCGCGGTCAGCACCGTCCAGTTGGGAGGCCGCCCTGCCCGACCTGCGCTCGCGCCTCGACGCGGTCATCAGCGTGGCGATGGAGGTTCCGGACGACATCGTCCTGTCGGCCATGCTGGAGGCCCGGTTCGCCGAGCGCGGGATCCGTCCCCCGAAGGACGTGGTGCCC
>VYMF01000196.1_pt1 | contig 13992 bp, 11 predicted proteins | sample 5115271 | NCBI WGS metagenome assembly VYMF01 (sample SAMN12291778, study PRJNA351875) | freshwater metagenome | isolation source: freshwater lake | place: USA: Michigan, Wintergreen Lake | collected 2013-08-08
CAGCCACCACATCGCCGGCACGCGACCGTGCGCGGCCTGCGGCGGCAGGAAGAGCCCGAAGCGCATCGTGCACGCGGTCGCGGCCGACTCGTGCGACCAGACCTGCTGCACGCCGCCGAAGCAGCGCGCCTCGGAGACCTTCTTCAGCGTCATCAGAAGGTCACCACCGAACGGATCGACTCGCCGGCGTGCATCAGGTCGAACGCGTCGTTGATCTTCTCGACCGGCATCACGTGGGTGATCAGCGAGTCGATGTCGATCTTGCCGTCCATGTACCAGTCGACGATCCGCGGCACGTCGGTGCGACCGCGCGCGCCACCGAACGCGGTGCCGCGCCAGTTGCGGCCGGTGACCAGCTGGAACGGCCGCGTCCTGATCTCCTGGCCCGCGCCGGCCACGCCGATGATGATGCTGGTGCCCCAGCCGCGATGCGTGCACTCGAGCGCCTGGCGCATCACGTCGACGTTGCCGATGCACTCGAACGAGTAGTCGGCGCCGCCGCCGGTCAACTCGACCAGGTGCGCGACGAGATCCCCGCCCACCTCCTTCGGGTTCACGAAGTGGGTCATGCCGAACTTCTCGGCGATCGCCTTGCGGTCGTTGTTGAGGTCGACCCCGACGATCATGTTCGCGCCGACCATCCGCGCGCCCTGGATCACGTTCAGGCCGATGCCGCCGAGGCCGAACACCACGACGTTCGCGCCCGGCTCGACCTTCGCGGTGTTGATCACCGCGCCGATGCCGGTGGTCACGCCGCAGCCGATGTAGCAGACCTTGTCGAACGGGGCGTCCTCGCGGACTTTCGCGAGCGCGATCTCGGGCAGCACGGTGTAGTTCGCGAACGTGCTGCAGCCCATGTAGTGGTGGACTTTCTTCCCGCCGATCGAGAAGCGGCTGGTGCCGTCCGGCATCACGCCCTTGCCCTGCGTCGCACGGATCGCGGTGCACAGGTTCGTCTTCCTCGACAGGCACGACTTGCACTGGCGGCACTCGGGCGTGTAGAGCGGGATCACGTGGTCGCCCTTCTTCAGGCTGGTCACGCCCGGCCCGACATCGACGACGACGCCCGCGCCCTCGTGCCCGAAGATCGCCGGGAAGAGTCCCTCGGGGTCGGCCCCGGAGCGCGTGAACTCGTCGGTGTGGCACACGCCGCTCGCCTTGATCTCGACGAGCACCTCGAAGGCCTTCGGCCCCTCGAGCTGCACGGTCTCGATGACCAGGGGCTTGCCCGCCTCGTAGGAGACTGCCGCCTTCACGTCCATGTCCGGGACTCCCTGTCGTCCGCTGCGAAGCGGTGGATGGTGACCGAGCGGGGGGCGGCCGGTCAAACCCGCGATCCGCAGCGGGCGCCGGGGTCCGGAATCCCCGCCGCTTGCAGGGGACGCAGCCACTCGCATACCCTCGACACTTTCTCCGGAAACCTTCGGACGCGCGCGATGAGCTGGCTCGACACCTCGATCATGAAGACCCGCGGCGTCGCGGGCGGCCGCGTCGGCACGACCCACGAGCTGACCGAGGCGAAGCAGGGCACCTACCACTTCACGATGGGCCCGTACTCGCAGCCGGTGCTGCACGTGAAGCCGGGCGACCGCATCGTGGTCGAGACGCGCGACGCGTTCGGCGGCGCGGTCAAGACCGAGCAGGACCTGCCCTCGAAGGTGCTGAAGATGCCCTTCGTGAACCCGCAGAATGGCCCGATCATGATCGAGGGCGCCGAGCCCGGCGACGCGATCGCGGTGCACATCGAGACCATGAAGCCGCGCGGCCCGAACCCGCGCGGCACCTGCGCGCTCATCCCCTTCTTCGGCGGGCTGTCGAACACCTCGCTCACCGCGACGCTCAACGAGCCGCTGCCCGAGCTGGTGCGCAAGATCGACGTCGACGAGCAGGGCGTCTACTGGAGCAAGCGCGTGACGCTCCCCTACCGCCCACACATCGGCACGCTGTCGACCTCGCCCGAGATCGACTCGATCAACTCGCTGACGCCCGACAACCACGGCGGGAACATGGACCTGCCCGACATGGGGCCCGGCAGCATCACCTACCTTCCGGTGCGCACCGAGGGGGCGCGGCTCTTCATCGGCGACGCGCACGCATGCCAGGGCGACGGGGAGATCTGCGGCACTGCTGTCGAGTACCCGAGCACCACCACGATCCGCGTCGACCTGATCAAGGGCTGGACGCTCGAGTGGCCGCGGCTGGAGAACGAGTTCCTGATCATGGCGATCGGCAGCACGCGCCCGCTCGAGGACGCGACGCGCATCGCCTACGCCGAGCTGGTCAAGTGGATGGAGGCCGAGTACGGCTACGACCGTTGGGACGCGTACATGATGCTGAGCCAGTGCGGCCGCGTTCGGCTCGGCAACGTGGTCGACCCCAAGTACACCGTCGGCGCCGGCGTCGACAAGACCTACCTCAAGCGCTGAACGGAGCGGACACACCATGGATCTCGCACTCGAGGGACTGAACGCCGTCGTCACCGGCGGCACCAAGGGCATCGGCCGCGCGATCGCCGAGACGCTCGCCGCCGAGGGCGCGAACGTGTCGATCTGCGCGCGCAACGCCGGCGAGGTCGAGCAGACCGTCGCCGCGCTGAAGGCCAAGGGCGTGAAGGCGCATGGCGCGGCCGTCGACGTCGCCGACGCCGCTGCGCTCAAGGCCTGGGTCGAGTCGGCCGCCGCCGCGTTCGGCGGGCTGGACGTCGCGGTCGCCAACGTGAGCGCGCTCGCGATCGGTCAGGACGAGGCGAGCTGGCAGAAGGAGTTCGAGGTCGACATGATGGGCACGGTGCGGCTGGTCAACGCCGCGATGCCGTGGCTCGAGAAGAGCAAGGCCGCCTCGATCGTCGCGATCTCGTCGGTGTCGGGGCGCGAGGTCGATTTCGCCGCCGGCCCCTACGGCACGTTCAAGGCCGCCCTGATCCACTACGTGCAGGGCCTCGCGTTCCAGCTCGCCTGCAAGGGCATCCGCGCGAACACCGTGTCGCCGGGCAACACCTACTTCCCGGGCGGCGTCTGGGAGCAGATCAAGAACGGCAATCCCGAGCTCTACAAGCAGGCGCTCGCGCTCAATCCGACCGGGCGGATGGGCACGCCGCAGGAGATGGCCAATGGAGCGGTGTTCCTCGCGAGCCCCGCGGCGAGCTTCATCACCGGGACCAATCTCGTCATCGACGGCGCGCTGACGCGCGGCGTGCAGTTCTGATCACCCCGTCCGTCCGGCGCCAGGCTCAACGCCCCCAGCAGCGATCGAAGAGCGGCCCCGAGGTCGCGCCTGCAGCGGTGCGCTGGCCGTCCGAGGCGATCGTCATGATGCCGCACGGGTCCTTTGCCATCGGTCCGCCCGAGCGCGGCTGCGCATCGAGCTGCCAGGCGATCTGCGTCACGTTGGACAACACGATGTCGTACACAGGGGAACCGGATGCGGGCGTCACCGACATCGACGCCGGCAACGTCGCGCCGGTGTAGACGCCGCGGTTCTCGGCGCGGAACCGCTCGACCCACTGCATCGACATCATCAAGGCGGTCCGGGCGTCGGTGCGGCGCTCGCGCGCGACGTACTCGCCGTACTGCGGCAGGGCGATCGCGGTCAGGATCGCGACGAGGGCCATGCCGATCAGCAGCTCGATCAGCGTGAAGCCCTGTTGCTTCCGGTCGGGGCGGTGCATGCGGCTCTCCGGGTTCATCGCGTCGTCTGGCGCCACATCCGAACCGGCGCGAGGCCGGGACAGTTCTGCGCGATCACGTTGGGACGTCCCTGGATGCTGGTGCTGTACAGCGAGCACTGCACGGCAGAGGGTCCGACGCCGAGGCCGGGCGGCTCGTTCGGCTGGCGCTCGAACACGCTCTTCAGGTTCGGCGTCGAGACCGTGCGCGTCTGCACCGGCAGCCCGATCAGCGGCGTGACCGCACCGACCACACCGGATGTCGGGGTACCCGTCACGTCGCCGGTCGAGTAGTCGATCCGGTACAGGTACGAGGTGCCGCCGCCATCGCACGGGTCTCCGGACGCGCCCGGCGTGAAGCTCGCGACCACCATCCTCCCCAGGTCGGTGCTCGGATCGGAGATGACGCGCTCGCCGCCTGTGAGCGGTGCCTTCCAGCCGCGCTTCGTCGCCCAGTCGATCCCGTTCAGCGAGAAGGTCCGCGGCCCCATGCCGCCCGACACCGAGATCGTGGCGATCTCCGAGCTGGTGATCGTCGCGGGCTGGTCCGCCTTGAGCCACAGCCCGTAGATCGCCTGGGTATCGGTATTGGCGCCGTCACCCTCGTCGTGCAGCTTGCCGGTGCCGAAGATCAGGTAAAGACCCGACATGGGGTGCAGCGCGAGCCGGGGCGCCGCGGTGATCGGCTGCCGCTTGGTGCTTTCGGTCGCGACGAACAGCGGCGTGTTGCCGCCGCCGAAACCGTTGGCGCCGCTCGGCACGCCCTTCGAGAAGTCGAAGCGCCAGACGTTGCCCTGCCGGTCGCCCGCATAGACCTCCTGCACGTTGCGCTGCGCGTCGTACGACACGGTCACGCCGCCCATGCCGTTGCGGGCATCCAGGCCAGCGGATGCGGTCCAGGTCGGACCGACCGGAATGCTCTCGACCTTGCCGGAGGCGATGTCGATGACCAGCAGCGCGGCGCGGTTGGATACGCTCTCGTATCCGTTGCCGGCGATGTAGACCCAGCGGTGGCCGCCCAAGCCGTTCTGGATGCGCCCGATCACGCCGCGGGTCAGCACGTTGCCGATGTGGTTGTCCGCGTCCTTCGTCACATCCCAAAGGACGTTCGACGCCGTCACCGAGCCGGGATTCGTGACGTCGATCGCGAAGATCGAGCCGCCGCCCGCACCGGTCGTGCCGACGACGAGCGAACGCCAGGCGCCCCCGTCATGCCAGTCGCCCCCGGTCACCGGGCCGTCGACGAAATAGCGGTGGGTATAGCCCGGATCGGCGAGGCTCGGAAGGTCCGGATAGACGCCGCGCGGCACGTAGGCGAAGCGCTCCACGCCGGTCTTCGCGTCGAACGCGTGGAACGCGCCCGCATTGCCGCCGATGAACACCGTCTCCCCGCTGCCAGCCCGGCGCGTCGCCACGAATGACGTGTACGCGCTGCCGATCGTCGGCATCCTCGAGTAGCCGAAGTCGGGCGCCTTCACGTACAGCGGCGTCGAGTTCACGAAGTCGCCGAACAGGGTATCGCGACGGCGGAACTTCTTCCCGCCGGCCGGGCCGCTCGCGGGCAGCTCGAGGCTCTGGTCGCCGCGCACGTACGCCACGATCTCGGAAGCCGTGTAGCCGGGGCCGGTCAGCAACGTGGCCTGCGCGGCGGTCAGGTTGGACGACTGGAAGTTCGTCGCCTTGTTGAGCGCCGTGCTGGTCAGCATGTTGCGGCTCGCCACCGGGGGCACCGTCGCGCTCCAGGCGGGCGCGGGACTGCCTCCCCCTGCCAGCAACTCGAGATCCTTCGACGAGTACGCCCGCAGCGAACCGGTCCACTTGCCGGTCACGTAGCTCGGGAAGTAGGCCTGGGACGAGCCGGAGATCCCGGCGCCGGTCACTGCGACGCCCCCGGCCGAGCCTTCGAGGGTGACCATATCGCGGAAGGCGTTGAGGATGGCGGTCTTCAGGGAGGTGGTGTCGCTGGCCGCGTAGAAGTCGCCGCGCGATGCGAGCGCGCCCCGCAAGGAGTCGTTGCCGCGGTTGCCGCCCGAGGCGAGGGAGGGGGCGAGGTCGACCGTCGGCCACGAGACCGGAGTGCCGGCCGAGACCGCGGCGCGCGTCGCCGCGGTATCCATCGACGCCGACAGCCCGTACCCCACGATGTAGGTGCTCATCGACTGCCAGAACGCCGGATTCGGTCGGATCGGGTCGGTGATCGGCTTGATGACGTTCGGCAGGTCGGGCCGCAGGTCGCGGTTCCAGTAGTAGGTCGCGACGTCGGACAGCGTCCCGGCCTGATTCGCGCCGCCGGTCAACGCAGGCCAATCACTCGGCTCATAGGTGAACTTCGACTTGGAGTTCGACCCGTCGCCCACGATCAGCGGGCCGGTCACGTTGTCCGCCTCTTCGGGCGTGCCGGGACCCGCGAGCGGGCCGACGGGGTTCAGCAGCGGCTGTCCGGCAGGTGCGTTGGTCCACTCGCCGTCGGTCGTCAGGAACGCGAAGTTGCGCCGGCAGGCGAGCTGGGGAGCGGAGCTCGCGGTGCCGGGCGTTGCGCCCCACGGGCCACGGCTGTCGGTCCACGAGAAGTAGCGCCCCATCGAATCGATCGCCTCGCGGTTCGGCGTCGCGCCGACCCACGACAGGCTGAACAGCCAGTCGAAGAACTCTGCGCGCGCCGGCGATGCGACGATGAACGGCCGCGCGCCGCGCACCAGGCCACCGGGGTTGGGGAAGCCATCGACCGCCGGCAGGCTCCCGATCGTGTCGAGCGGTACCGTCCGCCAGGGGTTGATCGCGCCGGCGTTGTAGTTGATGCGGCCGTATGCGAGGCGCAGCTGCTGCTGGGTGGGGTTCGTCATGCCGGACATCGCCTCGCTCATGACGGCCTGCGCCGCGAACAGACGGTTCCGGTAGTAGAGCCACCAGTTCGCGAAGTTGCGGGCCTCCTCGACCCACGTGCAGTGCGTCTTGCCGTTGGCCGCGCAGTCCGTGCGCTGGGAGTCGGCCGAGCTGACCGCGAGGCCTGTCGCCGCATCGACGACGGGGAAGAGATAGCTCGACGGACGGGTCCGGTCGATCTGCACCACGCGGTAGTTCGCAGGGTCACCCTTGCTGCCGCTGCCGGTGTAGGTGTAATAGCGTGCCGGAGCGAGCAGCGCCGGGTCGGGCACGCCCGCCACGGCCGGCAACGTGCAGCTGATCGTCGAGGTGCCGACGGGGCACGCGCTCGTCGAGATCGGGGTCACGCCGTTCGTCTGCGTCTGGTTCACCTGACCGACTGCTGTCGGCGTGATGGTCGTCGGCGCGAGCGACGGGATGCTCGTCGTCATGAGGCGGTTGTACAGCGACGAGTTCTGCGTTCCGCCGCCGGTGGGCTTCTGCGTGAACGGGGTCACCGTCGTCGGGGTCACCGTCGGGGTCAGGGTGACCGGTTCGGCCGCCGCGACGCAGGTGACCGGCGTCAGTATCGTGCTGGTCGGGCCCGTCGTGGTGTTGTCACAGTTCATGCGCGTGTAGCAGCTGGTCGCGGGCGGCGCGGACGTGAAGAAGTCGAGACCGGGTCCGCACCTGGTCCGCGACCAGCAGGGCAGGTCGAGAGGTTTGCTCGGGAAGGTCTTCAGCGTGCCGTTGCAATCCAGCTGACTCCACGCGCACGGAAGTGGCCCCGGATCCGTGCCCGAGAAGTACTGCGGCGTTCCCGAGCAGTTGTTCCGGGCGTAGCATGGGGGCATCGGGGCGGGACTGGTCGGCGTCCAGGCCCCCCATCCGGAGCCGTCGCAGCCGCGCGTGCGGAAGCAGGGGAGCGGGCCCGGGTCGTTGGGGAAGGTCTGCCAGGTGCCGTTGCATTGCTGCCGGCGCCAGCCGCAGGAGATCGGCCCCGGGCTGGTCGGTGAGGTCGACAGCCCGCCGAAACAGTTGGTCCACTGAAAGCCGCAGGTCAGCGTGACCGGCGTCGTTGACCATGCCGACCACGGACCGGTGCCGCAGCGCGCGCGGTGGCAGGTCAGCGGAGTGGGGTCGTTCGGGAAGGTCTGGACGACGCCGGCGCAGTTCGTACGCTGGAACGCCGCCGTCGTGATCGCAGCCGCGGGCGGCGTGCCGGACAGGCACTGCGCGGCGTTGGTGAAGCAACCGCTCACGGGGGTCGGGGACGTCGTCGTCAACGGCCGGCTGAACAGATCGAGCGGCGAGGTCGTGTCGTTGTGCGCCGTCCAGGCGCTGCTCGCATGCCCGTTGCCCGGCGGCGTCGTGAAGCCGACCTTGGTGGGCCCGAAGTCGAACGGCATCTTGTAGTAGCGGAAGTCCACCGACGGCGAAGCGAGGTTGACGCGACGCCCGGCGAACAGATTCGCCGCCGGGTCGGCCGGGTCGGTGCCGATCAGCCCGCGACCGGCGCCCGCGGTCACCGACGAATAGCCCGCGCCGTTCGGCACCTGCCGCGGATCGCGCTCGGTCAGCTGAGCCGCGTCGGCACGCGACGTGAACGCACCCCAGTTCGTCCCGGGCGTGCTGCCTCCGATCGACGCGTTCGGCAGCAGCGCGCCGTCCTTGTTCCACGGCCTGTAGAGGATCGCCGGGTTGTACCAGAGCGGGTTCAGCGCGGGCGAGCGCATGATCCAGTCGTGGTCGCGGTTGATCGACCACGTGCGCAGCGCCCAGTTGCCGGCGCTGTCGGCGCCTTGGCCCTGGATCGAGACCACCCCGGCGGGCGGCAGGATGGTGATGCCGGACGGAAGGGGGACCGTGTGCTGGCCCATCGACCCCGAGTCGTCGAGCATCACGAACACGTTGCCGGGCGGCTCGGTCGCGGTGAACGGAGGGGACTGCACCAGCGTCGTCGTCGGCGCCGCCGGATAGGCCGGCCACGCGAGCGTGAGACACACCAGGTTCACCAGGACCCTGACGGCCCGGTGCCGTCGCGCAGACGGCGGGGCGGACTCGATCGGCATGTTCGTCATCGTTGTCATCGGGATGGATCCTGGGTTCAGATCGCGAAACGCAACTCGCTCTGCAGGTGAAGCTGCCGACCGCGGTCGAGCACGACGCGGGCCGTCACCCGGTACTTGCACAACCTCGGATTCATGCCAGGCCCGACGTCGCACAGCGACGTCGGCGCGGCGGATTCGAGGTTGGCATCGTTGGCCAGCGTCGAGGGCACCAGGTCGGCGGTCGCATCCTCGAACAGGCATCCATAGGTCTGCACGCCGGGGAACGCAACGCCGGAGGCGCCGAAGTCGACCCCCGACACAGTCCACTTGCCGGGCGTACGCCAGGCGGGAGGATCGGAGCCGCGCACGCCGGGCGTGGTCACCCGCACGCTGTCGGCGGCTCCGATCGACTGCATCACCGCCGCCTCGCAGAACCTCAGCACCGACTGGGCGGCCGCTTCCGCGAGCACGTAGTCGGAGGAGTTCGCCGAGATCGTCTGGCCCGCGCCCGCCCGGCGCACCTGTGCCCCGACGATCAGCGTCAGCGCCACCAGCAGCACCAACGCCACCGCGAGCACGAATCCACGTTCGCGCTGCGGGCGCTGCGGCGGGCGGGCGACGGGTCTCGATCGGAGGGTTGAGTCGGATGGGCGCATCTTCGGGCGGTGATCAGGGTAGGAACTGGCGCGGGTTGGCGGTCGAGCGGGCGCGGATGGTGAAGACTTGCGTGTAGGTCCGCCGCAGCGCGCGGTCGGTCGCCGTCGCCTGCGGCAGCGCGCCCGCGGCCTCGGCGGCGTTCATCGGGCACCGCTCGTAGGTGTAGGAGGCCGCGTTCGACAGGTCCTTCGCGGCCCCGGCCGCCGACCTCACGACGAAGCAGACGTGCACCGAGACCACGTAATCCCACGGCAGCGTGACGGCGGGCAGTCCGTTCAGGAAGGCGGCGTCACGCAGGCTGCGGACCGTCGCGCCCGGATTCACTGCCGGGTTCGCGTAGCGGACATCGTCGAAGCCGTAGAACACCTTGAACTGCTCGATGTTGGCGACCAGTTCCTGCGGCGCCGCGAACGGCAGCGCCGGACCCGCGCGGCCATTGCCGCGGCACCAGAGCGAGCCGTTGGCACCGTAGTACGCGTTCTGCACCATCGGGCGATCGGCGACGGCCGACGTACCGACATGACCCAACGGCAGCGCCTCGGCCGGGGGCAGGATCCCGAGGCAGTCGTCGATCCGGCCCTGCGCGGGCGGGATCACCGCATCGCCCTGGAAGCGCACCATCAGCGAGTCGAAATTCGGATCGAGCGGGGGGCCGCAGACCGGATTGGGGACGGTGTCGTCCGCGAAGCGCGTGCCACTGCAGCCGGCAAGGCTCGCCCCGTCGGCGAACAGGGTCTGCGAGCGCTGCACGCTCGCCTGCGCGCTGCCGATCGCGACCTCGGAGCCGACGATCTCGCCGTAACCCGACTGGCGGATCGAGTTGCCGATCATCTGCAACACGACCTGCCCGGTGTCGGCGATGCCGGCCAGCTCCTCGGCCACGCGCGCGGTGCGGGTCGACGCGACGAACGCACTCGACACCGCGGCGGTCACCGCGAGACCGATCGTGAGCGACAGCATCAGCTCGACCAGCGAGCGACCCGACTGCGCAGCCTCGAGCCTGGGAGCGGTGTGGGTGTGCATCCGCGTCATCCAGGAAAGAACGTGACCGTCATGCAGCGATAGCTCGCATTCGCGCTCACCGCAGTGATCCGATCGCAGGCGCCGTCCGACGCGACCACGGTCGCGTTCGGCTCGAGCCAGCCGACGGCCACCGTCATCGACTGCACCGAAACCGGGTTGGTCGCCCCCATCCACACCGCGGCGCCCGGCAGATGGCGGGAGACCTCGTTGAGCCACAGCGCGATCTGGACCTCGGGCACCTCGGTCTGTGCGTCGCATGCATCCGGATTCACGCAGCCCGGCACCGGGACGACATCACCGGGGTTCATCGTCCTGGTGTAGCGCGTGCCGAGCGCCAGAGCGTAGCCCTCCTGGTTCGCGGCCACGCGCTCGTACAACTGTGCCACCAGCGCCGTCGCGACGCGGCGCGACTCGGAGTCGACCTGCACCGACAGCGACCGCGCCTGCAATGCCGCGAGTCCGAGCAGACCGAAGGCGACGATCACCAGCGTCACCAGCACCTCGACCATGCTGACGCCGCGCTCTGCACCGGCCCGGCGGCTCACGTGCAGGCTCCTGCGACCGGCCGCGCGCTCGAGAGCCGACCCGCCGCGTTGACCCCGAGGCAGTTCGCCCGCTCGGACAGCAGCACCGCGGGGCGCGCAGGAAGCACCGAGCCGTGATCGACCGCGAAGGCGCCGACCGGACCCGCGGTGCGAATACCGTTCCAGTTGAAGACGATCGGGCCAGGACCCGGCGCCCAGAGCATCACCCGCGCGCCCGCGGTGCTCGCGCCGAACGGACCCTGGCGGCGGATCAGCAGGTCGCCGCCCTCGAAGTCGTCGCCCACGTTGACGTCGGCCTTCGCATAGATGATCCAGCCGGCCGACCAGTCGCCGCCACCGTAGGTGCCCTCGACCCCGCCGCTGCAGGTGGGCGCCGGACCGTTGGCGTTGGCGCTGCGGCACACGCCGACCCGCACGGCGCGGACCGTCGCCTCGGACCGCGCGAGCTCCAGTGCGGAGCGGAACGTGTTGCCCGCATCGACGACCCGGCTGTCGGCGCCGATGCGCTGGAACATCGGAACCGCGGCGGCGGCCAGGATCGCGGAGATCGCGACCACCGTCAGCAGCTCGATCAGCGTGAAGCCGGCGGCGCGTCGGCGGGCAGGGCCGCCATTGCGGACACTAGAGCGCTGCGGGGCAACGTTCAACACGAAAGCATCCGGCGAGAGTTGCGACAGACCGGATCGTAGCGACGCCGCCACGGGCAGCGCAGCGAACCGCGACGGGAGGCGGGCGGCGGGCGACGAGCGGATCGTCGCGCGGGCGACCGGCCGCTAACTGCCCTGCGACCCGACGGCGGAGAGGTCGCCGGGTCGACTCCTCGCCGCCCCGATCAGCCCGGGAAGGTGTAGGCCGTCTTCACCGTGGTGAAGAACTCCGCCGCGTAGCGGCCCTGTTCGCGCGGGCCGTACGAGGAGCCCTTGCGGCCGCCGAAGGGCACGTGGTAATCGACGCCCGCGGTCGGCACGTTGACCATCACCATGCCGGCCTGCGCGTGGCGCTTGTAGTGCGACGCGTACTTGAGCGAGGTCGTGCAGAGGCCCGAGGACAGCCCGAACTCGGTGTCGTTCGCGACGTCGAGCGCCTCGCCATAATCCTTCACGCGAATCACGTTGCACACCGGTCCAAAGACCTCCTCGCGGCTGATGCGCATCGCGTTGGTCGACCCGGTGAAGAGCGCGGGCGCGAGGTAGTGGCCCTTCCTCGGTCTGTCGAGGAGCATGCCGCCCCATGCGAGCGTGGCGCCTTCCTGCTGCGCGACGCCGATGTACTCGAGGTCCTGGTCGAGCTGGCCCTGGTCGACGACCGGGCCGATGTCGACGCCCTTCTCGCGCGCGTCGCCGACGTTCAGCTTCTTCATCGCCTCGACGGTCGCGGCCACGAAGCGGTCGTGGATGCCCTCGGTGACGATGATCCGCGAGGACGCCGTGCAGCGTTGGCCGGTCGAGAAGAAGCCGCCCTGCACCGCGCAGTTCACCGCCGTCGCGAGGTCGGCGTCATCGAGCACGACGAGCGGGTTCTTGCCGCCCATCTCGAGCTGGAACTTCGCCATCCGCTCGATGCACGCCTGGGCGACCTTGCGGCCGGTGGCGACCGAGCCGGTGAAGCTGATCGCGTCGACGCGCCGGTCGGCCAGCAGGGCCGCGCCGACCAAGCTGCCGCGGCCCATCGTCAGGTTGAACACGCCCGCGGGCAGGCCGCTGCGCGACAGGATCTCGGCGAGCGCCCACGCGCTGCCGGGCACCGCGTCGGCCGGCTTGAACACCACGCAGTTGCCGTAGGCGAGCGCCGGCGCGATCTTCCACGCGGGGATCGCGATCGGGAAGTTCCACGGCGCGATGATGCCGACCACGCCGACCGGCTCGCGGGTCAGCTCGACATCGAGGCCCGGGCGCACCGACGCGAGCTTCTCGCCGGGAATGCGCAGCGCCTCGCCGGCGAAGAACTTGAAGATCTGCCCGGCGCGACCGACCTCGCCGATCGCCTCGGGCAGGGTCTTGCCCTCCTCGCGCGCGAGCAGGTCGCCGAGCTCGGCCTTGCGGGCGAGGATCTCGGTGCCGACGGCATCGAGCGCGTCGAAGCGCTGCTGCGGCGTCGACAGCGCCCACTTCGGGAACGCATCGCGCGCGGCGGCGATCGCCTGCCGCGTCTGCTCGGCGTCGGCCTGCGCGTACTCGCCGACCAGGTCGGACAGGTCCGAGGGATTGATGTTGCGGCTCACCGTCGCGCCGTCGACCCAGGCGCCGCCGATCCAGTTCTGCTTCATCGCGTTCCTCCGTGGAGCCCGCGATCCTACGCGATCGGGCCGCGCGTCAGCCGCCCGCGTTCCGCGCCCAGGACTGCCGGGGCCAGCCGCGCGCCGCGGCGATCGCGGCGAGCCGGGGGTCGGGATCGACGACGACCGGATGGCTCACCTCCTCCAGCAGCGGCAGGTCGTTCGCGGAATCGCTGTAGAAGCGGACTGCGCCGAAGTCCTCCCAGCGGCGTCCGAGCGCTGCGAGCCAGTCGCGCACGCAGCCGGGCTTGGCCTGCGCGAAGCACGGCACGCCGTCGACGCGGCCGGTGAACAGGCCGTCGGCGACCTCGCAGCGGGTCGCCACCAGGGGCGGCGCGCCGAGCAGCACGACGATGCCCTCGGCGAGGAAGTCGTGGGTCGCGGTCACCACCGCGAGCGTGTCGCCGCGCGCGCGGTGGTGCTCGACCGCGGCCTGCGCGGCCGGCCCGATCCGGGGCGCGATGCGTTCGGCAACGAACGCATCGCGCAGCGGCCGCCAGTCGGCGACGCTTCGCTCGACGAGCATCGACAGGTGGAAGGCCAGGTAGGCGTCGATGTCGAGCGTACCGGCCTGGTAGCGCGCGTAGTGCTCGGCCTGCTGCGCGAGGCGGGTCGCGGGCACCGCGCCGCGCTCGACGAGCCAGCCGAGCCAGAGCTGGTTGCTGTCGCCGTCGAGCAGCGTGTGGTCGAGGTCGAAGAGGACGAGGTCGGGGCGGGCGGGCATCGTGGGGCGGCGGACGTCGCCCGGGCGGATGCTAGCCGATCCGGCCGCCGGGGCGCCCTCGTCGCGGCTCAGCGGTACGGCACGCGCACCGGCACCTTGACCCACTCGCCGCCCGAGAACGACGTGGCGGCATCGAGGCCGTTCATCGCCGCGACCACCGCGACGTCGACGGCGGCGCCGGCACGACCGGC
>VYMF01000197.1_pt1 | contig 13938 bp, 10 predicted proteins | sample 5115271 | NCBI WGS metagenome assembly VYMF01 (sample SAMN12291778, study PRJNA351875) | freshwater metagenome | isolation source: freshwater lake | place: USA: Michigan, Wintergreen Lake | collected 2013-08-08
AGGTTGATGCGGTCGGTGACGTCGCCGATGGCCCAGATGTTTTCGGCCGTGGTCTTCGACAGCGCATCGACCTTGATGGCCCCCTTTTCGTTCAGTTCGACCCCGGCGGCCTCCAGCCCCAGCGCCTTAACGTGCGGTACGCGACCGGTGGCGAACATGACCGCGTCGGTCTCGATCTCGTGGCCGTTCCCGAGCCGGTTCAGCAAGCCGGTGGCGGTCTTTTCAATCGCGGCGTGCTGACATCCGAGGATGACCTTGATCCCCCGCTTTTCGATCTCGCCGGCCAGATGGGCGCGCACATCGTCGTCAAACCCCCGCAGAAGGTTGGGGCCGCGATAGATCAGGGTGGTCTCGACCCCCAGGCCGGCGAAAATGCCCGCGAACTCGACGGCGATATAGCCGCCGCCGGCAATCAGGATACGTTTGGGCAGTTCGGGCAGATGGAAGGCCTCTTCCGAGGTGATGGCGTGTTCAACACCCGGCAGGTCTTCCGGAACCCAGGGCCGGCCGCCCGTCGCGATGAGTATGCGCTCGGCGGTGATGATCTGATCCTTGCCCAGGATTTCGACCGTATGGGCGTCCTTCAGCACGGCCCGTCCGTGGATCAGATCAACCCCGGCCTTGCCCAGGTTGGCGGCATAGATGCCCGAGAGGCGGGCGATCTCGATATCCTTGGCCTCGAGGAATTTCGGCCAGTCGAAGCTGGCCTCCACCGTCCAGCCATAGCCCTCCGCCGTATGGAACTGGTGGGCGAAGTCACTGGCCATGACCATGAATTTCTTGGGCACACAGCCACGGACGACGCAGGTGCCGCCGACCCGGTGTTCCTCGGCAATGGCCACCCGCTTGCCGCCGAGAGCCGTCAGACGCGCGGCACGCACGCCGCCCGAACCGGCGCCGATGACGAACAGGTCGTAGTCGTAGGTGTCAGCCACTGCGCATTCCCCGATGGTGAGCCATGGCAGGTAGCCATCCTGCCCCCGAGCGGCAAGCCACGAAGCCGGATTGTCGGTGCGTCAGGATACGCCCCGGAGCCGTTTCGCGTTGACCGTGCGTGCCGCCTGCCCTTAGTGCCGTCCGGTTATTCATTCGGGGCGTGCATGATGATCGAACTCTTCTTCGCCGGCGCGCTGCTGACGGCCCCGCAACAGGTCCCCGCCACCACGCCGGCGCCGGTCCCGACCATGGAGCAGGAGCCGGTCCAGCTTGAGGACGTGGTCGTGTCGGGCCGGACCCTCGACAGCCTGATCCGCGACTTCGTCGGCGAGGTCGCCGAGCCAAACCGCAACCGCGGCCTGGCCCGCTGGGAAGACAGCGTCTGCGTCGGCGTGGCCAATCTGAACGGCGAGATCGCACAGTATCTGTCGGACCGGATTTCGACCGTCGCCATCGATCTGGGGCTGAGAGCCGGTGCGCCGGGCTGCACGCCGAACATCCTGGTCATCGCCACGGCCGATGCCGGTGATCTGGCCCGGCAGCTGACCGAGGAGCGTCGGCGCGCCTTCCGCATGGGCGGGTCGGGCATGGATCGCGGCGGCGCCGCCCTGCGCGACTTTGTTGAGGCCGATCGGCCCGTGCGCTGGTGGCAGATGAGCTTTCCGGTGGACTCGGAAACCGGGGACATCGCTGTTCGTATTCCGGGTCGATGCGCCAATGACTGCACCAGTGCGGCGGATATCGCCCCCCAGATCGCTGTCAACGCCGCCTCGCGGCTGACGACCCAGATCGTCGACAACCTGACCCGGGCGATCGTCATCGTCGACGTGGACCAGGTGTCCGGCATCACGGCGCTGCAGCTGGCCGACTATATCGCCATGGTGTCGCTGGCGCAGATCGATCCGGATGCGGACACCAGCGGCTATGCGTCGATCCTGAATGTGTTCGAGGCACCGGAGGTCAGTGACAGCCTGACGGAGTGGGACCTGGCCTACCTCGACGGCCTGTATGGTGCCGAACGCAACCGCGTCGGCGTGCGCGCGGGACGCAGCGAGATCATCGGCTCCATCCGGCGCTCGCATGAGCAACTGCGTGAGCGGAACGCCACCGACGAGACTGCGCCGGAATAACAGGCTCCGCTCAGGGCGTCAGGATCTCAACGCCGTCGTCCGTGCCGATGATGGCCTCGTCCGCAAGGTCGAGGAACAGGCCGTGCTCGACCACGCCGGTGATCAGCTTGAGATCATCGGCCAGCCGGGCCGGATCATGGATGGCGGCGCATTTCGCGTCGTAGATCAGATTGCCGCCATCCGTCCGAACCAGCCCCCGCTCGGCTGAACGGACCCGCGCCGGCATGGCGATCTCATGGTCGGCCAGCACATCGGCGATGCGGTTGGCGGTCGTCTTGTGGCCGAAGGTGACCACCTCGATCGGCAGGGCGAAGGTGCCCAGCACAGGGACCACCTTGGCCTTGTCGGCGATGACGATGCAGCGGGCCGAGGCCTCCCACACCAGCTTCTCGCGCAGAAGGGCCGCCCCGCCGCCCTTGATCAGGGCCATACCGGGACCGACCTCGTCGGCACCGTCGACGGTCAGGTCGATGCGGGGGGTGTCCTCCAGCGTCGACAGGGTCAGGCCGAGTTCGCGCGCCAGTTCGGCCGTCGCCTCCGACGTCGGCACGCAGCGCAGGCCGTCCAGCCCGCGCGCCGCCAGCGCCTTGACGAACCAGGCGGCGGTGGAGCCGGTGCCGAGACCGACGACCATGCCGGCTTCGACGCGGAGGGCGGCGGCTTCGCCGGCCAGACGCTTTTGGTTGTCAGCACTCATTTCGCTTTTGCCGCCTTCTTCGCCCGCATGGTCTCCATGAACCGCCCGGCCCAGCCCGGCAGCGCCTCCTGCTTGCCGCGTGCCAATGCCAGGTCGCCCGGCGGCACATCCTGGGTGATCACGGACCCCGAGCCGACCATGGCACCGGCCCCGATGGTCACCGGGGCGACCAGTGAACTGTTGGAGCCGACGAACGCCCCCTCGCCCACTGTGGTGCGATGTTTGAAGAAGCCGTCGTAGTTGCAGAAGATGGTGCCCGCGCCAATGTTGGCCTTGGCCCCCACGACGCCGTCGCCCAGATAGGCCAGATGGTTGGCCTTGGCCCCCGCGTCCATGCGGACGTTCTTGACCTCGACGAAGTTCCCGACCTTGGTCCCCTCACCCAGATCGGCACCGGGGCGCAGGCGGGCGTAGGGGCCGACCTCGGCCCCGGCGGCGACCGTTGCCCCCTCGATATGGCTGAAGCTGCGGATGCGGGCCCCGCCGGCGATTTTCGCGCCGGGCCCGAACACGACATAGGGCTCGATCGTGGTGCCGCCGCCCACTTCGGTGTCGAACGAGAAATGCACCGTCTCCGGCGCCGGCATGGTCACACCGGCGGCGAGGAAGGCCTCGCGCCGGGCCGACTGGAACAGGGCCTCGGCCACGGCCAGTTCGGACTGGGCATTGACCCCCATGACCGCGTCCTCTCCGGCGAAGACGGCGCGGGTCGGAGCGCCGCGCTTGCGGGCCAGCTCGACCACATCGGTCAGATAGTATTCGCCCTTGGCATTGTCGTTCCGGACTTCCGCCAGCAGGTCGAACAGCAGGGCCGAAGGCGCAGCCATGACCCCGGAGTTGCAGGCGGTGATCGCCAGCACTTCAGGCGAGGCCTCCTTGGCTTCGGTGATGGCGGACAGCGTGTCGCCGTCCATGACCAGCCGGCCATAGGCCCCGGGGTCGCGGGCCTCGAAGCCGATCACCGTGACGCCTTCGGAGACAGCGAACACCGGTTCGATGTCAGCGGCCTTCAGCAGCGGCACGTCGCCATAGGTGATGACCACCTGTCCGGTGAACCCGGCGAGGGCCGCCTCTGCGGCGCGCACGGCGTGGCCGGTGCCGATCGGCGGGTCCTGGACGGCGATCGCGGCCTCACCCAGCCGTTTGACCACATGGGCGCGGACCTCGGGCGAGTGGTTTCCGACCACCACGATGATCCGCTCGCAGCCCAGGGCCTCGGCCGCGTCGATGGCGTGATCCAGCATGGCGCGACCACCGACCGGGTGCAGCACCTTGGGCAGAGGGGATTTCATCCGCGTGCCCTGGCCGGCGGCGAGGATGATGGCGGCCCTTGAACCTGAAGATGGGGGAGTGCTGGTCATGAATCGGTCCGGCGGCTAGGCGTCGGCAGCGGTCTAGCCCATCCCGGCGGCCGACGGGAGATGCCTATGATCGCGCGTGACCTCGAAGGCTGGACCATCGCCTTTGACCTGGACGGGACCCTTGTGGACTCCGCACCGGATCTGATCGGCACGCTGAACCGGCTCCTGGCCTTGCGCGGTCATCCGCCCGTGCCGGTTTCCTCGGCCCGGCATCTGGTCGGCCATGGCGCGCGGGCGCTGTTGCGTCACGGTTTTGCCGAGGCCGGCACCGTCTGGGACGAGGTCGCCGAGCCCGAACTGTTCGACCGGTTCATCGACGACTATGTCGCCCACATCGCCGACGACAGCCGCGCCTTCGAGGGCGTGGTCGGGACCCTGGATCAGCTGTCGGCGCGCGGAGCGGTTCTGTGCGTGGCCACCAACAAACGCACCGACCTGGCCGAGGCCCTGATCGGGGCCCTGGACCTGACGCGCCATTTCGTCGTGATCGCCGGCCCGGACCGGGTCAGCGCCCGCAAGCCGGATGGGGCCCATGTCCGCGAGGCGGTGCAGATGGCCGGTGGCGATCCGGCCCGGGCGGTGATGGTCGGCGACGCCACCACCGACACCGGCTCCGCCCGCGCGGCCGGCGTCCCCTGTGTCGTGTGCAGCTTCGGCTACAATGACGTGCCGCTCGCCGAACTGGGCGGCGACATCGTCATCGATAATTTCTCCGAACTGATCCATGCGGTCGGAACCCTTCGGCAAGCCACACACACGCCCACCATCTGACGGCTTGCCAGCCACAGGCGACCGAGCTATGTCCCCGCCTCCTGAATTGGCCGGATGCGTAGCTCAGCGGGAGAGCACCTCGTTCACACCGAGGGGGTCACAGGTTCAATCCCTGTCGCATCCACCATTTATTTCCTTATAAATATCATGAACTTGAGGAGCGACGAGAAGCTACTCTCGGCCCAGGGGTTTGCACCCGACACCACATAGATGCCTGTCGAACGAAACCCGGGCATCTGCGGGGCTGCGCCGGGGGCGGTCTTTGACCAGAGCTTGGAAGAGGCCCGGGCACCTCGGAACACAGGATGAGAGATGGCCCTGGCCTCGCTCCATCATGCCCTCGTCACAGCAACCCACCGCAAGCGTATCACCACCATAAGGCAAACGGCTTGAAGGGCTCGGGCATCTGAAGGGGAAAAGCTGCGCAGCCGTGCAGCACAACCTGAGACCTCCCGCGAATCGATGGGATTTGGCCTGAGACCGTTTGCCCGATCACGGCCCAAGGAACCCGAGGAAGCGGCTCAAGGGCTTGATTGATCCTGCCGGAAAATGTTTGGCCGACAGGCTCATTTCTGCGGCCGGGAAAAGACAAGAGACCAACACTTTTTCCTGCTTTTTCCGGTGGTTGATATTCACACCGACGACGCGTTCCCGGGCCCTGGGTCCTTGCCTGATTTGGGGGAAATGCGCGAAAATCTCCCGTGAAACACTTCAGCGAACACTGAGATCAAATCATCTCTGGACACGCCTGTTCGCCGGATGCAGATGCATGCATTCAGGCTGCGCTGCACGTGCTGCCCAAGCGATAGTTGCGCTGATGTATGGTATGATTCACCGCTCCGCCCGGGCCATGGTGCTGGAGCAGTTCGGACCAGCCGCCTGGGATCAAATCCTGAAGTCCGCCAACATGGACGATGGGGATTTCGTCAGCGCCCAACCCTATCCGGATGAGACGACGTTCAGGTTGATTGGTTCAGCGGCGGCGACGGCGGGCCTTACGGTCGATCAGACGTTGCGGGCATTCGGCCATCACTGGGTCAAGACCGCAGACCAGGGGCTCTACGCCAATGTCATGGCGATCCTTGGTGGGTCTCTTCTGGAATCCCTGACAAATCTCGACCGGATGCACGCCAGTATCCAGATCGCCCTGCCGGACGCCCAGCTCCCGCAATTCGTTGTCTTATCCGAGGATGAGCGCTCCGTTCAGCTCGCCTACTACTCCAAACGGGATGGCCTGGAGAGCTTCGTTTCCGGCCTGCTTGAAGGGCTCCTGATCCGTTTCAATCAGCCGGGATCTGTTGCTTTCAACGGGGCTGACGGCGCCGCCAGGCTTTTCACTGTAACGTTCGACGCGCCGCCGGCATCATAACCATGAAAGTGGTTCTGACCGGCTCGCAGTTCGAGGACTTTTATCCCTGTTATCTGGTGACCGATGAGTCACTCGTCATTCAGGGCGCTGGTCGGTCGATCACCAAATTTCTGCCCGAGCTGCGTCACGGCGATCCTCTGGACAAGTGGCTTGCTTTTGATCGGCCCGTCGCGACCCCGGATGCGCGCAACCTGGTGCGCGACCGGACACCGGTCCAGATCCGGTCGATTGACGGCCGGCTTCACCTGTCGGGCTGCGTGGTCGAACAGTCGTTCGGCTTTGTGTTCTGCCTGAGCCACTCACCGGGGCGGGCCGCCGCCTGGGGCAGACTGGGGCTGACTGTAAAAGACTTTTCCATTGCCGATCAGTCGTTGGCGGTCGGCACGGCCATCGGCCTGCAGATGACCCTGATGGACGAACTCCAGGAAACGATCGGAAACCTCAGGCGGGCCCGGGACGAGGCGACGGCCGCCAGCCTCGCCAAGTCGACATTCCTGTCGGTCATGAGTCACGAGATCCGCACGCCACTGAATGGCATCCTCGGCATGACCCAGGTCATGATACGCGACACCTCTGACGAGCAGACACTGTCCAGACTCGACATCATTCAGCAGTCCGGTGCGGGCCTGCTCGCCATCCTCAACGACCTGCTGGACCTGTCACGCATCGAAGCGGGAAAGATCGAGCTGGAGTCGATCCCCTTCGACATGAGCGAGGTGCTGAGCGGGGCACACTCGGCCTTCACCGCCCTGGCCAACAAGAAGGGGCTGTCCATGCGCCTCGACATCGAGGCGATTCAGGGCCGCTATATCGGCGACCCGACCCGCATCCGGCAGATCGTCTACAATCTCCTCTCGAACGCCCTGAAGTTCACCGAGTCCGGACGCGTGGAGCTAAGGGCTTACTCGGTCGAAAACGGTCTGGAGATCGTGGTCACCGACACGGGTATCGGCATCGCTCCGGAAAAACTGTCGGAAATCTTCGGCGAATTCAACCAGGCAGACACCTCGATCAGCCGACGTTTCGGTGGCGCCGGCCTTGGCCTGTCCATCGCCCGTGATCTCGCAACCATGATGGGGGGCTCGATCATGGTGAAAAGCCGGCTGGGAGAAGGCTCACGTTTCACGGTCAGACTTCAGGTTGTCCGCACGGGCGACCCGGAACCCGCGACCGATGGTGTTGAGGACGCACCCGCGACCTCCTCACTGGGTAGCCTGCGCGTGCTTGCGGCCGAGGACAATGACGTCAACCAACTCGTTCTCCGAACGATCCTGGAGCAGTTCGGCGTCACGGCAACGGTCGTCAAGAATGGACGCGAGGCCGTGGACGCCTGGGCCGGACAACCTTGGGACATCATCCTGATGGATATCCAGATGCCGGTGATGGGCGGGGTGGAAGCCACCCGGCTTATCCGGAAGCAGGAGGCCGAGACCCTGCGTCAGCCGACGCCGATTTTCGCCCTCACAGCGAACACCATGACCCATCAGTTGCCGGAATATGAGGCAGCAGGCTTCTCCGGCTTGATCGCCAAACCCATCCAGGTGGGCCAGCTCTTGCAAACCTTGCTCGACATGGTGGCGGCCCCCGGATCAGAGCCGTCGGGATGAACCGGCCCGGTTCTGCGGGAGGGCATCTGGCTTGAGATTTGCGGTCGGCGGAGGCCGCGCCCTTGCGCAGCACGACATCGTCGTGCCGGCATGGCCAACGCTGCACCTCGAGGCGCAAGACAGCCTGGTTTTGTTCGGTTATTCCGTCCGGGCCTGCCAGGAAGGGCTGAGCCTCTAGAGGGAAGAACACGCGTGACCTTGACCTTCGAGCCGGCGCCCGCCGTTCTGGCACCGACCACCACCGGCGAAAGCTTCCCTGTCCGCCGCCTGTTCTGCATCGGCCGCAACTATGCCGCCCACGCCCGCGAGATGGGCAAGGATCCGGACCGCGAGCCGCCCTTCTTCTTCACCAGCTGGGCTGAGACCGTGGTCCCGGACGGAAGCACCATCGCCTATCCGCAGGCGACCTCGGACTATCAGCACGAGATCGAGCTTGTCATCGCCATTGGCAAGTCGGGACGCAATGTGTCGGAGGAGGACGCCCTCGGTCTGGTCTACGGCTATGCCACCGGCCTGGACATGACCCGGCGTGACTTGCAGTTCATCGCCCGCGAGGCCGGCCGGCCCTGGGACGCCGGCAAGAATGTCGAGGAGTCCAAGCCGCTGGGACCGATCCATCCGGCCGCAGGGCTCGACAAGCCGAACGGTGCCATCACCCTGACCGTCAATGGCGTGACAAAGCAGACCGGCGACCTGGCTGATCTGATCTGGTCCATCCCTGAGGTGATCGCCCACCTGTCCGGATTCTATCGCCTCGAGCCCGGTGACCTGATCTATACGGGCACACCGGCAGGGGTCGGCCCCGTGGTTGAGGGCGACATCCTGGTCGGTGCGATCGACGGGCTTGGCACGCTCACGGTCACCGTCGGCCCGCCCGCCCGCTGAGACCCCGAACATGATCCTGCACGGCTATTTTCGTTCCTCCGCCGCCTGGCGGGTCCGTATCGCGCTCCATCTCAAGGGTCTGACGGTCGAGAACCGCTATCAGCACCTGCGCACGGGCCAACAGCTGTCTCCGGAGTATATGGCGGTCAATCCGCAGGGGCTGGTGCCCAGTCTGATCCTCGACGACGGCACGGTCCTGACCCAGTCCCTGGCCATCTGCGAATATCTGGACGAGCAGTATCCCGAACCGGCCCTGTTACCCTCTGACCCCATCGCCCGCGCCAGGGTCCGCGCCTTCGCCCAGGTCATCGCCTGCGACATTCACCCGGTGCAGAACCTCCGGGTGCTGAAGAACCTACAGGCGCGCGGCCAGACCCAGGATGACACCCAGAGCTGGGCCCGGGACGTGATCAGCAGCGGATTCGACGCGCTGGAGGCCTTGGTCGCCAGCCATTCGACACCCTTTGCGTTCGGCGAAACACCCACCCTGGCCGACATCTGCCTCGTGCCCCAGATGGCCAACGCCCGACGCTTCGGTGTGTCGCTCCGTTGGCCCCGGCTGGCCGCCATCGAGAGCGCCTGCCTGGCCCTGCCCGCCTTCGCCGAGACCCACCCCGACCGTCAACCGGACGCGGAATAGGCTCACCAAGGGTCCCGAAACCCGAACGGGCATCGCATCGCCCGACGCGCTCCCTTATGCGCATCCAGCACTCAAGGCAGGCTGGGCCCGCTCGTTCATCCGCCGGTGTTCAGGTCGAGTCAGGCCGGCCTTTCAGGCTGGTCTCGAAATCCATGAAGATGTCGATCAGCTCCGATACGCTGGGGGCCGGTGACTTCGGGCGGAAGCGAAAATTCCAGAAGCTTATGACGTGCTGAATGGCACCCAGCTGTTCGCCTAGGCGAGCGAAAAGCGCAGGGGCCCGGAGCAGGAAGTCCCGGAAGATCAGGGGATTGCCGTCCTTGGTCAGACCAGCATAGGCCTCGTCATAGATCTTCATCGTCTGACGGGTTTCTGCCCGGGCACGCTTGATCTGTTCGCGCACCACCTCGCGGCCACGGGCGAGATATTCCCGGGCCTCGCTGTCCATAGATCCGACCGGCTTGATGTTGGCGACCTTGTCCATGACGCCGGCGACATCCTCGGCCATACTGCCGAGGGTCCATTTGAAATAGAGGAAGCCCTTCCAGCAGAAGATGCCCTCCTCATACTGCTCCGGATTGAGTCTGAGGACCTCGCCCAGGCCGACCATCCGGTCACCGGGCGCATTGGAGAGGATCTTGGCGGCCATCCGGGTAACCGAACTAGGCGAGGCTTTCGCCCCGCCGAGGCTGAGCTGGACGAGGGGCTCGATCTCGCGCTGCACGAAAGCCTGCATCTTCTGCATATCGCCCTCACTGATGGCGAAATAGCAGGGTGCCGGATGGATCCCGGCCCGGTTCAACTGCTCGCGTAACAGGAAGGGATCCAGCGAAGGCAGTTGATCTATGAGCTTGAGCGTCCGGAAATCGGGATGATCCACAGTGATCCCGAACACCTCCTGGAAAATGGCAGCGTGGTTGATCTGGTCAAAAAAGACGTAGCGCCCGCCCGCTTTAAGCTCGCGGCTGTCGATTGGCACCACGATCTTGGTGGCGACCCGGCGCGGTCCCCGGAACAGATCCGTCTCGTCGCGACGCAGCCGGTGCTTGATCAGGAGGGACTGGTTCAGTCCGGGAGTCGTGAACAACGGCTGATTTCGCCAAGCGGCCGTCTGGCCGTGGATCTTGTAGATCTGGGCCAGATTCAGCACCCGGGCTGTCGAGCCCGATTTCTCCAGAAACTCAAGGCTGCGAACAGCGCGATCCGACATTAGAACCCTTCTGGCGCGCCCTACGAAGGCCTTCATGCATCCGGGAAGTTTTCCGGAATGATAACGGTTGAAAATCCGCAGGGAAACATGAGCGACGCGGTCGCCAGCCCGGCAGAAGCGGCGGACAGGGTTCGGGGGCTTTCGACAGGGTGTCCGGCCCTCCGCCCGGGCAGAGCCGTCCGGCCTGACTGACCACCGGCGGAACATTTTGACCGACTTCACCATTTTGCCGTTTTTCGCGGCCATAGGCTGCCGGTCCGCCGCCTTCCGCGCCGACTATCCGCGCGCTGAATCGTGCTATTGGACTGCCCCATGCCCTTCCCCGCCAGTCATCCCGCGCTTGACCGCGCCCTTTCCGAACGCGGCTATGCCGAGCCCACGCCGGTACAGTCCGCCGTGCTGGAGGCCGAACAGGGTCGCGACCTGCTGGTTTCGGCCCAGACCGGTTCGGGCAAGACCGTCGCCTTCGGTCTGGCCCTCGCCCCCACCCTGCTGGGCGAGGCAGAGAAATTCGCCGAGTTCGGTGCGCCGGTGGCCCTCGTCATCGCCCCGACCCGGGAACTGGCGCTGCAGGTCTCCAATGAACTGCAATGGCTCTACGCCCAGACGGGAGCCCGTATCGTCTCCTGCGTCGGCGGCATGGATCCCAAGGTCGAGCGCCGGGCGCTGGAACGCGGCTGCCACATCGTCGTCGGTACGCCCGGCCGCCTGCGCGACCACCTGGAGCGCGGTTCCCTGGACCTGACGACGCTCCAGGCCGTCGTCCTCGATGAAGCCGACGAAATGCTGGACATGGGCTTCCACGAAGACCTGACCTTCATCCTCGAGACGGCCCCGGCCGAGCGCCGCACCCTGATGTTCTCGGCCACCCTTGCCCGCGATATCGTGCAACTGGCCAAGACCTATCAGAAGGACGCCCTGCGCATCGACACGGTCGCGGGCAACGCCTCGCACGCCGACATCGAATACAAGGCCATCCGCGTCGCGCCGAACGAAGTCGAACTCGCGGTCGTCAATGTGCTGCGCTATTTCGAGGCCCCCGGGGCGCTTGTGTTCGCCAATACGCGCGAGCGGGTCAAACATCTGACCTCGAGCCTGCGGGAGCGCGGCTTCTCGGTCGTCGGCCTGTCCGGCGAACTCACCCAAAGCCAGCGCTCGGAAGCGCTTCAGGCCCTGCGCGACGGCCATGCCCGCGTCTGCGTCGCCACCGACGTGGCCGCGCGCGGTCTGGACCTGCCCGATCTGGGGCTGGTCATCCACGCCGAGATCCCGGTCAACAAGGCCGGACTCCTGCACCGGTCGGGCCGCACCGGTCGCGCCGGCAAGAAGGGCGTCTCCGTCCTGCTGGTCAGCTATACACGCCGCCGCAAGGTCGAGCTGATGCTACAGTCCGCCTCGATCAAGGCCGAATGGTCGGGCCCGCCTTCGGCCGAAATGATCCTCGCCAATGACCATGTCCGGATGCTGGCCGATCCCGTGCTGATCGCACCGGTCGAGGACGAAGCGGTCCTGGCGCTGGGCAAGCAGCTTCTCGAGAAGAGCACGCCCGAGCAGATCGCGGCCGCCCTGATCCGCCTCTACCAGCAGAAGCTGCCGGCCCCCGAGGACGTCTATGACGACGACCGCATGAAGCGGCAGCAAGAGACGGGCAGGAACGACAAGGGCCAGGCCGACGTCCCTTATACGGACTTCGCGCGCGGCGGCGACATGACCTGGTACCGGATCAATATCGGCCGCGACAAGAACGCCGATCCGAAATGGCTGATGCCGACCATCTGCCGTCTGGGTCACGTCACCAAGCGCGACATCGGCTCGATCAAGATCTTCGAGCGCGAGACCAAGTTCGAGATCACCCAGGAGATGCAGGCGAAGTTCGAGGCCGCCATCGCGCTCGGGCTCGAGGACGGCGTCAAGATCGACCCGGCCGTCAAGCCGGGTCCGTCGGAGAAGCCCGTCAGCCGCTGGGACAAGAAGCCCGGCGGCGGCGACCGGCCCGAGAAGAAGCCCTGGAAGGCCCGCGAGGACGGCGGCGACAAGCCCGCCTGGAAGTCCCGCGAGGATCGCCCCGAGGGTGCCAAAAAACCCTGGGTCAAGCGCGACGACGCGGCCCCCGCGGTGGAGGTCAAGAAGCCATGGGTCAAGCGCGAGGAGTCCGGCGAAAAGCCCGCCTGGAAGCCCCGCGAGGACCGTCCGCAGGGCGAGAAGAAGCCGTGGGTTAAGCGGGACGACGCCCCTGCCCCGGCCGCCGAGGGCAAGAAGCCCTGGGTCAAGCGCACACCCAATGATCCCACACCCGAAGGCAAGAAGCCCTGGGTGAAGAAGCCTCCGGTCGCGGGCAAGACCCCCTGGGCCCCGCGCTCCGATGCAGAAGCCGCACCGGCCGCGGCGGGTGACCGGCCCTGGAAGGGCAAGCCGCAGGGCAAGCCCCAGGGCGGCGACCGACCGTGGGCGGCAAAGGACGCGCGCGGCAAGCCGGCTGCCTCCCGGCCCTACAAGGCCAAGGGACCGCGCTAGGGTCTCTGCTCCCCTCGTCATCGTCGGGCCTGTCCCGGGGATGAGGTGTGTGTTGCATCGCACAAGCGTGTCGCCATAGATGGCGGAATGCCCGCACCGGCCACGCTGACCATCGACCTGAACGCCCTCGCTGCGAATTTCCACACGCTTGAGGCGGTCGGTGGCGCGCCTGTGCATCCGGTGGTCAAGGCCGACAGCTATGGCCTTGGGGCCGCCGCCTGCGCAGGGCGGCTGATGGCCGAGGGGGCACGGACCTTTTTCGTCGCGCGCACGAGCGAGGGCGAACGGCTGAGGGCCGCGCTCGGGGCGGAGCCGGCCATCTATGTGCTGGACGGCTGCCTGACCGGACGGGCGGCTCGGCTGCGGGCGGCCCGATTGAGGCCGGTGCTGAATACTGCGGCCCAGGCGGCAGAGTGGCAGGAGGCCGGAGGCGGCCCGTGCGGCCTACAGATCGACACCGGGATGAACCGGCTGGGCTTTCGGCCAGAGGATGCGCCGGAACCCTTCGAAGGGCTGGAGCTGGTGCTGAGTCACCTCGCCTGTGCCGACGATCCGACCGAACCGATGAACGCCCGGCAGCGGGATGCCTTTGCGGCGGCGGCGACACGCTATCCCGGGACGGTGCGGTCGTTCGCAAATTCCGGCGGGGTCTTCCTCGGTGCCGGCTATGGGTTCGATGCGGCCCGACCCGGCATCTGCCTTTACGGCGGCGGACCCGAGGGGCGGCCGGACGCCCGGATCCGACCGGTGGCGAACCTCGAGGCCGAGGTGCTGCAAGTGCGCGAGGTACCGGCCGGCGAGAGCGTGGGCTATTCACG
>VYMF01000335.1_pt2 | contig 13849 bp, 13 predicted proteins | sample 5115271 | NCBI WGS metagenome assembly VYMF01 (sample SAMN12291778, study PRJNA351875) | freshwater metagenome | isolation source: freshwater lake | place: USA: Michigan, Wintergreen Lake | collected 2013-08-08
GCCTATCCGGTCCGCTCCATCCGGGACATTCGCTCCGGCCTCCTGCCGGGACCCTGGCGGCGAAGGCTGGTGACCATCGGCGGGGTCGAGCTGTCGCTGGACGATATCGAGCACAACATCCTGAGGAAGGGCTGGGTCGAGCCGCGCGTTCACTACGCCGTCAACTGCGCCTCGATCGGCTGTCCGAACCTGCCGCTTCGGGCCTTCCGGGGCGCGACACTGGGGCCTGCGCTGGACGCGGCGGCAAGGGCCTATGTCAACACGCCCCGGGCCGTCCGGTTCGATGGCGACGAACTGGTCGTGTCCTCGATCTACAAATGGTATGCGGCGGACTTCGGGGGCTCCGACGCCCGCATCATCGCCCATCTCGCCCGCCATGCCGAGGAACCGCTCAGGTCCCGGCTTCAGGCTGCGACGCGGATCGGCCGCGATACCTATGACTGGTCGCTCAATGCGACGCGGAGAGACTGAATGGTGGCCGGTATAAAGCGCTTCGTCCCCCTGATGATCCTGATCGCGGCAGTGATCGCGATCTTCGCCAGCGGCGTCGGCCGGTATCTGAACCTTGAAGCCCTCCAGACCCATGAGGCTGCGCTTCGCGGGTTCGTGGACGCCAATCTGGCGCTGGCGTTGCTGGCCTTCATCGCCGTCTATGCCCTGGCGACGGCCGTCAGCTTTCCGGGTGCGGTGGTCCTGACGCTGGCGGGTGGTTATCTCTTCGGGACCTGGACCGGAGGCGCCGCGACGGTCGTCGGGGCCACGATCGGCGCGATCATGGTCTTTTATGTCGTCCAGACCTCGCTGGGGGCCGCCTTGCGAGCCAAGGCCGAGGCCGATGGCGGCACATTGAAGAAGGTCATCGACGGGGTCGGGCAGGGGGCGTTCGGCTATATCCTGACGCTACGTCTGATCCCGCTGGCCCCGTTCTGGCTGGTCAATGTGGCCGCCGCCCTGGCCCATGTTCCCTTGCGGGCCTATGCCCTGGCGACCTTCATCGGGATCATGCCGGCGACCTTCATCTACAGCGGCATCGGCTCCGGCATCGGGGCTCTCGTGGAGCGGGGCGAGACTCCGGACCTCGGCGTGATCTTCGAGCCCCGGGTGTTGCTGCCGCTGGTGGCCCTCGGCCTGCTTTCGCTGGTCACGACCCTCTACCAGCGCCGCAGAAGGCAGGGCCTGTGACCAGAACCCTCAAGGTCGATCTGGTCGTCATCGGCGCCGGCTCGGGCGGTCTGTCGGTCGCGGCAGGGGCGGCCCAGCTGGGCCTCAAGGTCGTCCTGTTCGAGAAGGGCGAAATGGGGGGCGACTGCTTGAACTACGGCTGCGTCCCGTCCAAGGCGTTGATCGCCGCGGCTGACAAGGCGCATCAGGCGCGTTCGGCGGGGCTAGGCGTCGGCGCATCAGATCCGACCGTCGATTTCGCCGCCGTCATGGCCCACGTCCATCAGACGATCGCTGCCATCGCGCCCGTCGACAGTCAGGCGCGGTTCGAAGGTCTGGGCGTTCGCGTCATCCGCGCGGCGGCCCGCTTCGTCGATGACCGCATCGTGGTCGGTGGGGATGTCCGGGTGAAGGCGCGCAAGGTCGTCATCGCCACGGGGTCTCGCGCGGCCATCCCGCCGATCCCCGGGCTCGAGACCACGCCTTATCTGACCAATGAAACCCTCTTCGAACTTGTAGAGCGGCCGCGCCGGCTGATCGTGCTGGGAGGCGGCCCGATCGGGGTCGAGCTGGGCCAGGCGTTTCGCCGCCTCGGCTCCGAGGTCGTCATCGTAGAGGCTGCCGACATCCTCGGTCGTGAGGATCCTGAGGCCGCCGAGGTGGTGCTGGCGCAACTGCGCGCGGACGGCGTCGAACTGCGCCCCGGGGCAAAGGCCGTCCGTGTCGAGACCGGAGCCGACGGCCCCGTGCTGGTTGTCGCCGGCCCCGAAGGAGAGGCGCGGATTGCCGGCTCGCACTTGCTGGTCGCGGTCGGCCGGATACCGTCCACGGGCGGGCTTGATCTGGAGAAGGCAGGCATCGCGTTCGACACGAAGGGCATCCGGACGGACAAGTCCCTGCGGTCGAGCAACAAGCGGGTCTATGCCGTCGGTGATGTGGCGGGCCGGGGCCAGTTCACCCATCTGGCCGGGGCTCATGCCTCGCTGTTCGTGCGCCGGGCCATTTTCGGCCTGCCGGTTGACGCCGATGCACTGGCGGTGCCGCGCGTGACCTATTGCGATCCCGAACTGGCCGCGATCGGCCTGTCCGAGGCCGAGGCCCGCAAGACCCACGGCGCTGACGTCCGCGTCGAGACCTTTCCGTTTGACGAGAACGACCGGGCCATGGCCGAGGGCGACGTCCGCGGCTTCGGCAAACTGGTCACGACGCGGAAGGGCAGGATCCTGGGCGTCACCCTCGTCGGGCGACACGCGGGCGATCATATCCACCTCTGGTCCCTGGCGCTGGCATCGAAACTGAAGCTCAGCGCCCTGACCGGGATGATCGCCCCCTATCCAACCCGGGGCGAGATCGGCAAGCGGCTGGCCGGAAAATGGTACACGCCGGCGCTGTTCTCGGACCGCACCCGGATGCTGGTGTCCCTTCTGAAACGGCTGGCCTGAGCCGTCAGGCGCGGCTGCGTTTCACGAAGCCGAGGTCGAGGTGGCGCTTGAGCCTGAGCGCCGCGCCGCCCGCCCACCAGAGGGACCCGCGCATCGCCAGACCCGTACCGTCGGCCAGGTCGAGAATCGACAGCCATCGTGCCTGCGGGCGGTAGGGGCCGGGCGGTTCGCCCCTCGCCGTTGCACAAAGATTGTCGATCAGAACGCCCGCCGCCCGGACGCCGAATACGCCGGCGAAGGGCCGGGGATAGCCCTCGATGGCGGCGCAGTCTCCGGTGGCAAAGATCGTCGGATCGCCGAGGCTCTGCAGGGTCCGGGTGACGCGCAGTCGTCCAAGCCGATCTTGCGGAAGGCCGAGGGTGGCCGCCAGGGCCGGGGCCCGCAGGCCGGTGGCGACGACCAGGTGGTCACAGTCGAGGACGCGACCGTCATCGAGGCGAACTTCGCCCCCGGCGTGATCGACGACGGAGGCCCGGACCCGGCGGAGGCCTCGGCGCTCCAGCGACCGGACCAGATGCCGGGCGGACCCGGCCGGAGCCCAGTCCGCTTCAGCACCCGGGCCGATCAGGATGACGTCGGGCTGTCGCCCCAGACGCTCATTCAGGCCGATCAGGCTGGCGGCGACTTCAAAGGCGGTCGGGCCGTCCCCGACGACGACGAGAGCAGGGCGGCGACCTGCAGCCAGCTCGGTCCCGACGGCCTGATGCAGGTCAAACAGATTGGTCAGCGGTTTCACCGGCCAGACGGCCGGATGCGTTCCGGCCAGCTCGTCGACCGTGCTGCCGATGTTGAACGAGACCAGATCGCAGGACAGCGTTGTGCCGTCCGAAAGGGTCAGGGTCCGGGTCGACCGATCCAGACTGGTGACAAGGCCGGTCCGGTGCTCGACCCCATGCGCCCGCGCCAGGGCTGCAATATCGATGCTGGCATCGCGCCGGGCTATTGCACCGGCCAGAACCGCGCCGGCGAGTCCTGAATAGTCAAAGGTCGACGGTGCGATCAGCACGGGATCGAGCCCGGCGTTCCGAAGCCGTACGGCCTGGGCGATCACCGCGAGATGGGCATGGCCGGCACCGACAAGGGCGAGCCTGACCCGGCAACTAAAGCCGCTTCTCCACCCCGGCCAGATAGGCCTCGATACGAGCGGCGTTGGCACCGAGATCGCTGAGGCCGACGCGTGAGGTCGAGCGGACGTCGATGACGGAACCCGATGCCTCGGCCCGAACCCGGACCGCGATGTCATCCTTGAACCCGAACCAGAAGGTCGTGGCCGTCGCGCTCAGGGTCCCGGTCGCTGCGTCCTCCGTGACGATCTCCCAGCCTTGTGCCCGGGCTTCGGCGAGGGCGGCAGCGAAGGCCGCATCCGGTGCCGACGGCGTCGTCAGGGGCTTGACCGCCGGATAGGCTTCGGTGGCGATGGCACCCAGCGAACGGTCGCCCATCCCGGCAAAGCGCGCATCCCGGTATTTCGGGAAGGTCGAGATCGGAACCGATGGATAGGCGGAATGTCTGCCGACTGGCCCCGGACCCAGGCCAGATAGCCGAGTCCCAGCGCCGGGATCAGAAGCGCGATCGCGGCCGACCGCCAGCCGTTCCGCGGGGCCTTGAACAGGGTGAGCAGCAGGCTCAGCGCAGCCAGGACCGCCACGGCGATCAGCAGCCTTGGTCCCCATTGAATGATCAGCGTCCCGAGGCTCATCCGCCAGTCGAACAGACCGAAGCGCGCGCCGAGGGCCGCACCCGCGAAATAGACCGGCAGCAGCAGTGCCAGGACCAGAATTCCCTTGGCCAGTTTCGATCGCATCTTGGTCTCCCGAACCATCTGCAACATTCCTCTCATGGGGCCGGGCCTGACGCCAGCCCGCAACGGCGGCCGGCGACGAAACCTCACGCCCGGCTGCAGCGTAAGTTGGAGGCCGCTGCTTGCTCTTGCCGAACGCGCCCTTCAAATATCGGAACAATGACCCTGGCCCCCGCTTCCCCTTTCCTCACCGATCGTCCGCGCACCCGGTCACCCGGAAAATTCGTGGACCCCTCCCGGACGGCGGACGGATCGCGCCGCGCAAGCGTCGCGCTGGAGCAGCTGGAGACGCTGTGGTTCAACACTGGCACCCTGTGCAACATTGCCTGCGCCAACTGTTATATCGACAGCTCGCCGACCAATGACGCCCTGGCCTATCTGACGCGTGCAGAGGCCCGGGCCTATCTGGATGAGATCGCAGCGCTGGACCTGCCGACCGCCGAGATCGGTTTCACCGGCGGCGAACCCTTCATGAACCCCGACATCCTGCCGATGATCGAGGATGCGCTCGGGACCGGGCGGCGGGTGCTGGTCCTGACCAACGCCATGCGACCGATGATGCGCTGGGGCGAGCGGCTGGCGCCGCTGGCGACGGCTGCAGGCGATAGCCTGACCTTCCGGGTCAGTCTCGATCACCATACGCGCGAGGTTCACGACGCGGAGCGGGGCCCGGGGTCCTGGGACAAGGCCTGGGAAGGGCTGCGCTGGCTGCGCGACCATGGCTTTCGCCTCGCGGTCGCCGGTCGCCGGCTGGCGCATGAGGACGAGGCCTCGGCCCGTAAGGCCTTCTGTGCCCTGTTCGCGGCCGAGCGGCTGGATATCGACGCCTTCAACCCGGGCAGGCTGGTCCTGTTTCCCGAGATGGAGCCCACCGCCGATGTGCCCGAGATCACAGAGGCCTGCTGGGGCATTCTGCACCGCGCGCCGTCGGAGATGATGTGCGCCAGCAGCCGGATGGTCGTTCGCCGTCGGGGCGAGGCGGCACCGGTCGTCGTCGCCTGTACCCTGATCCCCTATGAGCCGGGCTTTGAGATGGGACGGAGCCTGGCCGAGGCTTCGGGCCGGGTCGCGCTGAACCACCCCTTCTGCGCCCAGTTCTGCGTCCTCGGTGGGGCCAGCTGCAGCGCGTGACCGGCTTCGACGGGCTTGATGTCATTATCCCCACGCTGAACGCCGCAGCGACGCTACCCTCGACCCTGGCCTCGGTTCCGCGCGGGGCAGCGGTGATCGTCAGCGACGGAGGGTCCACCGATCTGACCGTCGGGGTTGCGCGCTCCGCCCGGTGCCGGATCGTTGAAGGCCCACGTGGACGGGGACGACAGCTTGCCGCCGGGGCAGGGGCGTCGACCCGGCCCTGGCGGCTGTTCCTGCATGCGGACACCATCATCTCCCCGCAAGGCTGGGCGGCCATCGCCGGGCACATGGCTTCCGCCGGAGGTGAACAGGTCGCGGGCAGCTTGCGTCTGGAGGTCGACGACCCGGCCTGGCAGGCGCGTGTGGTCGAGCGCGCCGTGGCCTTGCGCGTGCGGTGGTTCGGCCTGGCCTATGGAGACCAGGGGCTGTTGATTCATCGCGACCTGTATGCGGCGATCGGTGGCTATGCGGACCTGCCACTGATGGAGGATGTCGAGATCATGCGGCGGCTGGGGCGGGCGCGTCATCGGGTGTTGCAGGGCAAGGCCCGCACCTCGGCGGCCCGCTGGCAACGGCGGGGCTGGATCGGCCAGACCGTGCTGAACCTGACCTGTGTCAGCCTGTACCACCTCGGTGTGCCGGTCGACCGGATCGCGAGACTCTATGACCGCTAGGGCGCGCCATCTGGTGATCATTGCCCGCCGGCCGCAGCTCGGGGTCGGCAAGCGACGGCTGGCCGCCGATGTCGGCGACGTCGAGGCCCTGCGGTTCGCCCGCAGTGCCCTCGACCGGCTGGTACGAACACTCGGCCGGGACCCTCGCTGGCGCTTGTGGCTGGCAGTGACACCGGACCGCCCGCTTGACTGGGTCCGGGCGGGTACCGCCCTGCCGCAAGGGACGGGCGATCTCGGCCAGCGGCTGACACGGGTGATCGAGGCCCTGCCGCCGGGCCCTGTCGTGGTTCTGGGCAGTGACACCCCGACGGTGACCCGCGCCGATATCGCTGCCGCCTTCCGGGCGCTCGGTCCGAACCGCGCGGTGTTCGGTCCTGCGCCCGACGGCGGTTACTGGCTGATCGGCCTGCGCCGGAGCCCGGGCGAGCGGCTGCCGTTCGATGGCGTGCGGTGGTCGACTGCGAACGCCCTCGCCGACACCCTCGCCAATCTGGAAGGTTGTCGGATCACCCTGCTGAGGGAACAGGAAGACGTCGATGACGGCCCGGCGCTGCGTCGCTGGCGTGCCGGCCGGACCTAGGCGAATTTGCGCGGGCAGACTGTCGCCAGTTTCGCCTTCAGCGTCGGTTCCCACCGGTCCGGCGCGGTGATCACGGCCAGGTCCAGGGTCGTGTCGATCGGCGAGGGCTCGCGCAGTTCCGGCAGGGATCGCACCAGCGTCCGGAGCAGGCCTCGCGCCGTCGCGGCATTGCTCTTCAGGACCGCCAGCACGTCGGTCACCTGGACGTCGGCCGTATGTGGGCGCCAACAGTCGTAGTCGGTGACCATGCCGACGCAGGCATAGGGCAGCTCGGCCTCGCGGGCGAGACGTGCCTCGGGCATGCCGGTCATGCCGATGACGTCGCATCCCCACGATCGGAACATCCGGCTCTCGGCCCGGGTCGAGAACTGCGGGCCTTCCATGGCGACATAGGTGCCGCCCTGGACCATGGTCGCTCCGCTGGCCTGGCCCGCCCTGAAGGCGAGGTCTGACAGGCGAGGGCACACCGGGTCTGCCAGCGAAACATGGGCGACGATCCCGGGGCCGAAGAAGGACGACGGCCGGGCGACTGTCCGGTCAATATACTGATCCACCACCACGAACGTCCCCGGGGACAGGGCTTCCTGAAGCGAGCCGACGGCGGAGATGGACAACAGGTCAGTGCAGCCCAGTCGCTTCAGGGCGGCGATATTGGCGCGCGCATTCAGGTCGCCCGGGGGGATGCTGTGACCCCGCCCGTGTCGCGGCAGAAACGCCATCTCCACGCCGTCCAGTTCGCCGGTCAGGATGGCATCGGACGGCGCCCCCCAGGGCGTCTCGACCTCGCTCCAGCGCCGGTTCTCCAGCCCGTCGAGTTCGTAGAGACCGGATCCGCCGATCACTCCCAGGCGCCAACGGGTCATGGAGTTGCTTGCCTTCTATCTGCCGCGCGATCGGGGAGTATCCGGCAAAGGCACTGCCAGGCAAACGCCAAAACGTCCCGGATAAAGCCGGCGCACGCGGCTGTCGGGAATGGATTGTTGCGAGCGCTACTTCTCTTTCATGACCCAGACCGCATCCCAGTCCGGCGGCGGCGGGTTCGCGGAAAGGATATGGCAGCGGTCGATATAGGTCTGTGCGAGTTTGTCGTCCGGATTGAGCATGATGCAGCGTTCAAAGCGCTCGATCGCCTTGGTGAAATTGCTGGACCGGTAGGCGGTGATCCCGTCGCTGAACTGGTTCACCACGTCCGTGAGGTTCGGGAAGCTCGCAGTATCATGGTAATCGAGGACTTCGAACACCCGCACCGGTTCGGTCTTTCCCTTGACCACGACAAGGTCGATGTCGCGCATCCGGTAGGTGCCGCGCAGTCGGCTTACCGTCGATTCACTGATGAGGATTCGCGCCGAATAGGATTTGCACGCGCTCTCCAGCCGGCTGGCCAGGTTCACCCCGTCACCGATCACCGTGTAGTCCATGCGCTTCGGGCTGCCGATGTTGCCTGACACGACCATGTCGGTGTTGAGACCCAGTCCCATGTCGACCGTCTTCAGCCCCTGTGCACGGCGCTCGGCATTCCATTCCCACAAGGCACGGATCATCGCGATGCCCGCGCGCAGCGCACGGTCGGCGTCGTCTTCGTGCGCCACCGGCAGGCCAAAGCAGGCCATGATCGCATCGCCGATAAACTTGTCGAGCATGCCGCCCTCACGGCTGATGCAGTCGACCATCAGGCTGAAGTATTCGTTCAGGAAAGCCACCGTTCCCTGGGCGCCATACTGCTCGGTGATGGTCGTGAAGCCACGCACATCGCTGAACATGATGGTGGCCTCGGCGCTGACCCCGCCGAGCATGTCGTGGCCGCCCTCGCCATCCAGCATCTGGGCCGCGATGACCGGGTCCATGTATCGGGCCATCGTCGACTTCATGCGCTTTTCGGTGCTGATGTCCTCGAATATCAACATCGAACCGAGCTTGCTGTCATTGGCTTCGGACACCAGTGGGCTGACGGTGAGGTTGATCGACCGGGTCTGCCCGCCCAGGGTCATCGTCACGTCAGGCAGCAGATCGCTCGCCTGCTCCGCCTGGACGGCGGCAATCTTGTCCAGCAGCCAGGCACCATCTTCAGTGAGCAGGTCGGGCAGACTGGAGCCCAGCAGGTCAGGCGTCCCATCCCAGATTCGCCGGGCTGCGGCATTGCCGGTCACGATTTTCAGGGCCGGATCAAGCGTGATCACCCCGTTCGACATGCTGGCCAGCATAGAGTCATTGTAGTTCTTCACCCGCCTCACGTCGTCAAACAGCTTGGAATTCTCCAAAGCGATCGAGACTTGTGCGGTGAATGCCTTGAGCCGCTGCTCATCCTCGTCGGTGAACACCCCGCCCTTCTTGTTCAACACCTGGGTGACGCCGATCCGGCGATTGTCCTTGTTGACGATCGGCACGCAAAGGATGGATCGCGTGAAGAAACCCGTTTGCCGGTCGAACGTCGGATTGAACCGCAGATCGGCGTAGGCATAGGGGATGTTCATGCTCTGCCCGGACGTGAAGACCGCGCCGGCGATACCGGCATGGCTGGGCAGGCGGATCTCGGCGATTTCCGCGCCGCTCGCGACGCGGGAAAACAACGTTTGCGTCTCTGCATCATGCAGGAAGATCGTTGCCCTCTCCGCCTGCAGCATGTTGCAGGTTTCGGCGACCACGCGCTGAAGCAGCGCCGACAGGTCGAACTCGGAATTGATGTCGGATACCAGTTCGAGGAACGACATCTCCTTCGCGCGGTTGCGCTCGATCTGCTCGATGTATTGCAGGCTCTGAAGCGCGATAGCCGCCTGGCGGGTCATGTCGACCAGCAGGGAGAGATCCTCGGCTGTGAAGGTCCCCTCACGCTTGTTGAGGCACTGCATGACACCGATGATTTCGTCCGACATCGTGTGCACGGGCACGCAAATGATCGTCTGCGTGCGATAGCCGGTTCGCTCATCCACCGAGGAGTTGAAGCGCTCGTCCGTATAGGCGTCATCAATCAGCGCGGGCTCGCCCGATTGAAATACCGAGCCGGCGATGCCGGCGGAGTTGAGCAGGCGGATTTCCCGCGTCAGGTTGCCCTGTGCCACCCGCGAATACAGCTCGCCCGACGCCGGATCGTTGAGAAACAAGGTGCCTCGATCGCAATTGAGTGCGTTCGAGGTCATTTCGACCAGCACTTCGAGAATGCCGTCCAGTGATGACTTCTGGGCGCAGCGGCGCGACACCTCGAGCAACAGCGTAGCGCGTCGCAGTGCCTGCGCGCTTGACTGGCGGACCCGCGCACCGCTGCGCCGCTCAATGGGTGTAACGCTCATGCCCGTTGCTCGAGTTCGGCCCGCAGGGCGACGACCTGCGCTTGCCAGTTGGCCCTTTCACGCGCGAATTCAGCGGCCTGGTCCTGGATCGCCCCCTCCGCGTCGGTCTTCATCGCTTCAATCTGCGCCCGCATCTGGTTGATCGTGGCTTCGTACTGGCGCGACTCGCCCTGCGCTGCGGCGCGCTCAGCCTGGACCGCCGCGTCACGCTCGGCCGCCAGGGCGTCAAGCTGGTCGCGCATGGCCTGCACCGTCGCCTTCGTCTGGCGGATCTCGTCAGCCATGGCCGCCTGCGCCCCGGCAACGCGCGCATCGGCTGACAGACGCTCGGCTTCGAGTTGGCCGCGCAGCGCCTCGATCGTCGCGCGCATCTGCTGCGCTTCTGCCCGTACATCCGTCAGATCACGGGCCGCAGGAGCGACCACGTCATGGCCCTTACTCATGGGGGCGTTCGTGCAGCAAGTGACGGACCAGCCCCTGCATCCTGGCGTCGAACCGGGCCAGCACCCTGAACTCCTCGACGACGTCGAACAGCGTGACCAATGCGCCCGCCCGCCAGCGATGAATCGCGAGCGCGGGTGTACCGTCGACCACCATTGAGCGACCGTCCGGCTGTTCGGGATCGATGTCATTGACGTCGAGAGTCAGTTCCGCCGAGGTCGATCCGCAGACATGGACCGGCACTCCCTGCCAGCAGGATGCAATCGGGCGGTGCAGGTGCCCGCACCAGATGGCGAGCAGTTGGCTGTGCCCGGCAATGGTTCTGCCAAGGCGCTGGACCCACGGTTCGGACGGATCGGTGTCCATCCAGGAAATGCCGGCCGCGAACGGCGGATGATGCATGACGATGACGGTGGGCGTGTCGGGGGCCTCGGCAAGTCGTGCGGCCAGCCAGTCGGCGCGAACCTCGCAGAACGCGCCGCCGTGACGTCCGGGCTCCAGCGTGTCGAGCATGATCAGACGAAGTCCGTCCAGAGTAACGCAATACTGAACGAAGCCGTCGACCACCGGCACATCGGGGAAAACGATCGAGAAATTGGCGCGATCGTCATGGTTGCCCATGATCGGGTAAACCGGCACCTGCACGGTGGACAGTGCGTCCCTGAGGCGCTGGTAGCTGGCGATATCTCCACGATCAACGAGGTCGCCCGTCACCAGCAGCATGTCCGGTCGGTTCACGCCTTGATTGATCCGAGCCAGGGTCGCGTCGAGGCGATGGCGATTGGGCTCGTCCGGGTTTCCCGGCTCGAAACCAATATGCAGGTCGGTGATCTGTGCGATCAGCATTGCATCCCCGCTATTCGCCCCTTGCCGATATCAGTGCTCGCTGACTCTCGATCCATTTACGACCGGATTTCCTATCGCATGCCCGGTTGGTTCTGTCAGTCCCTCGACGAGCTGCCCTAACCAGACGCACACAGGGCGGGCGATGGCGCAGTGCGCCGGGGCTGTCGAGGTCGATCTGGCCATGACCGGGGCCCCGGCCAAGGCTGTTCTTTCCGCAGTAGCGGGGTTGAGCAGGGCGAGCGAGCCCAGGGGCCGTTGGCGACGATCCTGTCGCGAACGTCAGCGCGCCCGCTTGATCGTGAGGATCGTCGTTGCGCCCATGATGGCGATAAGGCCCGAAAGGGCGAACAGCAGCCGAAGGTCCTGGCCGACCAATTGGAGTGCGCCGAGGGCGAGCAGGGGAGCGAGGACCTGCGCCGCGGTCGTCGCGACATTCATCAAGCCGAGATCGCGACCGGCGTTGCCACGGTCCGGCAGGATCTGCGCAATCAGCGCCGTATCCACGACGCCGTAGATTCCCAAACCGATGCCGTACACGATCTGGGCAAGGGCCGGGGCGGGCCATTGCGGCATGACGGCCATCAGCAGGGCTCCGGCCGCGAGACAGAGCCCTCCCGCAAAGATCAGCTCCCGGCGTCTTCCGGTCCGGTCCGAGGTCATCCCTGCCCATAGGCCCGAGAAGATGGCGGCCGCGGTCGAGGCGGCGAGAATCCAGCCGACAACGGCTTCGGGTCGCTGATCGGGCATTGCGGTCGCAATGCCGGTCTCGTGCTGCAAGAAGAACAGAAGGTAGAGGACGTTCATGGCGACGGCCGTCTGGACCAGAAGCCGGGAGAGGAAAGCCATCCGGAAGTCGCGGTCTTTCAGAGCGACCCAGGACCAGGAGGGCGAGGGTGGTGCGAGCGACGTCGACCGTCGTTGCCGCGTCAGAAGCACGAAGGGGATAACGAGCATCAACATCGTCCCTGCGACGGCCCAGAGCCGCGCAGTCTCGGTCGACAGCACGATGGCGATCACAAGCGCACCGAACAGATTTGCGACGGGATAGGCGACACCGGCAAAGCCGCTCACCATACCCTTCTGGCGGTCAGGAACCTCATCGGGGAGGACCGCCGCCAGTGGATTCAGCATCACATTGAGACCGATCTGAAGGGCGACGACGGCCGCCAACAAGGCCCACGGCGTCTTTGCCATGGCGATCAGTCCATAGCTTGCCACGGTGGCGGCGAGGCCTGTCGCCATCCACCTCCAGCGGCCGCCGGTGCCCTGACGCGCACGGTCAGAGAGCACGCCGGCGAAAACGTTGGATATGCCGGCCGTGACGGCACCCCAGAGGGCGACCATCGCCAGGAGTTCGGCTTTTCCTGCCGGGGCGATGGCGGCTGCCTTCAGGGGAAGCAGCAGGGTCAGGAGCGGTATGAAGCCGATGAAGGCTCCGATCTGCGCGGCCGTGTAGGCGGCTACAAATCGGCCCGAAACCGGTTGGGGGTCGAACTCCGGGGGAAGGGCCGATGGTGTGGGTGACATCATCGGTACACTGGCGCCATGCAGCACCGGTGTCATGGGCATACGAAAGCGCCGCCCCCGGATGGGGACGGCGCGAAATCGCAGTCAGAGGTGTTTCGGATCAGAACTGATACCGGACCCGGGCGCCGAAGGTACGGGGGCGGGTGAAGAAGCGGGTGTTGTCGAACTGGGTGATGATGATCGCCGCTTCATGGACTTCTTCGGTCAGGTTGTTGACGAAGGCCTCGAAGCGGAGGTTTCCGCCTTCGCCACCCGGGGTCCAGCCGGCACCGGCGTCGAAGGTCCAGTAGGCGCCGACCTCGTCATCCAGTCGCATGCGCGGGGCCGTCGGGTTCTGATAGTCCTGACCGTTGAAGATCGTCATGTATTGCGACGAGCGGTATCCGGCCGAGATCACATAGTCGAACTGGCCCGAGGTGGCCGTCGGGATGGCCTGGGTGAAGTTCAGGTTGAACTGCCATTCCGGCGAGCGCGGCAGGGTCTTGCCGTCGATCGACTGGAACACGGCTTCCGAAGGCGAAACATCGGCCTGGAAGCGGAAGTCCTGGATCTCCTGGGCGTCAACCACCTCGGCCTTCAGGTACAGCAGGTTGAAGTCGAGGCCGATGTTGTAGGGCAGGTCGAAGCCACCATCGAACTGGGCACCGTAGATCCGGGAATCCGCGGCGTTGTAGGAGTAGGAGATGACCAGGGCGGTCGAGGTGTTGGCCGGCACCGGCACGACGGTGGGGCCGCCGAGGAAGTCGATGATCTGGGACACCGACAGCAGCGACGTCAGGACCTGGTCCTTGTAGTCGTTGTAGAACAGCGAACCGTTCAGGCGCGCCCGGATGTCGCCGATCCAGAACTCGTTCTTGGAACCGATTTCATAGAGGGTGACCGTTTCCGGGTCATAGGTCGGTGCAATCCCGGCGTTGCCGATGTTGTCGTTGAAGCCACCCGACTTGTTGCCGGTCGCG
>VYMF01000184.1_pt2 | contig 13847 bp, 11 predicted proteins | sample 5115271 | NCBI WGS metagenome assembly VYMF01 (sample SAMN12291778, study PRJNA351875) | freshwater metagenome | isolation source: freshwater lake | place: USA: Michigan, Wintergreen Lake | collected 2013-08-08
GCCGCGTCTGGGTCGCCCGAGGCCAGCCGCTTGTTGAAGTCCGTGCGGGCGCGGTTCCAGGCCTCGAACTGGCCATGCATGACCGGATTGGACTCCAGGGTCCGGATCACCGGCTGCATGGTCTCGACCTTGCGGTGCTCGATCGGCGTGATGAAGCAGAAGGGCTCACCCTTCTCGAACTTGACCCGGCCGGGGCGGGTGAAGAGCCAGTTCATGGTGAAGGGGAAGGGCAACCAGTCGGTCTCGATCAGGCCGGTCAGCGGCTGGATGCCGTCCTTGTGGTGATTGGGCGAACCACCGGCGATCAGGCCCCAGCCCGGCGGTGTGCGGAACAGATACTGAGGATGCATTGTCAGGACCCCGCGCGAGAAATGCGAGGTCACCACATGGGTCAGATTGGCGTTGTGCCGCTCCGGCGTGATGACGATGTCGGCCTGGCTGGGGCCCCCGTTCCATTCGGCGGTGAAGGTCAGGGGACACAGCAGCTCCCAGCCCGTCGTATTGGCCATGGTCAGCGGCAGACAGCGATAGGGGTGGCGGCTGGCGAAGGCATCCATCCAGTTGCGCGACTGCCGGCCCGGCACGAGGTCGGGCGGGGTCGCCGTCATCGGATAGCATTCCAGTTCCAAGGCGGGCCTCCGGGCGGTATCGAGGGACGTGCTTGCATCCCTAGACGGGCCCCATGACCGAAGACAAGACGCCGCGCCCACCCGCTTTCGACCGCGACCGCCTGATCGGCTGGATGGCGGCCAATGGCCTCGCCCAGTCGACCCACGACCACCCCGCCGTCTTCCGTGTCGAGGAAGGGCTGGAGCTCAAGTCAGCCCTGCCCGGTGCCCACACCAAGAACCTGTTCCTCAAGGACAAGAAGGGCCGGCTGTGGCTGATCTCGGCGCGGCAGGACACGACCATCGACCTGAAGCGGGCGCCGAACGCGATCGGCTCGGACCGGCTGTCGTTCGGCAATGAGGAGCTGATGCACGAGACGCTCGGCGTGCGGCCGGGCTCGGTGACGGCGCTGGGCCTGATCAACGACCCGGAGCAGCGTGTCACCTTCGTCCTCGACAAGGCCCTGTGGGACGCGGACGTCGTCAATTTTCACCCGCTGACCAATACGGCGACGACAGCGCTGGCGCAGGCGGACTTCCGGCGGTTCCTGACCCTGATCGGGCGTGAGCCGATGGTGGTGGATTTCGGTCAGGAGATGCCCTGAGTCCCGCTTTCCGACGCGCGGCCATAAGTTGTATTCGACCTCAACGCGGCGCGCTGGAGCGTCGAAGGTCAACCGCTGCTTCTTCAACGAAATTCGCTGGGGCAGAATGGTTCTCGAGCCGGAATGGTTGGCGCGACACGCCCGTTAACCCTATTCGAACCAATGCTGTCTCAATCTGCGATAGCAGAAGCCAGTCGCTTTCGGCGGAATGGTATGACAGACAAGCCGACCCCCGGGTCGAAACTTCGGGAGCGCCTGGCCTTGCTGTGGCTGGGCAAGGAGTCCATTGCGGTTATCGCCGTGGCCGCTACGGCTATCGTCGCCCTGATGGCGGGAGTGATCGCGGCAGCCAACCGCATCGACAGCCTGTCAGCGCGCCATGACGAACAGCTCGTCGCCAACGGACTGGTGCTGAAAGAAAGCGGCTTGCGGGCCTGTACCAGTCCCAACACGGTCTGGGACGACGCCGTCGCAAATCTGGACAATCGATTTGACCCCGCCTGGGCCAACACAAACATTGGTCAGTACCTGACAACCACCTGCGACGTGACGCTGGTTTATGTGGTCGATCCCGCGGGAAGGGTTCTCGGCGCCTGGAGCGATGGCGAGCCCGCCGAAAAGGCGCTTCCGCTCGCAATCCAGGGCGCTGTTGACGAACTGGTTGCAAGGGTCCGGGCCCGTGAAGCAGGCCGGGGAAAGCTTTCCGCTGACCCCCTGCAGCATGACATGATCGCCCGGGCGATCGATGAGACCACAGCGGTGCACACCGAGCCCGCGCCCGTGGTGGTTTCAGCGAGCCTCGTCCAGCCCGACTTCGGTACCGCCTTGCCACAGGGAAACCGGTCTCCGATCGTCATTACCGTCCAGCCGCTGAATACTGCCTATCTGGAATGGCTTGGAAGCCATTTCCTTCTGAGGGACCTGCATGTGGAACGGATCCCGCTTTCTCCGGTCCAGCCGGGCGAGGCGAGCGCTGTCATGCGCGATCATACCGGACAACCTGTTGCCCGGGTCGATTGGCAATATCGACGCCCGGCCCGCGATCTGGCCGCCGTCGTGGCACCGTCGGTCGGCCTGCTGCTGCTGGTCCTTCTGGGCGCGCCCGCACTGACGATATGGAGAGACCGCCGTCAGACTCGCCGACTCAATGCCGCCATGGCCGCGGCCAATGCGGCGTCTGAATCCAAGTCCCGATTCATCGCCAATATGAGCCACGAGATCCGCACGCCGATGAATGGTGTCATGGGGGTGCTGCATCTGTTGCGCCGAAAGCCGCTTGACGGAGACAGCCGGCAGTTGATCGAGGATGCGCTCGCGAGCGGGGCGCTCCTGCAGGGGCTGCTCAACGATGTATTGGACCTTTCCCGCATCGAGTCGGGAAGTTTTGAGCTGGACAGGGCCCCCCTTGATCCACAGGAGCTTCTCCGCGAAGTCGTCGGCCTGTTTCTGGGCCAGGCCGGGACCAATGGCGTCGAGCTGCGGCCAAGCTTCTTCGGAGAGCCCGAACTGCTGATGGCAGACGGCCTGCGGCTGCGTCAGGTTTGTCTCAACCTCATCGGAAACGCGGTAAAGTTTACGGCTCAGGGGCAAATCGACGTGCGCTGCAGCCTGTCGGATACCACTGCGCCCGGTGAACGGCTGCTTCGCATTGAGGTTGAGGACACCGGCATTGGTATTCCGGCCTCGTCACAGGAACACATGTTCCGGCGTTTCAGCCAGGCCGATGGCTCGATCAGACGGGAGTTTGGCGGGTCAGGGCTGGGCCTTTCAATCTGTGCTGCCCTGGTAGAACTGATGGAGGGCACGGTCGGCTTCAGCAGCGAGGAGGGCGTCGGATCGACCTTTTGGGTCGAGATCGTCCTGCCGGTTGTCGTCGATGACTCTGTCGAGACCGATGTGAAGCCGATCGAAGCAGACTCCGATCCTGTAGCCGGGATCCAGGTGCTGGTCGTGGACGACAATCCGATGAATCTGAAGGTCGCGCGGCTGTTGCTTGAGGCCGTCGGTGCGGATGTCGTGACCGCCGTGAACGGGAGTGAAGGTGTCGAGGCCGCGAGCGCGTCGCGTTTCGACCTGATTTTGATGGATGTTCAGATGCCCGTCATGGACGGAGTCGCCGCGACGACCCTGATTCGTGGCCTCGATCGCGGCAGGGGTGATGTTCCAATCATTGGCCTGACCGCCAACGTCCTGCCCAGCCAAAAGCGGGACTATCTGGCCGCCGGCATGGATGACGTCGCTGAGAAGCCGATCAATCCCGCGCGGTTGCTCGAGCAGATCGAAGCCGTGAGACAAAGGCACGAGCCCGCGCCCGATGCCATGGTTCCGGGTTGAGGTTGACGGCCGGGCTGGACAGCCTGGCCCGGTCCCATGGCCGCCCAGCCGGGCCGGTTCCGGCGCGCCGCTGTCGGACCTGTCGATTTTGAAAGTCTGATCTGACCGCGACAGTTCTATCCCGGCCAATCCGGTGCTAAACGCCCCGCTCCCCCGCCCCCACGCCAGCACACGGACGCCGCCATGCCCGCCGCACCCGACTTTCCCCCCGCGCCGGACCGCGTGGCGCCGAAGCGCGCCCTGATCTCGCTCAGCGACAAGACCGGGCTCGAAGACGCCGCCCGGACCCTGCACGGTCTCGGCGTCGAACTGGTTTCGACCGGCGGCACCCGTGCCGCTATCGCGGGCTTCGGCCTGCCGGTGAAGGATGTCGCTGACCTGACCGGCTTCCCCGAAATGATGGACGGCCGGGTCAAGACCCTGCACCCCGTGGTCCACGGCGGCCTGCTGGGCGTGCGCGACGCCGCCGACCACGCCGAGGCCATGACGACCCACAACATCGGCCCGATCGACATCGTCTGGGTCGACCTTTACCCGTTCGAATCAACCGTTGCTTCAGGAGCCGGCTTCGACGCCGTGGTCGAGAACATCGACATCGGCGGCCCGGCCATGATCCGCTCGGGTTCCAAGAACCACGGCTATGTCGCCGTCTGCGTCGATCAGGCCACGGTGGCCGACCTGCTGGAGGCCCTGAAGGTCGACGGGACCACCGATCTGGCCCTGCGCAAGCGGCTCGCCGCCCGCGCCTTCGCCCGCACGGCCGCCTATGACGCCGCCGTCTCCGGCTGGTTCGCCGGCCAGGTCGGCGACGCCGCACCCGCCCGCAAATCCATCGCCGGCTCGCTGGCCCAGACCCTGCGCTATGGCGAGAACCCGCACCAGACGGGGGCCTTCTACCGCACCGGCGATACCCGCCCCGGCGTCGCCCACGCGCGACAACTGCAGGGCAAGGAACTGGGCTACAACAACATCGCCGACGCCGATGCCGCCTATGAGCTGGTGGCCGAGTTCGAGGCCCCGGCCTGTGTCATCGTCAAACACGCCAACCCGTGCGGCGTGGCCGTCGGGACCGATCTGTCCACCGCCTATGCACGGGCGCTGGAGTGCGACGCCGTCTCCGCCTTCGGCGGCGTCATCGCCGTCAACCGGACCCTGACCGGGGCCGACGCCCGTCTGATCACCGACATCTTCACCGAGGTCGTCATCGCCCCCGGCGCCGACGAGGAGGCCCAGGCTATCTTCGCCGCCAAGAAGAACCTGCGCCTGCTGCTGACCGACGGCCTGCCCGATCCGCTGGCGGCCGGCGAGGTCTATCGCTCGGTGGCCGGCGGCTTCCTGGTCCAGTCGCGCGATCGAAGCCGTATCGCCGCCGCCGACCTGAAGATCGTCACCCGCCGTCAGCCGACGCCGCAAGAAATCGAGGACATGCTGTTCGCCTTCACTGTGGCCAAGCACGTGAAGTCGAACGCCATTGTCTATGCAAAGGACGGCCAGACTGCCGGCATAGGTGCAGGCCAGATGAACCGCCGCGACTCTGCCCGCATCGCGGCCATCCGCGCCCGCGAGGCCGGGGAAGCCAAGGGACTGGCCCATTCGCTGGCGCAAGGGTCTGCCTGCGCCTCGGAAGCCTTCTTCCCCTTCCCAGACGGCCTGCTGGAGGCGGTCGCTGCCGGCGCGACGGCAGTGATCCAGCCCGGCGGCTCGATCCGTGACGACGCCGTCATCGCAGCGGCGGACGAGGCCGGGGTGGCGATGGCCTTCACGGGTGTACGGGTGTTCCGGCACTGATCCTTGGGCTCACTGCTTGAGCGCCTTTATGGCTGGCCCCCGGTTCGCGAACAGCTAAGGTCACACCCATGCAAACCCTCTCCCAGCGCTGGTCGATGCTCGAGCCGGCGGTCACCGTGGTCGGCCCCGACGACGACCGCGCCCGCCCGGCAGTGATCCTGTTCCACGGCTGCGGCGGCTTGCGCGGCCATTTGCCGAGATATGCGGCGGCGGCGAAGGCCGCCGGATGGCGGGCCTTTATCGTCGATTCCTATGCCCCGCGCGGCTGGAGCCGCCAATTTGCCATGGCCACGGTCTGCACCGGGGTCCTTCTGCACGGATCGCAGAGAGCCGGCGATATTCTGGCCGCCCTGCTCGGCGTGTCGCAGCGGCCTGACGTCGATGCGTCGAGGATCGTGCTCGCGGGCTGGAGCCACGGCGGCTGGGGCATCATGGAGGCGATGAGCTCGGACCGGGCCGACGGCATGCTCGGCGTCGCCGACCCCGGCACGGTCTCTCTGGACGGGGTGATCGGGACCTGGCTCGCCTATCCCTATGTCGGCATCGGGGCCTTCAACCGGATGCGGCCCTGGCGGCATTGCCCCAAGACGCTGGCCGTTATCTCGCGCACCGACCATCTGACCACGGTGCGCAATGCCGAGCGGGTTTACGACATGGTCCGCAACTGCGGCACCGAGGTCGAGACCTGGATCGCGGAGGGCAGCCACGCCTTCGACGAGCCCATGGCGGCCGGGCCGATGCGTTACCACCCCGAGCTGGCCGCCGAGGCTGAGCGACGTTTCGTGCGTCTCCTGGAAGACACGGTGCCGCCCGGGCCGAAGCGTCGGGCCCGCAAGGCGGCTTGACCCCGCCGCGCGGGACCGGCCAAGTCCGTCGCACCGGAGCCCGGGGGGAGCGATGGACAGCCTGGCTTCACGTTGGCGGCGACTGATGCCGCACATTGAACACCTGACGCCGGAGGGCGCTGGTCCGTTTCCGACAGTCCTGATTTTTCATGGCTGTGGCGGGGTGCGCGATCATCTGCGCTGGTACGCCCGGGCAGCGGTCGAGGCGGGCTGGGGCGCCCTGATCGTGGACTCCTTCGCCGCGCGCGGCTGGAGCAAGTCTTTCGCCAAACATCTGGTATGCACCGGCCTGTTGCTGCGCGGGCGGGCCCGGGCCGCCGATGTCCTGGCCGCGGTCCGCTTCGCCGGGTTCATGCCGGCGATCGATCCTACCCGACTGGTGCTGGCAGGCTGGAGCCACGGTGCCTGGTCGATCATGGATATGCTGGCCCAGCCCCTGACCCGTCGCGGCGAACTGGGCCTGCGCGACGCCCCGGCCGCCTCATTGGCCGGGATCCGGGCCGGGTTTTTCGCCTACCCCTACGTCGGCATCGCCTCGGCCAGCCGCGGCGGCAAGCCCTGGCCGCGGGCGCTCAGGGTCTTTTCAGTGGTGCCGCGCCGCGACCACCTGGCCTCGGTGCGACGACACATGCGAGCCCTGGCTTCCGTCGTTTCGGGCGGCGGTGAGGTCGAGGTCTGGAGCGTCGACGCCACCCACGCCTTTGACGAGCCAGGCCTCAAGGGCCGGGTTCTGGCCTATGACGAGGACCTGGGGATCGAGGCGCTGGAGCGATTCCAGAGCTTTCTTCGCTCCGCCGCGCCGGTCTGACCGGCACCGGGGGAGGTGGCGACTGCGTCAGCACCGCTTGCCCCCGCCCGCGACCCGCCTTATCCCCGTTTCATGGCCGCACCCCTGATCTGTCCGTCCATCCTCGCCAGCGACTTCGCCCGTCTGGGCGAAGAGGTCGCCGCCCTTGAGGCGGCCGGCGCGGACTGGGTCCACGTCGATGTCATGGACGGCCATTTCGTGCCGAACATCACTATCGGCCCCGATGTGGTAAAGGCCCTGCGGCCGCACACCACCCTGCCGTTTGACGTCCATCTGATGGTCGCCCCGGTCGATCCCTGGCTGGAGGCCTATCGTGAGGCCGGGGCGGACATTCTTACGGTCCATCCAGAGAGCGGCCCGCATCTGCACCGCACCCTTGGCCGAATCCGCCAACTCGGCGCTAAGGCCGGCGTCGTGCTGAACCCCGGCACCCCCCTGGCTGTGATCGAGGAAGTCGTCGACCTCGTCGACCTGGTGCTGTTGATGTCGGTCAATCCGGGCTTCGGCGGCCAGTCCTTCATCGGGACCACCCTGCGCAAGATCGAGCGCACCCGTGCCCTGCTCGACGCGGCCGGGTCGAAGGCGCATCTGCAGGTGGACGGCGGGGTCACCGCTTCCAATGCGGGCGCGTGTATCGCCGCCGGCGCAGACGCCCTGGTGGCCGGCACCGCCGTATTCAGGGGCGGGCCCGCCGCCTATGCCGCCAACATCCAGGCGCTGAAATCCGCGTGAACCCGCTCGGCCGCTTTTCACGCCCCGAGGCCGACACGCCCATCCACGGTGAGATCCCCGGCCTGCGCGGCGCACCGATGCGGACTCCCGTCCGAACCACGGGCGCTGCGACCGGTCCCGGCCTGTGGCCAGCAGTAGTCGGCCGAATGCTGACCCGCCAGCTGTGGATCGAACTCTATGGCCTGCCTGGCTACAGCCTGACGCTCAAGGGAAGCCCGGCTCAGGCCTTTGCTGCCACACCGCGCGATTTCCGGCCGGCGGAACCGACTCCCGGCAAGGCCGCGGTGGACGGCCGGTTCATACTCGCCGGAACCAGCCTTGAAGCCGCCGCACCCGAGGACCCCTGGAACCGCCCCAGCCCGAGCCGGGCCTTCGCCACTGAACTCCACGCCTTCGCTTGGCTGCCGTCGCTGATGCTCCAGGGCGAGCGCGGCGCACGCGAGGCGGTGCGACTGACCCTGGCCTGGGGGACAACCTTCGCCCGCTGGTCGCCCTTTGCCTGGGGACCGGAGGTTCTGGCCCGGCGAACCTTCAACCTCGCCTGTGCCGCCCGCCGTATGGGACAGGTCGCGACCGATGCCGAGCGGCTGAGGCTGGCCGACATCCTCGGCCGCCAGGGACGTCAACTCTTGCGTCCGCCCGGCGGACTGTCAGGCAGTGCCGAGCGACTGACCGCCGCCGCGATCGCCGGCTGCGTCCTGGCGGGGGGGCCGGGGGTCTCCCTGCGCCGCACCGCCCTGCACCGCCTGACGGGGGCCCTCAATCGCACCGTGGCAGTCGACGGCGGTCACGCCTCGCGCAGCCCGGAGGCGGGGCTGGAGCTGCTGCTCGACCTGCTGACCCTCGACGACGCCCTGTCCCAGCTGTCGGAGGCCAGCCCCGATGTGGTCCGGACCGCCATCCAGCGACTGACCGCTGCCCTGCGCCTGCTGACCCTGCCCGACGGCCGACTGGTCACCCTGCAGGGCGGAGGCCCGTCGACGCCCGCCCGGATCGCCGCCGCGCGCGCCCATGACGAAGCCCCGACCGCCGACCAGACGAGCAGGACCGTCAGCGGCATCGCCCGCATCCGCAGTCCACTGCTGACCATCGTGGCCGATGTTGCGGGACCGGCGCGTGGGGTCTGGTCCGGTGCCGCCTGCGCCCAGCCGATGGCGATGGAAATCGTCTGCGGCAAGGACCGTCTGGTCACCGGCTGTGGCTGGACGCCCCGGGCCGGCGACCGTCAGGGCCTGCGCCTGCCGCCGGGCCACTCGACCCTGACCCTGGGCGAAGGCTCGACCGGCGAGCCCCTCGGCGGCTGGAAGGCCGAGCTGTTGGGCCACCGGCTGATCGGCCGACCGCTGCATGTCGATGTGCAACAGCGCGATGGCGAAGGCGCGGTCTGGCTGGAGGTCGAGCATGACGGCTGGGTCCATGACTATGGCCTGTTACACCAGCGGCGCCTGTACCTGGACCAGAAGCTCGACGAATTGCGGGCCGAGGAGCGGCTGCATCCCGCGCCCGGCCAGAAGGATGTCGTCCGCGCCATCGCCGCACCCTATGCCGTGCGCTTCCAGCTGGAACCCGGCGTTCAGGCCTCGCTGGCCCGGGACCGGCGCTCCATCCTGCTGCGCGGCCATTCCGGCCGGGGCTGGTGGTTCCGGACAGACGGGCCGGACGTGGCCATCGAGCCATCCGTCCACATAGACGAGGGTCTGACCCGCCGCTCGTTGCAGATTGTCGTGCGAGGCTCGGCCCGTACCGATTCCGAGACCAAGATCCGATGGAAGTTGAGCCCGGCAGGCTCGGGCAGCGACCCCTCCTAGGCCGCCGGCAGGCCTGGCGCTTTTTGAGCGCCGCTTTACAGGCGCTACTTGAGACCGGATGCCCCCGCGACCATCTGTGGCCTGCCGCGTTACGCCTTTCCGATACAGGATCGATTCATGAGCTTTGCCGACCCGACCGCCCTCCCCGACGACCTGATCAAGGACAGCTCCGACGCCGGCTTCATGACCGATGTCATCGAGGCCTCAAAGTCGCAGCCGGTGCTGGTCGACTTCTGGGCCACCTGGTGCGGACCGTGTCGGACCCTGACACCGATGATCGAAAAGGCCGTTCGTGCCGCCGGCGGAGCGGTGAAACTGGTCAAGATCGACGTCGACAAAAACCCCGCCTATGCCGGTCAGCTGCGGGTCCAGTCGATCCCGACCGTCTATGCCTTCGTCAACGGCCAGCCCGTGGACGGCTTCCAGGGGGCCTTGCCCGACAGCCAGCTGAAGGCCTTCATCGACAAGCTGACCGGTGGCAAAAGCGCCAACTCCGATATCGAACAGCTGATGTCGCTCGGTGAGGAATCCCTGACGCTGCACGATCTGGGCGGCGCGGCCCAGGCCTTTGCCCAGGTCCTGACCCTCGAGCCGACCCATGAGCGGGCCATCGCCGGCATGGCACGGGTCTATCTGGCAGACGGTGACGTCGACCAGGCCCGCCAAACCATCGCCATGGCCCCGCAGGACTCGCGGGACGCCACGGTCCAGTCGGTCCGGGCCCAGCTGTCGCTGATGTCCGCCGCTCCATCGGGCGCGGACGACGAATTGAAGGCGAAGGTCGCCGCCAACCCGGCCGATCATCAGGCCCGCTATGACCTGTCGCTGGCCCAGGCTGCGTCCGGTGACCTCAAGGGCGCGGTCGACAGCCTGCTGACCATCGTCGCCGCCGACCGCGAATGGAACGATCAGGCCGCGCGCAAACAGTTGCTGGTGGTGTTCGAGGCCGCCGGCGCGACGTCGGACGTGGCTCGCGACGGCCGTCGGCGCCTCTCCTCCATTCTGTTCGCATAGGAGATCGGCGTGGCGCAGGGATATGTGAAAGCCGCTGACCTGCCGCAGGTGATCCCGGTGTTCCCCCTGCCCGGTGCCATCCTGCTGCCGCGAGGCCAGTTGCCGCTCAACATCTTCGAACCGCGCTATCTGAACATGATCGACGACGCCATGGCCGGGGACCGGATCATCGGCATGGTCCAGCCCCAGGGCGGGCCGCAACGCCTTCCGACCCTGTCACCGATCGGTTGCGCGGGGCGGATCACCAGTTTCGCCGAGACCTCCGACGGCCGCTATCTGATTACCCTGACCGGCTGTGCCCGCTTCCGCCTCTCCAGCGAACTATCCAGCCAGACGCCGTATCGCCAGATCCGTGCCGATTTCGTGCCGTTCGAGGCCGATCTGAGCGCGCCGCCGGTCGATGATGTCCGCCTCGCACGCGACGGGCTGCTGGATGCACTCCGCGCCTATCTCGAGACCCGGGGCCTCGACATCGACTGGGACACCGCCGGGACCGCGCCGCCCGAGGCGCTGATCAACAGCCTGTCCATGGCCCTGCCGTTTGATCCGCCCGAGAAACAGGCCCTGCTGGAAGCCGTCAGCCTGACCGATCGCTGCGGCGTCCTGACTGCCCTGCTGACCATCGACGCCGCCGGCGACGGGGACGGCGAGCCACCGCTGATGCAGTGAGGGACCAGGGGGTTCAGGAAGGGGAATGAAGGGCGGTGCGTGAGCCGCCTTCACAGCTGGAACCGGCTTGCTTATCCCTAGTCCACAGCCCCTGATCCCTATACCCTTGTCCCCATGTCCGACGCCTTCCACACCCCGCCGTCCGTCGATCCACGCCTGCTGGAAGTGCTGGTCTGCCCCGTCACTCGAGGCAAACTGACCTATGACCGCGAGCGGCAGGAACTGGTGTCAAAGGGGGCGAAACTGGCCTTCCCGATACGCGACGGCGTGCCGATCATGCTGCCGGAAGAGGCGCGGGCGCTGGATTAGGGCGAAGGCGGCCCGTCTGGATCGGCGACGCCGTCGATCAACAACCAGCCCGCGCCATGGGCCGCCACAAGGGTTTCCAGCGGGACCCAGCGACCGTCGGAAGCCTGCTCCCGATAGCGACACCGCCACTCAGAACCTTCCTCGGCGATAAAGGCACAGCGAACGTCGCGCACATGGGGCACAACACCCGGACGCGCCTCCGAAATCAGGCTCCGAAGTTCCGCTGCGCCCGGACCGGCGAGCCTCGTCGGCGCGCAGGCAGCCAGAAAGGCAATGAAGGGAACCGCCAGGCGGATCACAACGCCTGCCCGGTCAACAACCGCGGCAGATCGCCCGTCGCGCCGCCGGCCTCGTGCATGAAGGCGCGGCGCAGGGGGGCGATGCGGTTTACGGCGGCCATGCCGAGATTCCGGGCCAGCCGGATGGGGGACAGGTCGTTGGAGAACAGTCGGACAAAACCGTCGAAACCGGCGGCCAGTGCCGCATTGTCGAAACGGCGCCAGCGGGCGTAGCGGTCCAGCACCGTCTCCGAACCGATATCCTCGCCCAGACGCATGGCCTCGACCAGCACCTCGGCGAGGGCGGCGGCATCCTTCAGTCCCATGTTGAGCCCCTGGCCAGCGACCGGATGCACCGCATGGGCTGCGTCGCCGATCAGGGCGGTGCGCGGGGCGGTCAGCTGTTCGGCCAACTGCAGGGACAGGGGATAGACGAAGCGCGGTCCCACCACCGTGACCGCCGCGGCGGGTCGATTCAGTCCAGACCAGGCTGGCGCGGCGCTCGGTCAGCGGCAGGATGGCGAAGGGGCCGGATGGCAGAAAATACTCATGGGCCACATTGCCATGGTCCCGGCCGAGAGACACGGTCGCCACCACCCCGCTCTGCTCATAGCCCCAGCCGACCGTCTCGATCCCCGCAGCCTTGCGAACAGCTGAGGCGCGGCCTTCCGCACCCACGGTCAGCGGGGCCTCGATCACCGCGCCGTTCGCGAGGGTGACGCGCGACAGGGCCGGACCCGCCTCCACCGCGATCACCGATGCAGGGGCCCGCACCTCGATGCCCGCCGCCGTCACGGTCTCCGAAAGCGCGACCCGGATACGGCGGTTTTCGACCAGATAGCCGAGCGGCTCGCCGTCGGTCCGGTCTCCGATCTCGTCAGCGTCGAAACGCAGGAAGGCGGCAGACTGCGAACCCGACGCCGCCCCGGGCCGCCGTCCGTCGGTGACCAGAATCCGGTCCATCCGGGGCGGATCGACCAGAACCACCTTCAGTCCGGATTGTGCGGCAGCGAGCGCGAACGTCGCCCCGGCCAGGCCGGCACCGGCGATGATGACGTCGTAACGGACGGGCTGGTTCATGGGGCCGTTGTCGCGCTTCGCCGCCCGCGCGTCCAGCGCCGGAAGGTCGCGGATCGGCGGGCTGGTAAACAGCCCTTTAACCCTCCGCGCGCGACAACAGCGGACTGTCCCGTCCGTCCGGAGTTCGTCGCCGCATGTCCGCCGCCCTCGCCATCGGCCAGCGCGCCTGGGTCAGCGCCCGCATTCTGTGGGGCGCGCCGATCACGGTGAAATTCCGCGGCGTGCTCCAGGCCCTGCTTGCCGCCCTGTTGCTGGTGGCGCTGATCTCGTGGAATCCGGCCGATCCCAGCCTCAATGCAGCGTCCGGCGCCGCCCCGACCAACTGGCTGGGGCTGAACGGGGCCCTGTTCGCCGACCTGTTCATGCAGTCCCTGGGTCTGGCGGCCTGGCCCTGCGCCCTGCTGCTCATCGCCTTCGGCCTGGCGGCCGCGATCGGCGACGCCATCCAGCAGCGGCTGAAGCCCACCCCACTGAAGGCACTGTCCGCAACCTGCGGCGTTCTGGCCCTGTCAGCGGCCCTGTCGGCCCTCGCCGCCCCGGCCGCCTGGCCCCTCGCCGCAGGCCTCGGCGGGCTTTGGGGTGACGCCATAGTCAGCCTGGTCCGCTGGATGTGCGACGGCCTGCGCCTGCCCGGGGCACCGATCATCGCCGGGGTCCTGTTCCTGCCGCTGGCCCTGTGGGGGATCGGCTATGCCGTCGGCCTGAGTTTCGCCGACCTTGGCGAGGGCCTCGCCTGGGCCCGCGGTCTCCGCAGCCCCGCGCCGCCGGCCCCGAAAGCCCCCCGCCCCACCGCCAGGACCACGCCCCGCCCTCGGCCGGTGCCTGAGCCCGACGACGGCCCGGACGCTCTTGAGCCATCGCCTCCGTGGGAAGCCCCCGCCCCGGTGCGCGGCGCGCCCGAGCCGAAAGTCGCTGCCGCCCGGGCTCCGAAACCCCGCCGCGAGGCCGATGACAGCCAGGCCGCCTTTG
>VYMF01000787.1_pt2 | contig 13712 bp, 12 predicted proteins | sample 5115271 | NCBI WGS metagenome assembly VYMF01 (sample SAMN12291778, study PRJNA351875) | freshwater metagenome | isolation source: freshwater lake | place: USA: Michigan, Wintergreen Lake | collected 2013-08-08
CCGATAACGCCAACGTGTCCGGCGCCACCATCTCGATCTCCGACTTCGTGGCGGGCGATCAACTGATCTTCGTCAATCAGAACGGCATTTCGGGCGTCTACAACCCGGGCACGGGCGTCCTGACCCTGACGGGGTCGGCTTCGGTCGCCAACTACGAGACCGCCATCCGGTCGATCAGCTACAACCACCCGGGCGACGGCAACGTCGGCGGCACGGACAGCACCCGCACCATCAACATCACGGTCACCGACGGCACGACGCCGAGCAGCCCGACCGCCACGGTGATCTCCATCATCGACGGCGGCGGCGATGCCCAGGACGACGCCTTCGCGACCACGGAATCGACGGCGATCACCGCCGGCGACCTGCTGGCGGACAACGGTTCGGGCGCCGATACCGGCGTCTCCGATGTCATCGAGGTCAACGGCACGCCGATCACCTACGGCGTGCAGATCACCCTGCCCAGCGGCGCCCTGCTGACGATCTACGCAAACGGCACCTTCGACTACGATCCGAACGGCGCCTTCGACAGCCTGGTCGACTCCACGGCCGGGGCCGGCAACAGCACCGCGACCGATACCTTCACCTACACGGTGGACGGCGGCGACGTGGCGACGGTGACCATCACGATCAATGGTGAGACCGACAGCGGCGACATCTACCTGGGCACCATCGGCGGCGACACGATCACCGGCAGCGGCACGGGGAACACCGTCAACGCCGGCGCCGGCAATGACACCGTCAACGGCCTTGGCGGCGGCGACGTGATCAACGGCGAAGCCGGCGACGATACCCTCAACGGCGGCGACCAGGCCGATAAGCTGAACGGCGGCGATGACAACGACCAGCTGAACGGCGAGGAAGGCAACGACATCCTGAACGGCGGCGCCGGCGCGGACGATCTCGTCGGCGGCAATGGCAACGATACCCTGGATGGCGGTACGGGCGCCGATGACATGAACGGCGGCGACGGCAGCGACGTCTACTTCGTGGATGACGCCGGCGACACGATCACCGACAGCAGCGGCATCGATACCGTCCGCTCGCTGGGAACCTACACCCTGGGCGCCGGTCTGGAGCACCTGACCCTGCTGGGCGTCGCCGACTCGGACGGCACGGGCAACGCCTCGAACAACACCATCAATGGCAATGACGGGGTCAACATCCTCTCGGGGCTGGGCGGCGCCGACAAGCTGTACGGGTTCGGCGGCAAGGATGTCCTCAACGGCGGCGCCGGCAATGATGTCATCGACGGCGGCGACTCCAACGACATCGTCTACGCCGGGGCGGACAACGACACCGCCGCGGGCGGCAATGGCAATGACATCCTCAACGGCGAAGACGGCAACGACCAGCTGGACGGCGGCGAAGGGGCGGACAAGCTGTTCGGCGGCGCCGGCATCGACATCCTGACGGGCGGCAACGGCAACGACTACATGTACGGCGGCGATGGCGTCGACACCATGACGGGCGGCGCCGGAAACGACCTCATGGATGGCGGCATCGGGCCGGACAAGATGTACGGCGGCGTCGGCAACGACGTCTATATCATCAACGAATACAACGACTTCATCCTCGAAAATGCCGGCGAGGGCTATGACATCGTCCGGTCCTTCGCCTCCTACATCATGGGCGAGAACCTTGAGGCGCTGGAACTGCAGGCGGGCGCGGGCGACATCGCCGGCACCGGCAACAGCGGCGCCAACGCCATCACCGGCAACGAGGGCGTCAACGTTCTCGACGGCCGCGCCGGGGTCGATACCATCAACGGCGGCGCCGGCAACGATGTGATCTATGGCGGTCTCGGCAACGACCTGCTGACCGGCGGCAGCGGCTGGGACGTCTTCGCGGTCCGTCAGGAAAGCATCGGCCTCGTCACCCTGGAAACCGACCGGATCTTCGACTTCAGTGTCGCCGGGGGTGACCGGATCGATCTGTCGGCCATCGACGCCAATGCCAGCCTGGCCGGCAACCAGGTCTTCACGTTCGCCACGGTGCTCAGCTCCTTCAGCGGCGCGGCCGGTGAGGCGACCTTGACCTACGACGCGACCACCAACTCCACCTTCCTGCGCCTCGATGTGAACGGGGACAAGAAGGCGGACTACTCCCTGCGGATCGATGGTGATCACACGGGCACCAGCGGCAACATCATCGCCCCTGGGTCCTTCCTCGACGGCTCGGGCGGCTGGATCCTCTGATCCACGCTTTCCGCGTCTGAACTTTTGCAGCCGGCTCTGGTCATCCAGGGCCGGCTGTTTCATGTCTGGACCTCCCGCAGGAGATCACCGATGGCCGGCAGCCAGGATTTTGCCCTCGACCCCCGCAACGCAGACGCCCGCGTCTGGCTGAACGGCCAGCTGGTCCGCAAGGAGGACGCCAAGGTCTCGATCTTCGATGCCGGGTTCGTGGTCGGCGACGGGGTTTGGGAGGGGCTGCGGCTGCACAGGGGCCGGCTGGTCTTCCTGGACGCTCACCTGGACCGGCTGTTCGCCGGGGCCGCCGCCATCGGCCTGAATATCGGCCTGAGCCGCGCCCAGGTCATCGCCGCCCTGGACGAGCTGCTGACCGCCAACGGCATGGAGGACGGCGTCCATCTGCGGCTGATGGTGACGCGCGGGCCGAAATCCGCCGCCAACCAGGACCCGCGAAACGCGCTGGGAACCCCGACCGTGGTCATCCTGGCCGAGTGGAAGTCACCCAGCCCGGCCATCGTCACCCGGGGTCTGAAACTGGCCACCGTCTCCATCCGCTGCAGCCCGGCGGAGATGTTCGACATGCGGCTGAACTCGCACAGCCGCCTCAACCTGATCATCGCCCTGAACGAGGCCATCGCCCTGGGCGCCGACGAGGGGATCATGCTCGACCCCCACGGCTTCGTCTCCAGCTGCAACGCCACCAACTTCTTCTGGGTCAAGGACGGCCGGGTGCGCACCTCGCGCGGCGACTACTGCTTCAACGGCGTGACCCGCGCCAATGTCATCCGCCTGTGCGAGCAGAACGGCATCCCGCTGGAGCTGGGCGACTTCCTCCCGGACGACCCGCGCTCCGCCGACGAAGCCTTCGTCACCGGCACCTTCGGCGGCCTGACCCCGGTGCGCGAGATCGATGGAGTGACCCTGCCGCTGACCCTGCCCGGCCCGGTAACGTCGCGGCTGCGCGGACTCTACGAAGCGCTGAAAGATGCGGAGGCGGTTCGATGACAGCGAGAAGGATACCCTCCCTCCCCTTTATGGGGAGGGACGACGGCGAAGCCGTCCGGGTGGGGAAGTCGGATGCAGCGCGCTCCGTCATGCGAGTCCCCCACCCTGCGAGGCTGCGCCTCGCTGTCCCTCCCCATGAAGGGGAGGGAGGGTTGTCATGACCATCCGCATCGCCATGTGGTCCGGCCCACGCAACATCTCGACGGCCATGATGCGGTCCTTCGAAAACCGCTCTGACACCGCCGTCGTCGATGAACCCTTCTACGCCGCCTACCTCGCCGCCACGGGCCTCGACCACCCGATGCGAGACGCGGTGCTGGCCTCTCAGTCGAACGATTGGTCCGTCGTGGCGGCCCAGATGGCGGGACCGGGGCCCGGCGCGCCGGTCTTCTATCAGAAACACATGACCCACCACATGCTGCCCGGCGTCGACCTGTCCTGGACGGCGTCCTGCATCAACGCCTTCCTGATCCGCGACCCGGCCGCTGTCCTGGCCTCCTATGTCCGCAAGCGTGGCGAGGTCAGCCTGGCCGACATCGGTGTCGAGCGGCAGGGAGAACTGTTCGACCGCGAGTGTGATCGGCTGGGCAGGGCGCCGCCCGTGGTCGAGGGCGCCGATGTGCTGGCCGCGCCCGAGGCGACGCTGAACGCCCTCTGCGCCGCCCTTGGCATTCCCTTCAGCAACCAGATGCTGACCTGGCCGGCGGGACCGCGCGACAGCGACGGGGTCTGGGCCCAGGCCTGGTATGACGCCGTCGAGCGGTCCACCGGCTTCGGCCCGCCGCCGAACGACGCCGCCCCCGATCTTCCCGACGACCTGCGCCGGATCGCCGATGCGGCTCGCCCCCTCTACGCACGGCTGGCGGCGCACAAGCTCGTGGCCTGACGCCACGTCATCCCTTGGCGCCGGAACCTGGACAGGCCAAGGTCGCGGGTAATCAGCGATAACCTATCCAGGGAAGAGATCGATGGAGCTGCTCAGCCAAACCGTCCAGGAGGCCCGCTCGGGTCCCGGCGCCCCGCTTGCCTGGCCGACGCTGGAGGGGATCGACCTCTGCGATCCGATGAAGTTCGTCCATGGCCAGCCCTGGAACGACTTTGCCCGTATGCGCGAGCAGGCCCCTGTCATGTGGCATGCCGAGCCGCGCGAGGGGCCCGGCTTCTGGGCCGTGACCCGCCATGCCGACATCATGACCGTCAACGGCGACCCGGAGACCTTCTCCTCGCAGCGCGGCGGCATCCTGATGGCGGTCGGCAAGCCGGAGCAGCGCCACGCCCTGCTGTTCCGCGCCTCGATGGACGCCATGATCAACATGGACCAGCCCTGGCACCTGCAGCTGCGCCGCGAGCACATGCCCTACTTCACCCCCGGCTACCTGCGCGAGCTGCAGGTCAAGGTGAAGGCCGAGATCACCCGTCTGCTGGACCAGATGGCCGGTCGCGGGGAACTGGACTTCGTCGAGAACTTCTCCTCGCAACTGCCGCTGTTCACCCTCTGCGAAATCCTTGGCGTGCCGCCGGAGGACCGGCCGAAGTTCCTGAAGTGGATGCACTATCTCGAGCTGGCCCAGAACATGGCCACCGAGCAGGCCACCCTGGCCGCTAACGGCCCGACGCTTGAGCTGATGCAGTTCATCCAGGACTTCAACAGCAACGTCGAGGAGATGTTCGAGTACGGCCGGCACATGCTGCACAAGCGCCGCCAGGACCCCCAGCCCGACCTGATGAGCGCCATCGCCCGCGCCCAGCTGGAGGGGGATTTCCTCTCCGACGAATACCTCGACGGCAGCTGGCTGCTGATCGTCTTCGCCGGCAACGACACCACCCGCAACACCCTGTCCGGCTCGGTCAAGCTGGTCACCGAACACCCGGACCAGCGCGCCAAGCTGCTGGCCGACGACAGCCTGCTGCCGAACGCCGTCAACGAGTTCATCCGCATGGTCAGCCCGGTGATCTACATGCGCCGCACGGCGACGAGGGATGCGGAGGTCGCCGGCCAGCGGATCCTCGAGGGCCAGAAGGTCATCATGTACTACGGCGCGGGCAACCGCGACGGCGCCGTGTTCGACAACCCCGACACCCTCGATGTCACCCGCGCCAACGCCGACAAGCACATCGCCTTCGGCTACGGCCCTCACGTCTGCATCGGCAAGCGCGTCGCCCAGCTGCAGCTTGAGGAAACCTGGCGCCAGCTGCTGGCCCGCTACCCCGACATCCGCTGGACCGGCGACATCGACATCGCCCCGAACAACTTCGGCGGCTGGGCGTGGCGTTCAGCGGATAAAAAACGCGAGTAAAATCAAGGCTGTAAAGAATATGTCTAGACATATTCACCGCCAATTGCAGCCTTGAACCCGCTTGCCGGGTTCGCGGCGCGGCCAGGTAGGCGCCCGCGTCTCAAATCGTCTCAACACTTCCCGCCTCGATAGCAACGCGGCGCCAACGTCGATCGCAACGTTCGCCGGCTCCGTCTCCACGCAAATCTCAACAATTGCTGGGGTTCTGGCCGGATTGATCGGAAAGGGGCTGGCGCCGCCCTTTTATGTTGGCGGGCCGACGCCGGTATAATGGTCCGCCGCTTCGATAGCCGCGCTTGCCTTCCGTGGGGTAGGGGAGGCTTCTATGCCGCCAGAACAACAGAGGGAGCCGTCCGTGGCCTACGAAACCATCCAGTATGTCGTCGAGGACGGCATCGCCACCCTGACCCTGCACCGTCCGGAGCGGATGAACGCCTTCACCGCCCAGATGATGCTGGAGATGATCGACTGCTTCGACCAGATCGACGCCGATGACGCGGTCAAGGCGGTGATTGTCACCGGTTCGGGCCGGGCCTTCTGCGCCGGGGCGGATCTGGGCAGCGGCGGCTCGACCTTCGACTACGCCTCGCGCAACGAGGACGCCCGCGAGAGCGGCAAGGTCGACAACATCTACCGCGATGGCGGTGGTCGCCTGACCCTGCGCATCTACGACTGCAAGAAGCCGGTCATCGCCGCCGTCAACGGCGCCGCCGTCGGTATCGGCGTGACGATGCAGCTGGCCATGGATATCCGCCTGGCCTCGACGGACGCCAAGTTCGGCTTCGTCTTCGCCCGCCGCGGCATCACGCCGGAAGCGGCCTCGTCCTGGTTCCTGCCGCGCCTGGTCGGGATGCAGCAGGCGCTCGAGTGGTGCTACACCGGCCGCGTCTTCCCGGCCCAGGAAGCCAAGGACGGCGGCCTGGTCCGTTCGCTGCATGCGCCTGAGGATCTGCTGCCGGCGGCCCGCGCCCTGGCCCGCGAGATCGCCGACAACACCGCCCCCGTCTCCATCGCCCTGACCCGCCAGCTGCTGTGGCGCAATGTCGGGGCGGCGCATCCGATGGACGCCCACCGCGCCGACAGCCGGGCCATCCAGTTCCGGGGCGCCCAGGGCGACGCCAAGGAAGGGGTCACCTCCTTCCTCGAAAAGCGCGCGCCGAACTATCCCAACAAGGTTTCGAGCGAACTGCCCGACATCTGGCCGGAATGGGAAGAGCCGCAGTTCCGATAGGGGCTTCGACCCGAGTATCCATCCAGCATTCGGCCAACGTTTCCGTCGCGGAACCGTGACTCGTCAAAGTTAACGGCCGGGTGCATGCTTTCTCCCGCAGAGACCATTCAGAGTCTCGCGGGAGAATTCGTCATGATGGATCGTGTCTTGAGTTGGTCGTTCAGTCTGGCTCTCGCCGGGCTGTTGCTGGCCATGAGCTTCCAGAAAGTCTTCGGACTGGACCCCAACCCTGTCTTCGGGCTGATCGCCGCGCGGTCCGGGATCGGTCTGTTCGAGCCCGGCCTGCGGTATGTCACCGCCTTGCTGGAGTTGATCGCCGCCGGTCTGGTGCTGTGGCCCGCCATGCGCCAACGGGGGGCCATGCTCGGCCTGTTCGTGGCCGGCGGCGCCATCGTCTTCCACCTGTCGCCCTGGCTCGGCTGGCAGGTGCCCAAGGCCGGCCCGCTGTCCCAGGCCCTGGCCCAGGGGATGACGGCGGCCCAGATCGACGCCCTGAACCTGCCCACCGACAAGGGCGCCATGTTCCTGCTGGCCCTCGCCATCGCGGCGCTGGCGGCGATGAGCATCTACGTCGAGCGGAACAACGCCTTTACGGCCAGCCATCCCGGCTCCAAGCCGGAGCGGGCCAGCTTCGCCTGACGAAACGCAAGGAAAGGCGGGTCGATCGTCACCGGTAGTTAACGGCGCCGGATTACTCTTGTGTCCGGATCCGGAGTCTCGATGAGCGAACCCGCCGCCCAGCGCCCCGTGGAGGACGCCCCCGAGTCGTCGGGGGTGATGCCTGCTGCCGCGCCGGTGGCCCGGTCCCGCGCCACTCTGCTGAAGCGGCTCGCCGACGTCGTCTGCCTGCCGGGCAGCCGGGTCAACGCGTTCGAGCGGTCCATGACCTCGGACCTGCTGATCGAGATGCTGCGCGAGGCGGCGCCGGAAGAGCGGGCCAAGGTCGCCCGCCGCCTGGCCAACATCGCCGACGTGCCGCCGGCGCTCGCCCGCCTGCTGCTGCGCGACAGCATCGAGATCGCCGCCAACCTGCTGGAGCACAGCCAGCACCTGGGCGACGCCGACCTGATCGACTGCGCCCTCTATGCCGATCCGGAGCACCGCCGCCTGATCGCCCAGCGCCGCGGGGTGGGCGAGGCGGTTGCCGATGCTCTGGTCCGCCGGTGCGAGCAGCCTGTGCTGGAGGCCCTGCTGCGCAACGACATGGCCCGCCTCAGCCATGGCGCGCTGGAGACCGTCGTCAGCTGCACCCGCGACAATCCCCGGCTGATCGCCCTCTTGCTGCGGCGGCCCGAGCTGCGGCCCAGCCATGCCTACATCATGTTCTGGTGGGCGGACTCCGATTGCCGGCGGCTGATCCTGCAAAGGTTCGCGGTCAGCCGCGAGGTGTTGCAGGACGCGGTCGGCGACCTCTTCGCCCTGGCCGCCGAGGAGGGCTGGCAGGATCCGCTGACCCGCAAGGCGCTGCAGTTCATCGAGCGGCGCCAGCGCAATCGCGCCGCCATCGAGAAGAGTCCGTTCGGCAGTCTCGACGAGGCCATCGCCGCCTCGCAGAGCGGCATGACCCGCGAGCTGGCCGAAGAGATCAGCTATCTGTCCGGCCTCAAGCCGATGACCGGCGCCAAGATCATGACCGATCCGGGCGGCGAGCCCATCGCCATCCTGTGCAAGGCCACCGGCTTGCCCCGCGGGGCGGTGAAGGCCCTGTGGCGCGGGCTGCGCCGGCCGGAAACCAGCGCCGGCAACATCACCCCGGCGCTGGAGCGGGTGCTGACCTGCTTCGACTCGCTGGCCGTGGATCGCGCCCAGACGGTGCTGCGCTATTGGAACTGGGCCCTGTCCTCGGCCATTACCCCTGCCCTGATGAAGGCTATTCGCGACGGGGACGACGATGCGGTCGATGAATTCTCGGCGCCGCAGCGCGCGGCCATGCTCGCTCTGGGCCGTGATTTCGCCCGATAGGCGGTTGATTGCTCAGGTTTTGACGGTCTGCTGACGACTATCGGCCACAGTGCAGCCTTAGTGACAGCAACACTCTACTGTTGTTTCAAATATCGTCGTTGGGGTTGTCTTCAAAGGCGACACGGCTTATGCAGCCATCAGCCGGGCGACGCGTCCGGGAAAGCAACAACCCAACAATTCCCAAATGGAACCCCCGGCCATGGAAGATAAATCCGCCATCATCGAGATGACGACCGACATCGTTTCGGCTTACGTCGGCAACAACACCGTCTCGGCGAATGACATCCCGGCCCTTATCCAGTCGGTGCACAAGGCGCTGAGCGGCGTCGCCGGCGGCGTCGAGACCGTCGAAGTCGCGCCCAAGGAGCCGGCGGTTCCGGTGAAGCGTTCGATCACCCCCGACTTCCTCGTCTGCCTGGAAGACGGTCGCAAGTTCAAGTCGCTGAAGCGCCACCTGCGCACCAAGTACGACATGAGCCCCGAAGAGTACCGGGCCAAGTGGGGCCTGGCCAAGGACTACCCCATGGTCGCCCCCAACTATGCCAAGGCTCGCTCGGACCTGGCCAAGCAGATGGGCCTGGGCCAAGGCGGCCGTCAGGCCAAGAAGCGCCGCTAGAGACTCAAGCTCGACTCACCGTCGACTGGGGAGCGCCCGCCGGAGATTCCGGCGGGCGTTCTCATTTGACTCGAAAGCAGGCTCAAAGACCCGGGTTCTCTTTTCGATTGACTCAAAAATAGAATCTTCCCCCGTGCGGCGAAAAAGCCCTTGCCTCCGATTCGTCGGTTAAGCGATAGTGAATCACAGGTGATTCAAAGGGTTGTTAAGGATTCTGTAGATGGTCGCGCAACTGGGCGCCTCGGCTCTAGCAGCCCGCGCTCACGAAGAGCTCCTGCGCTACTGGGCCGCTCTGCGCCGCTCGGGCCGTCTGCCGGCCCGCGCCGACATCTGCCCGGAGGCCTTCAAACGGCTGTTGCCGACGGTCAGCCTGATCGACGTCATCCGGCTTGAGGATGGCGGCATCGACTATCGCCAGCGGCTGGCCGGCACCGGCCTCTATTCGGTCTACGGCCGCGAGATCACCGGCATGAAGCTGACCGACCTCTACAACAGCACCGCCGCCGACTACTGGCGCGCCGAGCTGGACGCCGTGGTGGCCGAGCGCAAGCCGCGGGTTGGTTCGCAAAGCATGGCCTGGCGCGGCGCCTCGCACGTCTCGACCCTCTGGCTGCGGCTGCCCCTGGCCAGTAACGGCAGCGATGTGGACATGATCCTTGGCTATGACGCGGTCATCGGCATGCAGGCCGAGCGCTCGGCCCCGATGAGCGGGATTCGGGCGGCCTAAAGCGCGTCCGCCGCGTCCCGGCGAATTCGCTCCACCATCGATGCCAGGCCGTTGGACCGCTGGGTCGACAACGTGCCCTCCAGCCCGAGCCGCTGGAACGCCGCCTTGGCGTCAAAGGCCAGGATATCCGCCGGGCTGCGGCCGGAATAGAACTTCAGCAGGATGGCGATCAGGCCGCGCACGATGTGGGCGTCGGAGTCGCCGCGGAAGGTCAGCGCCTCGCCGGCCTTGTCCGTGACCAGCCAGACCTGGCTGGCGCAGCCGCGGACCTTGTTGCTGTCCGAATGCTCGGCCTCGCTCAGGGGGCTGAGGTCCTTGCCCAGGTCGATGACGTACTGGATCTGCTCTTCCCAATCGCCGATCAGGTCGAAGTCCTCGGCAAGCGCGGCGAGTTCGGCGTCGATGGGAGAGGTCATGGCGGGGACTTAGTCCCCGCTCAGGCGGCGGGCAAGCTCAGCCGTGCGGTCAGGCCTTCGCCCGGCGCCGTGATGATGCTGAGCCGGCCGCCCATGGCCCCGCTCAGCGCCTCGACGATGGGCAGGCCCAGGCCCGCGCCGTTGGTCTTACGGGTCAGGGCGCACTGGCCCTGTTCGAACGGCTTCAGCAGGCGGGGGATCTCGGCCGGGTCGACGCCGGGGCCGTTGTCGGTGATGGCGATGTCGATCATTCCGGCCCGCTCGGTCGCCGAAACACGGACAACCCCGCCGGCCGGCGACCATGTCACCGCGTTCTGCAGCAGGTTGAGCAACATGGTGCGCAGGCCCCGGCCGTCGGCCATGACGCTGGGCAGGGCGGTATCATCGCTGATGTCGATGACGACGCCGGTCTCGCGCAGGTCGGGGCCGAGCTGCTCAAGGGTGTCTTCCAGGGCGTGGTCCAGCCGTTCGGGCGCCAGATCCATGTCGGCCGCGTGGCCCTCAAGCCGGGCGATTTCCAGCACCTGGTTGACCAGGGACAGCAGCTTGTGGCCGCTGGCGCGAATATGTTCGGCATACTCCTTGTACTGCGGCGCGCCGAGCGGGCCGTAGAGTTCGCAGGACAGGATTTCGGAAAAGCCGATCACGGCGTTGAGCGGCGTGCGCAGTTCATGGCTGACCATGCGCAGGAACGACTTCTTCTGCTCATCGACGAGCGCCTGCCGGACGGAGGGGCCGGCCGACGGCTCGAAGGGAACAACGGTCTGGTGCGCCGCGCGGCTCATGCGTTCAATCTCTCACCGCGCGTTCTGAGCGGCTTCCGGATGCTTGTGCCAGCCGCCGCTTACGAATCTGTTGCCGGGGATCGGCCGGGGCTGAAAAGCGCCAGGCCGGTCGCCAGGCGCCTATCCACAGCCATCCCCGTTTGATCCGTCGCCCGCAGATTGAGCATACTTCTGCTGGGCGCCGGGGAGGTCTAAAGTCTTAACGCCCGCAAATGGGGCAGGGGACGCCAAGTTTAGCCTGTTGACCGACGATCGGAACGATCCGCCAGCCGACGCTTCGACCGAGGCGCGCAAATCCGCGCGCCCCGATCCCCGGCTGCTGCTCGGCCTCGCGGCTGCTGCCGGCGCCCTGGGGGCATTGCTGTCGGGCGGCGTCGGCGGGCCGCTGGGGGTGCTGTGTCTGGCGCCCCTGGCCATCGCTCTGGTCATGGGAAAGGACCGCCTGACCGCGGCCGGAGCGCTGCTGTCCATCGCTGCCGCCGCTGTCGCGGCCCTTGGCCAGTTGCTCGGCGCATCGCTGGCCCCGCCCAGCCCGCCGGTGGCGATGGCGCTCGGCCTTCTGGGCATGGCCGTCATCGTTCTCACCCTGGGTTCGGGCTTGCTGCTGTCGGGCCGGCGGGCTCGCGAGGCGGAGGGGCGCCAGGATAGCGAGGCCCAGCGGCTGACCAGCCTGCTGACCGGCCAGCCGCACCTGCTGGTCGCCCTGTACCCGCATGGCAAGGTGCGGGCCATCTATGGCCGGGCGCCGGAGGGGATCGACGCCAGCACCCTGATCCGCATGGGCCTGCCGGCCCTGGCCGCCAAGCGCGAGCCGGTCGTCGCCGCCCTGAAGGCCGCCGCCACCGAGGGCAAGGCCGAGGTGGCCTTCGCCCCCCTGTCGGCGCAGGACCGCTGGATCGCCGTTTCCCTGCGGCGGGCCGAGGACGACATGATCCTGGCCCTGGTGCGTGACGCCACCACCGACCGCGCCCGCGAAGCGGCGCTGGAGCAGGCCAGGATCGACGCGGAAACCCTGGCCAACGGCAAGTCACGCTTTCTGGCCAACATGAGCCACGAGCTGCGGACGCCGCTGAACGCCATCATGGGCTTCTCCGACATCATGCGATCCCGGCTGTTCGGGCCGATGCCGGACAAGTACGGCGAGTACAGCGGCCTGATCCATGAGGCCGGCAGTCACCTTCTCGACCTGATCAACGACGTTCTCGACATGTCGAAGATCGAGGCTGACCGTTTCGAACTGTCGCGCGAACCGTTCGACGCCCGGGAGGCGGTCAGCGCCGCCCTGCGCCTGATGCGGCTCCAGGCCGACGCCGCCGGGGTCCAGCTGCGCGGCATGCTGCCGGTCCAGCCGCTAGAGATCGACGCCGACCGGCGGGCGCTCAAGCAGATCGTGCTGAACCTGGTGTCGAACGCCCTGAAGTTCACCCCCAAGGGCGGTGCGATCACGGTAACGGCCCATGGCTTCGAGGGCGTCTTCGAGCTGGTCGTGGCCGATACCGGCGTCGGCATCGGGCCGGAAGACCTCGAACGGCTGGGTCGGCCCTATGAGCAGGCCGGCGACAGTGATCGCCGGGCCCTGGGCACGGGCCTTGGGCTCTCGCTGGTGCGGTCCTTCGCCGAGCTGCATGGCGGCGAGATGGGCATCGAAAGCACGCTGGGGCAGGGCACCAGCGTGACCATCCGCCTGCCGGTCCTGCTGCCGCCGACCGTCTCGACCGAGCCGACCGGGGATAATGTGGTGGCCTTCAATCCGATCCGGTAGGGATCGGCTACCGCGCCCCCGCCGCCAGGAACGCCCGGCCGGCCGCGAAGTCCCCGACCTCCACATGCGCCTGGCGCACCTTGTCGCCGTTGGCGCCGGCAAAGACGAACTCGACGATCACCGCCTCGCGCGGATCCAGCCCGGCCAGCGCCGACTGGGCGGCCGATGAGAAGCGAAAGGCCCAACCGCTCTTGGCGTCGGCGGGCAACAGCATCGGACTGGCCGGGCCTCGGGCCTCGGCGGTGAACACCCGCGAGGCAGACCGGGGCGAGGTGCGGGCGACCAGGGTCAGCTTGCCGCCCTTGCCCAGCGAGCGATTGTCCAGGTAGGGGCCGCTGGTGCGGCTGACGTCGCGGATCACCAGCCGGGCCGCATAGGGCGTGGCCTTGTCGGCGAAGACGGCGACGGCGGTCAGTTGCGGTGCGCCATACTGACCGGCCAGGCCGAAGCGCAGCCGGTCCCAGCCGAAGGCGCTGCTCTGCGACAGCATCCAGCGCTCACCCGACTTCGATACTGATCGATCCGCGCTCCAGCCGGCCACCTCGCCGGGGTAATCCATGCGGGCCAGCTTGGAATAGCCGGCAAAGGCGCCGCGCACCCGGGCCGCGGCGGTGGTGACATCCGCAGAGCGGCAGTCGACGGCCCGCGCCTTGGCGACGGCGCGGCCTTCCACCTGATTGAGCGTCTCCTTGGGCGTGCCGGCCCGCAGCGCCGCC
>VYMF01000200.1_pt1 | contig 13710 bp, 5 predicted proteins | sample 5115271 | NCBI WGS metagenome assembly VYMF01 (sample SAMN12291778, study PRJNA351875) | freshwater metagenome | isolation source: freshwater lake | place: USA: Michigan, Wintergreen Lake | collected 2013-08-08
GGTGTTCGTCGGCGACCCGGTCCACGCCAAGATGATCTCGGACATGCTGCTGGAAGAGCACGGCGTCTATGTCCAGCCGATCAACTATCCGACCGTGCCCAAGGGCACCGAACGGCTGCGCTTCACCCCGTCGCCCAACCACACCGACGCCATGATGGACGATCTGGTCAAGGCGATGGACGCCCTGTGGACCCACTGCAATGTGGCGCGGATGCCGCGGGCAGCCTGACCCGGCGTTGGTGCCGGGCGGAGGTTTGAAGCCGGCCCGGGCCTAGCGAAACCGGCACTGCCCCGCGGTCGGATATCGGGCAAGGCAGTCTGCCTGGAACCCCGCCGGTTCGGGGGCTGTGCCCGAGCTGATCCAGTCTTCCAGCGCGTGCAGGACCGTCATATAGCCCGCGTCCGTCAGCCGGCTGTGCTGGTCCTCGTCGGTGGCCGCCTGGACCAGAAGATGTGACCGGCCCGCCGCGGCCACGGTCGCCGCATAGGCCGCTTCGACCGAATAGTTCACGGTCGGATCGTGAAGGGCATGCAGGGTCAGGGTCGGCAGGACGATCAGGCCCGACAGGTCTGCGTCATAGGCCAGCCGCGCCAGGGCATCGGCATCCGCCGTAAACCGTTCGACGCCGGCATTCAGGGCCGTATCGTCTGACGATCCCGCGTAGACGACGGCGGCGTTGTCGAACGGATTGAGGCCGCCCAACCGGTCATGGACCATGTCCTGGAACAGGAAGGTCGCCCAGGACAGGTGACTCACCAACTGGTCTTCCTGGACGCCCGTCACCGCCAGGATGTCGTGCAGGCGACGGGTCTGTTCGGCGGTTCGGCGGGCCGCGGGCCGGTCCACGCCGGTGCAGTCTTCGATGCGGGTCCGCAGCTCGGCCCGGGTCATCCGGCTGTCGCGCGGCAGACCCTGCCAGACCGGATAGGCCGGCTCACCGGCGGCCGGATGATTGCGGCAGTAGTACTGATAGACCGCCCGCAAACCGGCACGGAACTGATAGGCGCGGGTGCCGCCAGACAGGACGCCGTTGGTCAGCAGGACACCGTCGTAGTTGCGGCGCCCCTCGACGTCGAGCGCATGCAGCTCCGACGCCTTGGCCGCGACGTTTCCACCCCAGGACTGGCCATGCAGGATGGTGCGGTCGGGGCGGCCATGCAGCGACCAGAATATCCGGCGGCTGTTGTCCGTATCCTCCGCCGCCAGCCGGACGCCATAGCCCCCCCGGCGGTAGGTAGAGCCGATCCAGGCATAGCCCTGACGGACCATGACCGAGAACCGGTCCAGATCTTCAAGCGGATCAGACGCCTCAGGCGCACCCGTGCGGGGCCCTCCATGGGCATGGACGATCAGGTGCCTGTTCCAGGTCGCCGGCATGGCGATGACATACCAGGCCCCGTTGGCATCCTGGCCGGACTGGCAACGGGTCTCCGGCCCCACCGAGGGCGGACAGGGGATGGCGCGGGGCGCGCTCCCCGCGTCCGCCGACGCCGGGACTGGATGGCCGGCCAGAAGACCGGCCAGCAAGACCAGCAGCGCCGGCCCCTTCACGAGCGATTTCCTGCAGTTGAAGGGGCCGGCATGGGGTCAGAACACCTTCGTCAGGTTGAAGTACCAGTAACGACCATAGGGCCGGTACAGCGAGCCCAGATAGCCCCCCGACGTCAGCGGCGGCTGTTCGTCGGTGATGTTGCGCAGGCCGAACCGGACCCGGGTGCGATCGGTCCAGCCGCCGTCCTCGAACTCGAACTGGGCATAGACACTGGTCGTCAGCTGCGACTCGACCTTCCAGGGAACGCCGGTCGTGCTGAGGAAGCCGGTCTCCCGGACAGCGCCGGTGTACTGGGTGAAGGTGCCGATCTGGAGCGGACCCTGGCTCCAGGTCAGCGACCCCGAGACCTTCCATTCCGGTCGACCGTTGGCACCCAGAAGATTGCTGCGGATGGGCAGGGGCGTCGCCGGGTTGATGGTTCCGGCATCCCGGGCGTCGTCGAGGGCATCGATCGTCGGGCCGGCATCCCGTTCGAACTTGATCAACTGACTCGCGTTGATCTGGACGCTGAAGCTGCCGAAGTCGGTTTCACGCTGGCGCCAGCTGGCAGCGATATCCAGGCCCTCGACGTTCTGCGGCAGCAGGTTCACGAACCCGTCGCTGACCGACTGGATGGTCCCGACCGGGGCAAGGCCGGTGCCCGCGAAGAAGGCGATGTCATCGACGTTGGGGGCAGCACGGACCACATTGGTGTTCGTCGAACCGGTCACCCGCGCCAGATAGTCCTGAACCAGGGCCGTCTGGCCTCCGATCAGGCCGACGATGTCTTCCTGCTGAATCCGCCAGCGGTCGACGGTGAAGACGAAGTCCCCGAACGATTCCGGCAGGAAGCGCGGCTCGAACACCAGACCGACGGACTCGCTGGTGCTTTCTTCCGGCTTGAGATCGGGGTTTCCCGAAACCCGCAGGGAGTAGCTGATGGACTGGGCACAGGCATTGAAGGTCGCGATCCGCCCGGCCCGCAGGTCCGCCTCGCAGCGGTAGTAGTCATTGTTGGAGGCGAGACGCGAATAGGTCGTGGCGTTGGTCTGTTCCAGGTTCGGTGCCCGGAAGCCTTCGGAATAGGAAGCCCTGACGCGCAGGCCGTCGTACAGGTCCCAGGCCATGGCGATCTTCGGCTTCGCCACATCACCGAAGTCGCTGTAGTGCTCATAGCGGCCGGCGAGCTGGAAATCGAGGCGATGGACCAGGGGGATGCCCATCTCGGGCGAAACCACCGGCACGGCGAACTCGAGATAGGCCGAGGCAACGTCCCGCTTGCCCTCTGTATCCGGGTTGGAACTGACGGCCGACAGGTTGGAGGTGTTGACTTCGCCGGTGACGGAATCGGTGAAGATGTTGGTGCCGTCGAGGTCGGCGTCGCGGTCGTCGCTCTGGGTCTCGTGACGGAACTCCAGGCCGAAGGCCATGCCGAGGTCCCCGCCCCACAGGTTCATCAGGTCCGGCCGGCTGATGCGCAGGTCGGCCATGGTCAGGGTCGTCCGGGACACCCGCACCAGATCGGTGCTGATCGCATCGATGGCCACCTGCGAGCTCGGCGTGCAGTCACCGAAGGTGGTCGAGGTGACGCAGCCCCCGTTGAACGGGTTGTAGGCGTCGGGCGTCGACAGGGCGAGGCTGGCCTGCAGGGCCGTCGCGTTGATGGCGTTCGAAGTGTCGGTCGCCTCAGCCTCGGAATAGACCAGGGCGCTTTCCCAGTCGAAGCCCATGTGTTCACCGCGAAGTCCGGCGAGGAAGCGTGACTGGAAGTTTTCCACGTCGACGATCTGGAAGCCCGCGTCGGTGAAGCGATAGTTGGTCAGGCGAACCGGCAGGCCGGCGGTCGGCACATTGACCAGACCGCTCAACCGGTTCGGGTTGAGCGAACCGTCGGCAAAGTTCACCGGACCGAACGGGTTCCAGTAGTTGGAGGCCGGGATCCAGATGGCGTTGAGGTTGATCGTGGCCGGCTGGATGTTCTGGGTCGTCGCCGTGTAGTAGCCGATCTCCCCGAAGGCCTCGAGGCCGGGCGCCAGTTCATAGTGGCCGGCGACGAACAGGTTGAGCCGCTCGACCTCGGGCGTCACCGTCGTGCCGATCTGGGTATCGTAGCGCAGGTCGCGTTGGACGCCGGACGCACTGATGTTGCCCGTCGCGATACAGATGTCGGTCGCGATCGGCGCGGCGCAGCCGAAGCTCGTCGGCTGGGTGTGGAACGAACCTGCCGAGGTGGTCAGGGCGGTGGTGCCCCGCCGGATCGTGACGCTGGTGCGGGCCTGAAGATTGGCCCAGGGCCCCCGCGTCGCGCGGCCGTCCGGATCCAGGCTGGTCTCGAAACCGGGTTGATTGGCGAACAGGCTGCGCAGGTTTGAGGTGGCCGTATAGGGCTGGTCCTCGGCCAGCAGCGCAGAGCGGTCCGTATAGTCCAGGAAGCCGGAGATGTTGCCGCGCCCGAAATTGCGACCGGCGAAAATGTTGGTGGTGAATTCAGTCAGATTGGTTCCTTCGGCCCCACCGTACTGGGTCGAAATCCGCATGCCGTCGAAATTGCTGCGCAAAACCGTGTTGACCACGCCCGCAACCGCATCGGCACCATAGATGGCCCCCGCGCCGTCCAGCAGGACTTCCAGTCGACCGGTTCCCGCGACCGGGATGGCATTGGAGTTGTAGCTCAGAACCGGAACGGTGCCGGTGTCCGAGGTCCCCTGGCTGGTCGGGTGGGTGATGATCCGGCGGCCATTCAGCAGGACCAGGGTGTTGCCGACCCCGAGCGAGCGAAGGTTCACCGAATTGACGTCGCCGCGCGCCGCGTTCGAGGTTTGGGGGTTATTGGCCGAACTGAACAGCACATCGCCCATCTGCGGGACGGAACGAAACAGATCGTCGCCGCTGACGGAACCCGTCGCCGTGATCTGCTCCTCGGTGACCACGACCACCGGCAGGGCTGTATTGACCTTCGCGCCGCGGATGTTGGAGCCGACGACGACAACGTCGTCGAGGTTGCTGACCGCATCCGGATCTTCGGCAGGCACCGTCGGCGCAGACTGTGCCCAGGCCCCCGAAGCGGATGCCAGAATCGCCAGACCGGCGGCGCCGCCGAGCAGCGCAGTCCTGTGGATGTTTCTCATGTCTCGTCCTCCCCTTTTGTGTCGACCGCTCTCAGTCGGCCGTTACGACGTCTCGATCACCCGGCCCCGCAGCCGGATCCGGCGGCGCAGCCAATGCCTTGGGTCCCGATCCGAGCGCCGCGTGCAGCGCCTCCTGATCCAGTTCCCCCTCCCAGCGGGCGACGACCAGGGTCGCCACCGCATTGCCCACGAAATTGGTCAGCGCCCGGCACTCGCTCATGAAGCGGTCGATGCCGAGGATCAGCGCCATCCCGGCAATCGGCACCGAAGGCACCACCGCGAGTGTCGCGGCCAGCGTAATGAAGCCGGCGCCGGTGATGCCGGCAGCGCCCTTGGAACTGAGCATGGCCACGAGCAGGAGCAGGATCTGGTCCTGCAGGCTCAGCTCGATGTTCATCGCCTGGGCGATGAACAGGGCCGCCATGGTCATATAGATGTTGGTGCCGTCCAGATTGAAGGAATAGCCCGTCGGGACGACGAGGCCGACCACGGACCGTTTGGCCCCGGCGCGCTCCAGCTTCTGCATCAGGCTCGGCAGCGCCGCCTCTGACGAAGAGGTGCCCAGCACCAGAAGCAGTTCTTCCTTGAGATACGAGATCAGTTTGAAGATGGAAAAGCCGCTGGCCCAGCAGACCGCGCCCAGCACCCCGATCACGAAGATGAACGACGTCAGATAGAAGGTCGCAATCAGGGCCGCGAGGTTGGCGATAGCCCCGAGCCCGTAGGCACCGATTGTGAAGGCAAATGCGCCGAAGGCTCCGACCGGGGCCGCCTTCATCAGGATGGCGACCAGCCTGAACATGATCTGGCTCAGGGCGTCGAGCGCCCGGTGAACCGGTGCCGCCGCATCTCCGACCATGCCCATGGCAATCCCGAACAGGATGGCCACGAAAAGGGTCTGCAGGATGTTGCCCTCCGAGAAGGCGCTGACCAGCGTGGTCGGGATAATGCCCATCAGGAAGCCGACGATGGTCGTGTCGTGGGCCGCGGCGGTATATTGCGACACCGCCCCTGCGTTCAGCGACGCGGGGTCGATGTTCAGCCCGCGACCCGGCTGAACGACATTGGCGATGACCAGGCCGATGATCAGGGCAAGGGTCGAGAAGAAGAAGAAATAGGCAAAGGCCTTGGCCGCCACCCGCCCGACCTTGCCGAGATCCCGCATGCCGGCGATGCCGGTGGCGATCGTCAGAAAGATCACCGGGGCGATGATCATCTTGACCAGCTTGATGAAGGCGTCACCGAGCGGCTTCAGGCTTTCACCGAAGTCCGGCCAGAAATGGCCGACAGCCCCGCCTGCCACGATCGCCAGCAGCACAATGAAGTACAGGCTGCGATAGAACGGACGGCGGGCGGTCGACGCTTCGCCTGTGGCGGCTGGATGATACAAGCGACCTCCCCTGGAGCCCCTGCCGGACTCCGGTCAATGCCACGCTCTGAACGGCGCGATCCGCCCCAGTATCGACGTACCGACAAGCAGGACAAGTCATCGTTCCATCCGCGATGACATATTGATCAGGCAGGCTTTTTTCAGACCCACCTTCTGACACCCGGCCCGATTGTGCGATAATCCGCACACCTGTGATGGACTTTTGTGCGTATTCCCGCATAGTCGCAGGATGCTCGCTCCGGCATCCTCATTGACCCAGTGGCGGTTGTTCGGCGCGGCCTGGATCCTGGTCGCGATTGCAGTCGTCCTGACGAGTGGCGAGGTTGCGCGGCGGGATGCACGGGAGTCCGCTGAGCGGCAGGCGGCAACCGCCAGCGCGCTGCACGCCGCCGTCCTGCGCAGTGAGCTGGAGCGCCACCGCTCCCTGCCCACGGTCCTGGCCCAGGACCCCGATCTCGCGGCCATGCTGAGCCGGCCGGATCCGGCCAGGGCCGGGCTGCTGAACCGCAAATTCGAATTTCTGGCGAAGGATGTTCGCGCGGCGGCGATTTATGCGCTCGATGCCGATGGCCGCACCCTCGCAGCCAGCAACTGGCGTTTGCCGACCAGCTTCGTCGGTTCCAGCTACCGGTTTCGCCCCTATTATTTTGAGGCGATGCGAAACGGCCAGGCGGCCTTCTTTGCCCTGGGCACCGTCAGCGGCCGTCCCGGCCTGTACCTTTCACGGCGGGTCGATGACCGGTCCGGCCGCCCCCTCGGGGTGATCGTGGCCAAGGTGGAGTTTGATGCCCTCGAGGCCGAATGGCGGGCGTCCGGTGAACCGACCTATGTCACGGACGCCGACGGCGTGGTGGTGATCACGACGGTGCCGGCCTGGCGGTTCCGCACCGCGCGACCGCTGTCGGCCGACCTGCGACAGCGGCTGGCTGTGACCCAGGCGGCGGGCTCTACCACTCCGGCCCCCCTCCCCTTTGACACCGACGGGACCGCCCTTGTCCGGATTTCCTCTGACATCCCGCAGGGCCTGTATGCCGTTGCCTCCGACCCCATTCCCGATACCGGCTGGCAGCTGAACCTGCTCGCCCCGTCCGGCGAGGCCATATCGCGCGCTGTCGCCCTCGCCCGTTGGCTCGGAGCCCTGACCGTGGCCCTGCTGGCCGCCCTGACCGGCATTCTGCTGCGTCGCCGCCAGCGCGCCAGTGCCCGGGCGACCGAGGCCAGACAGGCCCGTATCGAACTGGAGCGACAGATCGACCTGCGGACCGCTGAACTGCGGTCCACCAACGATCAGTTGAGCCACGAGATCGACGAACGACGGCGGCTGGAAACCGTACGCCACGACCTCCAGGACGAACTGATCCAGGCCAACAAGCTGGCGACCCTTGGCCAGATCGCGGCCGGGGTGGCGCATGAGATCAACCAGCCGATCGCGGCGATCCGGACCCACGCCGACAGCGCCTCGGTCCAGTTGCAGCGCGACGACAGCGCCGGCGCGCTTCGATCCCTCGCCAATATCGACCGGCTGACCGAACGGGTCGGGGTCATCACCGATGAACTCCGAGCCTTTTCTCGCAAGACACGGTCCGAAACCCTGGCCGTGGGTGTCGACGGTGCCATCGACGGTGCGCTGTTGCTGGTGGCGGGCCGGCTGAGGGAAAAGGGGATTGTCCTCGAACGCCGCCGCGCCGCTGCCGGCCTGGCGGTCCGCGCCGAGCGTAACCGACTGGAGCAGGTGGTTCTGAACCTGCTCCAGAACGCGATCGAGGCCCTGGAAGGCGTCGCCGATCCGGTGGTCTCCCTGGGGGTCGAGGTCAAGGGCAAACAGGTGACCATCCGGGTGACCGACAACGGACCCGGGGTTTCTCCGGCCGTCCGCCAGCGACTGTTCACGCCCTTCACCACGGACAAGCCCGACGGCCTCGGTCTCGGTCTCGTCATCAGCCGTGACATCGTCGCAGCCTTCGGCGGTGAACTGTCGCTTGAGCCTTCCGCGACCGGTGCGCGGTTCGCGATACGTCTTGCGAAGGCCTCATGAGCTTTCAGGTTTTGAACCGGGTCGCGCTGATCGACGACGACGACGCCTTCCGCCAGGCCCTGGCAGAGCGCCTTGAGCTGGATGGGCTGGCCGTCACCGCCTTCGCCTCGGCGGAGGCGGCGCTCAGGGTCGTGAATGACCGTTTCGAGGGCGTGGTCGTCACGGACCTGCGCATGCCGGGCATGGACGGCAGACAGCTCATCGAACGCCTCAATGGTCTCGACCCCGATCTGCCCGTCGTGATGATGACCGGTCACGGCGACATCGCCGAAGCCGTCGATGCGATGAAGCGCGGGGCCTATGACTTCCTCGCCAAACCCTTTGCGCCGGAACGGCTGATCGAAACGCTCGGCCGGGCGCTCGAGAAGCGGGCCCTGGTGCTGGACAATCGACGGCTCGCCGCCCAGGCCGCCGACGACGAAGGCTCGATCCCGCTGAGTGGCTCCAGCCGCTCTGTCGAGGCGCTCCGGGCCGCGATCCACAGGCTGGCTGACGCCGGAGTGGACGTGCTGATCGAGGGTGAAACCGGCTCCGGCAAGGAGGCCGTCGCGCGCGCCATACACAATGCCGGACGGCGGCGATTGCGGCCCTTCGTGGCCGTCTCCTGCGCCGCCCTGCCGGAGAGCGGGCTGGAAAGCCTGCTCATGGGCGACGCCGTCGGTCCCTCGGGCACCTTCCGGCGCCGTGAAGGACAGGTCGAGCAGTCGCATCAGGGCACATTGTTCCTGGACGAGATCGATCTGGCCCCGCGCGCGGCCCAGCTGCTGCTCCTGCGGGTGCTGGAGGAGCGTGAGGTGCATCCTGTCGGGGCTATGGAGCCGCATGCGCTGGACCTGCGGATCCTGGCCGCGACCAAGGGGAACCCGACCGAAGCGGTTGCGGCCGGACATCTGCGCGAGGATCTTTACTACCGGCTCAACGTCGTCCGCCTGCGGACGCCCCCCCTGCGTGAGCGCCGGGATGACGTGCCCCTGCTGTTCGCGCGCTTTCTGGGGCGCGCGGCGAGCCGACTGAACCGCGAAACGCCTCCCATCGATCATTCGATCCGCCGCCGCCTGCTGGAACACGACTGGCCCGGCAACCTGCGGGAGCTGGCGAATTACGCCAGTCAGGTCGCGGTCGGTCTTGCGCCTCTGGCCCCGGATTCCCTGTCCGAAGAGGGGCTGGTTTCCCGCGTCCAGGCCTATGAGGCCGAGCTGATCCGGGAGGCCCTTACCCGGCACCGCGGCGACATCCGCCATGTCACGGCCGACCTCAGGATTCCCCGCAAGACCCTTTACGACAAGATGGCCCGGCACGGCCTCAATCCGGCCAGCCACCGCAACCGCTAGCCCCCGAAAAAGTCAGCGGCGTCAGCTGCCCGTGGGCAAGCGGCACCGGCCTGTCCGGGCCGTCATGCGCGCCGCGCTTTCACGGCGGCTCCACCCTCCGTCACCGGCAAGACCTGCCGGAACCGGGTGACGGCGTCAGGCCAGGTCTCGATGAGCCCCCGGGCAAGAGGCGAGCCCGTTTCCGCCGCGTGTCGGGTCACAAGGCCCTTCAGCCGTTCCGCCGCCTCGCCGATGACCGCACCACCGATGACCGAGTCAGCGTTGAAACGGGCCCCGGCATCACCGGCCGGATCGAGCACGAACGCCTCACCGCCGGACATCCCGGCCCCGAAATTCCAGCCCGTTGTGCCGAGGATCACCACGGTTCCGCCGGTCATGTATTCGCAACCGTGCGCACCGCAGCCCTCGACCACCGCCGTTGCGCCGGAGTTGCGAACGGCGAACCGCTCTCCGGCGGCACCCGCCGCGAACAGTGCGCCGGACGTGGCGCCGTACAGGCAGGTGTTCCCGATCAAGGCTTCGCCGGCGGCCCATGACGTCGGCCGCACGACGATCTCGGCACCCGACAGCCCCTTGCCGACATAGTCATTGGCCTCGCCGTCCAGCTCGACGCGCAGGCCGGTCATGCCCCAGGCGGCCAGGGACTGTCCGGCCGCGCCCCGCAACTTCAGCGTCAGATGACCGGCCGGCAGTGTCGAGCCGTAACGGCGCACAATGTGCGACGAGATGCGCGCACCGATGGCGCGCTGCGTGTTCCGCACGGCGTAGGTCAGGGACATCTTCTCGCGCCCCTCGAGGAAGCGGGCGGCGTCCTCGACGATGCGGGCGTCCAGTGTGTCGGGCACGGCATTGTAGGGCGCCTCGGCCGAGCGCGCCTCGCCCTCGCCCACCCGTACCAGCAGGGGGTTGAGGTCGAGGTCGTCTAGATGGCCGTCGCCGCGCGACACCTGACGCAGCAGGTCGGTCCGGCCCACCGCTTCATGCAGGGATCGCAGCCCAAGTGACGCCAGCACCTCACGCGTCTCCTCGGCGATGAAGGTGAACAGATTGACGACCTTGTCCGGCGTGCCGGTGAACATGGCCCGCAGCCGTTCGTCCTGGACGCAGACGCCGACCGGGCAGGTGTTGGAATGGCACTGACGGACCATCAGACAGCCGACCGCGATCAGGCTGGCCGTGCCGATGCCGAACTCCTCCGCGCCGAGGATGGCGGCGATGACGATGTCGCGTCCCGTGCGCAGGCCGCCGTCGGTACGCAGTCGCACATGACCGCGCAGGCCGTTCAGGCTCAGGACCTGATGCGCTTCGGACAGGCCCAGTTCCCAGGGCATGCCGGCGTGTTTGATCGATCCGAGGGCCGAGGCCCCGGTGCCCCCGTTATGTCCGGCGATCAGGATCACATCGGCCTTGGCCTTGGCGACACCGGCGGCAACCGCGCCGATGCCCGACTGGGACACCAGCTTGACCGTCACCCGCGCGTCCGGATTGACCTGTTTCAGGTCGTAGATCAGCTGGGCCAGGTCCTCGATCGAATAGACGTCGTGGTGTGGCGGCGGGCTGATCAGGCCGACGCCCGGCGTCGAATGGCGCATGCGGGCGATGAACTCGGTGACCTTGAACCCCGGCAGTTGCCCGCCCTCGCCGGGCTTGGCCCCTTGCGCCACCTTGATCTCGATTTCGCGGCACTGGTTCAGATATTCGGCCGTCACGCCGAACCGGCCCGAGGCGATCTGTTTGACCGCGCTGTTGGCATTGTCGCCATTCGAGCGCGGCAGGTAGCGATCCGGGTCTTCACCGCCCTCACCGGAAACCGACCGGGCTCCGATCCGGTTCATGGCAATGTTCAGGGTCTCGTGCGCCTCCGGCGACAGCGCCCCGAGTGACATCCCGGGCGTGACGAACCGGCGCCTGATATCGTGCACGCTCTCGACCTGCTCCACTGCAACCGGGCTGGTCACGCGGAAGTCGAGAAGGTCGCGCAGGGCCGTCGAGGGCAGTTCCCGCACCCGACGGCTATAGGCCTTGAACCGCCCGTAGTCGCCGCGCGTGGTGGCCTCCTGCAGCCGGTGGATCAGTTCAGCGTCCCAGCCGTGGGTTTCCTCTCCCGCCCGGATGCGATGCGAACCGCCGATCCGCAACGAAGGGTGCCAGGTCTCGAAGCCGCGCGCCGTCTTGCGGATGACCTGGGCCTCGATCCCGGCCAGGCCGATGCCCGAGATGCGCGAGGTCATGCCGGGAAAGAACTCCGCCACCAGCGCGCGCGACAGCCCCAGCGCCTCGAACTCGCAGGCCCCGCGATAGGCGGAAATGACCGAGATGCCCTTCTTGGCGAGGATCTTCATCAGGCCGGCCTCGACGGCCGCCTTGTGGTTCAAACAGGCCGCGCGCAGCGTCAGTCCCGGATAACGCCCGCCCTCCAGCCGTTCGAGGAAGGTCTCCTGCGCCAGCCAGCCATTGACCGCCGTGGCCCCGACCCCGACCAGAACGGCAAAGGCATGGGCGTCGATCGCCTCGGCCGCGCGCACGACCAGCGAGCAGAAGGTCCGCAGACCCTCGTCCACCAGCCGGCCATGCACGGCCGCGGTGGCCAGGATCATCGGGATCAGCGGTCGACCCTCGCCCATCCGTTCGTCCGTCAGGACGATCAGTCCGGCCCCGCCGCGCGCCGCCGCCACGGCCTCGTCGCGAATACGGTCCAGAGCCTGCTTCAGCGAAGCACTGCCCGCCGGGAAGGTGCAGTCGATGACCGTAGTTGCCCCCGCCCCGACCACATCCAGCATACGATCGTACATGCCGGTGGTCAGCACCGGGCTGTCCAGCACGAACACCTTCGTCTGGGTCTCGTCCTGGGCCAGGATGTTGCCGAGGTTCTTGAACCGGGTCCGCAGGCTCATCGCCCCGGCCTCACGCAGGGGGTCGATCGGCGGATTGGTGACCTGGGCGAAGGCCTGTCGGAAATAGTGGGCGAAGGGCCGGTCCTGATGCGACAGCACCGCCGGCGGCGCGTCGTCGCCCATCGAGGCGACCGCCTCCTTGCCTTCTCCTGCCATGGGATCCAGCAGGGTATCGATGTCTTCCTGGGTCCAGCCGACTGCAGCCTGGAACCGGGTCAGGACCTCGCCCGAGAGGCGGCGCGGCTCGGGGCCCGGGCCGACGAGCGGCTCCAGTTCGACCATGTTCGACAGCCATTGGCGATACGGCAGCGCCGTCGCCAGCCGGTCCACCGTCTGGGTCTCGTCGTAGAGAACGCCCGCTTCCAGATCGATGGAGATCATGCGCCCGCCGCCGATGTGCAGGCGTCGCTTGATCCGGTCATCAGCGATGCCGGTCATACCGACCTCGGAACCGCAGATCAGCAGGCCGTCGACGGTCTCGGCCACGCGCAGCGGACGCAGGCCGTTGCGATCCTTGCCGGCCACCACCCAGCGGCCGTCGGTGGCGCAGACCGCGGCGGGCCCGTCCCAGGGCTCCATCACGGCATTGCAATAGGCGTAGAGCGCGCGGTGCTCGTCCGAGATCACGCCCTCGATGGGGGCCTCCGGCATCAGCAGGGCCTTGACCATGGGGGCCGGGCGACCGGCGCGGACCAGCACCTCGAACACATTGTCCAGCGCCGCCGAGTCGGAGCCCCCCGCCTGGATCACCGGTTTGACGATCCCGTCGTCCGCGCCGAAGGCCTCGGCGGTCATGCGGATTTCGTGGCTGCGCATCCAGCCGGCATTGCCGCGCAGGGTGTTGATCTCGCCGTTGTGGGCCAGCATCCGGAACGGCTGGGCCAACCGCCACTCCGGGAAGGTGTTGGTCGAATAGCGCTGGTGGAAAAGGGCGACGTTCGCCTCGACCCGGGGGTCGTTCAGGTCTGGGTAGAAGTCCGCCAGCGCCTGGGCCAGCATCATGCCCTTGTAGATGACCGAACGCGCCGACAGCGAGCAGATGTAGAAATGCTGCAGGCCAGAGGCTGTCGCCCGCGCCTCGATCCGACGGCGCAGCAGGTAGAGCGCCCGCTCCAGGGCCTCGCCGTCCAGACCGTCCGGCGCGCTGAGCATGATCTGCTCGATTTCGGGCCGTGTCGCAGCCGCCCGCTGGCCCAGAACCAGCGCATGGGTCGGCACCTGACGCCAGCCATACAGCCAGAACCCGGCCGCCATGACTTCGCGCTCGACGATCGTGCGGGCCCTCTCCTGTGCCGCAAGGTCGACGCGCGGCAGGAAGATCATCCCGACAGCAATCGGTCCCGGGCGGGGCTCATGCCCGGCATCGCGCACCTGGGCCTCGAAGAAGGCCCGCGGAAGAC
>VYMF01000203.1_pt1 | contig 13645 bp, 13 predicted proteins | sample 5115271 | NCBI WGS metagenome assembly VYMF01 (sample SAMN12291778, study PRJNA351875) | freshwater metagenome | isolation source: freshwater lake | place: USA: Michigan, Wintergreen Lake | collected 2013-08-08
GGCCGATGCGCGTGCGGCTGCCGTCGAGGCCCTTTCGGCAGGCGGGTTCAGCGGCCGGCTCGGGGTACGGATCAACGGCCTCGACACCTCCTGGGGGGCCGATGATCTCGCGGCCCTGTCCGGTCTGACGCCCGCCTTTGTGGTCGCCCCCAAGATCGAGAGCCCCGAGGCCGTCCGCGAGGTCGCCGCCCGCCTGCCCGTCGGCGTGGACCTCTGGATCATGGTCGAGACCCCCCTGTCGGTGCTGCGGCTCGACGCCATCGCCGGTGCGGGGGCTCCGCTGGCAGCGCTTATGCTGGGCATCAATGATTTCGGAGAGCGGATGAACCTGGTGCTCGGCCCGGACCGCGAGCCGCTCAAGCCCTGGCTGGCCGCCGTCGTCGCCGCCGCGCGCGGCCACGGCCTGCTGGCCATCGACGGCGTGGTCAATGCCACCGACGACGCTGACCGCCTGCGGACCGAATGCCTGCAGGGCCGCGCCTTCGGCTTCGACGGCAAGAGCCTGATCCATCCGTCCCAGATCGAGGCCGCCAACGCCGCCTTCTCCCCTTCGCCGGAAGAGGTCGCCCGGGCCCGTGAGGTCGTCGCCGCCTTCTCCTCCGCCGATGCGGAGGGCAAGGGGGCCATCCGGGTCGGCTACCGCATGGTCGAACGCCTCCACCTCGACGCCGCCCACCGCCTCCTGGCCCGGCACGCGGCGGCCTCGACGCGGCCGGAAGTCGGGCCTATCTAGGTAGTCCAGAAAAAACAAAACCCGGCGCCCGCCCTCAAGCAGCGAGCGGCCGCGCCGCGAGCGATAGGGCCCAGCCTCTTATGTCCCATGCCGTCATCGCCGCCACCGGCCTGTTCACCCCCGAACAGTCGATCTCCAACGCCGAGCTGGTCGCCGCCTACAATGCATACGCCGAGCGTTTCAACGCCGACCACGCCGCCGAAATCGCCGAGGGTGATGTCGCTGCGCTGACCCCCTCCTCGATCGAGTTCATCGAAAAGGCCTCGGGCATCAAGAGCCGCTTCGTGCTCGACAAGGCCGGCGTCCTCGACCCCGCCCGCATGGCGCCGAACATCCCCGAACGCGCCGACGAGGACCTGTCGATCATGGCCGAGATGGCCGTCGCCGCCGCGCGTCAGGCCATCGCCGCCTGGGGCAAGCCGGTCTCGGAAATCGGTGCCGTCCTCTGCGCCGCCTCCAACATGCCGCGCCCTTATCCGGCCCTGTCGATCGAGGTGCAGCAGGCCCTGGGCATCGAGGGCTTCGCCTTCGACATGAACGTCGCCTGCTCCTCGGCCACCTTCGGCATCAAGACCGCGGCCGACTTCATCGCCTCCGGCTCGGTGAAGGCCGTGCTGATGGTCAATCCCGAGGTCTGCTCGGCCCATCTGAACTTCAGGGACCGCGACAGCCATTTCATCTTCGGCGACGTCGCCACGGCGGTGATCGTGGAGGCGTCCGATCAGGCCGCGCCCGGCGGCTGGGACATCATCGGCACCCGGCTGAAGACCGTCTTCTCGAACAACATCCGCAACAATTTCGGCTTCCTCAACAACGCCGCCCCCGAGGGCATCGGAGCCCCCGACAAGCTGTTCATCCAGCAGGGTCGCAAGGTGTTCAAGGATGTGGTGCCCATGGTCTCGGACATGATCGTGGAACACGCCGGCGAGCTCGGCCTCGACCCCCACGGCCTGAAGCGGATGTGGCTGCACCAGGCCAATATCAACATGAACCAGTTCATCGGCCGCAAGGTGCTGGGCCGCGACCCGACGCCGGACGAGAACGTCATCATCCTCGACGAATACGCCAACACCTCCTCGGCCGGTTCGATCATCGCCTTCCACCTGCGCCAGCAGGACATGGCGGCCGGCGACACCGGCCTGATCTGCAGCTTCGGGGCGGGCTATTCCGCCGGAACGGTCTTCGTGCGGAAGCGCGGCTGATGGTCGACCGCAGCGATATCGGCGCCGTCGTCGACGCCATGTACGCCTGCATCTCCGGCCCCGCCGGACCGCGCGACTGGGCCACCCAGCGCGAGATTTTCCACCCCGAAAGCCGTCAGGCCCGCACCGGCCTCGACGCCGACGGCCGCCCGACCATGCTGGTCATGGGCCGCGAGGCCTATGTGGCCAATGTCACGCCCTTCTTCGCGGAGAACGGCTTCTTCGAGGTCGAGATCAGCCGGCGGATCACCGAGTTCGGCAACATGGCCCACGTCTGGTCCGTCTATGAGGCCCGCACCCGGCCCGAGGACGTCCAGCCCGAGCGCCGTGGGATCAATTCGATCCAGCTCTGCCGCGGCCCGGACGGCCTCTGGTCCATCCTGCACATGATCTGGGACAACGAGCGTCCCGGCCTTACGGCGTCGGCGTAGCGGCGACGGCCGACGGGGCCGCAGGCACCGCGACCGGCGCATTGGCCGGATGCGTCGCCTTCCACTCCATCGCCATGCGGATGCGGTTCTCGACCGAGGGGTGGTCGTAGAACAGGATCTCCTCGATCGCCGAGGGCGACGGCGCGCGATACTCCGCCGTCTTGATCAGGGCCTTGGCCAGGCCGTCCGGCTCATTCGCATGGATCAGGGAGAACTGGTCGGCGTCCTGCTCGATCACCCGGATCATGGTGTTGGTCACCGGCGTCAGCAGCAGGCCGATCACGGCACCGATGGCCGCCAGAACCGGCAGTCCCGCCGGGTCGGAGATATCCCCCACCCGGTTCGCCCCCAGCAGACCCTTCGCCACCGGGAACAGCCGGTCGATCAGCCAGAAGACCAGCCCCGCCAGGACGATCAGGATGCCGGTCATCCACAGCGAATGCATATGGACATAGTGGCCCATCTCATGGCCCACGACCCCGCGCACCTCGGCCAGGTCAGCCCCCTTGGCGAACATCACATCGCTCATCGCTACCCGCGCCGAGCCGAACAGGCCCGAGACATTGGCGGTATAGCGATCCGACTGTTTCGAGCCGTCATAGATGAAGATCTTGTCGTCCGGCGTGCCGGTGGCGTTGGCCAGTTCGACCACGGCGTCGCGCATCGCGCCGTTCGGGGCCGGGGTATAGTCGTTGAACAGCGGCTGGATCAGGATCGGCGACACCAGCAGGCCCAGGATGACCGCCAGGGCCGTCAGCCCGGCCCCCCAGGCCCACCACAGCCGGCGTGCCCGACGGATGATGAAATACAGGCCCACGATCAGCAGACCCGTAAACAGGGTCGAAATGGCCGTGCCCAGGGCCGCCTCGGACAGCCAGCCGACCAGCGGCTGACTGGTCAGGCCGTACTGTGTCTCGCGCCACCAGCTCTCATAGATCGCCCAGGGCAGGGTCAGCACGAAACTGATCAGCAGATAGACCACCCCGACGACCAGCGAGACCAGCTTCGGCCGCTTGCGCCGCCGCTCCAGCCGGTCGCGGATGCCGCTGAGAATACCCGTGCGGATGATGAGCCAGGCCACGACGATCGAGACGATCGCCCCCCACAGCAGCAGCCAATGGCCACCGCGCGTATAGGCCACAGCCCGTTCCAGATCCTCGGGCGAAATGGTCGCCAGCCAGCGCGCGGTCTCGGCCGCAGGGTCAATGCTCATGACGGTGTCCTCCCTGACGCGGCAGAATGACGCGGTCTGGCACGCCTTGTCAGGTTAAATCGCGGTCATGGCGCGGACATTCCTCCCCCGCCGGAAGTCGGGGACCATCCGCCGGAAGGCGGAGATGTCCGGGGCCTGCGCGATCGGCCGGGTCTCAGCTCACAAACCGGCCCCGGTCCTCTGCCGTCGGAACCATACAGGCCTCGGTGCGTCCAAAGACGCGATAGCGGTTGCGCGCGATCAGGTCATAGACCGGGTCCCTCAACCAATACGGCACCACCTTCAGCACGCCCAGCGACCGGGTCGCCGCAAGGGCCCCCAGCACGGTCAGCGCCGCGTCTGATTTGAAGGTGATGCGCCCGTTCAGGATCACCGCATTGGTCTGCGGGGCGTCCGGATCAATACCGAACCGGTCCGCCAGCGTCCGGCCTCGTTCCGACTGGATGGCCATGAAGCGAAACCGCCGCTCCGGATCGTGATCGATCACGAACCGCACCCAACGCGAACAGAACACGCACACCCCGTCGAACAGGATGAGGCCGTCGGGCTCCTCGGGGGCAGGCTTCGGCGACCAGCGGCTCATGGCGCGACAGTGCGGCGGTTGGCCCGGACAGGCAACGCGTCAATCCGCGCCTCAGGCCGCCGCCACGGCCTCGATCTCGACCAGCCAGGTCGCCTCAAACAGACCGGTGACGATCACCGTCAGGGCCGGCTGACGCCCGGCCAGCCGGCGCACCCGCACCTCGCGGTTCTCCAGCGCATGGGCCCGGTCGGACAGGAAGGTCGTGACCTTGACCAGGTTGTCCAGGGTCATGTCCGCGGCGGCCAGCTGGGTCTCGATGTTCGCCCAGACCTGTTCGCACTGGCCGGTGAAATCCGCGGCCAGGGTGCCGTCGGGCGCGACCGGGATCTGGCCCGACAGATACAGCCAGCGCGTCGGCCCGGTCACCTCGACCGCCTGCGGATAGGAGCCCTCGACCGGCGGCGAGCCGTCGCCGGTCAGGGGCCGGATACGGACCGTCACGGGCAGCCGCTCTACTGGCGCGCCGCGTCCGACCGGGCGCGGACCACGGCGAACTCCGACGACGGCTTCCAGGCCGGCCAGTCGCTGCTGTTGGCGAGGTCCAGCCCCAGCCGATAGAGCAGGGTCAGGTTCTCGACCGCCGAAGAGAAGTCCAGTTCGGCCGACCACTCGTCCGAGGCCTTGTGATAGTCGGCCGAGAATTTGGCACGGTAGGCGGGCAGGCCCACGGCAGAGCCGCCCTCGTCCAGATCGACCCCGTGCCAGGGCATGATGGCCGGCACGCCTGCGCGGGCGAAGGGGAAATGGTCGGACCGGTAGTAGTAGTTCTGCTCCGGCTCGCGGTCATCGGTGACCACCCGGCCCTCGGCGGCGGCCAGCACCTGCAGCCGGTCTTCCAGATCATTCTGGCCCTTGCCGAAGATCGGCAGGTCGCGGGTCGGGGCCGACAGGGGCAGCATGTCGATATTGATGTCGGCGACCGTGGTCTCCAGCGGCCAGACCGGGTTGGCCGTATAGCCATAGGCCCCCAGCAGACCCATCTCCTCGGCCGCCATATGGGCGAAGACGATCGAGCGTTTCGGCCGCGGGGCGGCGCTCAGCTGGCGCGCCATCTCGACCACGCCGACGGTGCCCGAGGCATTGTCCCAGGCCCCGTTCCAGATCTGGTCGCCCGTCACGCCCGGATGCTGGGCCGCGCCGCCGACATGGTCCCAGTGGGCCGAATAGACGATGGTCTCATTGGGGCGCTCGGTCCCGGGAATCCGGGCCAGCAGATTGTGGGTCACCAGGGTGTCGATGGTCTCGGACGCCTCGACCGACAGGGTCACGCCCGACAGCTCGACCGCCTTGAAGGTGCCGTCGCCGACATTGGGCAGCCGGGTGATATCCAGCCCGGCGGCGGCGGCCCAGACGGCGGCGATGTCATGGTTGATGCCGCCCGAAACCTCCAGATCGGCGGCCCCCGGCGTCAGGGTGCGGGTCCGGCTGCCGCCGCGCACCGAGCCCTGCCACATGGGCGAGGCAGCGTCGCCGGGCACCAGGGTCAGGACGCCGATCGCGCCGCGCCGGAAGGCCTCGTCGGCCTTGGCCGCAGCCGAGGCATAGGCGGTCTGATAGGCCCCGTTGAAACGCGCATCCTCCGGCTCGCCGGGCACGACGATCACGATCTTGCCGCGCACATCGGCGGAGCCGTAGTCGTCCCACTGACGCTCCGGCGCATGGATGCCGTGGCCGACGAAGACCAGACCGGCGTTGCGGATCATGGCCCGGCCGTCATTGGTCGCGGCCCGCAGGACGATGTCGGTTCCCGGCGTCAGGGCGTGGACGACGCCGTCCGGCCCGGTCCAGCCGGCGGTCGCGCCGGCGACCGGCGTATAGCGTTTCAGCTCGACCGGCTGCAGCCACTGGCCGTCCGGTCCGCCCGGCTCCAGCCCCATGGCCTCATACTGGCCCTGCAGCCAGGCCAGGGTCATCCGCTCGCCCTCGGTCCCGGGATAGCGGCCCTGGAATTCATCGGCGCTGATGGTGCGGATGCCGTCACTCAGCTGCGCGGCGGAAAAGTCCTGGGCCGAGGCCATGCCCGCGGCCAGCAGCACGGCAGCGACGGCGACGCCGCCCATCATCTTGCGAAACATTCGGAAGGCTCCAACCCCGGATTGATGGCCCGCACCTTAAGGGGCCGCCCGCACCGTGCCCATTAAGTTTTGGTCATGTGAGCCAGACCCGGATCGGCTCTCCCTCCCCATCAAGGGGAGGGAGAAGACGGTCGCGCCCTACCGCCGCTGGCCGGCGCTCGGTGCGCGGGCCGGGCCGAACTCCGAGCCCGGCATCCATTCCGGCCAGTCACGGCTGTTGGCCAGATCACGGCCGATGTTGAAGATCAGTTCCAGGTCCTCGACCTGACCGCGCAGGTCCCAGTCAGCCGACCATTCGTCATCGGCCTGGTGATAGCGCCGGGCCCCGTACTCCGAACGTCCCGCCTCGCGCGCGGCGACCGGCTCGTCGCGGAAGGCACCGCCGCCGTCGACATAGGCCATCGGCACGCCGCGCTTGGCGAGCGGGAAATGGTCCGAGCGGAAATAGCTGCCCGAGGCCGGGTTGGCGTCCGGCCGGGCCGTCCGGCCCTGGCTCATGGCCTCGGCGGTGACCAGGGCGTCGAGGTCCGACTGGCCCGAGCCGATGATGTCGACATCGGCCACCCGGCCATAGACGTTCATGGCGTCGATGTTGAAGCCCGCCACCGTGGTGGCCAGCGGATAGACAGGATTGGCGGCATAGAATTCCGAGCCCAGCAGGCCACTCTCTTCTGCCGTGAAGCTGATCATCACGATCGACCGCTGCGGGCGCGGACCGGCGGCCCAGGCGCGGGCCAGTTCCAGCAGGCCGGCGGTGCCGGTCGCATTGTCGACCGCGCCGTTGAAGATGGCGTCACCATTGGCATCCGGCTCACCGACGCCGATGTGGTCCCAGTGGCCGGTGTAGAGGATGGTCTCGTCCGGATGGGTCGTACCCGGAAGGCGGGCGAGGACGTTGTGGGTCGTGACCTGGTTGGTGGCCACGTCGAACATGCCGCTGAAGCTGGCACCGGTCAGGGCCACCGGGCGGAAGTCCCGGCTGCGCGCCGCGACCTTCAGGGCCTCGAAATCGAGGCCCGAGCGCCGGAACAGGTCGACGGCGACGTCGCGCTGCATCCAGGCCTCCATGGCCACGCGCTCGGCGGCCGCATTGGCGCGGACGATGTCGAACTGCGGCTGCGACCAGCTGTTCTGCACCGTGGCCCAGCCGTAGGAGGCCGGCGCGGTCTCGTGCACGACGATGACGCCCGCGGCACCCTGACGGGCCGCCTCCTCATATTTGTAGGTCCAGCGGCCGTAATAGGTCATGGCCCGGCCATTGAAGGTGTTCAGCTCCGGCTGTTCGAAATCGGGGTCATTGACCAGCACGACGATGATCTTGCCGCGGACATCCACGTCCTTGAAGTCGTCCCAGTTCCGCTCGGGCGCATCGATGCCGTAGCCGACGAAGACCAGCGGGGTGTCGCTCAGCGACACATGGCTGCCCGGCAGGCGGGTCGAGATGGTGATCTGCTGGCCCTGGGTCAGCGGAATGGTCTCGCCGCCGGCCCGCAGCTGCAGGCCCCGGAAATTGGAGGCGCTGAAGCGGTTGAGCACCACCTCCTGGGTCCAGGACCCGTTGGCCCCGCCCGGCTGGAAGCCCGCCGCGGCATATTGTTCGCTCAGATAGCGGACGGTCAGCGCCTCGGCCGGGGTGGCGATGCCCCGACCCTGGAAGCTGTCATCGGCCAGCACCCGCACATGTTCGGACAGGCGGGCGGTGTCGAAGGTCGGCTTCGTGGCCGCGGCGGGGACGGTGACGGACGCGCCCTCCCCCATGCCGGCGCAGGCGGACAACAGGGCGCCGGCGGCAAGCACGGCAGCGGTCGGAAACAGTCGCATGGACGAAAAACACCCTCAGCCAATCACAGGATGAGCGAACCCTAGGGCACCGTCCGGCGGGTGTCGATGCGCCACATCCGGCCACGAAAAACCCGCCGGCGCGAGGCACCGGCGGGTCTGTTCGTTGTCGGTGCGCAGCCCCCTAGTGGGAGATGCCGCTCCAGATCCGGCGGTAGCTCACATAGGTGACGCCGGCGAAGATGAAGAGGAAGATCAGCACGCCCAGACCGGTCTGCTTGCGCTGGATCTGACGGGGGTCAGAGGCCCAGGCGATATAGGCAGCGACGTCCTTGGCCATCTGGTCGACCGAGGCGGTGGTGCCGTCGTCATAGGTCACCTGGCCCTCGTTCAGCGGGTTCGGCATGGCGATGAAGCCACCCGGCGGCACATGGGACCCCTCCGGCATGAAGGGCGTCAGGTCGCCGGCCATATAGGCGTTGTAGTACTGGCCCGGCCGGATCTGCAGGCCCTGCGGCACGGCGGCATAGCCGGTCAGCAGCGAGTAGATGTAGTTGGCACCGCCGTGGCGGGCCTTGGCCATCACCGAAAGGTCAGGCGGGGCCGCGCCGCCGTTGGCCGCAGCGGCAGCCGTGGCGTTCGGATAGGGGCTGGGGAAGCGGTCGGCAGCCGTACCTTCGCGCATCACCGGCTCGCCGGTCTCGGTGTCGATGTCGGCGATCTGAACGCTCTTGGCCAGGGCCTTGACGAAGCGGTTCTCGGCCGGGTTGGCCTGATGCGAGTCAAAGAACGGCCCGCCCGGCTCGGCCAGGGTGCGAAAATGCATCAGCTCCATGCTGTGGCACGAGGCGCAGACCTCACGGTACACCTTGTAGCCACGCTGCAGCTGGTTGCGATCGAAGCTGCCGAACGGCCCTTCGAAGCTGAAACCGCCGTTGCGCAGGGAATGGGCTTCACCCCCTGCGGCGATCGCGGGCTGGGCCGCGAACGTCAGACCGGCGACGGCGGCGATCAGGACCAGGGTCTTCTTCATGGCGCGGATATTCATCTGGAGGGTCATGGTCCCGCTCAGCCCTTCTCGGCTTCGCTGCCGGACAGGACCGGCTCGGAGATCGTCGCCGGGATCGGCAGCGGCGTCTCACGCAGTCCCACCAGGGGCATGATGATCAGGAAGAAGGCGAAATAGTAGGCCGTCGCGAACCGGGTCAGCCACAGATAGCTGTTCAGGTCCCCGTCGATCAGGATGAAGGTCTTGAAGGTGCCGATCACCGGCGCGTCGGGCAGCTGCGCCCCGCACCAGCCCAGGACCATCCCCACGATCACGAAGAGGATGAAGAAGGTCCGCATCGTCGGGCGGTAGCGCATCGAGCGCACCTTGGACGTATCCAGCCAGGGCAGGATGAACAGCACGCCGATGGCGCCGAACATGGCCACCACGCCGCCGAACTTGTCCGGGATGGCGCGCAGGATCGCGTAGAACGGCAGCATGTACCACTCGGGCACGATGTGCGCCGGCGTCACCAGCGGATTGGCCGGGATGTAGTTGTCAGCGTGACCCAGGGCGTTCGGCATGAAGAAGACGAACAGGGAGAACAGCATCAGGAACAGGATGATGGCGAAGCCGTCCTTGACCGTGAAATACGGGTGGAAGGGCAGCGTGTCCTTCTTCTCGCGGTCCTTCGGGATCAGGATGCCGACCGGGTTGTTCTGGCCCGCCGTGTGCAGCGCCCAGAGGTGCAGCACCACGCAGCCGGCGATGACGAACGGCAGCAGATAGTGCAGCGAGAAGAAGCGGTTCAGCGTCGCGTTGTCGATGGCCGGGCCACCGCGCAGCCAGATCAGGACCGGCTCACCGATGACCGGGATGGCCCCGATCAGATTGGTGATCACCTCGGCGCCCCAGTAGGACATCTGGCCCCACGGCAGGACGTAGCCCAGGAAGGCGGTGGCGATCATCAGGAAGAAGATCAGGCAGCCGACGATCCAGATCATCTCGCGCGGCGCCTTGTACGAGCCGTAGTACAGCCCGCGCAGCATGTGCAGATAGACCGCGATGAAGAACATCGAGGCGCCGTTGGCGTGGGTGTAGCGGATCAGGTCGCCGCCGTTGACGTCGCGCATGATGCGCTCGACCGAGGCGAAGGCCATTTCGGTGTTGGGCACATAGTGCATGGCCAGGATCACGCCGGTGGCGATCTGGACGACCAGGCACAGGGCCAGGATGCCGCCGAAGGTGTACCAGTAGTTCAGGTTCCGCGGGGTCGGCAGCGACATATAGTCAGCGCCGAAGCGGACGATCGGCAGACGGGTGTCGAGCCACTTCTCGATGCCGGTCTTGGGGACATAGGTGGATTCGTGATCGCTCATCGGTCTCGCCCTCAGCCGATCTTGATGCGGGTGTCGGAGAGGTAGGCATACTCCGGCACGACGAGGTTCTTGGGCGCGGGGCCCTTACGGATGCGGCCCGAGGTATCGTAGTGCGAGCCGTGGCAGGGGCAGAACCAGCCACCGAAATCGCCGGTCCCGAAGGTCGGGATACAGCCCAGGTGGGTGCAGTTGCCCAGCACCACCAGATACTTCGAATGGCCTTCCTTGACGCGGTCGGCGTCAGCCTGCGGATCCTTGAGCGCCGACAGCGGGGTGGCCACAGCCTCCTGCAGCTCGCGCGGGGTGCGATAGCGCACGAACACCGGCTTGCCCTGCCATTTGATGACGATCTGCTGGCCTTCCTGGACCTTCGTCATATCGAATTCGATCGACGCCAGCGCCAGCGTATCGGCGGCCGGGTTCATCGAATTGATCAACGGCCAGGCCAGCATGGCCCCGGCACCCACGGCGGCAGCGCCGGCCGCGATATGGATAAAGTCTCTGCGGTTGGGATCCGGGTTGTGCGGATCGCCCTGGTCTTCAGCCACCGATTCGTTCTCCTGAGACGCCGACGACGCTGTCACTCGGACCCGCCGTTTCAACGCTGTCGTTCCTTAGCGGCTTCCCGCGATACTTGCCCGGCCCGGGTTTGCGGCCCATCGCCGCAAGTCACGCCGCTTCCTGAGAAACGGTCGCATTTCGAGCCGCGACAAGCCCCCGGGCCGCGCGTATGAGGGCCTTAGAATGCGTCTCGCCCTTTTTCAACCGGCCATTCCCCAGAACGTCGGTGCCTGCATCCGATTGAGCGCCTGTTTCGGGGTGGAATTGCACATCATCGAGCCCACCGGCTTCCGTCTGGACGACCGGGCGATGAAGCGCGCCGCGCTGGATTACGGCCCGCTGGGCCATATGACGCGGCATCCGGACTGGGACGCTTTTCAGCGCGCAAGGCTCGAACAGGACGGGGGTCCGGGACGGCTGGTTCTGTTTACGACCAGGGGCGCGACGCCCCTGAACGAATTCGTCTTCCGGCCCGACGATATCCTGCTGTTCGGCAGCGAACCCTCGGGTGCCCCGGATTTCGTCCACGCCGCCGCCGACGCCCGTGTCGTGATTCCCATCCAGCCCGGGGCCCGGTCCCTGAATCTGTCGGTCAGTGCCGGGATCGCCCTGTGGGAGGCGCTCGGGCAGACCGGCCCCTAGGCGAACACGGTCAGGGCGGCGTGCTGGAGAAGCATGACGGTCTTGGCGTCCCGGATTCGGCCGTCGGCGACCCGGGCCATGGCTTCGTCGAAGGACAGTTCCACGACCTCGATTTCTTCGCCCTCGCCTTCCAGTCCGCCACCGGCGCCGATGCGCATCGAGGCGTCATATTCGGCGATGAACAGATGCAGCCGCTCCGTCACCGAGCCGGGGCTCATGAAACAGTCGAAGACCTGACGGATCTCACCCAGGCTGTATCCGATCTCTTCCTCTACTTCGGCGCGGATGCGGGCCTCGGGGTCGGCCTTGTCCAGCAGCCCCGCCGGAACCTCGGTCAGAAAGTCGTCATGGCCGTTCGAAAAGGCCGGATAGCGGAACTGGCGCGTCAGGATGACGGTCCGGGCCGCGAGGTTGTAGGGCAGCAGGGCCACCCCGTCCCCGCGGTCGTAGGCTTCCCGCTCCTGGGTCTGCCAGGTACCGTCGTTGCGCCGCCAGTCGAAGGTCGCCTTGCGCAGGACATACCAGTTGTCGGAAAGCACCTTGATCTCGCGTACACGGACGCGATCCGCCACGGAACCACTCATTCCGGCGCACCGGCCGCCGCGATCACCGCCAGCCCCGGCCGCTCGCCCCGCTTGCTCGCCGCCGTCGCCTCGACCGCCCGCATGACCCGCAGCACATTCTCGCCCGCCAGCTTGCGGATGTCCGCCTCGGTCCAGCCGTTGGCCATCAGGGCGGCCAGCAGGCGGGGATAGGCGTCCACCCCCTCCAGCCCGACCGGCAGGGCATCCACGCCGTCGAAATCGCCGCCGATGCCGACATGGTCTATCCCCGCCACATCCCGCACATGCTGGATATGGGCCACCACATCGGCGATCGTCGCCACCGGTATCGGATGGGCCGCCGTCCAGGCGGCCAGCCCGGCCGTCACCGCCGCCGGGTCACCGGGGTTCAGCGACTTCAGCCGCGCATCCTCGGCCGAGCGGGCGCTGTTCCAGCTCCGCACCGTCTCGGAGACGAAGCCGGGCACAAAGGTGACCATCACCACCCCGCCGTCCTGCGGCATCAGCCGCAGCACGCTGTCGGGCACATTGCGCGCATGGCCCGTCACGGCCCGGGCCGAGGAGTGGGAGAAGATGACCGGCGCGTCCGACACCCGCATGGCGTCCAGCATGGTGTCTTCCGAGACATGGCTCAGGTCGACCATCATCCCCAGCCGGTTCATCTCGCGCACGACCTCCTCGCCAAACGGCGACAGCCCGCCCCATTTCGGCGCGTCCGTGGCGCTGTCGGCCCAGGTCGTGGTCCTGGAGTGGGTCAGGGTGATGTAACGCGCCCCGGAATCGTAGAACTCGCGCAGCAGGCCCAGGGAGTCGTCGATCGAATAGCCACCCTCCATCCCGATCAGGCTGGCGATCCGGCCGCGACGGTGGATGCGCTGGATGTCGTCGGCCGTCGTTGCCAGTTCGAACGTCTCGGGGTGGGCGGCGACAAGCCGCTTGACCGTATCGATCTGCTCAAAGGTCGCCACCGCCGCATCCGGCGGGGTCAGGGTGGCGGGCACATAGACCGACCAGAACTGACCGCCCATGCCGCCCGCCCGCAAGCGCGGAATGTCTGTATGCAGCTCGGTGGAGGCCTCCAGATTGGTCGTCAGGTCCACCGCATGCGGGTCATTGCCGTGGTTCTGGCGCAGCGCCCAGGGCAGGTCATTGTGCCCGTCGATCAGCGGCGTCCGCTCCAGAATCCGCCGCACCTGCGCCTCACCCGCGGCATCAGTCGTCTGGGCGAGGACCGGACCGGCCATCAGTGCAACAGCGGCGGTGGTCAGAAGGACAGTGCGGATCATGGCAGGCTCCCGGAACACGAGGCCGGACTGTGGCAGAGGGGGCGACGAAGGCAAGCGCCCCTCGTCTCCTCCCCATCTGCGATGGGGAGGGGCGCCGGCCGTCTCCTCCCTGTCGCCGGAGGCGATGGGGAGGGGGACCGCCGCGCCCCTCGGCGCGGGGGTGGAGGGGTAGAAGCAGGGAGCGCGGTCCGGCACCCCTCCACCATCCTT
>VYMF01000287.1_pt1 | contig 13629 bp, 11 predicted proteins | sample 5115271 | NCBI WGS metagenome assembly VYMF01 (sample SAMN12291778, study PRJNA351875) | freshwater metagenome | isolation source: freshwater lake | place: USA: Michigan, Wintergreen Lake | collected 2013-08-08
GGCGGTCAGCAGCAGGGCGCGAACAGCGGACATGCGGGTCTCCTTCAGAACGGCCAGGATACAGCGCCCAGGATGATGGCGGAAAGCAGGATGAAGCCCGCATCGCGGTTTGAGCGGAACAGTCGCAGGGCCAGCGCCGGATCATCGGCCCGCACATCACGTGCCTGCCGGAACAAATGGGCGGCGAAGGGCAGCAAGGCGACGAAGAACAGCGGGCCGAGGCCGGCGCTTAGGCCGGCGGCGACCGTCAGGGCGACTGTCAGGGCGTAGAAGACGCCGACGCCGAACGGCACGTTTGTCCCGAGGCGGCGGGCCGAGGATTTGACCCCGACCATGGCGTCGTCCTCGATGTCCTGCAGGGCGTAGATGGTGTCGTAGCCGAGGGTCCAGAAGACGAGGGCGAGGTAGAGGAGGAGGGCGGCAGGCCAGAGGTTCGGAAAGGCGGTGACGACCTCGGGCCTGCACGGCTGAATGGGCCCTCCAAGTGCGGCGCAGAGTTCCAGTGTGTTGGCGTCGTGAACCGCCGCCAGCAGCCACGGCCCTGCCAGGGCAGCCGCAAATCCCATCAGCGCGCCCCAGTTGAAGGTCAGGCCCAGCCAGGCCTGCGGCCACCAGGTGATCCGCTTCATGAAGGGATAGGCCGCCACGAGAGCGAGGGAGGCGATACCGAGCAGGACGGCGGTCAGGTTCAGGGTCAGCAGGATCATCAGGCTGATCAGACTGCAGCCGATCACGAAGGCCAGCGCCTGTTTGACGCTGATCCGGCCCGACGGGATCGGCCGCAGGGCGGTGCGGGCAACCTGCGCGTCGATGTCCCGGTCGACGATGTCGTTGAAGGCGCAGCCCGCCGCCCGCATCAGACAGGCTCCGAGGGCGAAGCCGAGGATCAGCCAGACATCGTACGGGTCCGGCGTCGTCCGGGATTGCGCCAACGCCAGGGCGATGCCCTGCCAGCCGGGCAGGAGCAGCAGCCAGATGCCGATCGGCCGGTCGAACCGGCCCAGCTTCAGCCAGGGCTTGAGCCCCTCCGGCGCATGTCGGTCGACCCAGTTCGTCGGAGCGTCGGGAAGCGGGGCGGAGGTCATGGGAGAGTTGTAGCGGGTTCCTCCCATGACCGGGAGGGGCTGTCGCTACGGGTGAATCGTCTCGCCGTGCTGGGTGTAGTCGAGGCCCTCGATCTCCTCCTCCTTCGCCACGCGGAGGCCTGTGGTGAATTTGCAGATCATCAGGATGGCGAAGGTGCCGACGGCGCTCCAGGCGATGACGGCGACCAGGCCGATGGTCTGGTTGAGCAGGTTGGCGCTCGCCGCGACCGGGTTGATGGCGGCGGTCGCCAGCACGCCGGTCAGCAGGGCGCCGACAATGCCGCCGATGCCGTGCACGCCGAAGGCGTCGAGGCTGTCGTCATATTTCAGGGCGCGCTTGAGCCAGACGGCGCCGGCATAGCAGGCCGGGCCGGAGATGATGCCAATCAGGAAGGCACCCTTGGGATCCACAAAGCCGGCGGCGGGGGTGATGCCGACGAGGCCGGCGACGATGCCGGACAGCAGGCCCAGCAGGGTGGGCTTCTTGTGGTCGATCCATTCCACCGCGGTCCAGCCGATGGCGGCGGCGCAGGCGGCCAGGATGGTGTTGAAGGCGGCGACGGAAGCGATCCCGTCGGCGGCCCAGGCCGAGCCGGCGTTGAAGCCCAGCCAGCCGACGAACAGCAGGCCCGTGCCGATGGCGGTGAAGGCCAGGTTGTGCGGGGCCATATTGTCCCGGCCGAAGCCCTGGCGCGGCCCCAGTACGAGGGCGCAGACAAGGCCGGCGACGCCCGCATTGACGTGGACCACGGCCCCGCCGGCGAAGTCGAGCACGCCCAGCGACCCCATCCAGCCGCCACCCCAGACCTGATGGCAGATCGGCGCATAGACGATCAGGTGCCAGAGGAAGAAGAACAGGATGGAGGCCGAGAATTTGATCCGCTCGGCGAAGGCGCCGGCGATGAGGGCCGGGGTGATGATGGCGAAGGTCAGCTGATAGGCGATCCAGAGGAACTCCGGCAGGCCGGGTGCCAGACTGTGGGCCTTGGACGGGGTGACGCCGTTCAGGAAGGCGGCCTGCAGACCGCCGATGAAGCCGTTGGTGGCCTCGCCACTGGAGCCGAATGACAGGCTGTAGCCGGCGATGAACCAGAGCACGGTGACAATGACCATGGCTGCGGTGGAATGGGCGATGGTCGCCAGGACGTTCTTGCGCCGCACCATGCCGCCGTAGAACAGGGCTAGCCCCGGCAGGGTCATCAGCAGGACGAGGGCGGTCGAGGTCAGGATCCACGCCGCCGACGCCTCGTTCAGCTCCAGCGGGGCCTGATGCGCCAGCAGGGCCGGGGCGGCGGGCGTTGCTGCCAGGGCGGGGCCGGCGCCGAGCAATCCACAGAGGCTGGTGAGGGCGGCAAGGGGACGAAATTTCATGCACGGCGTCCGAGGCTGGAGAGAGAAGGCTCGGCTCGAAGCGCGTTCAGGGCCGCGGATAGGGATAGGAACCTATTGCAGCGCAGCAGGCAAATCATTTCGTGTGCGGTGCAATAACTTGCTGTGTCTCTGCACAGTTTGGTGTCTGGGCCTGACCTTACGGCATGTCCTGACCGTGCACTTTTGCGGCTGCGGTCAGGCGAGCCTTGCCAGTCGAAGGCAGGGACATCACGACGGGCACAACGGGATCACGACGGACACGGCGGGAGCGGTGATTGATGAACAGCGGGTGTCTCTGACCACAGTGACTGATTGCGGCTTCGCCGCCTTGATCCGCCCTGAGCCCGTTGTGTGCGTCGTGATCCCGTTGTGTCCGTTGTGATGAACCCGCAGCCGCCGACCAAGGGACCGGAAGGCACCTCAGGTCCGGAGTCGACCGCTCTGGACCCTCGGTGCGGGCCACATCGCCGTCCTGGACCGGCATCATGTTGAGCTGTGCCTTCATCCCGAGGGCGTCCTCAAGCACCGAGATATAGCGCATCAGCTGTTCGCGGCGGCCGGCACCGAGGTTGAGGATGCGCCAGGGGGCGACGCCGCTGGTCGAGGGGTTGGGGGCCTGGGGGTTCCAGTCCGGATCGACGGCGGCAGGATGGTCGAGGGCGGCAATCACACCGTCGACGATGTCGTCGACATAGGTGAAGTCGCGCTCCATCTCGCCGTGGCCATAGACGTCGATCGGGTGGCCTTCGAGGATGGCCTTGGTGAATTTGAACAGGGCCATGTCCGGTCGGCCCCACGGCCCATAGACGGTGAAGAAGCGCAGCCCCGTCGATGGAAAGCCGAACAGGTGGGAATAGGAGTGGGCCATCGCCTCATTGGCGATCTTGGTGGCGGCATAGACCGTCATCGGATGGGCCACGCCCTGACGGACCGAGAAGGGCAGGGCACCGTTGGCTCCGAAGGCCGAGCTGGTCGAGGCGAAGACGAGGTTTTCGGCCTGCACCGCCCGGGCCCCTTCGAGCACGGTCAGGAAGCCGACGACGTTGGAGTCGATATAGCTCTCGGGGTGTTCGAGGCTGTAGCGGACCCCGGCCTGGGCGCCGAGGTGGACGATGCGGCGCGGAGCATCGGCGGCGAACAGGGCGGCCATGCCCTCGCGGTCGGCGAGGTCGAGGGTGTGGTGGCGATAGCCGGGCTCGGCCAGCAGCCGGTCGAGGCGGGCCTGTTTCAGGGCCGGGTCGTAATAGCTGTTCAGATTGTCGATGCCGATCACGGTCTCGCCGCGCGCCAGCAGGCGGCGGGCGGTGTGAAAGCCGATGAATCCGGCCGAGCCGGTGACGAGGACGGGGCCTTGGATGCTCATGGCTTTGCGATAGCGCCGGGCGGGCGGCTCCGCCACCTCATATCGCGCGTCGCCGTCCGATCCGACCTGAGAGCGGTGGGTGGACGGCCGCGTCGGCGGCACCGGTATTGACCGAGTCGAGCGGGACGATCTCGCCCGGCGGCGTCCAGACGATGGTTTCCTGGCCGAGGTTGAAGACGCAGGTCAGGACCTCGTCGCCGTGGGCGCGCTCGAAGGCGAGAAGGGGTGTCGGGGCATCGAGGAAACGCAGGGTGCCGAGACGCAGGGCCGGCTCGGCCCTGCGCAGGGCGATGAGGCGGCGGGTGAGGTTGAGCAGGGAGCTGTCGTCCTGCTCCTGACGATCCACGGCCAGCGGCGGGTGGCGCGGGTCGACCGGCAGCCAGGGCTCGGCGGTCGAAAAGCCCGCGTGGGGGGCGTCGGCGCGCCAGGGCATGGGGGTTCTGGCACCGTCGCGGCCCAGGGTCTCGGGCCAGTTGGCAATGGCCTCGGGGTCGACCAGCCGCTCGAAGGGCACCTCGGCCTGGGGCAGGCCCAGCTCCTCGCCCTGATAGAGGAAGACATTGCCGCGCAGAGCCATCAGCAGCGCCAACGCCATGCGGGCGAAACGGTCGGGATCGCGATCGCCGGCCCAGCGCGAGACGGCGCGCGGGGCGTCATGGTTCGAAAAGGCCCAGGCGGGCCAGCCCTGGCCGGGGCGACCGTCCCAGGCGGCATTGGCCGCGCGGACCCGTTCGGGGGTCAGTTCGTTCGCATACAGATAGGAAAAGCCGTAGGCGCTGTTCAGATGGTCCTCGCCTGCGGTGAAGGCTTGCATCTCGCGCTCGGCGTCGGGTCCGACGACCTCGGCCACGCTGAAGCGATCAGGGTAACGGTCCATCAGGGCGCGGACCCGGGCAAGGAAGGCGGGGATTTCGGGCTGGGACTGGTTGTGGATACGGGACTGGTAGTCGAACGGCCGGGTGCGTTTGCCACCGGGCGGGGCGGGCGGATTGTCCCGGAGCAGCGGGTCATAAAGGGCGAAATTGATGGCGTCGAAACGGAAGCCGTCGACGCCGCGGTCCAGCCAGAAGCGGGCAACGTCGAGCAGGGCGTCCTGCACGGCGGGCTGGTGCAGGTTCAGTTGCGGCTGCTCAGGCAGGAAATTGTGCAGATAGTACTGGCCGCGCCGGGCGTCCCAGGTCCAGGCGGCACCGGTGAAGACCGACTGCCAGTTGTTGGGCGGGGCGCCGTCGGGCCTGGCCTCGGCCCAGACATACCAGTCGGCCCGGGGGCCGGTGCGGGACCGGCGACTGTCTCCGAACCATGGGTGCTGGTCCGAGGTATGGGCCAGAACCAGGTCGGTGATGATCCTGAGGCCGAGGGCGTGGGCGCTGGCGATCAGCCGGTCGAAATCGGCCAGGGTCCCGAACACGGGATCGACGTCGCAATAGTCGGCGACGTCATAGCCGAAATCCTTCATCGGCGAGGTGAAGAAGGGGCTGAGCCAGACCGCGTCGACACCCAGCGAGGCGATGTGGTCGAGGTGGGCGGTGATCCCGGCCAGATCGCCGATGCCGTCGCCGTTAGTGTCGGCAAAGCTGCGCGGATAGACCTGATAGATGACCGCGCCGCGCCACCATTCGGTGGCGGCGGGGTGGGCGGTCGGTGCGGCGGGGGTCAGGTCGGTCACGCGGCGCTCTCTGATTCACCGGCAGGATAGTCCGGCCGCGCGTCCAGGACCACGCCCGGCCAGCCGGCCTCGAACCGGGTTTCCGGCCCGGACTGGAGCTCGAAAAGGGGCCAGCAGCGGCGGCAGGGCGAAGACGGCGACGGCGCAATGGGCAGCCGCGCCCCCGCTCGCGAGGCCAAGCAGGGCGGGCCTGTGCCGTCCACGACCTACAGCGATCCAGGCCGCAGCAGGCTGAGTGCCACGGTCGGGAAGAAGAGGATCACCCCGGCGCGGGAGCGGATGGCGGCCAGGCAATGACCGGCCCCCCAGCGGTATCCCGTCCATCCTTTGCACCAGACTATCTCGCTCTGGCGGCTTCTGGCCGGACAAAGGTGGCCTTCGGGGCCGCTATGGAACCCCTCGGCCCCGCAACCCGGTACCGGTTTTCAAGGAGGCTGGTGGAGCCTCCGGAATCGGACGCAAATCCGTTCCCGAACCGCACTGAGGGTCGGCCGACGAAAAGAGATTTTGATGATCGACAACAAGCGAGTGCTGGGCATCATCGCTGCGCGAGGCGGTTCAAAGGGCGTTCCGAGGAAAAATCTCGCCGTATTTCGCGGTGCCCCACTGCTGCAATGGACGATCGAGGCCGCCAAGGCGGCACTTCACCTTGACCGTGTGATCCTGTCATCGGACGACGCTGAGATAATCGCCCTGGGCAAGGCACTTGGCTGCGAGGCCCCATTTGTGCGAAGCGCCGATCTGGCCACCGACGAGGCGAGTTCGGTGGACGTGGTCCTGGACGCGGCCCGGCGCACGTCGGGCTACGACGTCGTTGTGTTGCTGCAACCGACCTCGCCCCTCCGGTTGCCGTCCGATATCGACGGAACCTTGGAGCGCATGGCCCAGGCCAATGCGGCTAGCGCGGTGTCGGTGTTCGAAGCGGTCCATCACCCCTATCTCGTGTTCGGCATCGGTGACGATGAGAGGCTAAAGCCCATCGTGGACCTGCCCCCCGGAGGCCCCTGCCGCCGCCAGGACTTTCCACCCGCCTACCAACTCAACGGGGCGGTCTATGCCGTCGAAATCGGGTGGCTTGAACAAAACCGTGCCTTCATAAAGTCCGGCGAGACGGTGCCCTATGTGATGCCGAGGTCCAGGTCCTTGGACATCGACACCCTGGAGGATTTTCAGGGATAGCGTCCCTCCAGGTGAAAGCGTGAAACGGGCACGGTTGATCAGCGTTGATTGGGCCCGGTGCCGCCCCATTCGCTGGAAAGCGGGACAGGACCGGGGCCTAGGGAAGAATCGGTTTTCCCTCGCGACGCAGAGTCTCAATCTCGGCCTGAACGGCCTCGAGGGCCACGGCTCGGGCACCGGCCGAACCATGGCGAAACTGCGGAGATCGTGCCCACCCGTTGGACGCGCCAAAGCGACGCCAGTAGACGGGGGCAACCGCCGGGTCGTAGCCAGCCCGCGCCGCAAGAAAAAGTCCGACCCGGTCGGCCTGCTGCTCCGCATTCCGGGATTCAGGCTGCCCTGACGCCGGATTGGCTCTCCGGCCGCTTCCTCCCGACTCGTCCCAGGACCGATGGCGCAGGACGTGGTGGGCCAGTTCGTGCCCCAGGATCACCGCCAACTCATCGTCGCTGGTCGTAAATCCGGCCATAGCCGTGCTGATAAACAGGCGGCGACCGTCTGCGCGGGCGTTGAGCTCATCCGAAGGGTTGAGCTGAACGTCATAGCCACAGGAAAGCCGGGGCTCCAACTCGATCTGGCGGACGTCGCCGTCCCGGCGCACCGTCAGCATCACAGGGCCGCGAGACAGGGCGAGGTCGAGCCGCCGCAGATTGGCAGCCAGGCCGTCGAAAGCGGGAGGGCCGCGCACGGCACCGTGTTCCAGGGTGTCGCCTCCAACGGCGAGGATCAGATCCCCCCTGCGAACACCCGCCGCCGCAGCGGCGGAGTCGGGGGGCACCGCGACAACCCCCGGCAGGTCGCCCTCAAGGCCGAACCGCGCTTCAGCCACCGGCCGCAATTCCTGGCTGTACTGACCGGCCGCGTGCAGGGCCCAGCCGGCGGAAAGACGCACCGTAGGGCAGAGATCGGCGTTGGCGTCTGAGAGGCGCTGGGCGACGCGCGCAACCCGTTCGTCAAGGTCCGTCAGGCTGGACAGACGCTGCCGGGCATCGGCCGAGGTCGCGAGCTCGGTCGGCATGGCTTCAAGCTCGTCGTGGCCGCACGCGCCCAAGGTCAACAGGGCCAGAATACCCCCGCACAGGCGGGTACCGGCAATTCGTCGTCTCATCGGAACACCGCCTGGTCGACCGGGATGGTCTCGGTCGCCGCCACGATACGGCAGGTATGCAGGCAGGTCATCCTTGACACGAATCACACCCGGCCATTTCTGGTTCACTAACGGCTGAAAATCACGCTGAACGTGGCGTATCGGCTGCCCGAGATCGACATGAACCTCGACGGCAAGCGCATTCTGGTAACCGGCGCGGATGGCTTCATCGGGTCGCATCTGGTGGAGCATCTCGTGCGCGCGGGCTGCTCCGTTCGGGCCTTCGTGCAGTACAACAGCTTCGATCGTCGCGGCTGGCTGGATTTCAGTCCGCCCGAGGTGACTGAAGGCCTCGACGTCTTCGCTGGCGACGTCCGCGATCCCCACGGCGTGCGGACCGCGATGACGGGTTGCGATGTGGTCCTGCACCTGGCCGCCCTTATCGCCATACCGTACAGCTATCACTCGCCCGACACCTATGTAGACACCAATGTTCGGGGTACGCTCAACATCGTTCAGGCCGCGCGGGACCTGGGCGTCGAGCGGGTCGTGCACACCTCGACCAGCGAGGTCTACGGTACGGCTCGTTATGTGCCGATCGATGAGGCCCACCCGTTGCAGGGCCAGTCGCCCTATTCCGCGTCCAAGATCGGCGCGGACCAGATGGCCCTGAGCTTCCATGCTGCCTTCGGAACGCCCGTGACGGTGTGCCGGCCGTTCAACACCTATGGACCGCGGCAGTCCACGCGAGCGGTCATCCCCACCATCATCACCCAGATCGCCGCCGGCGTTGAAGAGCTTAAACTGGGAGCCTTGGCACCGACCCGCGATTTCAACCACGTCTCTGACACAGTGCGTGCCTTCGCCGCGCTCGCCGCCTGCGACGCTGCGGTGGGTCAGACGGTCAATGTCGGCAGCGGGTTCGAGATTTCCATCGGTGACACGGCCGCGCTGATCGCCGAACTTATGGGTGCCAATCCCCGGATCGTTGAGGATGGGCAAAGGCTGAGACCGGCGCTCAGCGAGGTCGAGCGGCTATGGGCCGATGCCTCGCTTATGACCCGGTTGACGGGATGGGTTCCTGCCTATGGCGGGCATGATGGTTTCCGCAGAGGGCTCGAGGACACCATTGCCTGGTTCCGCCGGCCCGAAAACCTGTCCACCTATAACGCAGACCGGTACGTCCTGTGACCCCGCCCCGGACATCTGTCGGCGACGTGTCGGTCCCCGGGCGCATCGTCGCGGCGGTACAGGCCGCGCTGGGAGACCAAGATGGTCCGGTGGCCCTCCACCAGCCCGAGTTCCGCGGAGCGGAATGGACCTACGTGAAAGACTGTCTGGACACGGGTTGGGTCTCGTCCGTCGGTGCCTATGTCGACCGTTTTGAGCGGGATCTCGAGCGGATCACGGGCGTCGCCCATGCTGTCGCGACCTCGACCGGAACGGCGGCCCTGCATGTCTGTATGCGGCTGGCGGGTGTGCAGCGCGGTGATGAGGTCCTTGTACCGACCCTGACCTTCGTCGCGACCGCCAACGCTGTAAGCTACCAGGGGGCTGTCCCCCATTTCATTGATGCGGCGTCTGCAACGCTTGGCGTGGACGCGCAGGCGCTCGAGCGACACCTCGAAGGTGTTGCGCGTCTCGAAGACGGTGTCTGCCGGAATGTGACGACAGGCGCGGTCATCCGTGCGTTGGTGATCACCCATGTGCTCGGCCTGCCGTGCGACCTTGATGCCCTCGCATCGCTTGCCGAGCGCTGGCGTCTGGTTCTGATCGAGGACGCGGCCGAGGCTTTGGGGTCCTTCTGGAATGGTGTGCATGTCGGCGGGCGCGGCCGGCTGGCGGCGCTCAGCTTCAATGGCAACAAGATCGTCACCACGGGCGGCGGCGGGGCGATCCTGACGCAGGATCCGGCTCTCGGACTGCGCGCCAAGCATTTGACGACCACGGCCAAGAAGCCGCACGCTTGGGCCTTCGAGCATGATGAGGTGGCCTACAACTATCGGCTGCCCAATCTGAACGCCGCCCTTGGCTGTGCCCAGCTGGCGCGGCTGGAGGATATGGTCGCGCGCAAACGGCGTCTGGCTGCGCGCTATGCCGAGGCCCTTGCCGCTGTAGAAGGGGTCAAGGTGATTTCAGAACCGACAGGCGGGCACTCCAATGCCTGGCTCAACGGCATTCTCCTGGACGATCCGGCCGACCGTGATCCGACCCTCGAAGCTCTCGCAGCGGCTGGCCTCATGGCCCGGCCGCTCTGGACCCTGATGCATAGCCTGCCGATGTACGCCGACTGCCCGCGCGCCTCCCTGGTCGTGGCGGAGGCGCTCGAAGCCCGGGTCATCACCTTGCCGTCCAGCGCCTGTCTGGCGGACGCCTAACGGTTCAGCGGTCGAGCCGGATTGCCGACCACCACGGCCCCGGCGGGCACGTCCCTGGTCACAACCGCGCCCATGCCGATGACTGCGCCCCTGCCAATCCGGAGGGGCTTGTCTGGCGTGCCCTGCTTCAGCACGGCACCGGTCCCGACATAAACGTCGTCCTCGATCACTGTGTTGCCGTTGACGCAGACCCTGGGTGCCAGGGTGACGAAATCGCCGACGACGCAGTCATGAGCGACGTAGCTGAACAGATTGGCCTGGAAATGCCGCCCGATCACGACATTGGCGGTAATGACGACATGGTCGCAAAGGATAGCGCCCTCGCCGATCTCTGAAGGCCCGCGGAAGACACAGGTCGAGGCGACGATGGAGACGAAAGTTCGGCCGGCGGCCCGCATCTCCGCATCGACCCGGCGCCGCTGGCCAGCATCAGCGATCGTGATCGAAATCGCAGTCGCCGGGGGCGCGTCGTCCTGAAGGATGACCGGAAGGCCGTTCACAGGCTCACCGGGCTCCAGCACGAGGTGGCAAACCCCGTCCGCACCGGCCTTGGCCACGGCGAGCGGGGCCACTTCCCGCGCAAATCCGCCTGTTCCGCACAATCCGATTCGCATGCGATCCTCCACGGACATGGTAGCAGATTGATAAGGCGCGCAGCCTAGAGCTTCATAATGGAGGCGCGGTTGAGGACTCGGAGGATCTGCGTGGCGACCAGCGGGCGGGCCGACTACGGCCTGCTGACCTGGCCGATGCGCGACATCGTCGCCTCTGATGCGCTGTCGCTCCAGCTTCTCGTCACCGGAACCCATCTGGAAGAGCGGCACGGCATGACGGTCGGCCAGATCGAGGCCGACGGCTTCGCCATCGACGCGCGCGTCCCACTGGCCCTGACCGCCGACGATCCCGCCGGCCTCGCGCGTTCAATCGCCATGGGCCTGACCGGCGCAGTCGAGGCGCTCGAGCGGCTGCAACCCGACATGCTGATGCTGCTGGGCGACCGGTTCGAGACCCTGGCCCTTGCCCAGGCCGCCATGCTGGCCGGCGTTCCCATCGCCCATATCGGGGGCGGTGACGTGACCGAGGGCGCGATCGACGAAAGCGTCCGTCACGCCATCACCAAGCTGTCCCACCTGCATCTGGTCACCCACGAAATGGCCGCCCTTCGCGTGATCCGCATGGGCGAGGCACCCGACCGCGTCAAGGTCACAGGCAACCCCGGTCTGGACATGCTGACGCGGGGGCCGACCATGTCGCGCGATGCGCTGGAATCCCGGCTGGGGCGTCCGCTTGGCGAGCGCAATCTGTTGGTGACCTTTCATCCCGTGACCACACTGCCGGACAGGGGCCATGGGGAGCTGAACGCGCTGCTGCGGTCGCTTGAGCCACTGACGGATGTTACTCTTTGGGTGACGCGGGCCAACGCTGATCCCGGCGGCCTGGCGGTTAACGCCGCGCTGCAGGCCTTCGCCGAGTGTCGCGACAACGTCAGCCTGCACGATGCTCTCGGCCCGGCCTATCTGCCTCTTTTGGCCGCCTGCGACGCCGTCGCCGGCAACTCGTCCAGTGGCCTGGCCGAGGCACCGTCGGTACGGACCCCGACGGTCGATATCGGCCTGAGGCAGGCGGGTCGGCTGGCCGGGCCATCAGTGATCCACTGCGAGCCGGAACCCGCTGCGATCACCGCGGCCATCGTCCGCGCCATGGCCGGCGAGGTATCCGGCTTCCATAATCCCTATGGCGACGGTCACAGCTCTGCGCGTATTGTTCAGGCCTTGGTCACCGCTCCGCCGCGCGAAACCCTGCTGCGCAAGCGGTTCTTTGACGGCGAGCCGCCCCATGCATGATCCCGTCCTCATCATCGCCGAAGCCGGAGTGAACCACGACGGTTCGCTGGACGACGCCTGTCGGATGATCGACGTCGCCGCCGAAGCGGGCGCGGACGTGGTCAAATTCCAGACCTTCGTTCCCGAAGCCGTCCTGACCGTACGCGCCATGAAGGCGGCCTATCAGCAGACCAACACCGGCGAGGGCGGGACCCAGCTGGACATGGTCCGGAAGCTGGCCCTGAGCCGCGACGATCACCGGGTTCTGGCCGACCGCTGTGCGCGGCGCGGGGTGCGTTTCATGTCGACGGCCTTCGATATGCAGAGCCTCGACTTCCTGTCCGGTCTCGATATGCCGGCGATCAAGATCCCGTCTGGCGATCTGACCTGGGGTGCCATGCTGCTTGCCGCCGCGCGTGTCGGTCCGCCGCTGGTCGTCTCGACCGGAATGGCGACGCTAGACGAGGTTCGTGAGGCCCTTACCGTGATTGCTTTCGGTCTGACGCGCACCGGTGACCCGTCTGACCCCGAGGATCTGGAGCGGGCCTTCGCTGAAGGTCAGGTGGCCCTGTGCGAGCGGGTGACCCTGCTGCACTGCACGACCGAATATCCGGCGCCGCTGGAAGCGATCAACTTGCGGGCCATGGACACCATGGCGCAGACCTTCGGCCTGAAGGTCGGGTATTCCGATCACAGCCTTGGTACGACCGTCGCGGTGGCCGCCGTGGCGCGCGGGGCCTGCGTGATCGAGAAGCATTTCACGCTCAGTCGCGCCCGGCCCGGGCCTGATCATCCGGCTTCGCTGGAGCCCGACGAACTGGCCACCATGGTCCAGGCCATCCGTGATGTCGAAATCGCGCTGGGTCAGCCGGCCAAGAAGCCCGCGCCCGCGGCAATGGGCAATCTTGCGATTGCGCGCCGGTCTTTGGTCGCGGCCCGACCGATCCGTCGTGGCGAGGTACTGACCCCTGACGCCATGACGGCAAAGCGCCCGGCGGACGGCCTCTCGCCCATGCGTCAATGGGCCTTGCAGGGCGCGACGGCTGAGCGTGACTATGCGGCCGACGACGCGCTGGAGGATGGGCCGGGGACGCGTACCGAGCGCAGGGGGACGAAATGAAGAGCTGGGAACAGACCCTTCTGGGGCCTGACGAGGCGCTGGAAGTCGCGCTCAATTCCATCAATGCGTCCGGTCGGGGCATCTGCCTTGTGGTGGATGGCGAGCGGCGGCTGCTGGGCACGCTGTCGGACGGAGATGTGCGCCGCGCCATTATCGCCGGCGCGACCTTGCAGACGCCGTGCCGTGCGGTGATGAACGCCCGTCCGACCAGCATCGCCGTCGGGGCCTCCCGGCGCGCCATCCTGGCCGAGTTGCGCGACCGGCAGCTGCGACACCTTCCCATCCTTGATGCCGGGGTGGTGGTCGGCCTGGCCATGCCGACCGACTTCCTGTCTGCGCCGGAGCGGTCGAACCGCGTGGTGATCATGGCCGGCGGGAAGGGTGAACGGCTGGCTCCGTTGACGCTTGATACACCAAAGCCGATGCTAAAAGTCGGGCCCCGACCGGTGCTGGAGACTATCGTCCGCACATTTGCCGAACAGGGGTTCCGAAGCTTTTTCCTCTCGATCAACTACAGGGCAGAGCAGATCGAGAGCCATTTCGGCGACGGCTCT
>VYMF01000206.1_pt1 | contig 13585 bp, 6 predicted proteins | sample 5115271 | NCBI WGS metagenome assembly VYMF01 (sample SAMN12291778, study PRJNA351875) | freshwater metagenome | isolation source: freshwater lake | place: USA: Michigan, Wintergreen Lake | collected 2013-08-08
CGCTCTGTCGGGCGATGTCATGCAGGCCCAGCAGGGCCAGGGCGACGCCTGCGACGGCGGTCCAGATCGCCAGGGTGGCGGGCCGCAGCCGGCCGACCCCGGCCAGCAGGACCAACGGCAGGAAGGCGACGACCAGCAGCAGGGGGCCGAACAACAGGGGCTCGGTCGCGGGCCAGACCTTGAGGTCGTTGTCGGCACTGCGTTGCAGCCAGTAGAGGCCGAGGCCCTGCAGCAGGCCGATGCCGATCCGGATCGGGCCGAGCAGGGGCGAGGTGGTGCCGCCGAGACTGTTACGGCCGGTCGCTTCGGTGGTCTCGGTCATGGCGGCTTCCCTTTATGGCGGGATGTGACCGCGTTTTGGCCCGCCTGCATAGTGCCCGCTTGAGTTCTGCGTCCGTCCGTGTATAGAGCGCGTCTCTTCCGCTGCAGCTTCGGCCGCGGCGGTCCTGTCCGAGAACTTCGGGGTTTGGGGGTCACCCGGACCGTAAATGCCAGAGAGCCCTCTGGTGCCGTGGGGAGATGGGGATGCAGACGACGCCAGACGTTCCGGTATCCGGGCGTCGGGGTTTGAGCTTCCTTCGGACATTACGACCGGCCTGAACGCTTCGCAGCGATGCGGCGCGCTTTGGCCAATCCGTCGTCGGGAATAAGCCCGGCGGCGAATACAGACTGGAGACCGCAATGGACCGCGCACAAAAAGCCGAGTCGATCGAAACGCTGAAGGGCGTTTTTGCCGACGCGGGCGCCGTGGTCGTGACCCACAACCTGGGTCTGACCGTTGCGGATATGGAAGACCTGCGTGGACGCCTGCGTACTGCCGGCGGCACGTTCAAGGTGGTCAAGAACCGCCTGGCGCTGAAGGCGCTCGACGCCGCTGAAGGCAGCGAATACCACGGCCTGTTCAAGGGTCCCGTGGGCATCGCCTATGCCGACGACGCGGTGACGGCCGCCAAGATCACCGCTGAATACGCCAAGGCCAACGACAAGTTCGTCGTTCTGGGCGGCTTCATGGGTGACAAGATCCTGGATGCAGCGGGCGTGGGCGTTCTGTCCAAACTGCCTTCGCTGGACCAGATCCGCGCCTCGCTGCTCGGCCTGCTCAATGCGCCCGCGACCAAGGTCGCCGGCGTCGTGCAAGCCCCGGCTTCCCAACTGGCTCGCGTGTTCAGCGCCTATGCCAAGAAGGACGCCGCGTAAGCGGACCCGCCTCTTTCATCTCTGCAAAATCTCTACTCAAACCCAATCCTCCGAAGGAAACACACCATGGCCGATCTCGCCAAAATCGTTGAAGACCTTTCCGCCCTGACCGTGCTGGAAGCCGCCGAACTGTCCAAGCTGCTGGAAGAAAAGTGGGGCGTCAGCGCCGCTGCTCCGGTCGCCATGGCCATGCCTGCCGGCGGCGGTGCCGCTCCGGCCGAAGCTGCCGAAGAGCAGACCGAGTTCACCGTTGTCCTGATCGACGGCGGCGACAAGAAGATCAACGCCATCAAGGAAGTCCGTGGCGTTCGTCCGGACCTGGGCCTGAAGGAAGCCAAGGACCTGGTCGAAGGCGCTCCGCAGAACGTCGTCGAGAACGTCTCCAAGCAGGTTGCCGACGAAGTCGCCAAGAAGCTGACGGAAGCCGGCGCCAAGGTGCAGATCAAGTAAGTATTGGACCGTCCTTCGGGACAGTTCTGGACGGGCCGGGGAGCAATCGCCGGCCCGTTTTCTTTTGTCCGGTCAGCGCCGCCGGGCGGTGAGGATGTCGCCGAGCCGGTCGGGGGTGCCCTCGATCCGTTCGAGGCGCGGGTAGCGCAGGCCGCCTCGGTAGTCGAAGGAGACGGTGCGGAAGCGGTCGCCGTTGCGGATGATCAGGGTGATCGGCGTGGCACCGGACCTGGCCGCGGTGACGGCCTCGCGCAGGACCTCGGCCGAGGCGGCGCGGTCGTTGACGGCGACGAGGTCCCAACCGGCTCCCAGACCGGCCTGATAGGCCAGACCGCCCCAGAGGATGCCGCCGATACGATTGGTGGGGCCGCCGAGGGTGAAGCCGAGGGAATACTGGAAGTCATTGGCCCAGCCGGTCTGGACCTGTTTCTCGGCCGGGGTCAGGCTGTCGACATAGACCAGCCGGTAGCCACCGCGGGTGATGCCGTCCAGCGGGGCGCGGGCCCCGGGGCCGACGGCGTCCAGACGACTGCGCAGGAAGCCGGCCCAGTCGTGCGGATGCACACCGTTCAGGGCCGCGACCAGATCCTCGAAGGTATAGGGTTTGGGGCTCCAGGCGCCGTCGTCGACGCCGAAGAAGGCCTTGGCGAAATCGTCCAGCGATTTGCGGTTGCCGGTCGCCTCGCGGATCAGGGTGTCGGCGTCCAGCCAGATCAGCGCCGCCTCGCGGTAATAGTCACCGGTGCCGCGCATGTGCGACGGCCAAGGGTTGGAGGTGCGATAGCCGAGCAGATTGTGGTTGGTGGTGTCCTGCAGGGCGCGCCAGTCGCGGCCGGGCTGGTTTTCGTAGAAGGCGGCGATCTCGGCGAGGTTGGAGAGCATCTCCTCTTTCGTGGCGAGGCCGGAGCGGCCGGTCAGGACATCGCCCCAGTATTCGGTCTGGCCCTCATAGACCCAGAGCAGGGTGTTCTGGACCGGCTCGTTGAGATTGGGGGTCAGCTGGTCCGAGGGGCGGCGGAATTTGCCGTTCCAGGAGTGGACGAACTCATGCGGCAAAAGGGTGCGCGAGCCGAAATTGCGGGTGAAGCCGTCGGTGAAGAAGCCCGGCGGGGCCGTGTTCTCGGACGAGCGGTGATGCTCCAGACCGATGCCGCCCATCCGGGAGGTCAGGCCGAGCAGGAACTCATAGCGGTCGAAATGCCGGGCCCCGAACAGGCGGTCGGCCTGGTCGACGAGCGCACCGTAGGACTCGATCTGTGCAGGGGTCGGGGCGATGTTGGCGGCGGCGTCGGCGACGATGTTCAGATGGATCGGCGAGCGGCCGCCCGGATCGATGTCGATGCGGCGATAGTGGGCCCCGGCGAACATCGGGCTGTCGGCCAGCATCTCGAGGCTGATCGGGGCGAAGGTGGCGCGGCCGTTCTCGAACGAGACGGTGTCCATGGCCACGCCGTACTGCCAGCCGGCCGGCAGCTGGATCGAGGGCTGGAAGGTGATCCGGCTGTGGGCATAGCCGGCGGGATAGAGCAGGGCCTTCTCCCACTGGAGATTGACCATCTCGGGCGTCATGACCACGCGCCAGACGGCATTGTCGGGCTGGGTCAGCCATTCAAAGGCGACCTCGATCTGCGTCACGCCCGCCGGGATGGACAGGTGGAAGGCATAGGGGTCGAGGGTGTCGCGCAGCCATTCGATCCGCCGGCCGTCGGCGGACACCGTCAGGCCGGCGAGCAACTGGATCGGGCCGGTGTCGGCGTGGTTGCCGGGCAGGAATTTCGGATAGAGCAGGGTCAGGTCACCGCCCGTGACCGGGATGGTCTGCTGCACCCGGATGACCTTGTGGTCCAGATCGGTGGCGTCGACGTGGTAGCCGATCGTGCCGGGGTAGGCGCGGTCCTGCGGCTCCGGGATGGCCGGGAGCGGCCGGGGCAGGGCGGGGGTCCCGACCTGGGCCAGGGCCGGCGCGGCCCCGAAAACGAGGGCGGTGGCGCAGGCGGACAGTAGCAGTCGCTTCATGGCGGGTATCCAGCGGGACGGGCAGGCGGGGATTGGGCGGGTCAGGACGCCGGGGCAGCGGCGGGCTTCACTTCCAGCAGTTCGACGGTGAACAGCAGGGTGGAGTTGGGCGGCAATTCGCCGCCGCCGACCCAGCGTTCGCCGTAGCCGAGCGAGGCCGGGATCACGAATTCGAACCGTTCCCCCTCGCGCATCAGGGCCACACCCTCGGTCCAGCCGCGGATGACCCGGTTCAGGGGAAATTCGGCCGGTTCGCCGCGGGCCCATGAGCCGTCGAACTCGCGGCCGTCGATGAAGGTGCCGCGGTAGTGGACCCGGACCGTGTCGGCTGCGACCGGCTGACGCCCATCAGGATTTGAAGGCGTGATCCGACGGTATTGCAGGCCGGACGCCGTCGTGGTCCAGCCCGGCCGGCTGCCGTTCCAGACCAGATAGGCGGCATTGCCTGCGTTCCAGGCGTCCTGGTTCGCCTCGCCGACGGGGGCGCGGACTTCGGAAGTCGGCGGTCCCAGCGGCTCCGGCGCGGTGGCGCAGGCGGCAAGGGAAAGGGTGGCGGCAGTGATCAGGAAGGTGCGGGTCATGGGGCGACGCTAGCAGGCTCCGGCCACCGCCGTGAAGCCGTCACACAATCGTAAACGAACAGGGGAAAGGGCCTTTATTTCGCCGTCAAAGCGAGTATATGACCCGGTTCCGCTAACTCAGTATGAGACACGCGCGAAAGCGCCGAGGCCCGGTTTGTCGCCCTCCGACCGGTGCGAAGGCGCGCTCCTTCCCAAGGAGCCCTGCAATTTCAGACGTCCTGGTGCCGCAAGGCCCGAGGGTGGACGTCGAAACCGATGGTCACGGGTCGCCCGAGAGGCGGAGCCGTGGCTGCTGCATTGATCGCTGCCTGCCCGGGCAGTGTATTGGGAATACAGAATGGCCAAGTCCAAAGCCGAAGTCGCCGTCGCCCACGGCCAGTTCGCACACGCTACTACCTTCACCGGCAAGAAGCGCATCCGCCACTCGTTCGGCCGGATCCCGGAAGCGGTGCAGATGCCGAACCTGATCGAGGTGCAGCGCGCTTCCTATGAGCAGTTCCTGCAGCGCGAAGTGCGCTCGGGACCGCGCAAGGATCAGGGCATCGAGGCGGTCTTCAAGTCGGTCTTCCCGATCAAGGACTTCAACGAACGCGCCATCCTGGAATATGTGTCCTACGAATTCGAGGACCCGAAATACGACGTCGAGGAATGCATCCAGCGCGACATGACCTATGCCGCGCCGCTGAAGGTCAAGCTGCGCCTGATCGTGTTCGAGGCGGATGAAGAGACCGGCGCGCGCTCGGTCAAGGACATCAAGGAGCAGGACGTCTACATGGGCGACATCCCGCTCATGACCGACAAGGGCACCTTCGTCGTCAACGGCACCGAGCGGGTCATCGTCTCGCAGATGCACCGTTCGCCGGGCGTCTTCTTCGACCACGACAAGGGCAAGACGCACAGCTCGGGCAAGCTGCTGTTCGCCGCCCGCGTGATCCCCTACCGCGGTTCCTGGCTGGACTTCGAGTTCGACGCCAAGGACATCGTCTACGTCCGTATCGACCGTCGCCGGAAGCTGCCGGCCTCGACCTTCCTGATGGGTCTGGGCATGGACGGCGAGGAGATCCTCAAGACCTTCTACGAGACCGTGCCCTATGAGAAGCGCGGCGAAGGCTGGGTCACCCCTTACAAGGCCGAGCGCTGGAAGGGCGTGAAGCCCGAGTTCGACCTGGTCGACGCCGACACCGGTGAGGTCGTCGCCGCCGCAGGCACCAAGATCAGCGCCCGCCAGGCCAAGAAGCTGGGCGACAGCGTCAAGGCCCTGTCGCTGGCCGCCGACGCCCTGCTGACCAAATATCTCGCCGCCGACGCCGTGAACTATGAGACCGGCGAAATCTACGCCGAAGCCGGCGACGAGCTGGACCAGCCGACCATCGAACTGCTGGAAAGCTACGGCTTCACCACCATCGACGTGCTGGACATCGACCACGTCACGGTCGGCGCCTACATGCGCAACACCCTGCGCATCGACAAGAACACCGGCCGCGAGGACGCGCTGTTCGACGTCTATCGCGTCATGCGCCCGGGTGAGCCGCCGACCCCGGAGGCCGCCGAAGCCATGTTCAACTCGCTGTTCTTCGACAGCGAGCGCTACGACCTGTCGGCCGTCGGCCGGGTGAAGATGAACATGCGTCTGGAAACCCCGGACGTGTCGGATGAGATCCGCGTGCTGCGCAAGGACGACGTCCTGCGCGTGCTGCAGATCCTCGTCGGCCTGAAGGACGGCCATGGCGAGATCGACGACATCGACAACCTGGGCAACCGCCGGGTCCGTTCGGTCGGCGAGCTGCTGGAGAACCAGTACCGCGTCGGCCTGCTGCGGATGGAGCGCGCCATCAAGGAGCGCATGTCCTCGGTCGATATCGACACGGTCATGCCGCACGACCTGATCAACGCCAAGCCGGCCGCCGCGGCCGTGCGCGAGTTCTTCGGTTCGTCGCAGCTGTCGCAGTTCATGGACCAGACCAATCCGCTGTCCGAGATCACCCACAAGCGTCGCCTTTCGGCGCTCGGGCCGGGCGGTCTGACGCGTGAGCGCGCCGGCTTCGAAGTCCGCGACGTGCACCCGACCCACTATGGCCGTATCTGCCCGATCGAAACGCCGGAAGGCCCGAACATCGGCCTGATCAACTCGCTGGCCACCCACGCCCGGGTGAACAAATACGGCTTCATCGAGAGCCCGTACCGGCGCGTGAAGGACGGCAAGGCCACGGACGAGGTGGTCTACATCTCGGCCATGGAAGAGGCGAAATACACGATCGCCCAGGCCAACATCGAGCTCAAGGACGGCATGATCGTCGAGGAGCTGGTCCCGGGCCGTATCAACGGCGACTCCCAGCTGCTGATCCGCGCCGACGTGGACATGATGGACGTGTCTCCGAAACAGGTCGTTTCGGTCGCCGCCGCCCTGATCCCCTTCCTGGAAAACGACGACGCCAACCGGGCCCTGATGGGCGCGAACATGCAGCGTCAGGCCGTGCCGCTGGTGCAGTCGGACGCGCCGCTGGTCGGCACCGGCATGGAAGCGGTCGTGGCCGTGGACTCCGGCGCCGTCGTGGTCGCCAAGCGTGACGGTGTCGTCGAACAGATCGACGGTACCCGTATCGTGGTGCGGGCCACCAATGAGGCCGACGCCGGCCGTTCGGGCGTCGACATCTATCGCCTGTCCAAGTTCCAGCGTTCCAACCAGTCGACCTGCATCAACCAGCGCCCGATCGTGCGCGTGGGTGATGAGGTGAAGGTCGGCGACGTGATCGCCGACGGCCCGTCGACGGACCTGGGCGAACTGGCCCTGGGCCGGAACGCCCTCGTCGCCTTCATGCCCTGGAACGGCTACAACTTCGAGGACTCGATCCTCATCTCCGAGCGTATCGTGCGCGACGACGTCTTCACCTCGATCCACATCGAGGAGTTCGAGGTCATGGCCCGCGACACCAAGCTGGGGCCGGAAGAGATCACCCGCGACATCCCGAACGTCGGCGAGGAAGCCCTGCGCAACCTCGACGAGGCCGGCATCGTGGCGATCGGCGCCGAGGTCCAGCCGGGCGACATCCTGTGCGGCAAGGTCACGCCGAAGGGTGAGAGCCCGATGACGCCGGAAGAGAAGCTGCTGCGCGCCATCTTCGGCGAGAAGGCTTCGGACGTCCGTGACACCAGCCTGCGCCTGCCGCCCGGCGTCGCCGGCACGATCGTCGACGTGCGCGTGTTCAACCGCCACGGCGTCGACAAGGACGAGCGGGCCATCGCCATCGAGCGTTCGGAAATCGAACGCCTCGGCAAGGACCGCGACGATGAGCTCAAGATCCTGGAGCGCAACGTCTATGGCCGCCTGAAGCCGCTGATCCTCGGCAAGACCGCCACCTCGGGTCCGAAGGGCCTGGGTCGTGGTGTGGTCACCGAAGAGAAGCTGGGCGAGCTGTCGCGCGGCCTGTGGTGGCAGATCGCCCTCGACGACGAGAAGGCGATGGGCGAGCTCGAGGCCATGAAGAAGCAGTTCGAGGACGCCCGCAAGGCGCTCGACCGCCGCTTCGAGGACAAGGTCGAGAAGCTGCAGCGCGGCGACGAACTGCCCCCCGGCGTGATGAAGATGGTCAAGGTCTTCGTGGCCGTGAAGCGCAAGCTTCAGCCCGGCGACAAGATGGCCGGCCGTCACGGCAACAAGGGCGTCATCTCCAAGATCCTGCCGATCGAGGACATGCCGCACCTGGAAGACGGCACCTCGGTGGACGTCGTTCTGAACCCGCTGGGCGTGCCCTCGCGCATGAACATCGGCCAGATCTTCGAAACCCACCTGGGCTGGGCCGCCGCCGGTCTCGGCAAGCAGATCCAGGGTCTTCTGGAAGCCTGGCAACAGGGCGGACAGAAGAAGGCCCTGGTCGATCACCTGACCAGCATCTACGGCCCGGACACCCCGCTTCCCGACTCGGAAGAGGACCTGATCGAGCTGGCCAAGAACCTGTCCAAGGGCGTTCCGTTCGCCACCCCGGTGTTCGACGGTGCCCACATCGAGGACATCGAGGAACTGCTGGAGAAGGCAGGTCTGGACCGCACCGGCCAGTCGATCGTCTATGACGGCCAGACCGGCGAGCAGTTCAAGCGTCCGGTCACGGTCGGCTACATCTACATGCTGAAGCTGCACCACCTGGTCGACGACAAGATCCACGCCCGTTCGATCGGGCCGTACTCGCTCGTCACCCAGCAACCGCTGGGCGGCAAGGCGCAGTTCGGCGGACAGCGCTTCGGTGAGATGGAGGTCTGGGCGCTGGAAGCCTACGGCGCGGCCTACACCCTGCAGGAAATGCTGACGGTGAAGTCCGACGACGTGGCCGGCCGGACCAAGGTCTATGAGGCCATCGTCCGCGGCGACGACAGCTTCGAGGCGGGCATTCCCGAGAGCTTCAACGTGCTCGTCAAGGAAATGCGCTCGCTGGGTCTGAACGTGGAGCTGGAGAACAGCTGACGCGAGTGGCGAGCGGCGAGTGACGAGTGGCGAGATTTCGCCGCGTCACTCGCCACCGCCGACTTACTCGCCACCAGCCACTCGCCACTCGCCACCAATATTTTCGCGGCTCCCCGCCGCAGAAGGAAACCAAGATGAACCAGGAAGTCCTGAACATCTTCAACGCGGTCCCGGTCACTCCGACCTTCGACCAGATCAAGATCGCCCTCGCCAGCCCGGAGAAGATCCGGTCGTGGTCGTTCGGCGAGATCAAGAAGCCCGAGACCATCAACTACCGCACGTTCAAGCCCGAGCGTGACGGCCTGTTCTGCGCCCGTATCTTTGGCCCGACCAAGGACTACGAATGCCTGTGCGGCAAGTACAAGCGCATGAAGTACAAGGGCATTATCTGCGAGAAATGCGGCGTTGAGGTCACCCTGGCCCGCGTTCGCCGCGAGCGGATGGGCCACATCGAACTGGCGTCCCCGGTCGCCCACATCTGGTTCCTGAAGTCGCTGCCGTCGCGCATCTCGCTGATGCTGGACATGGCGCTGAAGGACGTCGAGCGCGTCCTGTATTTCGAGAACTACATCGTCACCGAGCCGGGCCTGACCCCGCTGAAGCAGAACCAGCTGCTGACGGAAGACGAATTCTACCGTTACCAGGACGAGTTCGGCGATGACGGCTTCACCGCCGAGATCGGCGCCGAGGCCGTGCGCAACCTGCTGATCGGCATCGACCTGCATGCCGAGGCTGAAAAGCACCGCGGTGAACTGGCCGACAGCCCCTCGGAAATGAAGGCCAAGAAGGCCTCCAAGCGCCTGAAGCTGATCGAGGCCTTCCTCGAGAGCGGCAACAAGCCCGAGTGGATGATCCTGACGGTCGTGCCGGTGATCCCGCCGGAACTGCGCCCGCTGGTGCCGCTGGACGGCGGCCGTTTCGCCACCTCCGACCTGAACGACCTGTACCGCCGGGTGATCAACCGCAACAACCGTCTGAAGCGGCTGATCGAACTGCGCGCGCCGGACATCATCATCCGCAACGAAAAGCGGATGCTGCAGGAATCGGTCGACGCCCTGTTCGACAACGGCCGTCGCGGCCGCGTGATCACGGGCGCCAACAAGCGTCCGCTGAAGTCGCTGGCAGACATGCTGAAGGGCAAGCAGGGCCGCTTCCGCCAGAACCTTCTGGGCAAGCGCGTCGACTATTCGGGCCGTTCGGTCATCACCGTGGGTCCCGAGCTGAAGCTGCACGAGTGCGGCCTGCCCAAGAAGATGGCGCTCGAGCTGTTCAAGCCGTTCATCTATGCGCGCCTTGACGCCAAGGGCCTGTCGGGCACCGTCAAACAGTCCAAGCGCATGGTCGAGCGTGAGCAGCCGCAGGTGTGGGATATCCTCGACGAGGTCATCCGCGAGCACCCGGTCCTGCTGAACCGCGCCCCGACCCTGCACCGTCTGGGCATCCAGGCGTTCGAACCCAAGCTGATCGAGGGCAAGGCCATCCGCCTGCACCCGCTGGTCTGCACCGCCTTCAACGCCGACTTCGACGGCGACCAGATGGCCGTCCACGTCCCGCTGAGCCTCGAGGCCCAGCTGGAAGCGCGCGTCCTGATGATGTCGACGAACAACATCCTGTCGCCCGCCAACGGCAAGCCGATCATCGTACCGTCGCAGGACATCGTCCTGGGCCTGTACTACCTGTCGCTGGTCAAGGAAGGCGAGAAGGGCGAGGGCAAGCTGTTCGCCAACATGGGCGAGATCGACGCGGCGCTCGACGCCGGTGTCGTGTCCCTGCACACCAAGATCAAGGCTCGCTGGACCGAGATGAACGCCGCCGGCGAAGTCATCACCAAGGTCATCGACACGACCCCGGGCCGGATGAAGCTGGGCTCGCTGCTGCCGCACAATGCGAACATCGGCTACCGCCTGCTTGAGAAGAACCTGACCAAGAAGGAAATCGGTAACCTGATCGATCAGGTCTATCGCCACTGCGGTCAGAAGGCGACGGTCATCTTCGCCGACCAGATGATGCAGCTGGGCTTCCGTGAAGCCGCCAAGGCCGGCATCTCCTTCGGCAAGGACGACATCGTCATCCCCGCCGCCAAGGCCACCCTGGTCGCCGACACCCGGACCCAGGTCGAGGAGTACGAACAACAGTACGCCGACGGCCTGATCACCAAGGGCGAGAAATACAACAAGGTCGTCGACGCCTGGGCCAAGGCCACGGACAAGATCGCCGATGCGATGATGGGCGAGATCGCCCAGCCGCGCGTCCTGGCCAAGGGTCAGGCACCGGACATCAACTCGGTGTTCATGATGGCCAACTCCGGCGCCCGTGGTTCGCAGGCGCAGATGAAGCAGCTGGGCGGCATGCGGGGCCTGATGGCCAAGCCGTCGGGCGAGATCATCGAGACGCCGATCATCTCGAACTTCAAGGAAGGCCTGACCGTTCTTGAATACTTCAACTCCACCCACGGCGCCCGCAAGGGTCTGGCCGACACCGCGCTGAAGACCGCCAACTCCGGCTATCTGACGCGTCGTCTGGTCGACGTGGCGCAGGACTCGATCGTCACCGAGGACGATTGCGGCTCGACGCGGGGCATCACCCTGCGCGCCGTGGTCGAAGGCGGTGACGTGCTGGTCTCGCTGGGCCAGCGGGTCCTGGGTCGCTATGCGGCCGAGGACATCAAGGAGCCGGGCGGCGACAAGGTCCTGTTCCCCGCAGACACCTATCTGCAGGAAGAGGAAGTCGAGGTCATCGACGAGGCCGGCGTCCAGTCGGTCAAGGTCCGCTCGGCCCTGACCTGCGAGGCCGAAGCCGGCATCTGCGCCTATTGCTACGGGCGTGACCTGGCGCGCGGCACCAACGTCAACATCGGCGAAGCGGTGGGCGTCATCGCCGCCCAGTCGATCGGTGAACCCGGCACCCAGCTGACGATGCGGACCTTCCACATCGGCGGTACGGCCCAGGTGGCGGAAACCTCGTTCTACGAGGCGACCAACCCCGGCATCGCCAAGATCACCGGCCCGACCGTCAAGGCGGCGCACGGCGATCTGGTGGCCATGAGCCGCAACGTCGTCGTCACCATCGTGGTCGACGGCAAGGACCGCGAGAGCCACAAGATCCCCTACGGTGCCCGCCTGCGGGTGGTCGAGGGATCGGACGTCAAGCGCAGCCAGCGTCTGGCGGAGTGGGACCCCTATACCTCTCCGATCCTGACGGAAGTCGGCGGCGTGATCCGGTTCGAGGACCTGGTCGAGGGCCTGTCGGTCCGCGAGGAAACCGACGAAGCGACGGGCATCGCCCAGCGCGTCGTCAGCGACTGGCGTGCCAGCCCGCGCGGGGCCGACCTGCGTCCGGCCATGGGTGTCACCTCCGGCGACGCCTATGCCAAGCTGGCCTCGGGCTCAGACGCCCGTTACCTGCTGCCGGTGGGCGCGGTTCTGTCCGTGAACAACGGCGACGTGGTCAAGCCGGGCGAGATCATCGCCCGCGTCCCGACCGAGGGTGCCAAGACGCGCGACATCACCGGCGGTCTGCCGCGGGTGGCCGAGCTGTTCGAAGCCCGTCGTCCCAAGGACTGTGCGGTCATCGCCGAGATGGACGGCCGCGTCGAATTCGGACGCGACTACAAGAACAAGCGCCGCATCAAGATCACCCCGGAGGTCAATGCCGACGGTGAACAGGCTGAGGCTGTCGAGTTCCTGATTCCCAAGGGCAAGCACATCTCCGTCCACGACGGCGATCTGATCAACAAGGGCGACTACATCATCGACGGCAACCCGGATCCGCACGACCTGCTGCGCATCCAGGGCGTCGAGGCCCTGGCCGAGTATCTCGTGAACGAAGTGCAGGAGGTCTATCGACTGCAGGGCGTGCCGATCAACGACAAGCACATCGAGGTGATCGTTCGCCAGATGCTGCAGAAGGTCGAGATACTCGACTCCGGCGAAACCACCCTGATCCGTGGCGACACGGTCGAGGTGGCGGAAGCCGCGCTCGAGAACGCCAAGGTCGAGAAGCGCGGTGGCCGGATCGCCACCACCCAGCCGGTCCTGCTGGGCATCACCAAGGCGTCGCTGCAGACCCGCAGCTTCATCTCGGCGGCGTCCTTCCAGGAGACCACCCGCGTCCTCACCGACGCCTCGGTCAACGGCAAGGTCGATACGCTGGAAGGCCTGAAGGAGAACGTCATCGTCGGCCGTCTGATCCCGGCCGGCACGGGCGCCTATCTCCGCGCCCTGCAGAAGATCGCCAACGAGCGTGACGCTGAACTGACCTCGACCCGCGAAGCCGCCATCGAGCCGCTTCCGGCCGATCTGGCGCTGGAGCTGGAGAACAGCGAAGGCTGATCCCGGGTCGAGCCCGGGATGACGATTGAACGGCAGGAAGGGCGGCTCCAGCGATGGGGCCGCCCTTTTTGTTTGTCGCGTTACAGGCCTTCACCCGCTTGCAGGGGACGTGTCGCGTCGTCTCGCGTCGCGAGGTCAGCGACGATGGGGGTGTTATGAAAAACCTCCCTCTCCGGCCCTGGATCGGCTGTGCCGATCGACGGGCCACCTCTCCCGCAGGCGGGAGAGGGCAGGCGGGGCCCTATCGCGGCCCGTCGCGGCGGTCGGTGCGGATGTTCTGGGTCGAATCGGGGCGGAGTGAGGGGTCGAGGAGGCCGCCTGCGACCCCCATGCCGAAGTTGGAGCCGGGGCCGTCCTGGGGGCCGACATTGCCGGTGCCACCCGAGAGGGGACGGCGACGTCGGTCGTAGTCGGCCAGGCGGCGGGCACCCTCGGCGGCGAAGGGGCTGGCCGCCGTGTCGTCTATGGGGGCGGCTGCGGCCGCGCGCTGGCCGAAACGGTCGTCGCAGACAGCGCGTTCAGCGGCGCTCAGCAGGGCCGGTGAACTGCAGCCG
>VYMF01000207.1_pt1 | contig 13516 bp, 16 predicted proteins | sample 5115271 | NCBI WGS metagenome assembly VYMF01 (sample SAMN12291778, study PRJNA351875) | freshwater metagenome | isolation source: freshwater lake | place: USA: Michigan, Wintergreen Lake | collected 2013-08-08
CGATTTCTTGCACAAGTTGCTCGATTCCTACACCGGTTTTACAGGAAGTGGCGATTAGCTTGGTAATTTTGGGATATTTTTTCTGGAGGGTGCGGATCTTAACTTGGGGGGGATTTTCATCGGCACAATTACCCACGATAATCACGGGAGAATTGCCTCCGTAGGTTTCAATGAGTTTTAACCAGTATTCCAGACGGTTTTGCTGTTCGTTTTTGCGGTTGTCGAGGACAAGCAGATAAAGACTGCGTTTAGTCAGAAAAAACTGATGGGTGGTTTGCATCACTTTCTGACCGCCAAAATCCCAGAGATTGAGGCGAATATCGCGTTTTTGGGGCAGTTGCCACTTTTCAATATTAATGCCGGGGGTCTTGGGTTCTTCGGAATTAAAGGTATTGTGCCGTAACCGCTTTAACAGGGAAGTTTTCCCCACATCCCCCTCCCCCACCAATAAAACTTTAAGCTCGTTAAGAGGGCGTTTTTTTCCTTTATCCTTGAGATAACTAAAAATCGCCTGCGGGTTGCCATCATCCCATGTTGTTTTGCCCCATCCCTGACGAATAATTTCCGGAGGAACGTTGGTAATCGGGTTATTTTCGAGGAATAATCGCTTCAGGTTGACTAGGTGAGCGAGCGCTTCTGGAATCTCGCTGATTTGGTTATAGCTGAGTTCGAGGATTTGCAGGGAGGTGAGTTGAGCGAGCGCTTCTGGAATCTCGCTGATTTGGTTATAGCTGAGTTCGAGGATTTGCAGGGAGGTGAGTTGAGCGAGCGCTTCTGGAATCTCCCTGATTTGGTTATTGTTGAGTTCGAGGCTTCGCAGGGAGGTGAGTTGAGCGAGCGCTTCTGGAATCTCCCTGATTTGGTTATTGTTGAGTTCGAGGCTTCGCAGGGAGGTGAGTTGAGCGAGCGCTTCTGGAATCTCGCTGATTTGGTTATCGCTGAGATAGAGGCGTTGCAGGGAGGTGAGTTGAGCGAGCGCTTCTGGAATCTCGCTGATTTGGTTATAGCTGAGATCGAGGGATTGCAGGGAGGTGAGTTGAGCGATTTCGGGGGGAATTTCTGTTAAGTTTTTGTTGGACAGAGCCAACTTCCCCGCTCTTTCGTCCTTTGCCTGTTGAATCAACTCTAGTACTTTCTGTGCTGTCATTGACCATCCCCCCGCTACTATATTTACTCCATTTTGGCAAAAGATCGGGTTAATGCAACTGGTGGTGATCAGCTAGTCCACTGTTAACGGTAATACCAAATCCGTTTTAATAGTATGATTAACTCCCACACGCGGTTATTCATACATTTGTATCAGTTTAGGGATGACTGATAATTGCTGATTGTCGCTATTTCTGCAAATGTCAGATGCACCCAGTATGTCAAATGAATAATTATATAATTCAAGAGAATTTATCCTGAAGACAGGGATTGATAAGGAATAATTTCTTCAAGGGGATTTCCTAACTTTTCCCTCGCTATATCTAACTCATAGGCTTTTTGTAAATTCATCCAAATTTCTGCTCCTGTATTAAAAAAACGTCCTAATCTTAAGGCAATATCTCCCGTGATATTTCCTTGACCTTTGAGAATTTGCTCAAGTTCATTCTCAGAGATATTAACTCTTTTGGCAAGCTGAGAAACATCAAGATTAATTTCCTCTAATTCATCAGCTAAAATTTCACCAGGGTGGATAGGACTTTTCCAATTATTCATCGTGAATTTTCCTTAATGATAATCAACAATTTCAACATTAGTAGCTGCATCATCCCATGAGAAACAAATACGATACTTGTCATTGATGCGAATACTGTATTGACCGATTCTAAGTAAGTAGTTATAATTAAATTGAAGATGGATCCCCCCTTAATCCCCCCTTAATAAGGGGGGTGCTGATCCCCCCTTAATCCCCCCTTAATAAGGGGGGTGCTGATCCCCCCTTAATCCCCCCTTAATAAGGGGGGAATCTGACAACTTTTAACACCTACCTACTTATCCCCTTTTAAACGTTCTAAGCGGTTACTCGGCAATCCTGCCAATGCTTCTAGTGTATTAGCACTTTCTAAAATACGCAATCTTTTGATCGCTAATCGTTCAATCCTAGAAAACTTTTTAACCAACTGCTTATTATAAAGCTTTTCTGTATCTTTACATCGAAAGCTTTTAATCATGGGTTATTTTTTTTGTCTTGTCTGATGCAACAATTTGATAAATTTTGCTAAATTTATCAACCGTCCCGATAATTACTCGAATGTCTCTCATCTTTTTTTCTCAAACCATGTTTGTAATAATTCCCCCGATTCCTTGGCTAAAATTCCCGCAATTACTGGTAAACGATGGTTAGAAAAAGGACTATCAATAAAATTAGCCACAGTGCGGATAACTCCTGTTTTCGGATCGTCAGCACCGTACACTAATAATCCTAGCCTAGCCTGAATGATTGCCCCAGCACACATGGGACAGGGTTCGAGGGTGACGTAGAGGGTACAATCATTTAAGTGCCAATTGCCTAACACTTGACTAGCGGCACGAATCGCCAGAATTTCGGCGTGAGCGGTGGGATCACGGTGTTTTTCCTTGCAATTAGCCCCTTGAGCGATTAAATTGCCCTGTTTATCCACGATAACCGCTCCCACAGGTACATCACCCCGGTCCCCCGCAGTTGCCGCTAAATTTAAAGCTAACTGCATCCATTGCCGATGTTTCTGATAGGCTTTTTCGTCAATAGACTTTAGATAGTCCCACATTTAGCCAGTAAATTATCTAATTTTTTCTGACCATCCAAAGCATACAAATCATCACAACCACCGATATGTTCATTGTTAATAAAAATCTGTGGTACACTGCGTTTACCCCTGGCACGTTCGGCCATGGCTTGACGAGCGCTTTCATCCCCATCAATTTTGTATTCGGTGTATTTTACTCCTTTCCAACCGAGCAACCATTTGGCCCGAATACAATAGGGACAAGTTGCCCAAGTGTAAATTTCCACATTGGCCTTGATATTTTCGTTATAACGCCCAAAAAGCGAGTTAAATAGATTTAGCATCGTTCTTACTAAGTAGTTAGGTGTTAAAAACTGTCAGATGCCCCCCTTATCAAGGGGGGATTAAGGGGGGATCGACACCCCCCTTATCAAGGGGGGATTAAGGGGGGATCGACACCCCCCTTATCAAGGGGGGATTAAGGGGGGATCCATCTTCAATTTAATTATAACCAGCCACTTACTCTCCTATTTATCTTTATTTTATGGATTCTGCTACCAAAAAAGCCCAATTACGCAAACAACTAATTGCCCAAAGACGAGCGCTTCCTAAGCATATTTGGCAAGAAAATAGTCAGCAACTTTGCAAAAATTTACAATCTTTACCTTTATTTCAACACGCTAAAACCATTCTCGCTTACTTCAGTCATCGTCAAGAGCCGGATTTAAGTTCCTTATTTTGCCAGCACCATCGCTGGGGTTTTTCCCGTTGTGACGGAGATAGCCTGACTTGGCACTGTTGGAGTGCTGACGATCCCCTAGAATTAAATCGTTATGGCATCTATGAACCAACAGCGATCGCTCCTCTCATTTTACCTGCCGAAGTGGACTTACTGTTAATTCCCGCCGTCGCTTGCGATCGCCAAGGTTATCGCTTAGGTTACGGGGGAGGTTATTTTGATCGTCTCTTAAATTCCCCCGAATGGCAAGCTATCCCCTCGATCGGGATTGTCTTTGACTTTGCCTATCTCGATACCCTTCCCCTCGATATTTGGGACCAAAAATTACAAGGAATCTGTAGCGAGTCAAGAACCGAAATTTTTTAACAATTATTTCCCTATTCCCTTACACCCAATCCCCAGATATATTAAGTTTTATTGAATCCGATCGACGCTTAAGATAGCTTTGCTAGGATGAAGTTCACATCAGGAGATGTTTATAGTAATCACTGGAAAAAGTTAACAGGGAAGCAATGAAACACTTTCACGAACAATGGATTCAAGAATGGTGTCAAGAAAACGGCTGGACAGAGCTATTTCTCGAACGCTACAGTAATTATTGGGCATTCCCTCCCAATGCCGTGATGCCAGAACCAATTCCCACCAAAGTGTTACAAAAAATTAAGCGCCAAAAAGGTCTATCTCCTGCCGAAAAACTTTGGTTAGGAGTGGCGATCGGATTGACTGTAACAGCTTTAATTCTCTGTGTCATCCTCGCTTGTCCTATGCCTATAGTTCTCGCTTTCGCTTTTGATGCTGTCACCGCAGCGCGATTGGAAGTGGAATATTAAGCAGGCAAAAATTGAGCAGCAAAAACCCAAAAAGGGGGAGATTTTTCCGAAAGTCTTCCCCTTTACCGCTTTTTTCTGGACAGGGACGATCGATCTGTCTTGAATCAGTAATCGGTGATCAGTAGTCAGTAGGAGAATAGAATATTAAGTGAGCAGTATTCAATGGCAGTTTTCTGCTGTCTTTTCACTGATTACTGTTTACTGTTTACTGATCACTGAAAAGTCCCCATGTCCGAATCTCGTCGCTTACAGTTTACCCCCGATCTGGAAATTTGTCGTATTTTGAACGGAATGTGGCAAGTTTCAGGATCCCATGGTTCGATCGCACCCCAAAAAGCGATCCCTAGTATGTTTTCCTATCTAGATGCCGGTTTCACCACTTGGGATCTGGCCGATCATTACGGTCCAGCCGAAGATTTTATCGGTGAATTTCGTCGTCAATTAGTCGCCCAAAGGGGCATTGATGCTTTAAATAATCTGCAAGCTTTCACTAAATGGGTTCCCCGTCCGGGTAAAATGACTAAGGAAATAGTCGAAAAAAATATCGCTATTTCCCTACGTCGTATGGATGTGGATAGTCTCGATTTATTGCAGTTTCACTGGTGGGATTATCGCGATAAAAATTATCTAGATGCCTTATATTTTTTAGGAGAATTACAACAGGAAGGCAAAATTAAACACCTGGCCTTGACTAATTTCGACACGGAACATTTAAAAATTATTCTCAGCGCCGGGATTAAAATAGTCTCCAATCAAGTCCAGTTTTCCCTGATCGATCGTCGTCCTCTCGTCAAAATGGCGCAATTTTGCCAGGAACATAACATCTATCTACTCGCCTATGGTACTCTAGCAGGAGGCTTATTAGGGGCAAAATATCTCGGTCATCCTGAACCCAATCCCATGAGTCTCAATACCGCTAGTTTACGGAAATATAAAAACATGATCAATGCTTGGGGAAACTGGCAATTATTCCAAGAATTATTAACCGTTCTTAAAGCGATCGCTGATTCCTATCATGTCACCATTCCTAATGTGGCAGTGCGTTACGTTCTCGAACAAAAAGCCGTAGCTGGAGCAATTATTGGGGTGCGTTTGGGTGTTGCTGAACATATCCAAGAAAATGCCCGTATTTTCGATTTTCAATTATCCCCCCAAGACTATCAAAAAATTGATCATGTCTTGCAAAAATCCCAGGATTTATTGCAGTTAATCGGTGATTGCGGTGATGAGTACCGTCGTTAACGAAGGCGGTCGGCAGGGGCAGGAGGCCGTTTTTGTAACGGGGATTTATGCCCCGCTCCCAAAACTTTTCGCCTTAAGGTGAGGTTTTAGTCCCGATTTTTTCGATAAGTAGGTAGGTGTTAAAAATTCTCAGCTTCCCCCCCCCTTATCAAGGACTGATAACTGATAACTGATCAGTGATCACTGATAACTGATAACTGATAACTGATAACTGATAACTGATAACTGATAACTGAAAAGAGGCTAATGATGAGATTTGAACAACCAATCCCCGATGATCCCGCTAATCAATGGCGCTATCAATTAGATCAATTCGTGCAGGAAAATCAACAGGAATTAGCCGGTTTAATGTGGGGTTTACTCTCGGAATGGGGAGAAGATGCCCAAGAAACCCTGGGCATCGATCTTAAACCCCAGCCCCATTTTGTCTGTTGTTCTAAGGAAGCTCTAGAGAAATTAAATCGCCAGGTTAATCGCAAAATTCAAGAGATGCTTGGGATTATTTATCGCTATAATCCCAGGGAAGAAGTGGCTATAGTCGCTATCGGTGATGGTCAGGTAAAATTGATTTATTTTCAACCCGATCTTTCCCCTCCTGAATGTTTTGATAGCCTCGAAGTGGATCTCGATACCCTCATTCAACAGTTAGAGTCCAAAATGCTGGCGGAAATCCAATCTTTCCCAATTTGATGCCGATTGCCAACGCAAAAAGTTGGCAGGTTGTCCCACCGATAAACCCGCTAATCCGATCGCTTTTCTGGGGGATTCTGTCCCTAGAAGAATTGCTGTTTCTAAATCACATATTCCCCAGTTAACTAAATTGGCTACTCCTTGTAATAAGGGTAAGGTTGTTCCCGCTAAAGTACCGTCAAAAAGTCTTGCTGTTCCCTGTTTAACTTCAATTTCTCTCTCATCCCAGGGATAGACACCATCTTCTAAACCGATCGGTGCTAAAGCATCACTAACTAAGAAAATTCCTCGATGATAATTACTGGCTTTTAGTAATAATTCTATCATGGTTGCATGGATATGTTGACCATCGGCAATTAACCCACAATACACATCGCGATTGATAATTGCTTCCCCTAATAACCCCGGTTGACGATGGTGTAAAGGAGGCATGGCATTAAAGGCATGAGTAACCATTTTTGCCCCCTGTAAAAAGGCTTTTTTGGCTATTTCTTGACTCGCTTGCGAATGTCCTAAACTGACGGTAATTCCTCGATCGCTTAGGTATTTAATCACCGTACCGCTACTATCTAATTCTGGGGCTAGGGTGATAATTTTTACGATCGATAAGTAGTCCCCAAAGATTTTATCTACTGTTTCTATACTTGGGTTTAAAAGATATTGGGCCGGATGCGCCCCCCTTTTTTCATAGTTTAAAAATGGACCCTCTAAATGTACTCCTAAAACCTGCGCGCTCGCTCGATTTTCCTGTTTCTGTTTCTCGATATATTTGGCAATTACTGAGAGGGATTTTTGAAATTTCTCCACAGACGTGGTGACTAGGGTGGGAAGATAACCATCAATTCCTTGATTCCCCAGATAATCGCTAATCTTATCTAATTTTTCTAGATCTGTTATTTCTAAGTCAGGAAATGCTAATCCTAATCCTCCGTTGATCTGTAAATCTACTCCTCCTAACGATAGCCAATCCCCTTCCATATCGATAATCTTTTCCCCTCTTATCCTTCCCCCCATCTCCCTTATCCTCTCAATCTTTCCCGCAGCATTTATCTCTATTTGTTGTCGATCGTGATGGGCGGGAATTCTAGCGTTAATTAGGGTTATCATAGAAGCAGAAAACTAATTTTTTTTTATTATAATCTCAAAAAAAAACTTTTTTTTTGATGATGCTTGACAAGTGTGCATTTTTTTGAGATACTTTTTTATATAATGGGAATCTTTGCGTTTGTATTTGACTGCCCACATCCGATTGTATAAAAATCATCATAAAAAAATGATACCATAACCTGACCGCTCCCTGTCCAGAGATTGCAAAAATACTTTACAAAACAATCACATCCCCTTTCTGCCGCAGTTCCGGCGTTCCCCAAAACCAGTGACTGTCAGAGGGAAAGCTTTGTCCTATAATAAAATTAAGACCTTATAAAAACTCCTTTTTTAGCAATAAAAGAGTAGCAATGTCAGTATAGTCAGCGATTAGAGAGGGGTGTGTGTTGTTTAGAAAAATAGGGAAACAGACTCAAGAACCGCGTCGTATTATTATCGGAGATGTGCATGGCAGTTTTCAGACACTTTTGCGACTATTAAACCGAGTTGCTCCTGATAGTGAGGATGAGGTTTATTTTCTGGGAGATTTAATCGATCGAGGACAGCAGAGCTTGGAAGTGGTGGATTTTGTCATCAAAAATAACTACCAATGTCTTCTAGGAAATCATGAATATATGCTCTTAAAAGCTCTGACGGGAAAAGAAGTTCCTGAAAGATGGTTCAACGGCTGGATCGAGAGTGGTGGGGCGGCGACACTACTAAGTTATAATAACAATATACCCGCCGAGCATATCAATTGGTTCCAATCCCTACCCGCTTATTTAGACCTAGGAGATATTTGGTTAGTTCATGCGGGAGTACACCCAGAATATCCCCTTGAACAGCAAACAAACGAGCAGTTTTGTTGGATTAGAAATGAATTTCATACCATGACCCAACCCTATTTCAAGGATAAACTAATTATCACAGGTCATACTTTAACCTTTACCTTTCCCGATGTCAAACCGGGACAACTAGCTCGCGGCAGCGGTTGGCTAGACATTGAAACTGGGGTTTATCATCCTCAAAGTGGTTGGTTAACTGCTTTAGATTGGACAAATCAATTAGTTTATCAAGTGCAGTCTCAAAATAAAAATTGTCGCACGCTCCCTTTAGAAAAAGCCGTGGTTAATCTAGACATTGACAAGATTTCTCGCTACTCTTCCCAGCAAAGCTTATCTAAATCGCTGAATATTTAATGGTGATCGGAAAAGAGAAGCGATAAAATCGGAAGGATCGGTTAAAATAGTTGATAATCTGATTAATACTCTTTGCTAATGACCCTTGCACTCTTATACCAAGCCTTCATCCAAACAATTCAACATCCTGACCCTGAGATAAATCTAGCTCGGGCAGCCCTACAAATAGCCAATTTTGAATATCCGCGCCTCAATATTGATCACTATTTAAATAGAATAAATTTAATGGCTGAGGAGGTAAAAAAACGTTTACCCGATAGATTATATCCTTTAAAAATAGTCAAGATTATCAATCAATATTTGTTTGAAGATTTACAATTTACTGGTAATACCCAAGAATACTATGACCCCCGCAATAGCTACTTAAATGACGTAATTGATCGCCGCACAGGTATTCCGCTCACTCTCTCGATCATCTATTTAGAGATTGCCAAACAGATCGATTTTCCCATGGTAGGAATTGGTATGCCGGGTCATTTTATTATCCGTCCCGATTTCGAGGAAGTGGAAATTTTTGTCGATCCCTTTCACGGTGGTGAAATCTTATTTAAACAGGACTGTCAAGAAAGATTAAGTCAAGTTTATCAACAGCCAGTTAAATTAGAAGAACATTTTCTCAATATTGCTACCAATCAGCAAATTTTATTACGTTTGTTGACTAATTTAAAATATATTTACCTGAATCGTCAACAATGGTCTCAGACAATTCGGACAATAGAGCTGCTACTTTTGCTCATTCCTAATCATCCCCTAGAGCTGCGCGATCGAGGTTTAGTTTACTATCAAATTGGACAATTCAGCCGAGCGCAACAGGATTTAGGCTTCTATCTCGCTCTCCTACCCAACGCTCAAGATGCGGAATCCATTCGGCAATTATTGCAAAAAATTAACTCTTAAGTCGACTGATTACTGATTACTGTTCACTGAAAAATCCCCCAACCCTTTACTGATAAATGATAACTAAGATGACTATTAGTCCTTCTGTCACCACGAAAAAACTCAAAATTGGTCAACTGCGAAAAGTCCATCATATCGCTTTCAACGTCAAAGATATGGAGGCTTCTCGTCATTTTTATGGGGAAATTTTAGGCTTAGAGGAATTAGTGGGGGAAAAAATTCCCAGTACCTTAAAAGAATTAGTTGCCCAGGGAAAAGTGGCCAATTTTATCACCCCCGATGGTACAGTAATTGACCTATTTTGGGAACCAGATTTAAACCCCCCCGACGACAATGCCGAAATCGCTTTTACCCGTGCCAACCATTTAGCCTTCGATATTGCTCCCGAATGCTTCGATTTTGCCCTAGAAGTGCTACAAAGTCAGGGAATTACTATTGCTAGTGGACCCGTGACCCGTCCGACTGGGAGGGGGGTTTACTTCTACGATCCCGATGGCTTTATCGTCGAAATTCGCTGTGATCCCGCATCTTAACGACTCAGAGGACGAAAACTGCGACTAAAAACCAGAAAAGTTAGGATAATCGCTAATATAATCGCCGTTATCGCAATTAGATGCAGAGAGACCTGTTTAACAGCGATCGCCAAGAAAGCCCAGATAAACACCCCGATAAAAGCCCGATCTTTTCGGTTTAAACCGACTAAAATCGCGATTATTGCCCCGATAACCATGATTATCATCGTCCAGATACTAGGAGCAATTCCCCAACCGTTCCAGTTGGTCCAATCTAGCACCGAAGCGACGTTGACAATCGTGGCTACGGTAATCCAAGCGAAATAGATACTAATAGGAGCATTAACTAATAAACCCTGTTTACGATTGACAATAAAGCGATTAATTTCTAAGCGGAGATAAAGCCGGATGAGAGGAATTAAAATGCCTAGCATTGCCAGTAAAGACAGGATAAAAAAACGGGATTGAAAGAGAATTACCCAGAGAATCTGACAAGCACTAGCGATGGCTAATTCGTAGCCTAACCGACGCAAACGCGGTTCAGTTTTATTGAAAGCCAAAGCTTGGTAAATTCCCAGACTAATTAAACCCAGATAGATTAATCCCCAGATAGCAAAAGCATAATTAGCGGGAATAATTAAGACATCTTGAAAAACTGTATTCGAGATAGCCCCGATATTTTCGCCGTTGAGAGGGAAAATATTAGCGAAAATATTGGTGATAAAAGCCCCTAGAATAGCAAATAAATTTAGTTCTTGTCGGAGACGATCTCGATCAAAATTCATAGGTCAATCAAAGATGGAAAACATCATTTCGCCCTGAGCGGCCAATTGCCCATCGACTCTTGCTTCCCCTTGCATTTTAGCAATTTTATTCATCTTGAAGGATAATAATTCCACCGTCATGATTAATTGATCCCCTGGCACCACAGGACGACGAAAACGGGTTTTATCAATGCCAGCGAAGGCAAAAAATTTTCCTTTCATCCTGGGTAATTGGGTCAAAATCACTCCCCCCACTTGGGCCATGGATTCAACAATTAACACCCCCGGCATCAAGGGACGATTGGGAATATGACCGGGAAAAAAAGGCTCGTTGATCGTGACATTTTTTAGGCCAACGGCCTTTTGACCGGGTACATAGTCAATAATACGATCAACTAGGGCAAAGGGATAACGATGGGGCAGTAGTTGGCGAATTTCCTCGACGGTAAAGGTAGTTTTTATGACTGGTTCCAACTCGGTTAAGGCTTCGGTAACGATGGTCATGCAAGTCAAAAATTACAAGTGAGATCAGACATTATCTCATAATCAGTTATCAGTTATCAGTTATCAGTTATCAGGTTACTGTTTACTGTTCACTGGAAATGGCTGACAGCCTTTTTAGTTGGGCATTTCAGTTAAACGAGCATTTTGATAATAATGGCTGAGAATGCGATCATAAGTCACCCCTTGGTCGGCGAGGGAAAAAGCGCCCCATTGACTTAAACCGATCCCATGACCGAAACCGCGACCATTAATGGCAAAAGTACCGTTATCAGCTGAAATCGTGAATAGGGTACTACGCAGCTCGAGTATTCGCCGTAATTGGGTATCAGAGATTAATTTAGAGCCTTGATCGCCTACTACACGCATTCTAATCACTCGTCCGTGGGGAGTGGTCCTTTCGGGAGATAGCGATCGCACGCGACCAACACCACCGATTAAACGGCCTAATTCCCTGGCACTAAAGTTTTTTGACCATTGAAATACCGGTGCGACTTGATCGTAATCGATGACACCGCGCAGGTAGGGTAAGGGGGAATTCCAAACATCCTCGACATTTTCCGTATGGCCCCCGGAGGAGGAGTGAAACACCGCTAGAATCGGTTTGCCGTTGAAGCTCATAATTTGTCCGGCGGTGGCCTTAACTGCCTCGTGGGTGCTAGTAAACTCGCTTTCTAGACCCTTATAAACTTGGGTGCGGGTGGTAGTATCGAGATCGTAGATGCGATTGCCGGAAGTATTCATTTGGTAGAGAGCATAGGTGCGCGCCGCCACGGATTGGGCTTTTAAGGCCTCTTGCGGCCAGGAGGGAATCGCTTCCGCACCGACGACACTATAGAGATATTCCTCTAAATCGACTAAATTTAGGGCTGTCACCCCAGAACCTTGCCGAATGATCCTTGTCCGTCCTCGATACCAGCGATCATTAATCCAGACGTAACCATCATTCCCCGGTTCGATGAGCAATTGACTGGCCTGCCAATCGGCCAAACCCACCGCTTTTCCTCTGGGATTAGCATTGAGGGCATTCATGGCGGTCAATTCTCCTAAGACTCTGCCGGCCCCATCTTTCACCACAGCATCGGTGGAACTGCCCACGGAGACGGCACTAACACCTTTACTGATGGCAATGCGTAATTCGACAGCAGCCCGGACTGGGGCGATAATCAAAGCCCAAAAAACTAGGACGAGCCAACTATGGGCAGGCAGGCGCTGCAGGTAACTACCCAGCAGCCTTGCTGTGTGTTTATTGGTCATGGGGATCGGACTCCTCACACAATCGATCGATAATCAATTTTACCCAGACTGGGACTTTTTTGCTACTCCAGTTCGGAAAAATTTTTCCCCTGTCACTTTTTCCCGATTGTCTGACAATTTTTCTGTCCTCTGACCCCCTGAATCGGCAAATTGCCTTATTTTGTCCGATTAATCGGGATTTATTCGGGTTAGTCGATTATTCTAATTAGTCGGGCAAAATTAATTTTCTAGGTTCGAGTGGACAATCGCCAATTCTTGCCGCCAAACTAGCAAGGATTTCTCCCAAGCTAGTTCCCATTTTTGCGCCAAAAAAGGTCGAGTATTTTTGCCCAAATTATAGGCGATGACAATCTCTTCCCAGAGAGAGGCTAAGGAAAGTGGCGAAGAAAATAAAGCTCCGAATAATCCCCCTAAAAGTAGGACAATAGCTAGAGGGCGACGAGTTTGACTTAATTCAAAAGCTTTCAGTTGCAATTCTCCCATCACATCTACACCAAAACCCGTTACTATATGCCAGATATCGTGAGTTTGCCGTAGGCGAAGCAGCAGATAATCTGTATCGGAATTGACCTGAATAAACCGATAAAAATTAGGATCAAAATTGAGACTAATTAGGTGAGTAGCATAATGATAACCCAGGGAATCTTCTGGGAGTTTTAGCAGGGTTTCTAAACAGGGACTAGCGGCTAGATATCTTTGGGCAATTATTTGAGCGGTAGCTTGATCGCTTTTAACATATTGCCAAGATAATCGCTGTAAACAACTCTCTTTTAAGCCATCTTCAATATCATATACAGACAGCGTATTACCAGGATTTTGTAAAAGAGAAATTATTCCCTTGGCCACACTGATTAGATTAGTTGTGAATAGCATATAAACTCTCCTAAGCCAGAAAAAAGGGTGAAAATAATCGAAACAACTGATAACCAATAACTGGGAAAAACTAATCCTTATAAGGATCGTACTGAGTCAAGATACGTTCTAACTTTACTTCGTCAATGCGATTAATTAAGCGTTTAGATTCTTCGACATCGCGGACAGTTTTTGATAAATTAATGGTGGAACCGACGGTAAATAGTAAACCCATGCCTAAATAACCTTTAATCCAC
>VYMF01000280.1_pt1 | contig 13465 bp, 7 predicted proteins | sample 5115271 | NCBI WGS metagenome assembly VYMF01 (sample SAMN12291778, study PRJNA351875) | freshwater metagenome | isolation source: freshwater lake | place: USA: Michigan, Wintergreen Lake | collected 2013-08-08
CGAAGGAGCCGCCGGCGACCACCGCCAGCCGATCACTGACAAACAGACGGCCTTCGGCGAACACGTCCAGCCCGTCGGCTTCCTGGAAGCCGTTGGCGGTCAGGGCACCGCGGAAGCCGCCGACATTGACGTAGCGCAGGGCGTCGATCTGACCGTCGCGATAGCTCAGACCATAGAAGGCGTCGGCGCGCATCCCGCCGACCGTTCCGGTCCAGTCGATCCGGGCGAAGGCTCCGCGGGTCTCGCTCTCCTGATCCACGACCTGGAAGATCGGGTGGTAGAGCGACTTTTCCCAGCCCCAGATCGCGCCCTCGAACAGGGTGCTGTCGTCGAACCTCCAGCGGGTCTGAAGGGTCAGGCGTTTGAGGGTCTGGTCCCGGGCGTAGTCGTTGATGATGTTGTTGGCCGGTGCGATCCGCGGCGTGGCAAGCGCCTGGGTCAGGTTCAGCGCACCCGGTACGGACTGCTGGATGTCCGCAGCCTGGGCGATCAGACGAACCTCGCGGTCCTCGCCGAACCGGCGACCGACACTGGCGGTCAGGCGGCCCTGGCTCTGGTCGCTCTGCTGCCGATAGCCGTCGGTTTCCATCGCCGTGACGCCGACGAAGGCATCCCATTCGCCCCGCTCGCCGGCGAATTCGCCGTGCAGACGACGGAAGCCGAAGGAGCCGCCCTCGAGCTGCAGCACCAGATCGTCGGTGGCGTTACGGCCCGTCGGGGTGACCATGTTGATGGCACCGCCCAGCTGGGCACCGCCGAAGCGAAGGGTGTTAGCTCCCTTGTAGACCTCGATGTAGCGGGCACTGAGCTGGTCGATACCCTGGAAGTCGGAGAAGCCGTCCGCGTCAGCGAAGGGCACACCGTCCTGGGCGAACAGAACGCCGCGCTGGTGGAAGCCCTGGGCAATGCCCGAGCCGCGGATGGAGAGACGGCTTTCCTCGCCATAGCGCTTCTGGGCGAGGACGCCGGGGACGTTCCTGAGGCTGTCCGAAAAGCCCTGGGCGAAGCGGGTCGCATAGCTCTCGGCCGAGACGACGGCGACCGAGCCGGGCGTACGGCTGAGCAGGGCCCGGGCGTCGGCGACGACGGGCGGGTCCTCGGGATTGCGAACGCCGGTGACGATGACCGTGTCCAGCGTCTGGACCTCCGGAGAGGCCGCGGGCGACTGGGCCTGGGCAGGGACGGCGAAGGCGGCGGCAAGCAGCAGCGCGCACGGCGCTGCGGTGGTCTTGAGAGACATGTTTTGAAATCCTGAACAGGGAAAGACGCGCGCCGGTGATCCGGCGTGCGGGCGCTTCATCGGGTTCAGGCGGTCGGGGGGGCCGTGGAGGGCGGCGGCAGGCCGGCGAGGAGGAGGCCGCCACGCCAGGGGCCGGCGCGCCGCAGGTCAGGCTGGACCGCGACGATCCGCGGCGGGGACACAGGCCGGACGACCGGTGGAGGCGGCAGGAGCGTCAGGGCGGACAGCATGCAGTCTGCGCAGTCCAGACTGTCCATCGACGCCGGCTCTGACGAACCGTCCTGGTCGAAGACCACCATGATCCGGTCGCCGGAGCAGAGCACGACCGGCTCGCCCGTCGCTGCCGAGGCCGCGACGGCGGACGGCAGCAGGGTTGCGAACACGATGGCGAAGATCGCCGCCAGGAAGGCCAGCGAACGCGTCAGGGACCAGTGCTCGGGGGAATGGGCGGACACGACCGCTCTCTAGACCCGAACCGGGCCGAAGCGAAAGGGGGTCGGATCGCGACATTTGATCGTCCTTTCGCAACTGCGTAAGGAATGGTCACCGTTCGTCCCGGGAGTCGCCATGTCCAGCCTGCAGTCCTCCGCCCTCGCCCGCGTCAAACCCTCGGCCACGCTCGCCGTGACCGCCCGGGCGCGGGAGTTGAAGCGTGAAGGCCGTGACGTGATCGGCCTGGGTGCCGGCGAGCCGGACTTCGACACGCCGGAAAACATCAAGGAAGCGGCCATCGCGGCGATCCGGCGCGGCGAGACCAAATATACCGACGTCGACGGCATCCCTGAGCTGAAGGCGGCGGTGGCGGCGAAATTCGCGCGCGAGAACGGCCTGACCTATGGCGTGAACCAGATCCATGTCGCCCCGGGCGGCAAGACGGTGATCTACAACGCCCTGCTGGCCACCCTGTCGCCGGGCGACGAAGTGATCGTGCCCGCACCCTACTGGGTGTCCTATCCGGATATGGTGCTGCTGGCGGGCGGTGAGCCGGTGCGGGTGGTCGGGCATGAGGCCGACGGCTTCAAGCTCAAGCCCGAGGTGCTTGAGGCCGCGATCACCCCGCGGACCAAATGGCTGATCCTGAACTCGCCGTCGAACCCGACCGGCGCAGCCTATACGGGCGCCGAGCTGGAGGCGCTGGCCGCCGTGCTGCGTCGCCATCCGCAGGTCTGGATCATGACCGACGACATGTATGAGCACCTGATCTACGGCGATTTCGAATACCGCACGATCGCCCAGGTGGCCCCCGATCTGTACGACCGGACCCTGACGGTGAACGGCGTGTCCAAGGCCTATGCCATGACCGGCTGGCGGATTGGCTATGCGGGAGGGCCCAAGCCGCTGATCGACCTGATGCGCAAGGTGGCGAGCCAGACGACCTCCAACCCGTCCTCGATCAGCCAGTGGGCGGCGGTCGAGGCGCTGAACGGGCCGCAGGACTTCATCGCCGAGCGGGCGAAGCATTTCGAGGCACGGCGCGACCTGGTGGTGTCGATGCTGAACCAGGCGACCGGCATCCGCTGCGCCGAGCCGGAAGGTGCCTTCTATGTCTATCCCTCGATCGAGGGACTGATCGGCAAGGTGACCGAAGGCGGGGTGACGATCGACAGCGATGATACCTTCGCGGCCGAGCTGCTGGACGCCGAGGGCGTGGCCGTGGTGCAGGGCTCGGCCTTCGGCCTGAGCCCCTATTTCCGCATCAGCTATGCGACCTCGGAGACCGTGCTGGAGGAGGCCTGCGGGCGGATCCAGCGGTTCTGCGCCGGCCTGCGCTGATCAGGCCGCGCGGCTGACCGCGAAATCGGCCAGCTGCTCCAGCGCCTCGCACCATTCGCTGGCCGGGAGCACCCGCAGGGCCGCCTTGGCCGCGTCGGCGTATTCATCGGCCGTGTCGAGCGTGGCGTTGAGCGCGCCCGTGCCGACGACCAGTTCGCGGGCACGGCGGAAATCATCCTCGGTGCGCTCACCCTTGTTGATGGTGCGGTCCCAGAAGGCGTCTTCGCGACCACGGGTGCGTGCGGCGGCCAGCAGCAGCGGCAGGGTCACCTTGCCCTCGCGGAAATCGTCGCCGGTGTTCTTGCCCAGGGCCTCGGAGGTGCCGCCGTAGTCGAGGGCGTCATCGGCCAGCTGGAAGGCCAGGCCGAGGTTCAGGCCATAGGCACGCAGGGCCTCAACGGACGGCTCATCGGCCCCTGCCCCGACCGCGCCGGCCTCGGCCGCGGCGGCGAACAGTTCGGCGGTCTTGGCCGAGATGATCTGCAGATAGGTGTCCTGATCCAGATTCAGGTCGTGGGCGCGCGTCAGCTGCAGCACCTCGCCCTCGGCGATGACGCTGGAGGCGCGGGCGAGGATGCCCAGGGCCCGCATCTGGCCGGTCTCGACCATCAGTTCAAAGGCACGGGCGAACAGGAAGTCGCCGACCAGCACGCTGGAGGGCGCCCCCCAGATCAGATGGGCCGCGACCTTGCCGCGGCGAAGGTCCGAGGCATCGACGACGTCGTCGTGCAGCAGTGTGGCGGTGTGGATGAACTCAACCGCGGCGGCCAGCTTGACCGGGGCCGTGATGTCGCCACTCGCACCCGATGCCCGTGCGGCGGCGAGGGTCAGCAGGGGCCGGAGACGCTTGCCACCGGCGGAGATCAGATGCTCGGCCAGCAGGGGGATGACCGGTACCTGCGACTGCATCCGGTCAAGGATCAGGGCGTCCACGGTCGCCATGTCACGCGCCGCCAGCCGCACAAGCGGCTCGACATTCCCCTTCGAGCGGGGCTCGGCGACGGTGACAGCGTCCAACGACTTACTCTTCGGCAGGGCGGCGCAGCAGAGAATCACGCCCGAAAACACAGCCGCCGCCTTGCCGGGCGACGATGCGGCGCACAATGGTGATCGCTCCATGAAGGGTCAAGCCGCGTGACCGTCGCACCGTTCCAGCCAATCGCCGCCGAGATCGTCGAAAACGCCCTGCTGGGTGGGCGGGTCCGGCTGCGTCAACCGGCGAAAGGCTATCGGGCGGGCATGGATGCGGCCCTGCTGGCGGCGGCTGTAGCGGCCGTACCGGGCGAGCGGGTGATCGAGGCGGGCTGCGGTGCGGGGGCTGTGCTGATGCAGATCGCGGCGCGCTGTCCGGGTGTCGCCCTGACGGGACTGGAGCGCGATCCGGCCATGGCGGCCCTGGCCCGCGAGAATGCCACGCTGAACGGAGCAGACGCGCAGATCGTGGAGGGCGATGTCGCAGCGGGCTTCCGCGCGCTGGACCTGCCGCTGTTCGACCGGGCCGTCAGCAATCCGCCCTTCTTCGACGACCCGGGGGCCTTGCGGGCACCTGCGGAGGGCAAGCGCGGGGCCTGGATGGCGGACGACGGGCTGAAGGCCTGGACGACCTTTCTGCTGAAGTCCGTGCGCGAGGGCGGCCGGATCGCAGTCATCCACCGGGCCGATCGGCTGGCCGATCTGCTGGCCCTGCTGGGCGAAACAGCGGGTTCGTTCGCCGTGCGCGGTATCCATCCGCATACGGATGAACCGGCGAAACGCGTGCTGGTGCAGGCGATCAAGACCGGCAAGGCCCCGCTGAGGCTGCTGCCGCCGCTGGTGCTGCACGACCGGTCGGGGGCCAAGCATACGGCGGAGGCGGAGGCGATCTTGAGGGGCGAGGCCGCCCTGCCCTTCTGATCCCCGACCCCTTGCGCTAGAGAGCCCCCATGTCCCTGCGCCCCCTCTTCGTCACCCAGGTCTATGAGGCCTCGCTGGCCGGCACGCCCGGCTTTGACGCCTTCAACGCCGGCCTGGCCGACGCCTGCCGCATGCTGGCGGCCGAGGATCAGGCGGGGCGGGCCTGGTGCCGAGAGCACGGCTACCGCGGCTATACCTCCTATGGCTCGCTCAACGATCTGCCGAACCGGATGCCGGAGTTCGCGGACCTGAAGCGGCATCTGGACCGGCACGCCCTCGCCTATGCCAGGGCGCTGAATTTCGACCTCGCGCGCAAGCCGCGGCTGGACAATCTGTGGGTCAATGTCCTCAAGCCCGGCGGCGGCCACAGCGGCCACATCCACCCGCACGCCTTCCTGAGCGGCACCGTCTATGTCGAGATTCCGGACGGTGCCTCGGCCCTCAAGCTGGAAGACCCCCGCCTGCCCATGATGATGGCCCGCCCCGGCGTCCACGCCGACGCTCCCGAAGCCGAGCGGCCGTTCGTCTATCTGACCCCAAAGGCCGGGACGGTGCTGATGTGGGAAAGCTGGCTGCGCCATGAGGTGCCGCCCAATGCGGCGAAGGGCGAGCGGATCTCGATCAGCTTCAACTACGCCTGAGCGGCCATCAAACCGCCCTGCCCCGACGCTAGACATTTGCCCAACGGCGGCGCGGCGGCTACATCCCGCGCCAACCTCCCACCATCCCCGAACGACAGGGCGCGACGCACCTCATGGCGCAGCAATATATTTTCCAGATGCAGGGTCTCACCAAGACCTTTCCCGGCGGCAAGAAGATCTTCGAGAACATCTGGCTGAGCTTCTACAACGACGCCAAGATCGGCGTCGTCGGGGTCAACGGCTCGGGGAAGTCCACCCTGCTGAAAATCATGGCCGGGCTGGACAGCGAGTTCAACGGCGAGGCCCGCGCGGCCGACGGCATAAAGCGCGGCTATCTGGAGCAGGAGCCCCAGCTCGACGACAGCCTGAACGTCCGCGAGAACGTCGAGGCCTGGTGTGAGGAGAAGCAGTGGGTCACCCGCTTCAACGCCATCGCCATGGAAATGGCCGAGGAATACACCGACGAGCTGATGGCCGAGATGACGGCCCTGCAGGAAAAGATCGACGCCGGCGATGTCTGGGACATCGACAGCCGCATCGAAATGGCCATGGACGCCCTGCGCTGCCCGCCCGACGACTGGGAGGTCACCAACCTGTCCGGCGGTGAGAAGCGCCGCGTGGCGCTGGCCCGGCTGCTGCTGTCCAAGCCCGACATGCTGCTGCTCGACGAACCGACCAACCACCTCGACGCCGAGTCGGTGGCCTGGCTGCAGCACCACCTGGAGGCCTTCCCGGGCTGCGTCATCCTGGTGACCCACGACCGCTATTTCCTCGACCTCGTCACCAAATGGACGCTGGAGCTGGACCGCGGCAAGGGCCACCCGCACGAGGGCAACTACTCCTCCTGGCTGGAAGCCAAGACCAAGCGCGTCGTGCAGGAGCAGTCGGAATCGGAAGCCCGTCAGCGCGCCCTCACCCGCGAACTGGAATGGGTCCGCTCGGGCGCCAAGGCCCGTCAGGCCAAGTCCAAGGCCCGTCTTGCCGCCTATGAGCGGATGGTCGACGAGCAGGAGTCCATGCGCGGTGCCCAGACCCATGCCGTCATCCAGATCCCGCCCGGCCCGCGCCTCGGCAATGTCGTGCTGGAGGCCGAGGGCCTGCAGAAATCCTATGGCGACAAGCTGCTATTCAAGGACCTGAGCTTCAAACTGCCGCCCAACGGCATCGTCGGCGTCATCGGCCCGAACGGCGCCGGCAAGTCGACCCTGTTCCGCCTGATCACCGGCCAGGAACAGCCGGACGCCGGCTCCATCCGCGTCGGCGAGACGGTCAAACTGGCCTATGTCGACCAGAGCCGCGACGATCTGAAGCCGGAAGAGACCATCTGGCAGGCCATCTCGGGCGGCACCGATGTGATGATGGTCGGCAAGCGCGAGATCAACACCCGCGCCTATGTCGGCAGCTTCAACTTCAAGGGCGGCGACCAGCAGAAGAAGGTCGGCCAACTGTCCGGCGGTGAGCGCAACCGCGTCCACCTCGCCAAGACCCTCGCCACCGGCGGCAATCTGCTCCTGCTCGACGAACCGACCAACGACCTGGACATCGAGACCCTGCAGAACCTCGAGGAGGCTCTGGAAGGCTTCGCCGGCTGCGCCGTGGTCATCTCCCACGACCGCTGGTTCCTCGACCGTCTGGCGACGCACATCCTGGCCTTCGAGGGCGACAGCCATGTGGAATGGTTCGAGGGCAATTTCGAAGCCTATGAGGAAGACAAGAAGCGTCGCCTCGGCGTCGACAGCCTGATCCCGCACCGGATCAAGTTCCAGAAATTCGGGCGGTAATCGGGGCGGATCGCCGGCCTGCCCGAGTGGCCTGCGCCCGCGATTGTCAACGCTCGTAAACTAACGTTATCTGCGGTCCAGTGTCGGCGTGGGTGTTGGGATGAGCCTGGAAACGTTCAGCGGTCGTCTCGCCGGTGGGCTGGGCCTCAGCCCGACCGACCCTCTCGCAGCCGCCAGCGCGCTGAGAGCCAGCCTGCTGCCGCCTCCGGCGTTCGAGGCACTGGCCCCCGTACCCGGCGCGACGACCGTGCGCGGCTCCTGGCGTGCGGACGATCTGATGCGCTTCGGGATAGAGTCCGTCGCCCTGTTCGGCTTCAGGGGCAACGACACACTTTACGGAGACGCCGGCTGGGACTGGCTTGAAGGCGGCGCGGGCGATGATTTCATCGCCGCCGGTGCCGGCAATGACGTGATCTGGGGGGGCGCAGGAGCAGACTATATCCGCAGCGGCACCGGTGCCGACACCTTCATCTTCGTGCAGGGCGAGATCGGCACGGCCGGATCCCCGCCGAACCCCGTGCCGAACGCCGACCGGATCAGCGACTTCGACCCGGGGGCCGGTGATGTGATCGAGCTTTACGGCTTCACCTACGCGCCGCAGCTCGAGGCCTGGGACAACGGGTCTCGCCTGATGTTCCCCGACGGGCGTAACATCATTCTGGAATACATTACGCCCGAACAGCTGGCGCTGCATCCGGGCTTCTTCCGCATGATGGAAGGCCCGCCTCCGGTCGCAGCGGTGGAGTCACCCGGTGGCCCGGTGATCGCCCGGGGTGACGTGACCATCGCAGCAGGCACCTCGACGACCTTCCTAGAGGACGCGGGCTATCTCGTGTCCGTCGGAACGCTCACGAACAATGGAACGATCATTGTGGACGGAGGGCCCAATAACAGTCTTCTGGCCTACGGCGTCTCGATGTTCGGAAGCCACGCAGACTTCTCGTCGAACCTCTTCCTCAACAGTGCGACCGGGACCGTCCGGGTCGTCAACGACGGTCTGGCGGGTGCTTTCGGCACCCGCGGAAACCAGGATGTGGTCAACCACGGGCTTATCGAGGCCCGGTCGGCGCATGACGCGACGGGTGTCCACGCCCGCTCCGTGGTCTGGCGACTCGACAATACCGGGATCATAACCGCCCATGCGGGCGGCCTGGCCACGGGCGTGACCCTGCCGAATGACCCACCCCTGACCAGCGCGCCGCAGCGCGCCCTGGCGGTCGCCAACAACAGCGGTCAGATCCTCGCTACAGGCGGGACCGCGATCGGCTACCATTCCGCATTGAACACCGTCCTGACGAACAGCGGCCTGATCGAGGCGCGCGGGGTCAACGGGGCGATCGGCCTGATCCTCGACGCCAACGGCCGCTTTACGAACAGCGGCACGATCCGGGCGATCGCGGACCAGGGCCTCAGCATCGCCTTCACGGCCTTCAGCGTCGAGGCCATCAATGCCGTCGGCAACGGCGTCCAGACCTATGTCAATTCGGGTCGGATCGAGGGCGACATCGCCATCTATATCGCCGACGACGTGGGGTTCTACGTCCAGCGATCGATCGAGCATGTGTTCAATACGGGCACGATCATCGGGGAGATCATTCTCGGCTCGGGCGAGGATGAGGTGCGCAATGGCGGGATCATCGCCGGCAATATCGACCTGGGTGCCGAGCGCGACTTCTATGACGGCACGGGCGGGCGGGTCGACGGCGGGGTCTTCGGCGGGTTCGACAACGACCGGCTGATCGGCGGCTCGCTTGAGGACTATCTGTTCGGCGAGGACGGCGCGGACGCCATCTTCGGGGCGGCTGGCGACGACTATATCGACGGCGGCCGCGGCAATGACGCGCTCGACGGGGGGACGGGTATCGACACCCTGTCCTACCTGGATGCGGGCCTTGGCGCGACGGTCGATCTGGTGGCTGGAACCGGCCGAACGAACGGCCTCGATGTCCTTCGCAATTTCGAGAATGTGCGGGGCAGCCGGTTCGCGGACGTCCTGACCGGCGACAACAGCGCCAATGTGCTTGAGGGCAACAGCGGCGCCGATGTGCTGAACGGCGGCGGCGGCGACGACATGCTCTGGGGGGACGCCGGTACCGACACCCTCACCGGCGGGGCGGGCCACGATGTCTTCGCCTTCAACAAGGGCGACGGCGTCGACACCATCACCGACTTCACCGCCGGTGGCCTGGTCGATCAGCTGCGGATTCACGGCTACTCCGGCTACCAGTCCCTGCAGCAGGTCGGGGCCGACACGCGGGTGGTCCTGTCGGGCACCGAGTCGATCCTGCTCCGCAATGTGACGGCCACCGCGCTGACGGCCGCCGATTTCGACTTCCGGGCCACCGCCCTGCCGCCGGCCCCGCAGCCCTTCGCCCAGGGTCCGATCACCGTCTCCCAACTGCTGGTGCTGGAGCAGACGGAGGTCCTGGAAATTTCCCGCCTGAACGAGGGTCAGGCCGGCCTGCGGCTGGAGGCCGTGGATGGACGGGCCGAGCCGGCCTTGTTCAACAGCGGACGGATCACCATTGACGGCGGCTCGCAATTCGACCGCATCTTCGGCCTCGACTACCGCAACGGGACCACCACGGTCCCGACCGCCCTCGTCAATCGCGCCGAGGGCCTGTTCCGGGTGACGAGCTGTGGCCTGACGGACATCGTCGGCCTCATCACCATCGATGCGCTGCACAACGCGGGTCGGATCGAGATCATCGCTGGTGGCGACGCCCTCGGCCTGCAGGGCGTCATCGAGACCGTGAACAGCGGACAGTTGATCATCACCGGCGGCCTGTCGGCGACGGGGCTCGACATGGGCATGGGCCTGCAGAGCTTCTGGAACAGCGGCCTGATCGACGTCACGGGCAGCCTGGCGAGCACGGGCGTGCGGGTCTACCAGTCAAACCATCCGGCGGTGACGGTGCCCCACGGTTTCGCAAACAGCGGGACCATTCGTGTCACGGATTCCACCGCGGCGCTGGACAGTGTGGGCGTCGCCTTCGGCACCGGCTTCACCTCGGTCTTCATCAACTCCGGCCTGATCCAGGCTGACTACGCCATGCGCTGGGTCTCAACGGTCTCCAGCCCCGAGAACAACATCCACTCCATCCTCAATACCGGGGAGCTGCGGGGCCGGGTGGATCTGGGGCCCGAACAGTCGCGCCTGTTCAACGAGGGTCTGATCACGGGCCGGATCGACCTGGGCGAGTCGGACGACATCTATGACGGCCGGCTGGGCACACAGACCGGCGGTGTCTTTGGCGGCGCGGGGGCCGACAGGCTTCTGGCCGGGGCCGGCAATGACCTGCTGGACGGGGGCGCGGACAATGACCTCCTGAGCGGCGGGGCCGGGGCCGACACCCTGACCGGCGGGGCCGGGGCGGACATCTTCCACACCGGATCCGGCGCTGACGTCATCACCGACTTCAGCAGCGCCGCCGGCGACCGGATCCGGGTCTCGGGCTATTCGGCCTGGCAGTCCCTGCAACAGCAGGGCGCGGACGTCCTGGTCACCTTCGGCACCGGCGACAGCCTGCTGGTCCGCAACATCCAGGCGAACCCAGACGGCCCCTGCGACGCCGGTCATCACGGGATCCGCCCCGGTGGCTCCCCTGATCCAGCGTGGTGCCGGGACGGACGACGTCCTGACGGGCGGCACGCTGGACGACCTGATCCAGGGCCTGGCGGGGGGCGATACCCTTTCCGGCGCGGCCGGCGACGATCTGCTGGAGGGGGGCGACGGGGTCGACACCCTGAACGGCAATGACGGCGATGATCATCTGCTCGGCGGTGCCGGGGACGATGTGCTGATCGGCGGCGCGGGCTTCGACTATATGGTCGGTGGAGCGGGAGCGGATCGGTTCGAGTTCGACCTCTCCGGCAATTCCCTCGACCGCATCTTCGACTTCAATCCGGCCGAGGGCGACACCGTCATCATCCGCGGGGTCTCCCTCAGCTACTCAACGGGCGACTATCTTCGGTTCACGCGCGAGATAAACGGAACGATTGAAACCGCTGAAATCTTTCTGGACTTCGACTTCACCGGCACCCGAAACCTCGACGGCTCCATTATCGTCTACGCCACCGCGGGCGCGGACCGGATCAGCGCCATGGGCGGCGGGATCATCTTCGGGCTGGACGGAGATGACTATCTGACCGGCCGCGACCAGGATGACGACCGGCTGGAGGGCGGAAACGGGGCCGACTATCTGTGGGGCAACGGCGGCGACGACCTGCTGACCGGCGGTGCCGGCAACGACGAGATCGACGGCGGCTTCGGCTTCGACACCGCCGTCTTCAGCGGTCCCCGGTCGGCCTATGTCATCAGCACCACCAACGGCACGACCACGGTGACCGGCCCGGACGGGACCGACAGCCTGATCAACATTGACCGGCTGCGCTTCTCCGACGGCTTCACCAACCTTGCCGGGCAGCCGCTCCTGCCGACGATCGACGGGACCCTGCGCGCCGATACCCTGACCGGCACCGCCCAGGGAGACTCGATCAACGGAGGCGACGGCGCTGATCTCATCCTCGGCCTGGCCGGGGACGATGTGATCAACGGCGGCATGGGGGATGACCGTATCGACGCGGGAACCGGCCGGAACACGGTCGAGGGCAGTATGGGCGACGATGTGTTCGTGGCCCCCACGGATCTGGGCCTGTCTGCTTCCGTCTATGACGACGAAGTGGGCTATGACACCCTCGACGCCAGCCAGCGGACCGCCGCCCTGATCGTGGACGGAACCGTCGAGAACTGGCTCTTCACCGTGGGCAGCGACCGGTTCCTGCATATCGAGAATGTCATCGGCGGATCCGGCGCGGATCGCATCGACATGAGCGCCTTCACCATCCTCGTCGAACTGACCGGCGGCGGCGGCGATGACTTTCTGCGCGGCGGACGCGGGGCCGATGTGCTGCGCGGTGGAGACGGCGCGGACCGGATCGAGGGAGCCAGCGGAGACGAGCTCTTCGGTGACGCCGGCGACGACGTCATCGTCACGACCTTCGATCCGACAATCATGTTCTCCAACACCTTCATCAGCGGTGGCGCAGGCGTCGACACCCTGATCCTGCGCGGCACTTCGGCCCGGCTGTTCCTCGAGAGCGGGTTCGGCGGGCTGGGTTCGGGCGGCCTCTCGGCCCAGGTCGAGGATGTGGTGCTGGAAATCACAGGCACCGGCGAACGCTGGCTTATCGGGGATCATGGCGCGAACCGGCTTTCGATCGGGACCGGCGACGACGGCGGTGCCGGGGCGGTGTTGTCGGGGCTCGGCGGCGACGACATCCTGACCGGCGGCGCTGCCGACGACGTCCTGAGCGGCAACCTGGGTCAGGACCAGTTGCGCGGCGGCGGCGGCAACGACACGGCGGACTACAGCCGGGCCTATTCCGGCGTCACGGCCAGCCTGACGACGGGTCAGGCGAGCCAGGACGGCGACGGCTCCTCCGACACCTTCCTGAGCATCGAGAACCTGACCGGCTCGGCCCACGACGACCGGCTGACCGGAGACACCGGGCGCAATGTGCTGAATGGCGGTGCGGGCCGGGACATCCTGACCGGCGGCACCGGCGACGATACCCTGGACGGCGGTGCCGGATCGGATACGGCGGTCTTCTCCGGTGCGCGCTCCGGCTACACCCTCTCAACCACGGCCGGGGTGATCACCGTCACCGGCGCGGATGGTGTGGATGTCCTCACGAGCGTGGAGCGACTGCAGTTCAGCGACCAGACACTGCTGACGGCTGCCAATGGCGGACGCTATTTCGCGGGCGGCTCCAGCGCAGATGTGCTCAACGACACCAGCCTGAACGATGAGATCGAAGGCGGCGCGGGTGACGATCTGATCAACCTCGGTGCCGGGGATGACCGGGTCGACGGCGGAGCCGGCCGGGATACGGTCGGCTACGGTCACGCGCGCGCCTCCACGACCGTCACGATAACGGCCGACGGGGCCCTGCTGGCCGGGCCGGGCGGGACCGACCTGCTGACCGGCGTCGAACTGGTTCAGTTCACCGACACCCTCATCATGATCGGCAGCACCGGAGACGACACGATCGACGGCCGCAGCGTCGCGACCGAGATGTTCGCAGGAGCCGGACATGACCGGATCAACGGCGGGGCCGGAGACGACCTGATCCAC
>VYMF01000212.1_pt1 | contig 13256 bp, 12 predicted proteins | sample 5115271 | NCBI WGS metagenome assembly VYMF01 (sample SAMN12291778, study PRJNA351875) | freshwater metagenome | isolation source: freshwater lake | place: USA: Michigan, Wintergreen Lake | collected 2013-08-08
CGAACAGCTGGCCGACGGCTATGTCTCGGCCGAATGCCAGGCCGAGGGCGGCTGGCGCTGGAGCGCGCTGCGGCCGGTGGACTGCCGGTCTTCGATCTCCAACCGTGACGGCACCCTGACCTGCACCGGAGCCCGGGCCACGGTCGGTGCCCTCTATCCCGACAATGACGGCTACGGCGGTCAGGCGACGACGCAGCAGCCCGGCGGCATCATCGGTGCCCTGTTCGGGGCCGTGTTCGGCAATGCCTACAGCAATAACCAGCAGATCGAGGACGACTACAGCAACGGCCGCCGCCCGCTGGGCGAGCGCCGCCTGGCACTGGAGGCCCGGATCGACGCGGGCATCCGCGACGGCTCGCTGGACCGGACCGAAGCCAACCGCCTGCGCGCCGAATACAATGCCCTCGTCCAACTGGAGACCCGCTATGCCGCCGACGGCCGGCTGACGGCCCAGGAGCGGACCGACCTGCTCAATCGTTACAACACCCTGTCGCAGCGCGTCGGCGATGCGCGCGACGACGGCGGCTATGACGACGGCTATGGCTGGCGTTCCCTGTCCGACCAGCGTGTCGCCTTCAACGCCCGCGTCGACGCCGCCCAGCGGGACCGACGCATCAGCCGCACCGAGGCGAACCGGTTGCGCACCGATTTCGACGCCCTCGTCCGGATCGAGACCGGCTATCTGCGGGACGGCCTCAGCGACCGCGAGCAGCAGGACCTGACCACCCGCCTCGCCGACCTCGAACGCCGCATCGGTGATGTCGTCGACAACGGCGGCTACGGCAGCGACGGTCGCGCCGTGGCGCTGGAGGCCCGCATCGCCGCCGGCGAGCGCAACGGTTCCATCACCCGCACCGAGGCCACCCGCTTCCGCGAGGAACTCCGCGACCTCAGCCGCCGCTGGACCGACCTCGAGACCCGGGTGTCGATGAGCCGCTGACGAGGACGGGTGTGGGGGTAACGGCGGTCGACACCTTCGCGCCGTAGCCCCCGCTTCGTGCCGCTCCGGCCTGCTGCGACATCCACCATGTGGCGTCAGCGCCCCCGGCCCCCTAGATTGCCGTTCATGGCCCGTTCCCCCTCCCAGTCCGGCAAGCCCGTCCACGTCCCCAACCCCGCGGGTGTGGCGGAGGCTACGGCGCCCTTCGTGTTTGACCCCGCGACGGCGACCAACCGCATGCCGATGTTCGCCCCCGTCAGCGGCCCGCGCCTGACGCCGGAGGAGGCTCCCGGCAAGCCTGCCGACTGGACCCCGCACCGCCCCGACCGGCCGCAGGATCGCAAACACATCCCCTTCCGGCTGGAGACCCGCTACACCCCCGCCGGTGACCAGCCCGCCGCCATCGCCGAGCTCGTGGCCACCGCCGACACCGGCGAGCGGGATCAGGTCCTGCTCGGCGTCACCGGCTCGGGCAAGACCTTCACCATGGCCAAGGTCATCGAACAGACCCAGCGCCCGGCCCTGATCCTGGCCCCCAACAAGACCCTCGCCGCCCAGCTCTACAGCGAGTTCAAGAGCTTCTTCCCGGACAATGCGGTCGAGTATTTCGTCAGCTATTACGACTACTATCAGCCCGAAGCCTATGTCCCGAAATCAGATACCTACATCGAGAAGGACAGCTCCATAAACGAGCAGATCGACCGCATGCGCCACTCGGCGACGCGGGCGATCCTGGAGCGGGACGACGTCATCGTCGTGGCCTCGGTCAGCTGCATCTACGGCATCGGCTCGGTCGAGACCTATACGGCCATGACCTTCACCCTGAAGGTCGGCGACCAGATCGATGAGGCCAAGCTCCGCGCCGACCTGATCGCGCTCCAGTACAAGCGCAACGACCTGAATTTCGACCGCGGCATGTTCCGCAAGCGCGGCGATGTGCTGGAGATCTTCCCCGTCCACATGGAGGACCGGGCCTGGCGCGTGCAGCTGTTCGGCGACGAGCTGGAATCGATCCAGGAGTTCGACCCCCTGACCGGCAAGAAGACCGCCGACCTCACCGAGATCACCGTCTATGCCGCCAGCCACTACGTCACCCCGCGCCCCTCGCTCAACCAGGCCATCACCGGCATCAAGGCCGAGCTGAAGGAGACGCTCGACTGGATGGTCGAGAACGGCAAGCTGCTGGAGGCCCAGCGGCTCGAGCAACGCGTCCGCTTCGATCTGGAGATGATGGAGGCCACCGGCTCCTGCGCCGGCATCGAGAACTACAGCCGCTGGCTGACCGGCCGCAGCTCCGGCGAGCCGCCGCCCACCTTCTTCGAATACATCCCCGACAACGCCCTGCTGTTCGTCGACGAGAGCCACGTCACCGTCGGCCAGATCAGCGGCATGTACCGCGGCGACTACCGCCGCAAATCCACCCTGGCGGAATACGGTTTCCGCCTGCCCAGCTGTATCGACAACCGCCCGCTGAAGTTCGACGAATGGGACGCCATGCGGCCCCAGACGGTCTTCGTCACCGCCACCCCCGGCCCCTGGGAGATGGAGCGCACCGGCGGCGTCTTCACCGAACAGGTCATCCGCCCCACCGGCCTGATCGACCCACCCGTAGAGATCCGCCCCGTCTCCACCCCGACCCGCACCCAGGTCGATGACGTCATCGATGAGGTAAAGTCCGTCGCCCGCGCCGGCTACCGCTCCCTGGTCACCGTCCTGACCAAGAAGATGGCCGAGGACCTGACCGAATACATGCACGAACAGGGCGTACGTGTCCGCTACATGCACTCCGACGTCGACACCCTGGAGCGGATCGAGATCCTGCGCGACCTGCGCATGGGCGCCTTCGACGTCCTGATCGGCATCAACCTCCTGCGCGAGGGCCTCGACATCCCCGAGTGCGGCCTGGTCGCCATCCTCGACGCCGACAAGGAGGGCTTCCTGCGCTCGGAGACCTCCCTCATCCAGACCATCGGCCGCGCCGCCCGCAACGTCGACGGCCGCGTGATCCTCTATGCCGACCGCATGACCGGCTCGATGGAACGCGCCATCGCCGAGACCAACCGTAGGCGGGAGAAGCAGGAGGCCTACAACGCCGAACACGGCATCACCCCGGAGTCGGTCAAGCGCGACATCCGCGAGATCATGGCCAGCCCCTACGAGAGCCGCGCCCTCGACAAACTGACCGCCCCGGGCCTGAAGGAAGACGCCAAACCCTTCACCGGCTCCAACTTCCAGGCCGCCCTCAAGGACATCGAATCCCGCATGCGCAACGCCGCCGCCAACCTCGAGTTCGAGGAGGCGGCCCGCCTCCGCGACGAGATCAAGCGGATGAAGCTGATGGACCTGGAGTTCGCCAATGAGGTCCTGACCGGAGAGGGCGAGACGGTCGACAAGGCGGCACCGAAGCGGTGGCGGGCCGAGGCGGCGGCGGAGAAGGCGGAGGCGTTCAGGAAGGGGCGGTGAGGGGGGCGGTCGCTTTACCAATCTGTGGTTGGTAGCGGCTGATTGGCACTTCCGGCACGCTTCCTTCGAAAGGAGTGCGCCCATGCCCAAGTTCACCATCCTCTCCCGCGTCGACGCCTACGTTGACTACACCACCGAGGTCGAAGCCGACTCCCTCGAGGAGGCGGTCGACTTGGCCTATGACGGCGACCCCTCCATCAAATGGACAGAGCAGGGCGTGGTCGAGTTCGACGCCCGCCATGTCGTGGCGCTCGACCCCAATGGCGACGAGATCGAGACCTACTCGCGCGGCAAGGGCTGAAACCTCACCCCTTTATTCCGCTCATCCCCGCGAACGCGGGGACCCAGTCCTGTCCAGTGTGAAGCAAGCGTTTCAGGACGAGCTGCTGGTCTGAATCAGCGCCGCCCCATCACCCAAAGAACTGGGTCCCCGCGTTCGCGGGGATGAGCGGTTTGATGGGTGACCATCCACCCGCTACGGTGGGTGGATGGGGAGAGCTACCAACCACAAGTGGGAACCGCCGCTGTGCCTGCGGACCGCCACGCAGCGGGCGGTGTAGGTCGTGCCGATCTCCGTCAGGCATGTCGTTGAAGCGCTGGAGCAACTGGGTGGGGAGGCCCAGATCGGCGACATACTCCGGAAGGTGCTGGAGTATCGCTCCGCCGCCGCACTCCGGGAACGCGCGTAACATCATCAGGGGGCGCCTCTACGAGCATTCCTCCCAGACCACGAGCTACAAGGGCGGAGCCGACCTGTTTGAGAGCGTGGACGGAATCGAGGCCGGGACGGGTCGATGGCGCCTCAAGGTGGACCCGCTGTCGGCTGACAATCCCGATGCCATTCTGGACGGGGCCGAGACGGAGATCGAAGCCTCTGAAGGCCGTCGTCGACTGCGCGTCCATCTGGGACGAGAGCGGTCAAAGAAGCTGATCAAGGCCTTCAAGGCCTCCCTTAAGGACCTTGCCTGCGAGGCCTGCGGGATCGATATGGGCGAGGTCTACGGCCCGCTTGGCGAAGGCTATATCGAAGCCCACCATCGGGTGCCCGTGGCGAGCCTCAAAGACGGCGACAAGACCAAACTCTCGGACCTGGCTGCGCTCTGCCCCAACTGCCACCGGGTGATTCACCGCAATGACCTGATGTCGGTCGAGGACTTGGCGATGCACATGAGCGCGCGTCGCCCTTCGTTCGCAATTGCGGCTGAGCCAGACACAGGCGTGTGGCTGGACGACAGGCCAAGCAGAAAAGATTGAGCTGAGAGTGCGAGCCTTCTGCCTCAAGGGCAGAAGGAACGCTGACAGGACCGATGACGCCCGCCCCTCGCGCGCTCTATACCCGCCCCATGCCCACCTCCCGCGCCGCCGCCCTCATCGTGCTGATCCTCGCGGCCCTGGTGCTGGGGTTGGCGCCGATCCTGGTGCGGCTGACGGATGCCGGGCCGGCGGCCTCGGGCTTCTGGCGCTTCGCCTTCGCCCTGCCCTGGCTGCTGCTGATGACCGCCCGATCCGGCGGCGAGGGCATCGGCCGGCCGTCGAACTGGATGGTGCTGGCGGGCGGCATGCTCGTGCTCGATCTCAGCTTCTGGCACTACAGCATCGCCCTGACCTCGGTGGCCAATGCCACCACCCTGAGCAACCTCACACCGGTAGTGGTGACCCTGGTCGGCTGGTGGCTGTTCCGCGAGCGGCCCCGGGCCCTGTTCCTGGTGGCGCTGGCCGCCGCCATCGCCGGGGCGGTGACCATGTCGCTGGGGGCCAATGGCGGGCAGGGGTCGAACCCCCCGCAGGGCGACGTCTTCGCCGGCATCACCGCCCTCTGGTACGCAGGCTATTTCATCGCCGTGAAGGGCGCGCGCGGGGCGCATTCCGCCGGGCGGGTGATGCTGTGGTCGACCGCTATCGCCGCCCCGGGCCTGCTGCTGGTGGCCCTGGTGCTGGGCGAGGATGTGCTGCCCGGCTCATGGGGCGGCTGGGCCGCCTGCGTCGGTCTGGGGGTGGTGCATGTCGTGGGGCAGGGCGGGGTGGCCTGGTCGCTGGGCCGGCTGCCGACGGCCCTGACCGCCGTCACCGTCCTGATCCAGCCGATCGCCGCCGCCGTCCTCGGCTGGTTCCTCTTCGGCGAGACCCTGACCCTGGTGCAGGCCATCGGCGGCGGGGTGGTGCTGGGGGCTATCGTCCTGGCGCAGTGGTCGTCGGTCAAAAAGAAAGGCGCGGAGGCCGAAGCCGCCGCGCCCGTCTCATGATGGTTTGTCAGTGGTCTCAGACCAGCTTCAGATCCACCGCCGAGGTCTTGCCGCGCTGGGATTCCAGCTCGTAAGACACCTTGGCGTTCTCATCGAGCCCTTGCAGGCCCGCCTTCTGAACCGCGGTGATGTGGACGAAAACGTCCTGACCGCCGCCATCGGGCTGGATGAAGCCGAAACCCTTCGTCGGGTTGAACCACTTGACCGTGCCGGTCGCCATATTGCGTCTCCTGAACGCGCTTTCCAGGCAGGCCTCCCGAGAGGAAAGCCCGTCAGTCCTGCTGGATGGCTCGTTCAGTGAAGGAGCGAGCACGGTGGTGGAGGCCGCGCGATATCCGGACTGCGCTGACTTTCTCTCGCGCATTTGGGGAATGGTCAACCCGCCTCGGCGGCCTCGGCGAGGCGGGCGCGTGACGGCCCGGTGGCGCACAGCGGCCGGGGCGCGCCGTCGAGATGCAGGTGGTTGGCGTGGGCGTCGTTGTAGTCCGGCGTCAGCACGGTCGAGAAGACCCGGCAGGCCCCGTCGCGGATACGCCGCAGGAAGCTCGCACCCTCGGGCCCGCGCGGCCCGTCGCCGGGCCAGTCCTCCAGCACCGAGACCCGCCGCCCGTCCGCCAGCGTCATCCCCCCGATGTCCAGCGCATTGGCCCGCGCATGCTCGCTGGGCCGGGCGTCCGGGTCGGTCTGGCCATAGATGCGGCGGCAGCTGTAGGTGCCGACGTCGTTCAGGCCGGAGACCCGGCTGCCGAAGGACTCCATCGCCGCCGGCTGCAGCACCTGGCGCTCCCAGATGACATAGCGCACCGCCAGCGGGCACTGGATGACGGGGTTGCCGGGCAGGGGGGTGACCGCCCCGCCGGTGATCCGCACCGCCCCGCGCACGACGCAGAAGCCGCCGTCGTTCCGGTCCTCGGCCCGCTCGACCTGGACCCCCGCCTCGCGCAGCACCTGCATACAGGCCTCGGTGACGGCGGTGGTCTCCTCGGCGGCCGCAGCAGGGGGCAGTTCGAAATCGGCCACCTTGGCTGCCGTCGCCGTCCCGATCGGGCGGCTCAGGTCCAGCGGCTTCCAGGGCAGGTCCTGGGCCGGGGCGAACAGGTTCAGCAGGGCAAAGGCCGCGCAGACGCCGAGCGCCGCCTCCCACAGCAGGTTCCAGAAGTCTGCGAAATCACGCTTCATGCGCGATCAGCCTTACGCGGCGACGCGGGTCTCCGCCAGCCGCCGGACCATGGTCATGCAGGTCCACGCGACGCCGACGTTGGACAGGGCGATGAAGCCGAGCCCCCGCTCCGGCGCGGCGAGGACCGTGGCGAACCACAGGGTGTTGGAGCCGTTGTGGGTGATCGTCGGTCCCGGCCCGCCGACCCCGGCCCAGGGCATACTGCCCACACCCCAGCCCGCCGCATAAGCCGGCGGCGATCCGGCGGCGGGGGTCAGCAAATGACGGCGCGTCTCGTCGTTGAGCCAGCCCGGTGCGCCGCCCATCATGGCCGCTACGAAGGTTGCATAGTCGGCCAGGCTCATATGGGCCGTGCCCGCCGGTCCCAGCGCGGGCGGGTTGTCGGCCAGACCCGCCGGATCGACGCCGACGCCGCCCTGGTGGCCCCAGGGGGCCTCGCCCCGCGGCGGCCCGAATCCGGCCGTGGTCAGGCCCAGCGGCGCGAACAGCTCGGCCTGCATCACCGCCTCCCAGGCCTGTCCGGTCAGGGCCTCGATGGCCGCTCCGAGGACGATGTAGTTGCCGTTGCCGTAGGCGAAGGACCCGACCGGGCCCCGGGGCGGCACCGCCAGGGCCCGCGCCGCGAGGGCGGTCCGCTGTTCCGGCAGGGGGCGCCGGTCGCCATGAGCCGCGATCAGCCAGGCCTGGTCGAGCAGGCCCTCATCCAGCAGGCCGGCGCGGTGGTGCATCAGATCGTCGAGCGTAATCCCGGCCCAGGCGGGATCGACCGTCATGCCCGGGAAGGCCTCGGCCAGGGGCATGGCCCAGCGGGCGCGGCCCTGATCGACCAGTCGCGCGAACACCGCTGCGGTCATGGCCTTGGTGTTGGAGCCGAGGTGCCAGCGGTCGTCCAGCGTCGCCGCGTCCCCGGTTCCGGCGCGGCGTACGCCCCGTACCCCGGCCCAGCTGAGGCCTTCACGGGTCACGATCCCGGCGGCGAGGGCGGGCGGCGCGGCCCCGGCGAAGACGGCGTCCAGCGCCGCCTCAGCCGCCGCATCGGTCGGACGGGTGTGGGCCAGGGCCGGACAGCCACCGGCGAACGGCAGGGCGGCGAGGCTGCCCAGCAGGGCACGGCGCGTGGCGAACATGGGAGGCTCCATCTCAGTCCGGGCCATCCTAACCGACCCGCGTTCGGCCTGCACATGAGAAGGCGGACAGGTTCGGCCCGCTGTCCTTCCGCCGCATTGCCCAAGGGCCGGGCGAGGCGCATCGTGACCGCATGAGCAAGAAATCAGACCAGTACGACGACGACCTCGAGCAGCTCCAGATCCTGCTGGTCGAAACCCAGCACTGGACCATCGAACAGGGCCGCAAGACCCTGATCATCTTCGAGGGCCGCGACTCCGCCGGCAAGGACGGCGCGATCAAGCGCATCACCGAATACATGTCGCCGCGCCAGACCCGCGTCGTCGCCCTGCCCAAGCCGACCGAGCGCGAGACCAGCCAGTGGTATTTCCAGCGCTATGTCCCCCACCTGCCGGCCAACAGCGAGACGGTGCTGTTCAACCGGTCCTGGTACAACCGCGCCGGCGTCGAGCCGGTGATGGGCTTCTGCAAGCCCGAGCAGCACGTCCAGTTCCTGTCCGATGCCCCCCTGTTCGAGCGCATGCTCGCCGACGACGGGGTCACCCTGATCAAACTCTGGCTCGACATCTCCAAGGCCGAACAGGCGCGGCGACTGGCCGAGCGGATCCAGGACCCGCTGAAGCGGTTCAAGGTCTCGCCCCTGGACGCAGAGGCCCAGGCCCGCTGGGAAGACTACAGCCAGGCCCGCGACCGGATGCTGGACGCGACCGACCACAACCACGCGCCCTGGACCGTGGTCGCCACTGACGACAAGAAGGCCGCGCGTCTCAACATCATCCGGCACATCCTGCGGTCCATCGGCGGTCCCGGTGCTGCGGCCGGGGAACCGGATGAAACCGTCGTCTTCCCGGCGTCAAAGTCCAGGGGCCGGCTGGCTCCCTGATCAGAAGCCGAGCTCGGCTCTCAGCTCGCCCGGCGTGACGCCGCCGGCCCGGAGCTCGGCCAGCGTCACCGACCGGTCCCGCTTGGCGTAGCGCCGGCCGTCTTCACCGGCCAGCAGACGGTGGTGGCGATAGACCGGCGTGGGCCAGCCCATCAGGGCCTGCAGCAGCACCTGGATATGCGTCGCCTCGAACAGGTCCTCGCCCCGGATCACATGGGTCACGCCCTGCAGGGCATCGTCGTGGGTGACGGCGAGGTGATAGGCAGTCGCGGCATCCTTGCGCGCCAGGATGACGTCGCCTGCCGTCTCCGGCCGGGCCGGGATCCGCCCGCGCTCGCCGTTCGGACCGGCCCCTTCCTCGAGGAATGTCAGGGCATTCCAGGTCGCCTCACCCAGGGCTTCGCGTGCGCGGCCCAGCGACAGACGCCAGGCGAAGGCCCGGTCCGCCGCGAGAAACGCCGCCTCCTCCGCCGGCGGGTGGGGTCCCGGACAGGCCGCTTCGCCCGGCCCATGCGGTGCGCCGCCGATGGCGTCGAGAATCTCCTTGCGGGTTCGAAAACAGCGATAGAGCAGGCCTCGCCGCTGCAGCGCCTCGATGACCCCGGCATAGTCGGCCAGATGATCGGACTGACGCCGGACCGGCTGTTCCCAATCCAGACCCAGCCAACCGAGGTCTTCCTCGATCGCGGCCTCGAACTCCGGCCGACAACGGGTCGGATCGATGTCTTCCAGACGCAGCAGGAAGCGCCCGCCGTCTCTCGCCGCATGCCAGGCCGTCAGGGCGGAGAAGGCGTGCCCCCTGTGCAGCCGCCCTGTGGGCGAGGGTGCAAACCGGGTGACCAAGGCCATGGTTCAGACCTTCTGCACGGCTCCGGCCGCCTCGGCGGCGGCAAGGCCTGCGAGAACCTGCGCCTCTGACAGGACATCGAAATGGGCGACCATGTCCGCGACGGCGAACTGACGCTGGGCAATGGCCCAGTCATAGGTGACGCGAATGTCGATACCCGTCTCGGGAAAGGCCCGGCCCGTCGTTCGATAGAGGCTGATCGGCGTCAATCGGGGCAGGCTGAATTCCACCGGCCTTTCGAGCTTGCGCTGCTGGATCCTGCCGATCTCCTCGGCCAGGGCCGGCGAAGTGGAACATTCCGCCAGGAGTTGCCCCAGCGCCTTCAGACGCGCCTTCAGTGGTTCGCCGCCTTCAAGCTGCGCCGACGGCAGCCAGTCCCTGAACAGGGGTGACTGCTGTGCCAGCAGACCCAGCAGCGACATGATTGACCGCCCATCCAGCGGATTGACGCCCAGGGTCACATGCAGTGACGGCCCATCCGTGGCGAGGGCGTCGTGATAGCAGCCGCGCGGCACATACAGGAGGTCGCCGGCCTGCATCCGGACTTCCTGCACCAGCGCGCCCCGGGTCTGCTCCAGCCAGCGGCGCGCCTCGGCACTGTCCGGCAAGGGGTCGACCGGGTTCTCGGCCCGGCCTGCATAGAGGTTCCAGGTCTTTTCGCCCTCGGTCTGGACGGCAAAAACCTCATGGGTGTCATAGTGGCTTCCGAAGGCCCGGATGCCTTCGGACGAGAAATAGACATTGCTGCCCACGGCGGCGGCAAAGGTCTCGCCCAGCATGGCGGCCAGGCGGGTCACGGGCGGGTGCAGGTGGTGCACATCATTGGCGACCAGACTCGCGCCGCTGGACAGGAAGACATCCAGCTTGGGCATCCAGGGGCGGCTGACCGGGCCGTTCACCGTCTGGACCGTCCGGCAGTACTGGTCGGGGTGAACCGGAATATTGTCCCGGACCGGACGCAGGGTCTGGGAGGTCCACATGCCGGGCTGGTTCAGCAGGTGGTTCCAGGCGTCCCAGGTCAGAAGCTCGCGCTTCCGGGTCCCTTCGACCGCGGGAATATGCAGCGGTTTCCGGCCGTAGTAGTCGGCAAAAAACGTGGCAGGGGTGATCGGGTAAAGAAGTTCGGCCAGACTGAGCATGGCTGAAGGCTTAAATCGGCTGTCGCATCCTGTCGATGAGGTCCTGTGCCCGCCGTCCCCACCCCTGACCAGGTCCAAGCGGCCCGTGAAGCGCTTGTCGCCCGCGACCCCACCCTCGCCCGCGCCCATGCCCAGACTCCGGTGTTCGAATGGCGGGTGCGCCCCGGTGGTTATGAAGGCCTCCTGCACATGATCGTCGATCAGCAGGTCTCGGTCGCGGCCGCCGCCGCCATCTGGAAGCGGGTGGTGGACGGGCTGGACGGCGAGATCACGCCGCAGGCGGTTCTGGCGCGTGACCCGGCACAGCTGCGCACCTTCGGCCTGTCCGGCCAGAAGGCCCGCTATGCCCATGAGATCGCCCTCGCCCATGTCGAGGGCCGGATCGATTTCGGGCATCTGGAGCGGCTGTCGGACGACGAGGCCATCGCTCGGCTGGTCGCGATCAAGGGGGTCGGCCAGTGGACGGCCGAGACCTTTCTGATGTTCTGCGAGGGTCGACTGGACGTCTTTCCGGCCGGAGACATCGCCCTGCAGGAGGCCATGCGCTGGGCCGACGGCGCGACCCTGCGGCCGACCGCGAAACAGGCCGCTGCCCGCGCTGAAATCTGGCGACCCCATCGCAGCGCGGCGGCGCATCTGCTGTGGGGATGGTATGGAGCGGTCAAGCGCGGCGAGGTCGCGCTGGAACCTATATTCGGATAAGCGCCCCGACCCGTTCCGCGGCAGCGAACGCATTGCGCAATGCGGCCTCGGGGACAAAATCAAACTCGGCGAGCAATTCCTCCAGCGAAACCTGCGGCTGACGCATCGCCCATTCCAGCGCATAGGCCGCAAGACCGTGAACCGCGGGCGCTGCCAGGCTGGTGGGTCGATACAGGGTGCGGACTGGCCTGTCGGGGAGGGTGTATGCCGGTGTTCGCGGGGTCAGCCTCTCCTGGGCCCCGGCGACCTCGTCGCGGAATTCGGGCAGGGCCGTCAGCCCGGCCAGCCGCCGGCCAAGCTCAGCGAGATGCGCTTGCAGGCGTTCGCCGTCCGACGCGGCGGACGGCAGCCACGCGCGGAATGCCGGGTCCTGCAGCGCCGCGGCCTCCAGCAGTCTGAACAGGATCTTGCCGTGGAGGGGGGTGATGGAAAAGGTGACGTGCAGCGACGCGCCTTCGGTCGCGAGGGCATCGTGATACCAGCCGCGCGGAATATACAGCACGTCTCCGGGACGCATCCGGATCTCCTGCATGAGCGGCCCGCGCGTCTGGGCGAACCACCCCTGGATCCCCGGACCTTCGATCGGATAGGTCGTCGGCGAGTCCGCCCGGTTCTCGTACAGACGCCAGGTCTTCTCGCCTTCCACCTGAACCGCAAAGACGTGGTGCAGATCGAAATGGGTCTCGAACGCCTGCACGCCGCCGAACGAACAATAGACATTGGCGGCGACCAGCCCCGCGAAATGCCGCGACAATCCTGCGGACAGGGTGCGCAGGGCGGGCGTCAGTTCCTGAACATCGCCGGCGATCAGGCTGGCGCCCCGCGCCAGCCAGGTTTGCACCTTCGCGGGAGACGGTCTCAGCGAAACGCCGGCCTGGGTGTGGGCTTCGACGCAATAGCTTTCCGGCTCGACGGGCCGGCCGTTGACGACAAGCTTCAGGCTTTGTGGCGTCCACAAGGAGTCCTGATCCAGCAGTGCGTTGAACTGGGTCCAGTCGAGAATGGACCGCTTTGGCGCGTTGATGTCCGCCGGAATATGCAAGGGCTTCCGGTCATCAATCTCTGCGTGAAACTGATCGGCGGTAACGGGCTGAAGGAGGTCGTCCAGACTGAGCATGGGAGAAAACTAGATCGCCGCTGTGCGCCTGTCGATGCAGGCCTGTGGGGACGGGCGCACATCCGCCCCGGGAATGGTATGCAGCCTTCGGGCGCGCTGGAATCGCGCTGGAGCAGCCGCGCGTGACACCTCTTGTCGATCCGACCCTGACCGACCCCGAGACCGTGCTGGGCGCGCTCGATTTCGCCGGCGTGGCCGTGTTCGCCGCCACCGGGGCCTTGGCGGCGGCGCAGCAGCGGCACGATCTGGTCACCTTCGCCTTCTTCGGCGCCATCACCGGCGTCGGCGGCGGAACCCTGCGCGACCTTCTGATCGGCGCTCCGGTCTTCTGGGTACAGGACTGGCGCTATATCGCCGTCTGCCTGCTGGCCTCGATCGCGGTCTGGATGGTCGGAGCCCGGCCATGGCGGTTCCGGGCCCTGCTTTGGCTCGATGCCATCGGCCTGGCCGCCTATGGGGTCATGGGCGCGGCCAAGGCCGAGGCCTATGAGGTCGCGCCGCTGATCTGCGTCGTCATGGGGGCCCTGACCGCCTGTTTCGGCGGGGTGGTGCGTGACCTGCTGGCGGGCCAGCCGTCGATCCTCCTGCGACGCGAGATCACCGTCTCCGCCGCCCTG
>VYMF01000213.1_pt1 | contig 13227 bp, 8 predicted proteins | sample 5115271 | NCBI WGS metagenome assembly VYMF01 (sample SAMN12291778, study PRJNA351875) | freshwater metagenome | isolation source: freshwater lake | place: USA: Michigan, Wintergreen Lake | collected 2013-08-08
GCCCCGCCGCGGCCCGCGCCCGCGCGGTGTCCGCCGCCCCGGGCGTCAGCCCCGCCGGCAGACGCGTTTCCGCGAAGACGTCGTAGCGCACCGTGGTGCGCCCGTCGTGCTCCTCGAGCGAATAGGTCGCGAACCCCATGAGCGTTCCATCCGTACCCACCAGTTTCATGGTGCGACGGCGGTAGGGCACGAGTTCCGCGTTTACCAGGTAGTAGTCCGGCGCGCCCCCGGCCGCCGGGCGTGCGGCGAATACCTCGCCGGCAGCGCCCCACGGTCCCCCCGCGTGCGTGAGACGGTTCCCCTGTTTCCACGCCGCCGACTCCACGATGTGCGGCCACACCGCCATCGCCGTCCGATCGATGGTAATGGTGCGCTGCGCCACCAGATGGGTGGCGTCGGGCACCTGCCCGGGTGACGAGGTGGGGGCAATGGTCGCCGCGAGGGCGACGACGAACGGAAGCGCGTGGCGCATACGACGGGCCATGGTCATGAGCGAGTCAGTGGAGGGTCACGGGCGCAGGTGCCGCACGAAGAACTGCGTGCGCTGCTCGTCGTTGTAGCGGGCCGTTTGTCCGACCTGACCATGACCCGAGTTGGCGAAGATCGACAGATCGTGCTGGAACCCCAGCCGCACCAGCTCCTCGGACATGCGCATCGTCTCGGGGAAGGTGGCCACATCGCTGAGGGCGCTCATGAGTCGCAGGTGACCGCGCACCTTGGGGGCCAGCAGAATGGCATTGGCTTGATCGTACAGCGTCGCATTCTGCTGCGGCAGCCCGAGGTACGTCTCATACAGCTGGTTGCCCACGGGATCGAAGCCGGGGACCTCCACCGAGGCCGCCGAGTAGAGGTCGGGGGCCTGCGCGAGCGCGCGCAGCGCGTAGTGCCCGCCCCAGGAGCGACCCCAGATGCCCACGCGGGTGAGGTCCATGAAGGGGAGCCGTGCCCCCAGTTGGCGAATGGCGCCCGCATGGTCGGCGATCTCGAAGGTGCCCCATTTCCGGAACACGATATCGTGGAACGCCTTCGAGCGTCCGGGGGTCCCGCGCGCGTCGAGCGTGAGCACCACAAAGCCCAGATTGGCAAGTGCGCGGTTGTACTGCGCCGGTCCGGGTTCCGCGAAGGTGGTGGGGCGCACCGCGATCTGCGGCCCCGCGTAGAGGAACTCCACCACGGGATACGTGCGCGTGCTGTCGAAGTCGAAGGGGAGGTACATGGTGACCCACAGGTCGGTACTCCCGTCGGCGGCCTTCACGACGTATTCGCGCGGCGGGGTCCACCCCACGCGACGTAGACGGTCGAGGCTGGCCTCTCCCAGCGCGGTCACCGAGGTCCCGTCGGCTCGCCGCAGTGCCGTGCGCGGTGCGCCGGCGGGGGACGACCACGTGTCCACGAAGCAGTCGGCCAGCGGGCACATCGTGACCTCGTGCATCCCCGCCCCCTCGGTGAGGCGCTGGGCCGCGCCGCCGCCCGCGAGCGGCACCCGATACAGATGCCGATCGTACGGACGCGCCGGGTCACCCTGCGCCAGGAAGTACACCCATCCGCGCGGCTGGTCTACGCGCACCACCGACGTCACGGGGAAGCTGCCCTGGGTGAGGCGCGCCACCATGCGGCCGTTCAGGTCGTAGCGGTACAGGTGATCCCATCCGTCGCGCTCCGAGCGCCAGAGAAACCCCGTACCATCGGGAAGGAGCGTCCACGGAAAGTCATCCCCCCACACCACCTCGTGGTGATTGGTGAGGAAGGTGGGGGAGCGTTCGCTCATGATGACGCGGGCCTCGCCAGTGGACGGGTCTGCGGACCATACCTCCACCCCGTGCAGCAACCGATCGTACTTGGCCACCAGTATGCGGGATTCGTCGGGGAGCCACCCCATGACCTCGAGATAGCTGTCGCGGGTGTCCCCCAGCTGCAACGCCACCGGGCGCCCCCACACCACGTCCAGCACATACAACGAGGGCACCTGCAGCACGCCGCCCGCCCGCGTCCACCGCGTCTCCAGCGGCTCCACGAACATCTTGAGCCATTGCGCGCCGAGCATCGTCTGCATGCCGCGCACATCGTTGCGCTGCGCCACGAAGCGCGTTCCGCTGGGGGACCACGGTTCCCAGCGGCGCGTCTCCACGGTCCACAGTGAATCGGCGGTGCCGTCGGTGGTACGCATGAGGGTGCGCCCGTCGGTCGCCGAGCGCAGGGCGATGTCAGGCCCCTGCACGCCGAGGTACCAGCGGCCGTCGGGCGAGCGGCGCTCGAGATTGCGCGTTTCGCCGCCGCCGGTGAAGGACTCCTGCCAGAAGGGCTGCGGCCGCTGGCGGGTCAGTTCGCTGGTGGCCAGTCGATCGCCCTCGTTGGTGGTGGGGCGCGGTAGCCGCGTCAGCGCATAAGTGGCGAGCTCCAGCTGCCAGTTGTCCCCCTCCAGCTCGAAGCGCAGCTGCTGCGGCGCGGTGAACGCCACCTGGGCAAACGGCACCCCACGGCCGGCGGGCTCGTGGCCCAGCCGCTCGACGAGGGCGCGGCGCAGCCGCTCGGCATCCAGCAGCGGCGTCGTGCGTCCGGTGGCCAGCTCCACGCGCTGCAGCACCCGGTCGTTGGGGCCGCCGTCGGCGTACCAGAGACTGGTGCCGCCCGGGATCCACCCCGGCACCACCCGGCCGCCCTGAACGAGCTGATCGAAATCGAGGTAGGCGTCGTAGACCACGCGACGCGCCGGGCTGATCGGGGTCGTCTGCGCCACCACTGGCGTGGCCAGCGACGATGTGGCCACGAGGGCGCCAACGAACACGGCGGCGGTACGCGCGCGCGGGGCTGCAGGACGATGAGGAGACGGTGACACGGACACGACCGGTGGTGAGGGTGAGGGCTGGCTGGGCCCCCGGGGAATCAACGCGCGCCCTGCTGCTGCGCCAGCCACGCGTCCACACGCTGCTCGAGCGCGAAGAAGGGCAGCGGACCGTCGGCCAGAACTACCCGGTGAAAGGCGCGCGGGTCGAAACGCGGACCCAATGCCTGCTCAGCGCGTGAACGCAGGCGCTGAAACGTCAGCATCCCCATGCGGTAACCCAGCGCCTGGCCGGGAATGTCGCAGCAGTAGCGCAGCACCTCCGACGCCACTTCGGCGTCGGAGATCACCGAGTTGGCGCGCAGGTAGGCGAGGGCGCGCTCGTGGCTCCACCCGAGCAGGTTGAGCCCGGTATCGAGCACCAGGCGCGCGGCGCTGTAGAGCTCCATGATGCGGCGCCCGTAGCGGTCGTACGGATCGCGATAGCCCCCCATCAGCTCAGCCAGTGCGGCGGCGTATTCCCCCCACCCCTCGGTGTAGGCAGTGCTGGCATAGTTGCGGCGCAACGGGTGCGTGTTGGCCAGCACCTCCCGCACCAGCGCCAGGTGGAAGTGGTGCCCCGGGTGGATCTCGTGGTACGCCAGCCCCTCGAACCACACCGTGGTTTTTTGCGCGAGCTGCCCGCCGTTGAAGAAGTACACCCCGGTGGAGTCGGCGGCCGATGGCTGGCGGTAGTAGCCGTAGGTCATCCCGGCCTCCAGTGCCGGGTCCAGTCGTCGCACGTCGTACGGGGCGCGTGCCAGGTCGGCGAACTGCTCCCCCAACCGGGGACGCAGAGCGGCCAGATGCCCCAGCATCTTGTCGCGCATGACGTCGGGGGAGGCGGGCACGAAGCGCGGGGCCGTGCGCAGGTACTGATGGAACGCCTCACGGGTGCGCGCATGCTCCGCCGTCTCCCCTCCCGCACGCCCGAGCGTCTGACGGATGGAGTCCAGTTCGGCGGTGATGCGCGCGATCTCGCGGAGCCCCAGCTCGTGGATCTGCTCGGGGGTCCGGTCGAACGTGAGCGACGCGCGCACCAGTCGACGATAGTGCGCTTCCCCGCCGGGATACTGCGCGAGCCCCACGGTGACGGGGGCATCCGCCAGGTAGGGCCCCTCCAACCACGCGATGAGCCGGTCGAATGCCGGGTTCACCCGCTCGACCACCTCGGCGGCCAGCTGCTCCTGAAAGCGCGCCACGGCTGTGCTGTCCTGCGCGCGCACTCCGCGCAACCGTGACTCGGCCACGGCCAGCGGGCTCCGCGCGGGCTCGGTGCGGAACTGCCGCAGCAGCGTGACGGCCGCCGTCACCTCGGGCTTCGGCATCCAGTACCCATGCCGCACCTGCCCCCGCAAGTAGCCATGCACCGCATCCACGACCCCGGCATACTGTCCGGCCAGGTCAAGGTAGCGAGTCAAGTCATCGGGGGTCGCAACACGCTGGGCACCCAGGATCGCGTGCACGCCGACGAACCCGTTGCCATAGGGGGAAACCGGGTTGCGGAACCAGAAGGCGTCCGCCTCGTCGGCCATTTCCATGGCGCGCGCCCGCGTAACGGCCGCCAGGCTCCAGGCCTCACTCCCCACGGCTGGCGCCCCAACGCTGTCCAGCTGCGCCAGGATGCGCCGCCCGAAGTCCGCGTCCTCCTCCGCTTGCTCCTGCAACGGGACCGGCAGGCGCCGCACCGGTACCCCCGTTCGTAGGCGCACCCCTGCCTCATTGGCGACGATGCGTGTCCACAGCGCGTCGGCAATGGCGGTGATGCGGGCGCTGTCCCCCCTCGCCACGCCCCCGGAGGCCTGCATCCGGCCGCGCCCCTGCGCCGCCACCCCGGCCGGCTCCAGCGCCGGCTGCACGAATACCGCGAACAGCAGCACGCCAGTGGCAAGCGCCCGGGGGCAGGTACGAAGGGTCATTGCTGGCCGTTCAGGTTGGGGTTGGTGGTGCGCTCGAGGTCGGGGAGTGGGAAGCAGCGATTGGTCCCGAAGAAGCCACCACCAAAGGGGAACGGGGCGCCCGTCGCCGGTACGAACGGGAGGGACAGACGCTGGTAGTCGCCCAGGTGCTGCGACTCCAGGAACAGCTCCGCCCGCCGTTCGTAGATAAGCTGGGCCCGCACTTCGGCCGCCGAGGTGGAAGCAAAGGGGGGCAGGGCGGGAGTGGTTCGGGCATGAAGCGTATTGATGATCGCGACGGCCGCCGCCACGTTGCCCACCGCCAGCTCCGCCTCAGCAATGATCAGTTGCGCCTCTGCCCACTTGGCAATGGGAATGGGGGCGCCGAAGCTCGTGTACTTGGTCTGCACGAACAGCGAGTCCGAGTTGTTCGCCCCCGTACGGTTGGCATTGGTGACGGGCACCCGGGGGTCGCGCACGCCGGCGAAGGTCAAGGCCCGGTACACCGGTCCCACCGTGAGCCCCGCCCCTTGGTTGTTGTTGTTGAACACCGGGTTGAAGCGGCGGGGGTCCGCGCTGGAGTAGGTGGCGTTCCGCACGAAGTTCGCGGGGACCGCCCGCGCATCGGCGGCCGCCTCGGCGAGGCGCGCCAGGTTGAGGCGGGCGCGGGCGCGCCCCAGGTAGGCCATGGAGAGAATGTCCGCGGTGTTGCTGGCCTGCGCGTCGGCAATGGCTGCCGTGAAGCGCTCCTCGGCCCGCGTCCACACCTGCGCCTTGGGCAGTTCCGGGCCCGTAGCGATGGTGGCGGTGCACATCTGCTCTCCCAGCAGGAGGAGCGCATAGCCGGCGTACGCCGCGTTGGTGGCCAGCAGCTGGCGGCGATTGGTGACCTGGGCCTCGGTCCACGACTCGAGCCCCTTCTGCAACTCACCGGAGAGCCAGAGCGTGACGTTGAGGGCCCCGAAGGGGCCGAGCCCGCCGCAGCCGCCGGTGCTGATGGTGGAGCTGGTGGCGATGTCGCGGCGGTCCACCTGCCAGGTGGTGTTGCCGGTGGAGGAGTTGGCGAGTTCGTCACCCAGCGTACCGCCACTCACGACGGCGCCGCCGAAGGCGCATTCGAACTCGCCGATCACGGAGTTCATGAGGATGGCCGCGTTCGCCGGGACGATGGCGTCAGCGGCGGGGACGCGGCTGGGGACGTCCACTTCCAGGAGAGAGCTGCACGCCGCCGTGGCGGCGAGAAGCGAAAGGGCGCTGGCGCGCACGGCCGCACGCGTGGCGCGGGTACGGGAATTCATGGAGATAGGCACCGGGCGCCTCAGAAGGTCAGGTTGAGGGAGAACCGCAGCTGCCGCGGGAGCGGCAGGTTCGCCTGCTCGCTGGCGGTGAGCTCGCCGAAGCCGCCCGGTTGCTCTGTTTCCGGGTCCAGCCCCGACCAGCGGGTCCAGGTGTAGAGATTGCGGCCGGCCAGCAGCAGCGAAGCGCGCGAGGCGCGCAGCTGCCGGGCGAGGGCGTCGGGGAGGTCGTACGACACCGAGACCTCACGCAGCTTGGCGAAGGATGCATCGTTGATGAACCCGCTGGTGAGCACGAGCGCGCTGCCGCGCTGCGCGTACGCTACCTCACGCGGGTCGAACTCCTGCGGGAAGTAGTTCTGGCGGCACAGCCGGAACACGGTGCAGCGTGCCCAGAGGTTGGTGTCGAAGCGGCGCATCCCCTGCCGGAAATCGACCATGGTGTACAGCCGGAGCCGCTGTCCAAGACGCACGGTGGAGGTCACCGCGCCCTCGTACCTGGGGGTGGAGCGGCCGAGGAAGGTCAGTGGTGCGGTGGCGCAGGGGGCAGGCCCGGTGGGGGTCTCGCACTGCAGGTCGGTGGCCTGCCCGTTGCCGTCCAGCGTGGCGCTGGCCAGCCGCTGTCCGAAGAAGGCCGCGACCGGGAACCCAACGCGGTGCTGCTGGGCGCGCGGGAAGGTACCCACAAAGATCGGTGGTTGCCCGCCCAAATCGGTGATCTCGTTCTCGTTCGAGTTGAGCGTGGCCGTCAGGTCCCACCCCAGTCGCTCACCATTGAGCACCGCCACCGTCGTACGCAGTTCGAAGCCGTCGTTGCGAATGGCGCCCAGGTTGGTGAAGCGGGTGCCAATGAAGCCGCTCGAGGGGGACACCGGTGCCAGCACGATGGCGTCGCGACGATCCTGTCGGAACCAGGTGAACTCCAGCGCCACGCGGTCCTGGAAAAGCCCCGCATCAAAGCCCAGCTCCAGCTCGGTGCCGAGTTCCGGCTTGAGGTCGGGGTTGCCCACCGCCTGGGTGGTGAGGGCCGGCTGATCACCTGGGCCAGTCACGGGCCCCAGCGTACGCAGCGCCGCGAACGCATCCGGTTGCTGCCCTGCCGCGCCGTATGCGGCGCGCAGCTTGAAGGTGTTCACCACGCCCTGCTTCCACCACGCTTCTTCACTGGCGACCCAGCTGGCACTCACCTTGGGATAGGTCGCCGCCTGGAAGTCGGTGCCGAAGGCGCTGTTGTTGTCCACGCGGATGGCGCCAGTCACGAAGAGCCGATTGCGCCAGCTCAGCTGCTGCTGGGCATAGGTCCCGATGGTGGTGTTCTCGATGAAGTCGTCGCCACCGGTGCGCACCGACGTGCCCAGGATGGTGCTGAGCCCCGGCGCGGGGAACTGCTGGCCGCTGACGGTGGTGAGGCGCGTAAGGCGGCCAAAGTACTGGGCGCCCACGCTGGTCTGGCTCGCGAGCCCGTCGCGGAGAGTGGCGTTGTACGTGGCACTGTAGTCCAGCGTGTTGGTGCGCGCGTCGCGTAGCTGCACATCCTTGCGCCCCGCCGCAACGGCCGGGCTGAAGAAACGCGCCTGATCGGGGGTCATGCGGCGCACGATGTTCTGGTTGTTCTCCTGCACCAGGTCCGTGCCGATGTTGAGCCGCTGCGTGAGGCGGCTCCCCAGCTGGTGCTGCAGCTGCGCGGAGACGGTGGTGCGCTGCAGCAGCTGGAAGACATCGTTGACACCATACAGTACCTCGGGAGGCGCGGCGAAGAAGCCGCGGCTGGGGGTACCTGCAGTGAGCGGGTTGGCGTTGAGGGCGCTGAAGAGCGGGGCGCCGGCCCCTTCCTGCGGGGCGAAGCTGGTTTTGCCGGTCACCACGCCAAGGTCGAGACGCGCCGTGAGCGAGGGGCGCGGGAGGAACTGCAGGTTGGCGCGGAGCGACTGCTGCTGCTGCCGGTTGTTGAGGTCGATCCCTTCGTCCTCTTGCAGCACCCCACCCACGCGATAGCTGACCGGCCCCGATCCGCCATCGATGCCGAGCGCGTACCGCTGGAACTGGCCGGTGCGCCAGATGCTGTTGCCCAGCGTCCGTTCGTTCTCGACGGCATTGAAGGAGAGGATCTGCCCCTGCGGCGAGCGCGCATAATTGGTGGGGATACGTCCGGCCGGGTCCGCGAACTCGTTCGTCCCCTGATCCGCCGTGAAGTTGAAGCGGGCCTTCTCCCCGGCGCGCCCGGATTTGGTGATGATCTGAATGACGCCGTTGGAGGCCTCGGTGCCGTAAAGTGTGGCGGCGGCGGGGCCCTTGATGATCTCGATGGACTCGATATCGGCCGGGTTGATGTCGTTGAGGCGGGAGACGACGTTGGCCCCCTGAATGGCCGGGCCCGAGGCCTGCGCCGCGTCCATGCGGATGCCGTCCACGTACACGAGCGGGGCCCCGGTGAGGGCGAGGCTGTTGCGGCCGCGGATATTGACCTTGGTTCCGGCGCCGGCCATGCCCGAGTTGGCCGTGAGGACCACATTGGAGGCGCGGCCGTTCATCAGCTGCGACACGTCGGTCACCGGCATCCGCTCGAGGGTGCTGCGGGCATCGATCTTGGTAATCGCGTTGCCCACCGCGCGGCGCTCCGCGGTGCCGGCCGTGCCGGTGACCACCACCTCGTCGAGATTCACCGACAGCTCGCTGAGCGTGAACGCGAGCGTGGCGCTTCCCGCGCCAAGGGTGCGGGATTGTGCCTGATAGCCGATGGCCGTGACGCGCACGGTCCGATCGGTGCCGCCGATCCCGGTCAGGCGGAAGCGGCCACGGGGGTCGGTGAGCGCCGTGGTGCTGGTGCCCACCACGACGACCCGCGCGCCCGGCACGGGACGCCCGCGGGTATCGGTCACGGTGCCGGTGATGGAATCGGCCTGCAGGCGCGGGATGACCATCGTGGCGCCCCCTCGGCCTGCCGGCGAATCGGCAAAGGCAGGGGCCGCAGTGGCCGCGAAGACGGCCATCCCGCCGCCCCAGAACAGGGCGGCTACGTGGGCGTGAGGAATGGGACTAGGCATGGGACGTGGGGACCAGTGGGAGGCGCGGGGCCTATTGATCTCATATATTGAGATCAAGTCTCAAATCGTGCCTGCTATCGTACCTCGGTTGACGTCCTTCGGCAAGCAAGCGCCTCCGGTCCCTGGTTGGGCAACTGTCCCGCAGTTGCCGGAGGGGGGCATGCCCGGTGCACTGCGGTCCCCGCGGCCGTCAGGGCTCCCGCTCCATCTCCTCGCGATCCCAGCTGCCCCATGTTCGATCCCTCACGTTTCCCGATCGGGACTCCCCGTTCCGTCCACCAACGGGCCGACGATCCCTCCCCGATCTTTCACCGCCTGCAGCTCTTCGAGCCGGCGACCGGGGCGTCGGCCGGCTCGACGCCGATGCGCGTGGTGAGGGGTGAGGGGAACCTGGCGTTGCGTGCCAGTCGTGCCCACGTGCCGCCGCTGTGCGCCGAGGGCGATGGTGCGGGAGGCGTGCCACTACCGGCAGGGGCGATGGTGCGGTGCATGCTGGGGATGGCGTACCACGACCCGGTGCACAGCCGGCAACCAGGCAGCCTGCTCGCTCCGGAGCGCCCCGGGCGCCCTCCCAGGCACCAGGTCTGCAACCCGCCTCGTTTCGACGTGCTGTGGGAGTGACGGACGACCACGCCGCATGCTGCCGCTCCCGCCTTTCCTCGCTCCCGCCCGGACCTCTAGCTTGCCTCCTCACGGCGCTGGCGCGCCGCGCCTTCCAATCCCCGCCATGCTTGCCACCCTCACTTCCGTGCTTGCGCTGTTCAGCGACCGCACCCCCGAACTCGCCGCGCTCGAGATCGCCGAACACCTGGGGCGGCCCCGCAGTTCGGTCTATCGGCTGCTCCGCACTTTCGAGGAGGCTGGCTTTCTCGACTATGACGAGCGAACCGGGCGATATCGGCTGGGGATCCGCTTGGCGGCGCTTGGCGCACTCGCCCAGCAGTCCTCCCCGCTGCAACGTGCGCTGCACCCCGTCCTGATTCGCCTGGCGCGCGATTCGGGCGAGTGTGCCACGCTGGTTGTCCGCTCTGGCGCCGTCGCGACGACGGTCGACATCGTCTATGCACCACAGCCGCTGGTGGTCCCGGGCGTCCTCGGAGGACACCCGCCCCTGCACGCGTCCGCTGCCGGCAAGGTCCTCCTGGCATGGCTCCCCGACGGGGAGCGGCGCGCGCTGCTCGGGGACACGCTCACGCGCTACACCGCCGCAACCATTTCGGAGGCGGCCACGCTCATGGACGAGCTCGATGATGTCCGAGCCACGGGGATCGCTATTGCCCGCGGCGAATGGTACTCCGACGTGTGCGGCATGGGCGCGCCGGTCTGGGACCACACTGGGGCGGCGGTGGGCGCTGTCACCATCGGCTTTCCGTCGGTGCGCGCCGGTGCCGCGCGCCTGCGCCAGCTCCTGCCGCTCGTGGCACGCGCCGGCGCCGAGGGGACGGGCGTACTGGGGGGCACTCCACGAACGGCCGCTGATCCACTCGCGCCGCCACTGGCTGGTGCGTCGTCGCACCGGCTGTTGGCTTCGGATCGCCGCCGCCGCGTGCGCGGCTGACTCGGAAGGTGGGCGGTCGGCCGGGGGCTGACGTCCAGGAACGCCCGGGCCACTGCGGTGGCGACGATCATCGCCGACCGCAGACTCGAGCACTGCCCTCTGCGGCCGTGGTCTCTTCGTCCCGATCGACCCCGCAACCGATGCCTGGCGCGGCGGGATGGCGGCACCGCACGCCTCCGGGACAATCGCGGTGCGCTTTGCGACGAGGCGCGGGATGCGCCTCGAGGTCGGTGCCCGCTCCCGCTGCAGCTGCCTCGACGAGGCGGTAGGTTGGCCGCATGCCCAACATTCGCGTAGTCCTGCTCTGCGCTATCGTCTTCCTGGCGGCGCTCCTCTCGTGGCGGTGGTGGCGGTCAATCGATCGCGCGTCGGGGGAGCCGCTCTGGCCCACGCCGGTGCAGCTGCTGATCGGCTTTCTGGTGAACTTCTTCGACACCCTCGGCATCGGGTCGCTGGCCACCACAACGGCCACGTTCAAGGGGCTCCGCATGGTGCCCGACGAGCGGCTCCCGGCCACCATGCTGGTGGGGCTCGCGCTGCCGGTGGCGGTGCAGGCGCTGATCTTCATCTCCGCGATCCAGATCGACCCGATGCTTCTGCTGCTCATGATCGTTACCGCGCTGGTGGGCGGGTGGCTCGGGGCCGGTATCGTGTCGCGCCTGCCGCGCCGACCGATCCAGCTAGGGATGGGGTCGGCGCTGATGTTGGCCGCGCTGTTCATGACGGTGGTGCAGCTCAATCGCATGCCGGTCGGCGGGACGGCGCTGTCGCTTGGCGGCAGCGCCCTCTGGCTCGCCCTCGGCGTGAACGTGGTACTCGGCGCACTGCTCATGCTCGGCATCGGCAATTACGGCCCCACGTTCGTCCTGCTGAGTGCCCTCGGCATGGATCCGCGCGCGGCGTTTCCAATCATGATGGGGAGCGGCGCGTTCGCGGCGATGCTCGGCTGCATGGCGTTCGTGCGCCGGCGACGAGTGGTGAATCAGCCGGCGCTGGGCCTCACGATTGGCGGCATCCCCGGGGTGCTGGTGGCGGCGCTGCTGGTCACGTGGCTCCCGATCGGCCTGTTGCGCTGGCTGGTGATTGCTGTGGTGGTATACGCCGCGATCGCGATGGTCCGCTCGGCGATCAAGGGCGAGCCCCCGGGGGCGCCCTGACATCGGCCCCGGTGTGCTCGTGATCGTGCCGACAGCACTGGCATGCCGTGACGTGAGGCGGGCGGGGTCGCGGACGGTGAAAGGCGCCACAAGGCTCGCGCCCCTCGACGCGACGCGCACTTGGGTCGCAGCCGTCGTGACGGGAGACCCCCTTATCCATCGCCGGAGCGCGATCGAGTTCTTCGCCCCCGATGATCGGCATACGGGGCGTAACGTCGCAATCCTTGCGCAGCGAGCCGTCGTCTATCGGGCCGCGAGCGCCCCCGGCGGCGCGGGATAGACCATCATGCGACAACGATCGTGGCACGCACCGTTCATGGCTCGAGACTCGGAACGCAGACGCGGCACGTCAGATCCACGAAATGCACAAGTGGCCTATGGGCAGAGAATGATCACGGGCTCACAACATCCCTGATACCAAGTGGAGCAGCATCCTGACTGGCCGCAGACGTAGCCGTTCACCCATCCGCCACGCATATCGAAGCACTCGGCTTCTGCCTCGGGCAGGATGTTGTCGGGCTTCACATCGCGGTGCACCACCTGCTGTGCGTGCGCGTAGTCGAGTGCTCAGGCCACTTCGCGCAGCACCCGCGCTCCCTCGCGCCTGACGGCGGCTCCCCGCGACCTCCTTTGCTCAGGCGCGTTACCGGTGACCGATGGGGTGCGTGAGAATTCGGGGACGCAACCGAGGGAGAATCCATGTCCGGGCGCGGGTTCGGTGGCATCGCGCTGCTCGTCGTCGCCGGTTTCATGATGCTGGGCTCCATGCGGGTGGGGACAGGGCTGGGTTCGCCCACGGCCTTGTATGCCGTGCTGCTGACCACGGTGCTCCCTGCTGTGGTGGGGTTCAACCTCCTGCGAGGCACGCGAACCTCCTGGGAACGGATCGGCCAGCTGCGCGACCAGACCATCGAGTCCGAGTTGCAGCGCCTCGCTCGGCAGCACAACGGTCGCCTGACGATGAACGACGTTGTAATGGCGCTGGCGCTCCCCGCCTCGCAGGTCCAGGAGCGGCTCGATGCGATGGTGCGGCGCGAGGCGGCTGACATCGACTTCACCGAGGACGGCGTGATTTGCTACACCATCCACGGTGAGCAGCTGAACGCTGCACCGTCGGACGCACCACGGCGCCTCCCCGATGCGTGATAGGCCCGTCGCCCCTGCCGACACGCGCCGGCCGATGGAGGCGCGTTTCCCCTGCCCGGTCGGTCTGGGTGTGCAGAAGGAGAAGGTACCGCGCAACGGCCGCACCGGGGGGTGATCCTCGATCACTGCCCGCGCTGCGGCAGGGCGTGGTTCGAACGCGGCGAGGTGCAGCAACCGACGCGGCACATGCCCGCTGTGCGTTCTCTAAATTCTGGCACGGATTTTCTCTAAACTCTGTCACACCTGAGCCTGTTGGACCACCATAGCGTCGACCCCGGGTTGGTCAGTCCCCAGGAGGGAGGCGCGCG
>VYMF01000215.1_pt1 | contig 13130 bp, 9 predicted proteins | sample 5115271 | NCBI WGS metagenome assembly VYMF01 (sample SAMN12291778, study PRJNA351875) | freshwater metagenome | isolation source: freshwater lake | place: USA: Michigan, Wintergreen Lake | collected 2013-08-08
GGCGCCGATCGAGCGCACCGCCTCGTCGGTCAGCGTGACCTTGGATGGATCGCCGTCGACGATGCCGCGGATGTCGTAGGCCTTGAAGATAGAGAGCGCGATGGGCACGTCTGAGGTCTCCCGCGAGTGGCTGGAGGCCGGCGGAAACGGCCGTCCAGCATGCATCAAGTACGCTATAGTGCATGAGAAGCGCGGCCTGTCGCGCCCGCCCCTTCCCCGCCGAGCCCTCACGATGCCGTCGCACCTTCACTTGATCGCCGGAGCACGGCCGAACTTCATGAAGATCGCCCCGATCATCCGTTCGATCGAACGGTCGGGTGGACGACTCCGGTACACGCTGATCCACACGGGGCAGCACTACGACCGCGAGATGAGCGACGTGTTCTTCGACGAGCTCGGCATTCCCGCGCCTACCCACCATCTCGAGGCGGGCGGAGGCTCCCATGCCGAGCAGACCGCGAAGATCATGGTCGGCTACGAGCGCATCGCGAAGGCGCCCCCCCCCGACTGGTGCGTCGTGGTCGGCGACGTGAACTCGACGCTCGCCTGCTCGATCGTGGCCAAGAAGCTCGGCATCCGCATCGCCCACGTCGAGGCCGGGCTGCGCAGCTTCGACATGGCCATGCCCGAGGAGGTCAACCGCATCGTGACCGACGCGATCAGCGACCTGTTCTTCGTCACCGAGCCGGCCGGCATGGAGAACCTCGCCTGCGAAGGCAAGCCGGCGGATCGCATCCACTTCGTCGGTCACGTGATGATCGACAACCTGGTCTACCAGCGCGACCGGCTCGGGCGAGCGGACCCGTCCTCGTTCTCCACGACCGCCGTGAAGCGGCGCCTCGGGCGGTACGGCGTCGTCACGCTGCACCGGCCGTCGAACGTCGACGACCCCGCGACGTTGCGCGCGATCGCCGCCGCGCTGCGCGAGGTGTCGGCCGCGCTGCCGCTCGTGTTCCCCGTCCACCCTCGGACCCGCGCGAATCTCGAGCGCTTCGGCATCGAGTTGGGCGACCGCGTCGAGCTCACCGGGCCGCAGTCGTACATGGAGTTTCTGAACCTCTGGAAGGATGCGACCGTGGTGCTGACCGACAGCGGCGGCCTCCAGGAGGAGACCACCGCCCTCGGAGTGCGCTGCGTGACCCTGCGGCAGAACACCGAGCGACCCGTGACGGTGACGCACGGAACCAACCGCCTTGCCGGAACCGACCCGGCCCGCATCGTCGAGTTCGCCCGGGAGGCGATCGCCGGGATGGGGGCGGCCGGACGCCGGCCGGAGTTCTGGGACGGCCACGCGGCCGACCGGATCGTCCGGGTGCTGCTCGAGACGTCCGGCGAAGCCCAGCGCACGGCCTGAGCGCGCCCCCCGGCGCGCAGCGACAGGCGTCGTGGACCGCCCTGACGGATGTCCCGGGCGGCGCCGGCGGAGCGCCGTGCGATCAGCAGGCGCGACGCCCGGGGCGTCTCGCGGACCGACACGTGAAGGCTTCGTGAGAGAAGACGCCGATGGACTCGACCGACGAGGTGATCGACTGCACCGCGAGGAGCGCACCGGGCGCCCCGGAGACGCCCCACGATCCGGACCGCGACGCGGCCGTTCGGGGCGCATCCTAGACTGCCCGGATGCCGTCGATGCTTTCGTCGAACCTGATCGTCCAGGCGTTGACGCTCCTCAGCGGGCTCCTGGTCAACTTCCTGTTCCCGGTCGCCTTCGGGCTCGAGGCCTACGGCCGCTTCCTGCAGACCCTGCTCGCGACCTTCGTTCTGCAGCGTCTGGTCGACGGGGCCTCCGAGCCGCTGATCGCGCTCTGCACGGGCGAGCGGATCTTCACGATGGCCCTGCTCGCCAACGGCGCAATCGCGATCGTGCTGGCCGGGGCGACCGTGCTGATCGGCGTGAAGGGCCTCGATCTCGTGCTCCTCGCGACGATGGTGCTGACCTCGACGGTGCTGCTGGCGCTGCATCGCAACCGCATGCAGCGCTCGCTGATCGCCTATCTGTCGGCATTCGTCGTCGCCTTCGTCGCGCTCACCGCGCTCGCCCGGAACCGGCCCGAGGCGGTGTCGCTGCGCGACGTGCTGCTGTGGACCAACGCCGCGAGCGCGCTGCTCGGCCTCGTGCTGCTGGGCTCGTCCGGACGGATACGGATCGATCCGCGGACGTTCGGCCGGACGCTGGGCTCGATCGCGACGCTGATGCCGCGGGCGGTCAGTTCGTCGCTGGTCGCGAACGTGCTCACCACGGCGTACCTGCTGGTCTGCGGGTACGTGTTGCCCGCCCGGGAGCTCGCCATGCTACGGGTCGGCACCTCGATCGTGCAATCCGCGACGAGCCTGTATCCGGCTAACATGAAGGCAATCTTCGTGGCGATGGGCGAGGACGGGGCGGCGCAACGCCTTCGCGATGTGCTGCGAGCGTCGTTCTGGCTGTTCCTCACGGTCGCCTCGGCCGTCGTCGGCGCCGTGCTCCTCCGAACACAGCCGGTGCCGGGCGCCTCGCTCGCGTTCGTGGCGATTCCGTACTTCTGGGCGATGTGCATCGAGCGCTACCTGCTGATGACGCGGCACGCCGGCGCGCTGCGCGTGCTGAACCTGGTCGTCGCGCCGACGGTCCTCGGGGCGGCCTACCTGTTCGTCGCCTCGCTCGACGATGCGCTGCGCTTCTACGCGTACGCCGTCGCCGGATGGTGCGTGCTGCTCGCGTTCCTCGCGCGCTCCGCCGTGGCGGCGGCCGCCCTGTCCGCGATCGTCGCGCTCGCGATCGCCGGCCTGGTCGGCATGCAGCATCATCCGATCGCCGGACCGACGGCCGCGGCCACGCTGGTCGTGCTCGGCGCGGCGATGCTGCGGCCCGACCGCCGGACCCTGTCGATGCTGAGGGGTCGGCTGTGAACGCGGCGCGCCTGCAGCGCCTCGCCCACCGGCTGCACGCCGCCGGCGTGCCGCTGCTGCCGTCGCTGCTCCAGTACGGGATGTTCCTGCTGTACAACTCGTACATCCCCGCGACCGCCCGGATCGGCCGCGGGACGGTCTTCGCCTACGGAGGCATCGGCGTGGTCATCCACGCCGACGCGCAGATCGGCGAGGGATGCGTGCTCGGTCAGGGCATCACGATCGGCGCAGGCGAGGCGTACGCCTCCTCGCGGCCGAACCGGTGCCCCTGGATCGGCGACAACGTCTACATCGCCGCGGGCGCCCGGATTATCGGTGCCATCCGCGTCGGCAGCGACGTGGTGATCGGCGCGGGTGCCGTCGTCACGAAGGACGTTCCCGACGGCTCGATCGTCGCCGGCGTGCCGGCCCGCGTGATCGGCCGCGTCGAACCCGACTACCGGGCGATCCGGCCTTGAGCGTCCTCCGGACAGGCGAGCACGTCGGCGCCCGGGCCATGCAGGGCGCCGACGTCGCCATGTGGCTCGTGCGGATCGCGCTGCTATGGCCGCTGTTCTTCCTGGTGATGAACCCGCTGCGGCTCGCGTTCGTCGCCGAGACCTTCGTGCCGTTCGCCGCGGTCAACCTCCTGCTGACGCTGGCGCTGGCCTCGCTAGCGGCCGCCCTGCTCGATCGCGTCCGGCTGAACGGCCTGGACGTCGCGCTGCTGGGCGCGCTGGGCCTCACCGCGTTCGCGACACCGTGGGCCGACGTGCCCGTGCGCAACGCACTGGTCGACGTCGTCAAGCCCGCGTCCTTCGTCCTCAGCGTCATCGCGATCCGCGAGGTCGTCGACGTGGACGACCTGATGCGGAACGACGGCCGCTTCGTCCGGCGTGCGGCCTGCTGGATCGGCTGGACCACGCTCGCGATGGTCGTGGCGTCGCATCTCGTGTCGCAGTTCGTGGTCCCGCTCTATCCCGCGTTCTCTAGCGTCGACTCGCTGCTAGCGCTCGCGTGGACCGCGACCTCCGGCGCGGGCTGGTTGACGCTCGCCTACCTGGCGGTGCTGCTCGCCTCGGGCAAGCGCGGGGTGTACCTCGCCGCCCTCGTGCTGCTGTGGGTGACCCGGCATCGCTGGCTGCGTGCGCCCCAACTCGTCGCGATGGCGCTGGCTTGCGCGGCCGGCATCTGGGTCGTCGCGGCCGTGCTCGGGCCGGAGTGGATCACCGCGAACGTGCTGAAGATCCAGGACCCCGGCGCCGACGTCGTGATGCAGGCGAGCGGATTCCGTCTCGCCGAGATCGCCGGCGCCCTGCAGACCATGAGCCACCCTCTCGATTGGCTGATAGGCAAGGGGTACGGCTTCGCGTTCGAGGCGCCCGGATTCGTCGGCTACGAAGGCGAGGACGAGGCGCACCGGAACCTGCACTTCACGCCGCTCTCGATCCTCGTCTACTACGGCCTGCTGTTCTTCGCCCCCTTCTACGCGATGCTGGGCCTGGCCGCGCTGAAGGCGGTCCGGCTGATCGAGGCGGGCGGCCCGCCCGCCTCGATCGGCGCGTTCTACATCGGTTCCCTCGCCTTCTCTTTCACGGAGTTCAGCGTGTTCGTCTACGCGTCGTTCGCAGTGTCCTGCGGCCTCATCTTCGCGCTCGATCGCGAGGCCGCCGTGAAGCGGGGGCATTGAGCGATGTGCGGCATCGCGGGTCACGTCGGAGCGGGTGTGGCCTTCCGGATCGAGGAAGCCGTCGCGGCGATGCACCATCGCGGCCCGGATGCGCGGGGCTTCTGGCGCGACGCGCCGGACGGCGGACCGGTGGCCGCGTTCGGGCATGCGCGGCTGTCGATCATCGACCTCACCGAGGGGGCCAACCAGCCCTTCGTCAGCGAGGACGGTCGTCACGTGCTGGTCTTCAACGGGGAGATCTACAACCACGCGGCGCTGCGCGTCGAACTGGAGGGGCTCGGGGCCCGCTTTCGCACGCGCTCCGACACCGAGGTCCTGCTGAGCGCGTGGGCCCGTTGGGGGGAGGCCTGCCTTCCCCGACTCGACGGGATGTTCGCCTTCGCCGCGCTCGACCGGATCGACGGCAGCGTCGTGCTCGCGCGTGACCCGTACGGCATCAAGCCGCTCTACTACTGCTTCGATCGACTCGACGGTCTGGCGTTCGCCTCCGAGGTCCGGGGCCTGTCCGCGCTGGTGGGCCGCCGCTTCGACCCCGATCCCGCGTACTTCGCGGAATTCCTGCTCAATGGCTTCCTGTACGAGCCTTCGACCGGCCTGCGGGACGTGCACAAGCTGCCTCCGGGCAGCCTCGCCACGTGGCGCCCCGGCGCGGCCGAGCTCCGGGCCGTCCGGTGGCACGATCCGCTGCGGGCGCAGAGCGGGCGCGTCGAGGACGCGGTCCGGCGCGCGGTGTCGCTGCAGCAGCTCGCCGACGTCCGCGTGGGACTGTTCTTCAGCGGCGGGATCGACTCGACCGTCCTGGCCCTGTCGTCCGAGTCTCCGCCGGAGGCGCTTTTCGTCGACTACGACGGCGCGCCCGGGGGCGACGCGCCGTTCGCTCGCGACATCGCCTCCCGGATCGGCCTGCCGCTGAAGGTGGTCACGCTGAAGAGCGAGCGGGGCGGCGCCGAGCAGGTCCTCGAGGAGTTCAGGCGCGTCGCCCGCGGCACCGAGGAGCCGATCTCGGACTACACCTACGTCGCGGCCGAGGCCATCGCCCGCGAGGCGCGCGCGATCGGCTGCAAGGTCATGCTCAGCGGCATGGGGGGCGACGAGCTGTTCGCCGGCTATCCGCGCCATCGCGCGGTCGCTCATGCAACGCTGTACCGCGCGCTCGCGGGCGTCGCCTCCCCGTTCGCCGGGATCCTGCGGCGCGCGCCGGCGCTGGCCAAGAAGCTGGACCGGTTCATGCGCTTCGCAGCCGACGGCGACTTCGGGCTCGCCTACACCAGCCTGGTGGGCTACTTCGGCGTCGACGAGGTCGCCGCCCTGGTCGGGTCGCATGCCGGCGTCGATGCGTTCGCCGACCGGCTCGCGGCGATCGACGGCGCGCACCGCCATCTCTCGCCGCTGCAGCGCGCGATGCAGCTCGACCGGCTCGGCTTCCTCGCCCACAACCTCACGGTGACCGACCGCTCCAGCATGGCGCAGAGCATCGAGGTCCGGGTCCCGCTGCTCACGCCGGAGCTCGGCGCGCTGTCCGCGGGCCTGCCCGATGGCGAGCTCGTCGACCTGCGCCACGCGAAGAAGCCGTTGAGACGGATGATGCTGGAGCGCCTGCCGCGCGGGGTCGTCGACCGTCGCAAGGTGGGCTTCAACCCGCCGCTCGACGGACGGATCGCGACCGTCGGGCGCGACCGGCTGCGCAGCGAGCTGCGCGCCTCGCGGGTGCGCGACATCGTGGACCTCGCGCGGGTGGATCTGCTGGTCGACGAGCACTTCGAGGGTCGCTCCAACCACGCCTATCGTCTGTGGCAACTCCTGTACTTCGGCTACTGGCTCGACGCGGCGTACGCCAGCTCGACCGGGGGCTGACGCCATCGTGCCTTCCCTGTCGTCCGTGTTCGCGCGCGCCGGCCTGTACTGGCACACCCTGCGACCGCTGCGCGCCGGCCAGCTGGTCGGGCGGGTCCACCACGTACTGCGCAGGCCCTCCGCGGACCTGTCGCCGACCCCGTCGCCGCGCCGCGCCCTCGGCGACCGGATCCCGGGACCGGCCTCACAGCGCTCGATGACCGGTCCGGACCGCTTCGTCTTCCTCGGCGTCGAGCGCACGGTCGAGGGCGCCGCCGACTGGAATCGCACCGACTGGCCGAAGCTCTGGCTCTACAACCTCCACTACTTCGAGGACCTGAACGCGCAGGACGCACCGTCCCGGCGCGACGACCACCGCGCGCTGATGTCGCGCTGGATCCGCGAGAACCCACCGGCGACCGGCAACGGCTGGGAGCCGTACCCGCTGTCGCGCAGGATCGTGGCCTGGATCAAGGCTTTCGACGGCGGCTTCGCGCCCGAGCCCGAGTGGATCCGCAGCCTCGCGATCCAGGCGCGCGCCCTGTGCCGCAGCATCGAGTGGCACCTGCTCGGCAACCACCTGTTCGAGAACGCGCGCGCGCTGATCTTCGCCGGCGCCTTCTTCGACGGACACGAGGCCGAAGCGTGGCTCGCGCTCGGCCGCCGCATCCTGGAACGCGAATTGCGCGAGCAGGTCCTGGACGACGGCGGACACTTCGAACTGAGCCCGATGTACCACGCGATCGTGCTCGAGGGCGTGCTCGACCTGGTCCGCGTCGCGGCGCATCGGCCCGGGACGCTGCCCAACGCGCTGCAGGCGGACCTGCGGGAGACGGCCTCCCGGATGCTGCGCTGGCTCGCCGTCATGAGTCATCCCGACGGGGAGATCGCGCTCTTCGGCGACGCGGCGTTCGGCATTGCCCCCCGACCGGCCGAGCTCGCGGCCTATGCGGCCCGGCTGGGCGTGCTGCCCTCCGGCCTCCTCGAGGCGACGGTCGCGACGCCTGCCGGCACGTCCCTCCTCCTGCCCGCGTCCGGGTACGTCCGCGTCGACGCCGGCCCCGCGGTCGCGCTGCTCGACGTCGGCGAGATCGGCCCGTCCTACCTGCCCGCCCACGGGCACGCGGACGTGCTGGGTTTCGAACTGTCGCTCGGACCCCAACGCGTTTTCGTGGATTCGGGCACCAGCCTGTACTCGCCCGGTGCGGAACGGCTCCGGCAGCGCGGGACCGCCGCTCACAACACGGTCGAGGTCGACGGCGTCGACTCGTCGCAGATGTGGGGCGCGTTCCGGGTCGCCCGGCGGGCCCATCCGTTCGATCGGGGCCTGCGATCCGACGGCGACGCGCTCGTCGTCGAAGCCGCTCACGACGGTTACCGCCGGCTGCCGGGGCGCCCAGTGCACCGCCGGTGCTGGCACGTCGAAGCGACCCGCCTGCGGATCGAAGACCGGATCGAGGGCGCCTGCGACCGAGCCCGGGCGAGGCTGCATCTGCATCCCGCCGTGGCCGCCGAACGCATCTCCGCGAGCCGGATCGTCCTACGCCTTCCGTCCGGCACCCCGATCACCGTCGAGGGGTCGACCGACATCGCGATCGAGGACGCGACCTGGCACCCGCGCTTCGGCGCTTCGGAGCCCACGCGCGTGCTCGTGCAGACCGTCGGTGAGCGCACGACCGGCCTGCTCGTCGATTGGACGGCCGCCTGCTCGCCGGACGCGCCCGAGGCGACCGCGCGGACGGGCGGGCGCGAGTCCCATTTCTCCTGAACCCCGAGCCAGCTCATGAACAACGGATCGAGACTCCCTCGCTTGCTGGTGCTGCCGGCAGTCGGACTCGCGGTCGGCTTCGCGATCAACCTGGTCGCCGTCCCGAGGCACGAAGCCCAGCTCGTGTTGCGGATCGGGATGACCGGCGTGCCGCCCACCGAGAACATCGTCCCCATCGAGCAGCCGGCGGCGGCAGCCGAGCGGATCAACTCCGCGGGCTTCCAGGCCGCCCTGCAGAGGCGGCTGGACCATCCGCTGACGCGAAGCCTGCTGCCGCGCGGCGACCAGCTGCGTGCGCGACCACTGGTCGGCACCCACCTCGTCGAGCTCAAGGGGACCTCACCCTCGGCAGAGCGGGCTCGCAGCATCGTCGTGCAGGCTGCCGCCCAGGTGGGCGAGCAGCACCAGCGCGAGATCGCGCCGACGATCGAGATCTACGCCAGGAAGCGCGAGACGCGTCTCAGCGAACTGAAGGCGTTGAACGACGAGCTCGTGTCGATCGGCATGCCGGCCGAGCTGAAGACCGAGCTCGCCCGGGCGCCCCGGGCCGACTCGACGTTCCTGTCGACCCTGATCGCGACGACCCGCAGGCAGCTGGCGGACGCCCAGCGCCAGCTACAGGACGTCGAGACGGTCGTGGCGCTGCCCCGGACCCATCCGACGGCTCCGCTCGGCGAGGCCTTCGTCTCGACGATGTCCGGCGAGCGACCGGCCTGGCTCGCCCCGGTCGTCGGGCTGCTCGCCGGCCTGGTGCTGGCCGTCGCCGTCTTCGTCGCACGCCAGCCCAGGCGCTAAGCCGCCGGTCCGCCGCGGCTCGAACCGGGGCCTCAGGCGCTTCCGGTGCGGCGGTTCGCCAGCGGCTGGACCAGCGGCACGACGTCCGCGCCCTGCTTGCGCGCCGTCGGGTTGCTGTATTCCGGGAGCAGCTGCGCGAGCGCGGCGCGGACGTCGTCGTCCGCCATGGGCCGCGGCTCCGAGGCGAGCGAGACGACTCGCTCGAACAGCTCGGGACCGACCGCACGATTGCGGGCGATGCGCAGCTTGGGATGCGGCGTCGGCTGGGTCGTCTCGCCATCGGCGAGCAGTTCTTCGAAGAGCTTCTCTCCCGGACGCAGTCCGGTGAACTCGATGCCGATCTCGTCCTGCTCGAAGCCCGAGAGCCGGATCATGTCCCGGGCGACGTCGACGATCTTCACCGGCTCGCCCATGTCCATCACGAAGATCTCGCCGCCGCGCCCCATCGTGCCCGCCTGCAGCACGAGCTGGGCCGCTTCCGGAATGGACATGAAGTACCGGATGATCTCGGGATGGGTCACTGTCACCGGCCCGCCGCGGGCGATCTGCTCCTGGAACTTGGGGATGACGCTCCCCGCGCTGCCGAGCACGTTCCCGAAGCGGACGATGCCGAAGCGAGTCCGCCCCCGCTGCTGCAGGCCCTCGCAGACGATCTCCGCGAGCCGCTTCGTCGCCCCCATCACGTTCGTCGGGTTGACCGCCTTGTCGGTCGACACCAGCACGAAGGTCGCGACCCCGTGCTCGACCGCGCTCGACGCGACCGTCAGCGTTCCCCCGACGTTGTTGCGGACAGCTTCCCACGCGTTGATGTCCTCCATCAACGGCACGTGCTTGTAGGCAGCGGCGTGGAAGACGATCGACGGCCGCCAGGCGGCGATGATCTGGTCGACGCGGGCCTTGTTGCAGACGTCGCCGACCGCCGGCACGATGCGCAGTTCGGGCTTGCGGACCGAGAACTCCTCGTTCAGCTGGTAGAGCTGGAATTCGCTCCGCTCGAACGCGATCAGCGCGCGCGGCGAGAAGCGCGCGATCTGCCGGCAGAGCTCCGAACCGATCGAACCGCCGGCGCCGGTGACCATGACGATCTGCCCCGTCAGGTGCGCACCGAGCTCCCGGCCGTCGAGCTGCACCGGATCCCGGCCCAGCAGGTCGGCGATGTCCACCTTGCGGATCCGCTCGAAGGCTTCGCCCTCGCGCATCACCTCGTCGACCGACGGCAGCGTCAGGACCTCGACGTGCGCGGCCCGGCAGACGTCGACGATCCGCTTCCTCGCCTCGTGACGCGCCGACGGCATCGCGATGATCGCGTGATGCACGCCCATGCCGGCGGCGACCCGCGGCAGGTCCTCGGTGCGCCCCTCGACGACGACGCCGTGCACGCGCCGACGCTGCTTGGACGGCGCGTCGTCGAGCAGCGCCACGGGCCGCCACTTCGTGCTGCGCTCGAGCTGCTGCAGCAGCCGAAGGCCCGCCTGCCCCGCGCCGATCACGATGACCGGCTTGCCGTGGTGGGCGGACACCCTGCCTTCGATCGACTCGCACAGCATCCGGTAGCCCACGCGGCCGCCCGCGATCAGCAGCAGCAGCAGGATCGGATGCAGCACCAGTGTAGTGCGCGGGATCGGCCAGCCGGGCGACACGAGCGCCTGCACGATCGGCACGAGGACGGCGCTCGCCAGGACCGCCCACAGCAGCCGGCGCACGTCCCGGACGTTCACGTACCGCCACAGGCTGCGATGCAGCCCGAACGCGACGATCGCCGCGATCTGGAGCGGGACGACGGCCAGCAGGATGCCCGCGTCGAACCGCAGGCGGGCCAGGACGTCCGAACTCCCGAACCGGAGCCAGTAGGCGCCGAGCCAGGCGGCCATCACCGCAGCCGCGTCGAAGCCCACGACGATGAGGATGCGCCAGTTGAGGCCCATGACAGGGAGGCGCCGAACGGCCCGACGCGCCGCGAAGGTAGAATCGATGGATTATAAACTGCTGCCCGTCTGCCCGATACCTCCGGTGGCCACAGCCCGATGCGCCTCATCGTCCTGACCTTCTACTTCCGGCCTGATCTCTCGGCGGGGTCCTTCCGGGCCACGCCCCTGGTCGGCGCGCTGGCGGCGCTGCCGCCGCCGGACGCGCCCGAGATCCTGGTGCTGACCACGATGCCCAACCGGTACAGGTCGTTCCGAGAGGCCGCCGCCGCGGAGGAAACCGTGGCCGGCGCGGAGGTTCGCCGCTTCCCCGTGCGCGGGCACGCCAGCGGCATCGTCGACCAGATTCTGACGTTCGGCTCGTTCGCGCTGCCCGCCTTCCGGGCGGCACGGCGCGAGCGGTGCGACGCGGTGTTCGCGACCTCGTCGCGGCTGTTCACCGCCTTCCTCGGCGCGATCGTCGCCCGCTGGAGGCGAGTCCCGCTGTACCTCGACATCCGGGACATCTTCGTCGAGACGATCGGCCCGCTGCTGCCGGCCTGGCTGCGGTGGGCCGCGATGCCCGTGCTCGAGGCGATCGAATCGTTCACGATCCGCTCCGCGACCCGCGTCAACCTGGTGTCCGAGGGATTTCGTGGCTACTTCGAGCCGAAGTACCCCGGCACCCGCTTCTCGTACTTCACGAACGGCATCGACGACGAGTTCCTCGCGGCGCCCGAGCCGATGCCCGAGCCCGACGGCCGCCCTGCCGTGCTCTACGCGGGGAACATCGGCGAGGGTCAGGGCCTGGAGCAGATCGTGCCCGAGCTCGCCCGCCGCGCGGCGGACCGGTTCGACTTCGTCATCGTGGGCGACGGCGGCAGCCGGCCCGCGCTCGAGCGCGCCGTCGCGGGCCTGAAGAACGTGCGACTGCTCGCTCCGGTCAAGCGGGCCGAACTCTCGCGGCTCTACCTCGAGTCGACGGTGCTGTTCCTGCACCTCAACGACCTGCCGGCGTTCCGCAGGGTGCTGCCGTCGAAGATCTTCGAGTACGCGGCCACCGGCAAGCCGATCCTCGCCGGCGTGGCCGGCCACGCCGCCGAGTTCGTCGAGCGCAACGTCGCCAATGCCGCGGTGTTCGCGCCGTGCGACGGCGATGCCGGTGCACGGGCGCTGGAGACCCTGACGCTGCAGCCGACCGATCGCCGCGGTTTCGTCGAGCGCTTCGAGCGACGCCGCATCGCCGCGGCCATGGCCCGCGACATCGTCTCGTCCTTGGCCCCCGAAGCGCGACCGTCCTGAACCGCCGTCCATGCGCATCCTCGTCACCGGCGCGACGGGTTTCGTCGGGCGCGTCCTGTGCGGCACGCTCGCGCAGGCCGGTCACGTAGTCCACGCGACCTCCCGCGGCGACTCGGCCGACATCCCCGGCGTCGCGTCGGTGCGCCCCGTCGGCGACCTGGACGGTTTCGACGGCTGGGAGACGGTGCTCGACGGCATCGACGCCGTCGTCCACCTGGCGGCCCGGGTGCACGTGATGCGGGACGACGCCCCCGACCCGCAGGCGGCGTTCGACGCCGTCAATGCGGAGGCCACCGCGCGCCTTGCCGAAGGCGCGGCGCGCGCCGGTGTCCGCCGGCTCGTCTACCTGAGCAGCGTGAAGGTGAACGGCGAGCGCACGCCCGAAGACCGACCGTTCCGCGAGTCGGCCCCGCCCGCGCCCATCGATCCGTACGGCGTCTCGAAGTGGCGTGCCGAGCAGCGACTCGCGCGGTGCGCCGAACGCACCGGGCTCGAGGTCGTCGTGCTGCGCCCGCCGCTCGTCTACGGCCCCGGCGTCGGCGGCAACGTCCTTCGGCTGATGCGCCTGGTCGACCGGGGCGTGCCGCTGCCGCTCGGCTCGGTGCGCAACCGGCGCAGCCTGGTGTCGGTCTGGAACCTCGCCGATGCGGTGCTGGCCTGCACCGTCGACGCGCGTGCGGCCGGCCGCACGTTCCTCGTGTGCGACGGCCGGGACCTGTCGACCCCGGAGATGATCGCCGGCCTGGCCGCCGGCATGGACCGGCGCGCGCGCCTCGTTCGCGTGCCGGTCCGGCTGCTGCGGCTCGTCGGCTCCCTGACCGGCCGCGCGCCGGAGATCGATCGCCTGTGCGGCTCCCTCCGGGTCGCCGCGACCGCGATCCGCTCGACGCTCGACTGGCGGCCCCCGGTCGATCCGGCCGACGGCCTGCGCCGCACCGGGCGCGCCTGGCTCGACGCGGCCCTGCAGGAG
>VYMF01000217.1_pt1 | contig 13067 bp, 15 predicted proteins | sample 5115271 | NCBI WGS metagenome assembly VYMF01 (sample SAMN12291778, study PRJNA351875) | freshwater metagenome | isolation source: freshwater lake | place: USA: Michigan, Wintergreen Lake | collected 2013-08-08
ATGATGCGCTGGTTGGCCTGATGGGGCACAAACCAGTCGACATCGGCGACCTCGATGTTCGAGGCGGCGCAGGCAGCGGTGACGGCCTCGGCGATATTGACCACGGCATGACGGAAGACCTGATTGCCGGCCATGCGCAGATGACCGACGGTGCCGGTCGAGGCCGGTCCGCCGTCGACGTAGAGCAGATCTGTCTTGGTGCCATCGCAGCGCAGGGCGAAGCCCAGCAGCCCCTGGTCCGCCTTGGTCCCCTGCCCTTCACGCGGTTCGACCACAACACAGCCGGCCCCGTCGCCGAACAGGACGCAGGTCGACCGGTCGGTCCAGTCCATCAGCCGGGTCATTTCCTCGGCCCCGATGACGAGGGCGCATCTGGCCAGACCCCGGGCGACAAAGCCGTCGGCGACGCTGAGCGCGTAGACGAAACCCGAGCACACCGCCTGGACGTCGAAGGCAATGCAGACCGGTGCGCCCAGCTTGCGCTGCACGATCGAGGCAACCGACGGGAAGGTCATGTCTGGCGTGGTGGTGGCGACGATGATCAGGTCGACGTCGGCGGCAGTCCGGCCTGCGTCGGCCAGAGCTCGCCGGGCAGCCTCGGTGGCGAGGTCGCTGGTCGGCTGATCATCGCGCGCGCGATGGCGCTGCCGGATACCCGTGCGTTCCTGGATCCATTCGTCCGACGTATCGACGATCCGGGCCAGATCAGCGTTGGTGACGACCTGTTCCGGCAGGAAGGAGCCGACGCCGGTCACGGCGCTGCGGACGACGCTCACTGAATACTCTCCCCGACGGGCTCACCCGCCGAAATGACGTCGGGCCGCTCGAGCAGGGCTGTCAGCCGCTGCAGATTGGCCCCGACCTTCTCCATATAGTCGCTGCGACCCAGCTCGACAGCCACCCGGATAGCGGCACCGAAGCCGCCCGCCGTGGCTCCGCCGTGGCTTTTCACCACGACGCCGTTCAGCCCGAGCAGAGGGCCTCCGTTGATGGCGTTGGGGTCGATCTTCTGGCTCATCCGCTTCAGGGCCGACATGGCCAGCAAGGCCCCGAGTTTTGCCATCAGGCTGGACGTCAGCGCTTCCTTCATCAGGGACGCGATGAATTTGGCCAGCCCCTCGGCGGTCTTGAGCGCAATATTCCCTGTGAAGCCATCGGTCACGACGACATCCACCGTGCCCTTGGCGATGTCCGTGCCCTCGACGAAGCCGTAATAGTCCAGGCCGAAGCCGCCTTCGCGCAGCAGACGGGCTGCCTCGCGTACGTCTTCGTGGCCCTTCATGTCCTCGGAGCCGACGTTCAGAATCCCGATGGTCGGCTTCGCAACCCCATGGACGGCGGTCATGAAGGCCTCCCCCATGATCGCGAACTCGACAAGCTGCGCCGCGTCGCTTTCGATGTTGGCACCGACGTCCAGCACGGCCGTGATCCCCTTCGGGGTCGGCCAGCTGGCGACGATGGCCGGCCGCTCAAGCCCCGGCGCGGACATCCGAAGCAGCAGCTTGGAAATGGCCATCAGGGCACCGGTGTTGCCCGCGGAGACGATCGCCCCCGCCTCGCCCGACTTGACCGCCTCGATGGCGTTCCAGAGGCTTGAGCCCTTGCCCCGACGCATCGCCTGGGCGGGCTTCTCGTCCATGGCCACGACCTTGTCGGTATGGCGCACGATGCAGACGTCGTCCGTCAGGCCACATTTGGCCATCTCGGCGCGGATAGCGGTCTCGTCGCCATGCAGCAGAAAGCGCACGCCCGCGCCGCCGTGACGGTCTCGGTAGTCGCGCACACCGGGCACCACAACAGACGGACCGTGGTCGCCGCCCATGGCGTCGAGCGAAATCAGGATCGGGGATGACAAGTCGTTTCGACTCCGGCGCGCCGTCAGCCCGGCGCTTGTCAGTTTTGGCGACGATAGCGCTGCATCGGGGGGATGCAACCACGTCGCCCTTACGTCAACCTTCCTCGGAAGGCCGAAGCTGCTTCAGGACCGCGAACGGCGAAATTTCAGCGGGTTCGGGCGGCTGGACAAACTCTGCGCCCGGCTTGCGCGGGAACGGATCCAGCCGCAGGGCCAGTTGTTCGACCGCGTACTGGCCCAGATCGATCTGACCGTTCTCGATCAGGTCGGGCGATTCGTCGTCCAGGGTGATGATGATCTCATCGGAATCCTCCTCCACCGCCTCGGCCAGGCTCAGGACAAACGGCGCGTCGATCTCGAGCGGCAAGGGCTCCAGGGTGATCCCGCAGGTCTGGGCCAGACTGGCCCGCACACGGCCCGACAGCCGCCAGCCGGCGGGTGACGGGGCCAACTCCATCTCGGCGCTGAAGGCATCGAGGGAGGCCAGATCCAGCGCCTTGACGATCCGCGCCCGCGTCGCCGCGTCAGGCTCGAGCGTCCGTTTCACCCCGCCCGGGACCTGATGCAGGCGGACAGGCTCGCTGTAGGGAAGCGCGGGAAGGGTCATGCGGCGCCCTCCGCCCAGGCCGGGGCTGCCGCTACGCCGTCGAAGGTCTGGGCCGCAAGGCGGGCGCGGCTGGCGATGGCGTAGGCGGCCAGGGCGTCACCGGTCGCCGGATCCTCATTCTCATAGACGTTCCGCGCCAGTCCGGCGGCCAGGGCCGGCGCATCCGCATTGCGCAGGGGTGCCTCATAGGCCCCCATCCGGCCATACAGGGCCTCGCCCAGCTTGCGCATCTTCTTGCCGACCGAAACATCGCCGACGCCCAGTTCCCTCAGCGCATGATCCAGCGCCGAGACATAGGTGTTGAAGAGGGCCTGACCGGCATCGGCCCCGGGTTCGCCCTCGTCACGCAGCCGCATGACCAGAAGCAGGACGTGCAGGGTGTAAAGTTCGAACCGCGCGTCGATCCGGTCGGCCACGCCGAGACGCGTGTAGAAGCCCGGATCACGGGCCTGACGCACCGCTGCCTCATACAGCAGCTGACCCAGGCGCTCGCGGGGACGGGTTCGGAACAGATTCTGAAGCATGATCATACGGCCCCTTTTCCGCCGCGCCGTTGAACTAAGGCTCGGCTCCGGTTAGGTCAAAGACCTTGTTGAAGTCGCAGGCACCGCAAATGCTCCGTACGAAACTCCTGATCGCCGCTTTCTCGGCCGCCGCGCTGACCAGCGCCTGTGCTCCGGTGGTGGGCCAGAACGGCTTCCAGGCCATCGACGCCAAGCCGACGGACATCGTTGTCGGGACCGATACGAAGCAGACGGTGCTGACGCGTCTGGGCACGCCGTCGACGACCTCGACCTTCGAGCGCGACAATGTCTGGTACTACATCAGCCAGGTGACCGAGAAATACACCTACAACCTGCCCCATGTGACCCAGCGTTCGGTGACCGAGATCACCTTCAATGACTCCGGTCTGGTGTCCGAGGTCCGCACCCTGGGTCTGGAAGACGGCCAGACCCTGGCCATGAACGATCGCGAGACCCCGACCCGCGGGCGTCAGCTGACGATCCTCGAGCAGCTGCTCGGCAACGTCGGCCGTGGCCAGCTTCCGCGTACCGAAGAAGACGTCCCGGGCCAGCAGCGCCGGGAATAGGCCGGACCCATCGATCCCTTCCGGGCTACGCAAACAGCAAAAGGCCCCGGAGAGCGATCTCCGGGGCCTCTTTGAATCACGGACCGTGTCACCTCCCGGCCGGAGCCGGGAGGCTTGGGACGCGGTTCTAGAACACCTTGCCGCTGGCCAGCACTGCGAGCAGCAGCAGGGCCACGATGTTGGTGATCTTGATCATCGGGTTCACCGCCGGACCGGAGGTGTCCTTGTAGGGATCGCCGACCGTGTCGCCGGTAACCGCGGCCTTGTGCGCCTCGGAGCCCTTGCCGTGCACGACGCCGTTCTTGTCGGTGAAGCCCTCTTCAATGACCTTCTTGGCATTGTCCCAGGCACCGCCGCCCGAGGTCATCGAGATGGCCACGAACAGGCCGGTCACGATCACACCCATCAGCATGGCGCCGAGGGCGGCGAAAGCCGTGGCCTTGTCCGAGATCGACAGCACGGCAACGAACAGAACGATCGGCGACAGCACCGGAAGCAGCGACGGCACGATCATCTCGCGGATCGCGGCCTTGGTGAGGATGTCCACCGCCTTGCCGTACTCCGGCTTGACCTCATAGGTCATGATGCCGGGGTTCTCACGGAACTGGCGACGGACTTCCGCGACGACCGATTCGGCCGCGCGCCCCACGGCCATCATCGACATCCCGCCGAACAGGAAGGGCAGCAGCCCCCCAAACAGCAGGCCGACGACGACGTAGGGGTTGGTCAGGCCGAAATCGATCTCGGTCATGCCCGCGAAGAAGGGATAGAGGTCCGGATTGGCGGCGAAATAGTCCAGATCGGACGTATAGGCCGCGAACAGCACCAGGGCGCCGAGGCCGGCCGAACCGATGGCATAGCCCTTGGTGACGGCCTTGGTGGTGTTGCCGACCGCGTCGAGGGCGTCGGTCGAATGACGCACTTCCGCAGGCAGACCCGCCATTTCGGCGATGCCGCCGGCGTTGTCGGTAACCGGACCGAAGGCGTCCAGCGCCACGATCATCCCCGCCACGCCCAGCATGGTCGTGGTGGCGATGGCGATGCCGAACAGGCCCGCCAGCTGATAGGAGGCGACGATGCCGACGATGATCGTCAGTGCCGGCAGGGCGGTCGACTCCAGCGAAACAGCCAGGCCCTGGATGACGTTGGTGCCGTGGCCCGAAACCGAGGCATTGGCGACCGAACGCACCGGGCGGAAGTTCGAGCCGGTGTAGTATTCGGTGATCACCACGATAGCGGCGGTCACCAGAAGGCCGACGAGGCCGGACCAGAACAGCTCCATGGCCGTGATATCCAGACCGTTCGATGCCGTGATGACGGCATTACCGGGCAGCAGTTGGTCAATGACCAGCCACAGGGCCCCGACCGACAGCACGCCGGTGACGATGAGACCCTGATACAGGGCCCCCATGATGTTCTGGCTCTTGCCGAGACGCACGAAGAAGGAGCCGATGATCGAGGTGACGACGCAGATCCCGCAGATGGCCAGCGGCAGCAGCATCATGGTTTCGACGTAGGGCTGGTCACGGAAGAAGATCGCCGCCAGCACCATGGTGGCGACCGTGGTCACGGCATAGGTCTCGAACAGGTCGGCGGCCATGCCGGCGCAGTCGCCGACGTTGTCGCCGACGTTGTCTGCGATGGTGGCTGCGTTGCGGGGGTCATCCTCGGGGATACCGGCCTCGACCTTGCCCACCATGTCGCCACCGACGTCCGCACCCTTGGTGAAGATCCCGCCGCCCAGACGGGCGAAGATGGAGATCAGCGAGGCGCCGAAGCCGAGGGCCACCAGGCCGTCGATCACTTCGCGGCTGGTGGGCTCGAAGCCCGCGCCGGCCGTCAGGAAGGCATAGTAGCCTGCAACGCCGAGCAGGGCGCCGCCCGCCACGAACATGCCGGTGATGGCCCCCGAGCGGAACGCCAGGTCCAGCCCCTTGGAGAGGCTCTCGGACGCGGCCTGGGCTGTACGGACGTTGGCCCGAACCGAGATCAGCATGCCGGCGAAACCGGCAAGGCCCGACAGGACCGCGCCGATGACGAAGCCGATGGCGGCCCACTCACCAATCAGAAAATAGGCGGCGACCAGGATCACCACGCCGACCATGGCGATGGTGGTGTACTGCCGCCGCAGATAGGCCGAAGCGCCTTCCTGGATCGCCGCAGCGATCTCGCGCATCTTGTCGTTGCCGGTACTGGCCTTCATCAGCGAGGCGGTCTGGATCAGTCCGTAAAGGACACCCAGCGCGCCTGCGGCAATGACCAGCCACAGATAGTTGCTCATGACGTTTCCAAGTCCTGTGATCTTCAGACGCCCGGTCCCTTGGCGCGGTGGGCGGTAGCCGCCTCTTTCCGCCTTCCGGTCCCCCCGTGCGCACCGGACGCATGTTGCGTCCTTGGGGAATTGCGGCGGAAACGTGCCAAATCCCGGCAGGCGACGCAACAGGCGATATTGATCAGCCGGTCTGAATGCCGGTTCGACGGCGCGGAGCCTGGCTGACGATCTCGACCCGCGTGACCGAACCGCGCCCGGCAATGGTCGCCGCAGACCGCATCAGGCTGGCGGAGACGGCCGCCGCGTTGATTCGGGTCCAGTCGTCGGCCACCACGAACGGGGTCCTGTGCCCCGCCCGGACCAGGGCGTCACGCAGGAAGGCCTCCTTGGTGCGCATGGTCTGCGGCGTCGCCGATCCGCCCAGATGCAGCCGCAGTGCGACGAAAATATAGTTCCGCAGGCGACCGCCGCTGATGATCGGCAGACCGACGCCCGAAATGTTCAGGGTCGCAGCTTCCGCAGGCGCCTCCTCGGCAGACGCCCCGGTGGCGACAGCAGAGAAGGCGGCGGTGGCGGCGATAAGGTCACGACGGAGCATGACCGGATCATGGCACCGACGCCTTGAGAAATCGTTGTCAGCCGTGGGTAAAGCCGGTGCGGTCGAAGGTGACTTCCTGACCGCCGAAGCGGACCACGACGCCCTGCCCTGCCGTTACCCGCCCGATCCGGGTCAGGCGCAGATGCCGTCGTTCGGCCTCGCGCCGCAGGGCCGGCTCGTCCCGCGCCGGGGCGGTGAAGGCGATCTCATAGTCATCGCCGCCCGTCACCAGTGCCTCCAGCGCCGCCTGCGCGTCGACCCGACCCTCGAACCAGATCTGGGCGGCCGCCGACAGCGGTACCGTCTCCAGATCGATCTCCACGCACACACCGCCCGCCCCGGCCAGGTGGCCGAGATCCGCGATCAAGCCGTCAGAGACGTCGACCGAGGCGCTGGCCAGATCCCGGATCGGCTGGGCGAAGTCAGTCCGCGGCGTCGGCAGTCGATAGTGTTCGCTCAGGGCCGCGACCCGCCCTGCATCCAGTGACAGCCTGCCCTGAACCGCCTCCAGCCCGAGCCGGCCGTCGCCGATGGTCCCGGTCACGAAGACCAGATCGCCGGCGCTGGCCCCGGCCCGACCGACCGTCCGCCCCTTGGGCGTCCAGCCCAGCAGGGTTATCGAAAAGCTGGCCGGGCCCGGCGTGGCAACCGTGTCTCCGCCCAGCAGGGCAACACCGAAGGCCTTCTGATCCGCCCGCAACCCGTCGACAAAGGCGACACGCTCGGGCCAGCCGCAGCGCGGCGACCAGTGACAGGCCAGCAGATAGCCGAACGGCTCGGCTCCCTTGGCCGCCAGATCGGAGAGGTTCACCCGCAACAGCTTTCTCGCCACCGTATCCAGCGGATCGGTCGGCAGGAAATGAACGCCCTCGACGACGGCATCCTTGGTCAGGACCAGATCATGGCCGGGCCGGGAGGGAACGACAGCGACATCATCCTGCAGCCCGCGGCCCCATTCGGGATGGGCCAGCGGGGCGAAGAGCTGCCGGATCGTCTCGAACTCGCCGGCGACATCGACCGCGGGCATGGGTTCACCTAGGCCTTCGGGCGGACGTCTCGGGCGACGCCGTCCAGCGCTGCATTGACGAATTTGGCCTCGGCGTCGTCGAAGAAGGCCTTGGCCAGTTCGACATATTCATCGATCACGATCTCGCGCGGCACATCCTGGCAGTCGCGCAGCTCCCACGCCCCGGCCCGCAGCAGGGCCCGCAGGGTCGAATCCAGCCGCTCCAGCCGCCAGTTCGACGCCAGCCGCGCCTTCACCGCCGTATCGATGTCGCGTTGGCTCCCGACCACGCCGCGCACGATCCCGGCGAACCAGGCCTCGTCGGCCTCGGCCAGGGGCTCGCCTTCCATGTCGGCGTCGAACCGATGGTTGGCGAACTCGGTGATGACCGTGTCCACGCCCTCGCCGGCCAGTTCCATCTGGTAAAGGGCCTGGACGGCCGCGAGGCGCGCGACCGTGCGGGCCCGCCGCTGGCGGCTGGTCAGCTGCGGCTCGGCACGCTGTTTTTCGGCCTCGGCGAGTTGCTCGAGCACGGATTTAAGGCTGGCGGGTTCGGTCACGCGCCCAGTCCTACGCGCAGCCGCTTGCGCAAGGCAATGAGGTCCAGACAGGCGCGGGCCGCGCCGCCGCCCTTGTCCCCCTCGCTGATACGGGCCCGGGCCCAGGCCTGGGCCTCGTCCTCGGTCGTCAGGATGCCGTTGCCGATGATCACACCGTCCAGACCCAGCCGGCGGAGGCCGGCCGCCGACTGATCCGAGACGATCTCGAAATGATAGGTCTCGCCACGGATCACACAGCCCAGGGCGACAAAGCCGTCATAACGTGGGGCGGTCGGATAGCGTCCGGCCTCCACCGCCAGGGCGATGGCCGTCGGCACCTCGAGCGCGCCGGGAACAGTGACCACGTCGAAGGAAACATTCTGCGCGCGCAGGGCATCCTTCGCCCCTTCCAGCAGGGCGTCGGCGAGGTCGTCATAGTAGCGCGCCTCGACGATGAGGACGCGGGGGGGATCGGTCAGGATTGGTCTTCTCCGTCCATGTCGCGCCAGCCGACGATGCGCAGGCCATAGCCTTCAAGCGCGGCAGGGTTGGGGCGGGTCGAGCTCATCACGATCATGTCGCGCACACCGAGATCCAGCAGGATCTGGGCCCCGACACCATAGTTGCGGATCGAACGGTCGACCGCCGCCGGTTTTTCAACGCCGGCCAGCCGTTCGGCCAGTCCGTGCAGATCGGGATCGCGCAGGAAGACGGTGACCCCGGCTCCCTCATGACGGCTGATCACCTGCAGGGCCTGGGGCACATAGTTCTGGCGCGACTCGACATGGCCGAGGATATCGGCAGCGAAATCGACCTGGTGCATGCGGACCAACGTCGGCTTGCCCGGCTCGATCTTGCCCTTGACCAGGGCGATGTGCTCGGCACCCTCGATGGTGTTCCGGTACAACATCAGCCGGAAGGGGCCGCCGTGGACGCTCTCGAACGGCGTATCCATGACCCGCTCGACATAGCGTTCGGTGCGGCGGCGATAGGCGATCAGGTCGGCGATGGTGCCGATCTTGAGCCCGTGCAGCTGGGCGAAGGCGACCAGATCGGGCATCCGCGCCATCGAGCCGTCGTCATTCATGATCTCGCAGATCACACCGGCCGGCGTCAGACCGGCCATCCGGCTGATGTCCACCGCGGCCTCGGTATGGCCCGTGCGGACCAGCACGCCGCCGTCGCGGGCGACCAGCGGGAAGACGTGACCGGGCGAGACAATGTCGTCCGCGCCTTTCGTCGGGTCCGCCGCCACCTGAACCGTGCGCGCCCGGTCTGCGGCGCTGATCCCTGTCGTCACCCCTTCACGGGCCTCGATCGAGACGGTGAAGGCCGTGCCCATGCTCTCACGGTTCTCGACGGCCATGGGCGGCAGGCGCAGCTGGCGGGCCCGGTCGGCGGTGATGGCGAGGCAGATCAGGCCACGGGCGTGACGGGCCATGAAATTGATCTGGTCCGGCGTGGCGAACTGGGCCGGAATGATGATGTCGCCCTCGTTCTCCCGATCCTCGGCGTCGACGAGGATGTAGGGCTTGCCGTTGCGGGCATCCTCGAGGATGTCCTCGATGGGGCTGATCGGGCTGTCGTTCATGTTCGCGGCCGCAGGCCTTTGGGAAGATGGGTGCATCACGCCGTCTCCTGCCACCGCGCGAGGTATCGCGCCAGCATGTCGATCTCGAGGTTGACCGCATCGCCGGCTTTCAGCCCGCCGATTGTGGTTGCGTCCCAGGTATGGGGAATGATGTTCAGGCCGAAGACCTCGCCCTCGACCGCATTGACCGTCAGCGACACCCCGTCGACCGTGATCGAGCCCTTGGCGGCGATATAGCGGTGCAGCGGCGCGGGCGCGGCGATATCGATCCGGTGTGAGCCGCCCTCCGGGGTCACCGAGACCACCCGGCCCAGTCCGTCGACATGACCCGAGACGATATGGCCGCCCAGTTCGTCGCCCAGTTTCGCGGCCCGCTCCAGATTGACCGCATCACCCTCGCGCCAGTCACCCAGGGTCGTCTTCGACAGGGTCTCGCCCGAGACCTCCACCGCAAACCAGCCGGGACCCTTTTCCGTCACCGTCAGGCAGCAGCCCGCGTGACTGATCGAGGCACCGAGGTCGATGCCGGCCGTGTCCCAGGCGGTCTCGATCTCATAGCGCCGGTCGCGCTCGGTCTGGCGGACCGAACGGACGCGGCCGATGTCTGTAACGATGCCGGTGAACATGGGATCAGGAAACTCTCTCGTAGCGTTCCCACAGGTCGTCACCGCAGGGCTCGACCGCAAGGCGCCGGAATGTGGGGGCATCGGCCAGACTGGCAAGGGCCAGGGCCGCGACACAGGGCCGCCCCTCGCCTCCCAGAAGGATGGGCGCGCGGAACCACTCCAGCCGATCGACCAGACCGGCCCGCAGAAAGCTGGCCGCCACCTGCCCGCCGCCTTCGATCAGGACCGAGGTCACACCGCGTCGCCTGAGCACCGTCAGGCAGGCGGAAACAGACGGGCGGCCGTCGTCGAACTCGACCTGCTGGACGGTCGCTGTACCGACGGCTGCCGGTCCGGCGGCGGTCAGGATCAGGGTGTCGCCTCCCTGCGCCACCCTGGCCGTGGGCGGCGTCCGCAACCGGCTGTCGAGCACGACCCGAAGCGGCTGATCAACCGGGCGTCCCGGGAGCCGCGCGGTCAGTTCGGGGTCGTCAGCCAGGACGGTCTCGATGCCCACCAGAATGGCGTCATGGCCGGCCCTGAGCCGATGGCCCTCCAGCCGCGCCGCCTCGCCGGTGATCCATTTCGACTCGCCGGACGCCGTCGCGATCCTGCCGTCGAGGGAGGTGGCCAGTTTCAGGGTGACGGCGATCCCGTGACGTCCGGGGCGCATCAGCTTTCGTCCAGACCCTCATCGCCGAGGAACCGGGCGAAGTCGCCGGTGTGGCGGAAATCCTTGTAGACCGAGGCGTAGCGGACATAGGCCACCTCATCGACCGACTTCAGCGCCTTCATGATGAAGTCGCCGACGGTCGAGGACGGAACTTCGGTCTCGCCCAGACTTTCCAGCTGGCGGGTGATGCGGCTGACCAGCTGTTCGATCTGCTCGGCCTGCACGGGGCGTTTGCGCAGGGCGACGTTGAGCGACCGTTCCAGCTTGTCCCGGTCGAACGGCGCACGCCGGCCGTTGCGCTTGAGGATCATCAGCTCGCGCAACTGCACCCGTTCAAAGGTGGTGAACCGCCCGCTGCACTGCGGACAGGACCGCCGGCGGCGGATGGCGGCACCGTCATCAGACGGGCGGCTGTCCTTCACCTGGGTATCCTGATGTCCGCAGAAAGGGCATTTCATCAGAGGCTTATCCGTAAATCGGGAAGCGACGCGTGAGCTCACGCACCTCGGCCGCGACCCGTTGCGACACACCGGCGTCGGGCTCGTCCGTTCCCTTCATCGAGTCGATCACATCGGCGATCCAGTGGCCGACCTGCTGGAACTCCCCGACGCCGAAGCCGCGGGTCGTACCGGCCGGCGTGCCCAGGCGGACGCCCGAGGTCACGGTGAAGGGCGCTGTGTCGAACGGCACGCCATTCTTGTTGCAGGTCATCAGGGCGTGTTCGAGCGCCGCCTCGGTGGCCTTACCGGTCACGCCCTTGGGCCGCAGGTCGACCAGCATCAGATGGGTGTCGGTGCCACCCGAGACGATGGCCGCACCGCGCTCGACCAGCACCGCCGCCATGGCCCGGGCGTTGTCCACGACCTGCTGGGCATACAGTTTGAACTCGGGCTTCAGCGCCTCTCCGAAGGCCACGGCCTTGGCGGCGATGACATGCTCCAGCGGCCCGCCCTGCAGACCGGGGAAGACGGCCGAATTGATCTTCTTGCCCAGTTCGATGTCGTTCGACAGCACCATGCCGCCGCGCGGGCCACGCAGGGTCTTGTGCGTCGTGGTGGTGACGACATGGGCGTGCGGCAGCGGGTCGGGATAGACGCCGCCGGCGATCAGGCCGGCATAGTGGGCCATGTCGACCATCAGCCAGGCCCCGACGCTGTCGGCGATCTCGCGGAACCGCTTGAAATCGATCGGACGGCTGTAGGCAGAGGCCCCCGCGATGATCAGCCGGGGCTTCTCGCGCTCGGCCATCTCGGCCACGTGGTCATAGTCGATCAGATGGTCGTCCTGCCGGACCGTATAGGTCACGGGCCGGAACCATTTGCCGGACTGGTTGGCGGGCGAACCGTGGGTCAGGTGGCCCCCGGCGGCCAGGTCCATGCCCAGGAAGGTATCGCCGGGCGTCAGCAGGGCCTGGAAGACCGCCTGGTTGGCCTGGGCCCCCGAGTGCGGCTGGACATTGGCGAAGGCGCAACCGAACAGCGCCTTGGCGCGCTCACGGGCGAGATTTTCGGTGACGTCGACATATTCGCAGCCGCCGTAATAGCGACGCCCCGGATAGCCCTCGGCATATTTGTTGGTGAGGATCGACCCTTGCGCCTCCAGCACCGCCTTCGAGACGATGTTCTCGGAGGCAATCAGCTCGATCTGCTCCTTCTGACGGCCCAGCTCGCCCTGGATACCGCCGAAGATGTCGGGATCGGCCTCAGCAAGGCTCTTCGAGAAATAGGCGTCGTGGGTGAAGGCGGTCACGAAGGAGCCCCGATACTAGAGTTGCGCCGAAACAGGCGACTCCTCTACGCCCCCGACCGGCCGACCACAACATCTGGTGGGTCAGCGCGACGCCAGGGCCCGCTTCAGCTTGGCGATGGCGATCCGCTCGAGACCCGTTCGCTCCGTCACCGGCCCGATCGCCGAGGCCTCAACGCCGGTAGCGACGTGGACAGCGGAGCATTTCAGATACGCCCCGTTGCGGGTCAGCTCGACGATGACCTCACCGATGTCGTCAGGCGACGGCAGGGAGGCGCGCCACATTGCAGTGGGTCCACAGGGCGTCCATCGCCTTGACCAGGTCGTCCATCATGGCGTCGGTGTGGTTGGGCGACGGGGTGAAACGCAGGCGTTCGGTGCCCTTGGGCACGGTCGGATAGTTGATCGGCTGGACATAGACGCCGTGCTCTTCCAGCAGCATGTCCGAGATCATCTTGGCGTGGACCGGGTCGCCGACGAACACC